>Ga0190265_10004006_pt1 | contig 10151 bp, 7 predicted proteins | sample Popmic124T_FD_133135 | JGI IMG/M metagenome (GOLD analysis project Ga0190265, IMG submission 133135) | Populus adjacent soil microbial communities from riparian zone of Indian Creek, Utah, USA - 124 T | ecosystem: Environmental > Terrestrial > Soil > Riparian zone | place: USA: Utah | collected...
TACGGCGATCAGGTGGCGAGCCTGTATACCGGGCTGGATCTACGTAAGAACTACTAAAACCGTCGAGCCGCAGTAAAACTACTAAAACCGTCGAGCCGCAGTAAAACTACTAAACTCGTCGAGCTGCAGTAAAACTATTGACACCTTTTGGCGCCCTCCGGACGGCGATCTTCGCGGCCGCACTCGTTCCTGCGGCCGCGCTCGTGTACGGCTACTTCACCAACGACCTCACCGCCAACCCGATCGACTACATCACCGACACCACCGGTTATACCGCCCTGTCACTGCTCATGATCACGCTGACCGTGACGCCGCTGCGCCGCCTGACGGGCCGCAACGAGCTGATCCGCCTGCGCCGGATGCTGGGGCTGCTGGCGTTCTTCTACGCGTGCCTGCACGTCTCGACCTGGCTGGTGCTCGACTGGTTCTTTGATTTCGCCAGCATGGCGGCCGACGTTGTGGAGCGCCCCTTTATCACGATGGGAATGACAACGTTCGTCCTGCTGTTTCCACTGGCGGTGACGTCGACGAAAGGGATGATCCGGCGGCTGGGCAAGAAGTGGCAGCAGCTCCATCGCCTCGTGTATGTCGCCGGGCTCACCGCGATCATTCACTTCTGGTGGGTCGTGAAGGCGGACTTCAGGGAGCCACGGCTCTTTGCGCTCGCCCTCACCGTCCTGCTCGGCTTCCGCGCATGGTGGACGCTGCGGACTCGCCTGTCCTCGCAGTCCTGACGCGCGCCCCCTCGTCGGGGGGCAAGACGCGCCTCTTTGCCTCGCTCGGGTTGCCTTCCGACCCGGCGCTCCTGGACGCGCTCCTGCTGGACACGCTCGACGGCGCGGCCGCCCCCGGCGTGCGGCGCGTCGTGGCCGTCACGCCGGGGGATGGTTGCGACGAAGTCCGCCGCATCGTCGGGAATGTCGGCGTGATCGCGCAGCCCGACGGCAACCTCGGCGAACGGATGCGCGCGGTGATGGCGGCGCTGTTCGCTCGTGGTGCACCGGCCGTCGCGCTGATTGGATCCGATCTGCCGCATCTCACTCCAGACGTCATCGCCGAAGCGTTTGCACTCGTCTCGCGCGATCCGGATGCGCTCGTACTCGGTCCTGCGGCCGACGGCGGTTACTACCTGATCGCGGCGCCGCGTCTGCCGGACGTGTTTTCAGGAATCGACTGGGGCAGCGCGCGCGTACGTCTTCAGACCGAGGAGGCGGCGGCGGCCAACGGCCTCACGGTGCACCACCTCCAGACGATGTCTGACGTCGACAGCGTCGACGACCTGCGCCGCGCGGCTGCAAGTGGACTGGCGCGGCGTACCGCCTTATGGCTGAGTCAGTCTCACGTGACGGACTGAGTTAAGGACGGCAAGACGGTCTTTATCGTCGAGCTTCGGCTCAGGCCTTGCGCGCGTACAAATCCGCAGACTACTCTTCCTTTGAGCTGAGCCGCATGGAATCACCGCTCGTCCTGATCGTCGAAGACGACCACAGCACGAGACTGATGTACCGCGATTTCCTCAACCATTCAGGCTTCCGCACCGCGGACGCCCACAATGGATTTCAGGCTCTGGAGAAAGCGCTGGATCTTCGACCGGACCTGGTTGTCACTGACCTCGCGGTGCCGGGCATGGACGGCTTCGAGTTCTGCCGCAAGCTGCAGCAGTCGTCCACCACGCGGCACATCCCGATCCTCGCGATCACCGGGCACGCGGAGTATCTCGACGACCGCGAGCGCTTTCGCAATGCGGGCATCACGCACGTGCTGATCAAGCCCTGTGAGCTGGACGAAGTCGTCCGCGAACTGCGCCGGATGCTCAACGGGCACGGCCCGCAGGCCACACCCGCGGCCTACTAATTGAAGCTGGCGAGCGCCGCCTTTTCGTCGTCGTAGGTATCGAACACCGTCAGTAGTTTCGTCACCACGAGCAGGTCCCTCAGCCGTTTGGTCACGTTCAGCAACTTCAGCGCGCCGCCCTTGTTCTTGGTGGTGGCGTAGGCCTGTACGAGCTGGCCGAGGCCGGCGCTATCCACGTACGACACGCCGCCCAGATCGACGACGATGTTCTTCTGCCCCTGCTGGATCAGGCTCTGGACCTTGTCTTTCAGGATAACGTCGCCCCCCTTGTTGAGCGTGATATCGCCGTTGACCGTGATGATCGCGACCTTGCCCGCGATCCGCTGTTCAAGCTGCATCGTCCTGCCTCCGCTATTGACGGGTGAATCTTACTCTATCCGTCGTACCGTACCACCACCATCGTGACGTCGTCGTTGGCGGTGGCCGCCCCCGTGAACTTGCGGACGTCGGCGAGCAGCGCGTCGAGCAGCTCCTGCGGCGTCCGCTTCCGGTTGGCCATGACGGCCGCGAGCAGCCGGTCGTCGCTGTACTCGTCGCCCGCTTCGTTCATGGCTTCGCTCACGCCGTCGCTGAAGGCGATGATGACGTCGCCGGGGGAAAGGGTGAGCGCTTCTTCCTCGTAGGCCGAATTCTCGAAAATGCCGAGCACCAGGCCGCCGGTCTCGAGCCGGCGGACTTCCTTTGCGCTCACCAGGAACGGCGCGTTGTGCCCGGCATTCGAATAGACGAGCGACCCGTCGGCGCCGAGTATGCCGCAGAACGCCGTGAGGAAGCGCGACTCGATCCGGCGCCGGAACAGCCCCTGGTTCAGCCGTCCGACCAGCGGCGCGCACCGTGTGTGGTAGGACGACTCCGACCCGAACATTCCCAGCACCGCCGCCGCCAGCAGCGCCGCCGGCGCCCCCTTGCCGGCGACGTCGCCGAGGATGAACCCGAAGCGTCCGTCCGCGGCGTCGAAGTAGTCGAAGAAGTCGCCGCCGACCGCGCGGCAGGGAATGGACGTCCCGGCAGTGCAGTAGAACAGGCCGCTGCGGTTGGACACCGGCAGCAGCGATTGCTGAATGGCCGCGGCGACCTTCAGTTCCTGGTCGAGCCGGGCGCGCTCGAGCGCTTCGCGGTACAGCCGCGCGTTTTCAATCGCCAGCGCGGCTTCGGCGCTGAGCGTTTCCAGCGCGGCGCGCGATGCCTGCGATTTCAGGGCCCCCTTCTCGCGGCTGTCCAGATAGAGGACGCCGATCATCTTCTCCTTGACCGCCTGTTCGGCCTTTTCGACGTAGCGAACGAGGCGCAACGGGGCACAGAGCACGTGGCGAATGCCGAGCGCCACAGTGCCAGAGTGTTTCCCGGCCTCCGAGCCCTCCATCAGGTCCTCGACGATCTGGGGCTTGCCGGTGGCGAAGACGCTCTCCGGAATCTTTCGGCTGGTCTCGAACGTGCGGCCCGACAGCGTGACGTGTCCCTGCAGGCGTCCGAGCTTGAACTCGAGGACGCCCTCGTCGTTGGCGAGCATGATGAAGCCGCGTTCGGCGCCGGTGACGTCGATCGCCGAATCGAGCACGAGCGCGAGCACCTCGTCGAGCACACGGCCGGAGCCGAGGGCGCGCAGTCCTTCGAGCAGGCTCGACATGTGGCGCAGTTCGCTGGCCGCCGAGATCGCGCTGCTCGACCGGACGTTCTCATCGTCCTCGATGAGGAAGACGATCCTGGTGTCGTGCGATTCGCCGAGGCGGATCTGATCGCCGTGCGCGAGCACGCATTCCGCCGTCCGCTTGCCGTTGACGAAGGTCCCGAACTTGGAGTCGAGGTCGCGCAGCAGGAACCCGCCCGTGCCGGCAGCAATCTCCGCATGGTGCCGCGAGACCCCCACCCCCGTGACCTGGATGTCGCTTTCCGTGCGACGGCCGAGGGTCAGGAGCGACTTGTCGATCGGCACCTGGCGCCGGCCGCGAGGGTCGGTGACGACAAGACGCGGGGTGGGTTGGGGCATGCCGGTCTGGGTCGATTCCTCCATGATGGCTGGTGTCGGAACGCGCGATTATAGCCGGTTATCCAGCCAGGACCCGTGTAATCGCGCCAGACGATCTGGCGGGTCCACTTGAAGAAACGCTGAAGCGAGGGGTTGGCGAACGGCTTGACGGGCCAGTTCGGCCGGATGTATACGCACTCCGCACTCACAAATCACAAATCGCAAATTCCCGGAGGTTCAGATGCGCAAAGTAGGTATTCCGCTGCTGACGATCGCGGTCGGCGTGCTGATTGGATTCCTGATCGCCGCGCCCCGTACGCCGGCGCCGGTGGCGGCGGTGGCGGGAACCGGGTTTGCCGCCGTGCCGGGTGAAAAGGGCGGGCAGGAGTTGTTCGGGGCGTACGAGCCGGTCGTGGGCTGGCCGAAGTCGCTGGAAACGCTGCCCGGGCACGAGGGATGGTCCTACGGCTCGGCCGAAGGCATTTTCCCGGAGAGCCCGAACCGCGTCTTCATGGTGCAGCGCGGCGAGCTGCCGATCGTAAAGGAGCCGGAGAACCGCCCGGTGCCTGGCTTCGGCTACAACATCAACTGGCCCGCCGGTGCCCCGTGGCGCAATGCCACCAGCGTCAGCCCGGGCAACGGCGACGCGAAGGGCATCATCTACAACGGCAAGCTGGGTGTCGACGCCCGCTGGGAACACAACATCGTCGTGGCTGACGCCGAGGGCAACATCATCGAGGAAGACGTCTGGCGGCAGTGGGACCAGATGTTCCGGCGTCCCCATTCCGTATACGTCAATCCGTACGACCCCCAGAAGCACATCTGGGTGGTGGATGACACCGGCCACTCGATCCGCAAGTTCAGCAACGACGGCAAGCAGCTGGTGCTGACCCTCGGCACGCCGTACGAATCAGGCGACGACGAGAACCACTTCAACCGGCCGACATTCATTGCCTGGCTGCCCGACAGCACGATGTTCGTATCGGACGGCTACGCCAACACGCGCGTCATGAAGTTCGACGCCCAGGGCAAATACCTGACGCGGTGGGGCCAGAAAGGCACGCCGCCCGATACGCGCCCCGGCTACTTCAACAGCGTGCACGGCATCGCCGTCGATCCGCCGTCGCGCCGCGTGTTCGTGAACGACCGCACCAACCGCCGCGTGCAGGTGTTCGACGAGAACGGGATGTTCCTCGACCAGTGGGCGTACGGCAAAGCGGGCACTTCCGACGCACACTCGATCCTGATGGGCGGCGACAGCGCGCTGTGGGTCATCGACCGCACCTCGTCGAAGATGGTGAAGTACGACCTCGAGGGACACCTCCTGTACTCGTGGGGCGTGTACGGGCCCGACTTCCCGGGCGGGTTCTGGGGCGTGCACCAGGCGAGCGTCGACTCGGAAGGGAACTTCTACACGGCGGAAGTGAACGCCGGCCGGTTCCAGAAGTACCGTCCGCGGCCGGGGGCCAACCCGGCGATGGTGATCCAGCCCGTGCTCGCATCGCAGGCGACGGACACGAACTAGGTCGTAGTCGGTAGCCGGTCGGCACGGAACCCGGATTCCGGCTACCAGCTACCGACCAGCTACCGGATATAATTCAGCGACGGTGCATGGGTTGTCCACATTGCGGCGCAGAAGACACGACCACGGGGACGGGACGCTGTATCCGGTGCGGCAAACCGCTGGATGATGCCTCCGACACCTCTATCGAAACGAGCGCTGACGCTGACCTGACGCGCTTGCCGGGCACGGCCCCGTCAGCGCCTGGCACGGCCCCGTCGGCCGGCGCCTCCGGCACGGGCATCGGCGACGACGCGACCTACCTGATGTCGGAGCTGCGGGCGCCGCGCAAATCCGACACCCGGGTTCCGCCGCCGTCGCGTACGGGGCCGCTGACGGTCGGCCAGCGGTTCGGCCCCCGCTACCGCATCGTCAAGCTGCTCGGGATGGGCGGCATGGGCGCCGTCTACCAGGCCTGGGACGCCGACCTCGACGTCCTCGTCGCGCTGAAAGTCATCCGCGCAGAGGCGGGCGGCGATCCCGAGGAAACACGTGCGATCGAGCGCCGGTTCAAGCAGGAGCTGCTGCTGGCGCGGATCGTCACCCACAAGAACGTCGTCCGCATTCACGACCTCGGCGAGATCGACGGCATCAAGTACATCACGATGTCGTACATCGAGGGGGAGGACCTGTCCACGGTCCTCAAGCGCGAAAACAAGCTCCCGGTGCCGCAGGCGCTCAAGATCATGCGACAGGTCGTCTCCGGGCTGGTGGCGGCGCACGAGGCGGGCGTGGTGCACCGCGATCTGAAGCCCGCCAACATCATGATCGAGGGCGAGAACGCCATCATCATGGACTTCGGCATCGCGCGGTCGTCGGTTGCGCCCTCGCAGTCGGACATGACGACGTCGAGGACGCCGGTGTCCAGCATCCACAAGACGGGGCTACAGCTGCCCTCGTCCACGATCGCCGGCACCATCGTCGGCACGATCGCCTACATGGCGCCCGAGCAGGCAATGGGCGATGCGGTCGATCAGCGCGCCGACATCTACGCGTTCGGGCTCATCGCCTCCGACATGCTGCTCGGGCCGCGGCGACGGCCGCAGCAGACGCTCGAGGACCTGCGCCGCGACTCGGACGATCCGCCGACGCCGCTCCGATTGATCGAGCCTGACCTTCCCCAGGCGCTGGAAGCCGTCGTGCTGCGCTGCCTCCAGCGGTCTCCGTCCAGGCGCTACCGCACGACCGGCGAACTGCTTGCGGCGCTCAATCGCCTCGACGACAAGGGGAAGATGCTGCCGGCGATTCGCCGGCTGACGCCGCGCATGGTGGGGGCGACCGCCGCGGTCGGCCTCGTGCTGCTCGGCGCCACCTTCTACGTCACGCGGATTTTCACGACCCCGCCGGTGCAGCCTGATCCGGTATCTGTCGTCATCGCCGACCTGGACAACCGGACCGGCGACCCCGCATTCAACCGGACGCTCGAACCGATGCTGCGGCGCGCGCTCGAAGGCGCCGGCTTCATCAGCGCGTACGACCGCAACGGGATCATCCGCACGCTGGGCGTGCGCGCGCCCGAGCGGCTCGATGAAATGGCGGCGCGCGAGATCGCCGCCCGCGAAGGCGTCGCCGTCGTCCTGGCGGGGTCGGTCGCTCGCGATGGCGACGGCTATACGATCGCCGTCAGGGCCACGCGCACCGTCACCGGCGAAGTCCTGGCCGACGCCTCTACCGACGCCGACAACCGGGACGAGATCGTCGAGGCGGCGACGCAGCTGATGACGACCGTCCGCACGGCGCTCGGCGACGAGGCGTCGGAATCGGCCCAGATGTTCGCGATGGCGAGCCTGACTGCGACGTCGCTCGATGTCGTGCGGCATTACGCCGCGGCCCAGGAAGCCTCGTCGAACAACCGCTTCGACGAGGCGCGCGAGAGTCTGCTGAAGGCAATCGAAGTGGATCCCAAGTTCGGCGTGGGCTACCAGCTCCTGGCGATACAGTCGCGCAACGTGGGCCAGCTCCAGGAAGCCGACAAGTACATCAACGAAGCGCTCAAGTACCTGGACGGCATGACGGAGCGCGAGCGGTACTCCACCCGCGGCTTCTATTACCGCCTGACCGGCGACTACCCGCAGTGCGTCAAGGAATACGGGGAACTGATCGCCCGCTACGAGGCCGACGTCGTGGGCCACAACCAGCGGGCCCTCTGCCTGACGCAGCTGCGCGACATGCGCGGGGCGGTGGACGAGATGCAGCAGGTCGTGAACTTGCTCCCGAATCGCGCGCTGTTCCGCGCCAACCTGGCGCTGTACGCGAACTACGCCGGCGAGTTCCTCAGGGCCGAAGAGGAAGCGCTGGCCATCCAGGAACCCGACTCGTACGCGAGGCTGGCGCTGACGCTCTCGCAAATCGGCCAGGGCCGCAACCCCGAGGCGATCGAGACGTACCAGCAGCTGGCCACGATTAATTCGCTGGGCGCTTCATTCTCGGCGTCAGGCCTTGGCGACCTGGCCGCCGTGGAGGGGCGTTTCTCGGATGCGGTCCGGATCCTGAACGAAGGCGCCGAGCGCGACCTCATGTCCAAGAGCGCCGACCGTGCCGCCGCCAAGTTCGCCGCCGTTGCCTATGCGGAGCTGTTGCGCGGACGCACGGCTGCCGCCGCAGCTGCCATCGAGAAGGCGCTGGCCAACAGCAAGGCCGTCAAGATCCGCTTCCTCGCGGCGCGGCTGTATGTCGAGGCCGGCGAGATCGAACGCGCCCGCCCGCTGATGGCGAGCCTCGCGGCCGAACTGCAGGCCGAGCCGCAGGCCTACGCCAAGCTGGTGGAGGGGGACATCGCACTCAAGAGTGGCGATCCGCGCCTCGCGATCAAGGTGCTGTCGGAGGCCAACATGGTGCTGGATACCTGGATCGGCCATTACGACCTGGGGCGGGCCTACCTCGAGGCCGGCGCATTCGCGCAGGCCGATTCCGAGTTCGACCGCTGCCTGAGGCGCCGCGGCGAGGCGCTGGCACTGTTTCTCGATGAGGAGCCGACCTACGCCTACCTGCCGTCGGTCTACTACTACCAGGGACGCGTGCGCGAAGGACTGAAGATCGCCGGCGCCGCGGAATCCTTCAAAAACTACCTCGGATTCCGCGGCCAGTCGAAGGAAGACCCCCTGCTTCCGGAAATCCGGAAACGCGCCGGCCTTCAGTAACGAGATCTCGCTCCTACTTGCGGCGCGGTTCAGTCCACCACGCCGGGGTCCTGACCGGCATCTGTCATCCGGTCGAGGACACCCGTGAACGAGCTGCCCTCCAGGTGCCTGGAGCTGATGACCTTGAAGTTCAAGTTGCCATCGTCGTCCCCGATCAGCGCGAGCGGAAAGGTCACGTCCATCCCGTTCGCCAGGTAGGTGACGCTCCCGACAGCCGTTATCGTGCCGCTACCGAAGTCATTGCACTCCGGACCTACGAAAGGCGCGACGGTGGCCTGCGTCCCATGGAAAGCCGATCCGAAGTCGACGATATACTCCAAGCCGATCACGCCGTTATCCGGGGCACTGCAGCCCGCGTCGGTCCCCTGATGACCGGTGGCGGCGTTCTGATCCGTATCGAGCGCGAACTGAGCAACGCTCGAACCCCGGTCGAACGTTCCCGGCGCAAAGCGCACCTGGAGCGTCACGAATCCCTCCTGGATCACGACGGTTGCGGATACCAGATCCGGGTTGGGAACTGGACCTTCACCAGCGTCGCCGGTCGCATCGGTGATGCTGCCGCTGCCCGACGGCGGATCGGGGACGTGGCACGCCGTTTCCCCGTCGTCCAGTCGACATGGTGCAAACTCGAAGGGCCCCCACTTGCTCCAGTCGCTGACAGCCCCCGACGTATCCATGGCCTGCACCCGCCACTGCCAGCCGGTCAGACCGGCATCAGGGACAAACGAGTTGCAGGAGGTGTGCGTGTACTGAGAACCTTCGACGAACGTGTCGACGATTGGCAGCTCCGCCCCGATGTGGGTGGCGACGAGCCGGTAACCGGAGATTTCACTCCGACCCGTCGAGTCGGTCCAGTCGAAGTTGATCTGGTAACCGCGCCCTCGAGTCGCGTCCGGCCCGGGAAGGAGCGAACAGCCGATCTCCGGGTTGTTCTGCTGGATCGCGACGTCGATCGGCGCGACGAGCACCGGCACCGACGGCCCCGGGTTGACGGCGATGATGGTGTCGGTGTTTGACGGGGCAGGATCGCTGCCGTCGTTGAACAGGGCTATCACCCAGAACGTGTAGGGCTGGCCGTGGACGAGAACGCTGTTATCGATGACGGCCGACGTCGATTCGGAGGTTCCGAGAAGGGTGGCTTCCCCGAGTCCGCTTTCGGGCGAGCCGGGGGCGCGATAGAGGGCGTACTGCGCCAGGCTGTCGTTGCCGCCGTTCGGCGGACCCCAGCGTAACAGTACGTCATTGACTCCTACGTCGGCTACGCACCCGTCATCCACACCGACAACACAGGCGTCGAAGCTGGCCGGTGCCCCGAGGCCGCCGATCGCGAGCGCGGTCGTCTTATCGAGCTCCGGTTCTCCGAACGTCTCGAACGTCTCCCGCAGCTGCGCCCGGAGTTCCTCGAGGCTGATGCCGCCGCCGAAGTCGATACCGCCGCCGAAGTCGATGCCACCGCCGAAATCGATGCCGCCGCCGAAATCGATGCCGCCGCCGAAATCGATGCCGCCGCCGAAGTCGATGCCGCCACCGAAGTCGATGCCGCCACCGAAGTCGATGCCGCCTCCAAAATCAATCCCGCCGCCGAAATCAATGCCTGCCGAGAACCCGGCCATGTTGCGCCCTGCCCCGA
>Ga0190265_10004007_pt1 | contig 10150 bp, 5 predicted proteins | sample Popmic124T_FD_133135 | JGI IMG/M metagenome (GOLD analysis project Ga0190265, IMG submission 133135) | Populus adjacent soil microbial communities from riparian zone of Indian Creek, Utah, USA - 124 T | ecosystem: Environmental > Terrestrial > Soil > Riparian zone | place: USA: Utah | collected...
GCCCGAGCTGCCCACCGATCCCCTGCTCGATGACGAAGGTCGTGGCCCCGAGCTTGTAGCCCGCCGTGATCATCTCGCCGATGGCGTTCACACGCGCGATGAGCGGCGTCCCGTACCGACCGGCGTCGTACGCTCCCATCGGACCGTAACGGCCCGTCATCGCCCCCACCTTCACCTCGAGCGGCATCGCCAGCACCTTCGCCAAATTGACCGTCAAAAACGCGTCGTTCACGCCGAGCTGGTCGACCGGATTGTAATAGCCAGCTGCATCGGGGAAGGAGCGGGCGGCGAGAATGGCCGTGGCTGACACCGTCGAGTTGCCATAGATGAAATTGAGCTGGACCCAAGGATCGGGAACGACGCCGACGTATTCGAAGCTCCGCAGGTGCTGCGGAATCAAAGGCGGATTATGAAGAACGGTGGAGCTCTCCCCCGGTCGCGGATTGGGGCGCTGAAGCAGCCCGACGCGCAAGGGGAGCAGCAAAAAGCCGTGGAAGTCGAGCACGTCCGTTTTGGATTCACTCGGTTTGATTCCGAGAGGCAGGGACGGCGGCGGGTTTCGCGTTTGCGGCTCGGCCGGCGCGAGCCCCAGCCGGGGAAGCGCGGAATCCGAATCATCTTGCTGGGCGAACGCCATTGTAGATACGAAAAGCGATGCCAACATCAGGATTGCAGCGAGCCCAGTTCGCATCAGCGTGTCTTTCGCAATTGGATCATCCACTGTCGGGCATTGCTCTCGAGCATCAGAGTGAGCTTTCGTTCGATCAGAACGTCATGTAGGCGCCCAGCGTCACCACATCGCGGTCCAGCCGGAGCGCGGAGTTGTTGTCGGTGACATCGCTGTAGAAATTCCTCGTGTAGGCCAGCATGATTCGGTCGGTGCTGAGCCAGTCCGAGGAAAACGCGATGCCCGGCGAAATGCTGGCCGCCACCCAGCGCCCGAAGGCGGTGTAGCGGTTCTCCAGATAGGTTTGGAACGTCGCGCGAACCCACGAGAGGGCGACGAACTCGAGTTGCGTCCCTGCGTAATATCCGGCCTTGTGTTCGTAGAAAGGGTCGCGCGAAGCGAGCGTCCAATAGCGAAGCGCGGCGACGGCCACGCGCACGTCCTGCGACCGGCCATCGAAGGTGCGCGGGTGCGCGACGATGCGCGCCACGCTCATGTCGTATTCGGCGCTGACCGCCGCCAGCGCGCCGTTTCCCTGGCTCGCCGGCCCGAGGAACTTGTTGACGAGCTCGCGCGCTCCTTGCGTCCAATCGATTCCCCACCAGATGCCGTCGCCCACCGACGCCGCTTTCGTGAAATTCCAGTACGCGGCGCTCACGCCGAGCTGCCCATAAGGATCGGCCATCCAGCGCGTTTCCAGGATGTACGTGTCGAGTCGCCCGTCCGCGGCGGGCGAGTTCAGGAAGGTGGGGAGATACCTGCGTTCGTCGGTTCCGTACGCGCTCGCGTAATGCAATTTCAACGAGTATTGGTTCTTGAAGCTCACGCCCACGTGGGCGTGATGCACGAACGTCGAGATGCCGGTTTCGATCCAGCCGTGGTATTCACCGCGCAGGTAGTCTTCGGGAACGCCCGGCACGCCGAGGAAGCCGTGCGTCAGATAGAGCCGCCAGTTCGGGCCGACGTCGTATTCGGCGTTGGTGGTTTCGCCGTAGCCGCGCAGGGCGAGCATGGGGCCGTAGATCCCCCATCCCCACTGTCCCGGGCCGGCGTAGTTCTCCACGAACGCGCCCACCTTGAAATTCAGGCGCAAACGACCGAGCGGTTCGGGGCGCACCGTCAAATAGGCTTGGCCGACGCTGGGGCCGTTTTGAGGAGCGAAGTAGCCTTGGCGCTCTTTGCCCGAGAACCGCGCGTAGAACAGCACCGTGCTGGAAACGATCGCGTTGCCGAATTGAAGACTCAGCGTCGCGCCGGCGCCCGACCAAAACGGTTGGCGTCCGAGCGTTCGCGCCGGCACGTGAAGCGGCGTCCCCTGGTATCCGGAAGGTGGATTGTCGGGGCGCCGTCCGATTCCGATCGATTCCCAGCCCGAGAATCGCCCGCCGATACGAAACGCCCATTCATCCTTCTCCGTCGGCGCGCCGAACGAGGGCGCTCTGCCGCCCGGGGCCGGCCCGACGGGTGGCGCATCGGGTGATAATCCCAGGCCGGGCGGTCGCGACGAGCCCGGAAGCGAATCGGCCGGCTTGACGATATCGTTCTCCGCTCGCGCTGCGTTCTCCGTTGCTCCGTAGACGAGCAGCATCGTCACGACGAGAGCGAGTCTCCGAAACCGTAAACCCTGGAGCCGTCGCACTGTCAGCAAAGAGCAGCCTCGCCGCGGAAGACTCCAGCGGCCGGCGCTCGTTGTGAACATTGTCAGGGCGGCTGGATCGTGACCGAACTCGCATTATCGGCATTGATGCCGCCCGCAGGCACGGCGGATCCGTGCGCGGCCAGCATGAAGGTCACGAGCGCCCAATAGTCGTCGGGTGCTACCCACTCGGCTCGTTTTTTTGCAGGGTGCGTCTTCACAAATCCAAACAGGTCCTGAGCAGTCCGGAACGGATCTCGCCACGGAGCGCCGGCAGGTCGTGTCTGCTGCCGAATCCGAAGCTGCTCGGGGTCGTTGATCGCCATGCTACCGGTACCGGCGCTGTCCCGTGGATACATCGGCAGCCCACCGGGCCCGAGGACCGCGGGAGCCTGCGCCAAACCTTCGCCGCGATCGCCGTGACAGTCCGCACATTCCTTTGCGAACAGGTCGGCCCCGCGGGTCGTGACGGTGCGGGCTCGGGCCAAGTTGGCCTCGTTCGCACCAAATTGCGTGGCGCCACAAGACGTCACGAGCGCGACGAGCAGGGCGGTGGCTTGGGAGAATCCTTTACGAGCGAAACCGAACATCGCTTTGCGTTCCTTCCTGGTCAAAGTCCTATCCCGCTTCTGAGGCCGCGCGGAGAGAAAAAAGTGAGCCGCGATCGCGGCTCACAAATCGACATGGTCGAAGCGCTATTGAGATCATCGCATACCGTTATCAGATGGCGAACCGTCGTTGACCGATGCGCATTCGGTCGGGTAGGCTGCAAACCGCAATTCTCGCTTTCATCCAACCTCGCGTTCATTGCAAGCGCGCAGTGGCATCGAGTCGCGATGGTTGGATGCGCCGGGCCCCGCGGGAGGCCTCTGATTGTCTTCTTCGGCAGAAAAAAAACATCAATGGGTTTTTTGAACTTGGAGGTTTCGATGCTTCGTCCAGGCGCTTTCGCGACAATGACTCGTCTAGGACTCCTGATGCTTTCGAGCGCGTGGATCATCACGGGGGCTTGCGTCTCGGAGGATGACGGCTCGACGACCACCGGGGGTACGGGCGGCATGGCAGGCTCCGGCGGCAGCACCACGGGTGGCGGCGCAGGAAAGGGTGGCGGCGCGGGCGCCGGCGGCGGAGGGACCACGGGCGGCGGCGCGGGGACGAGCGGAGGAGCCGGGGGAGCAGGGACCGGCGGAGCAGGTACCGGCGGCAGCGCAGGAACCACCGGCGGCAGCGCGGGAACCACCGGCGGCAGCGCGGGAACCACCGGCGGCAGCGCAGGAACCACCGGCGGCAGCGCAGGAAAGGCGGACGCCGGAACGGACACCGGGCCGCCCGTGATCTGCCCTCCTCCCGTCCCGATGACGCTCTGCACACCGGCCACGCCGGTCAACAATGCTCTCGTCTCGGACTTCACCGCCGAAGCCGGCGTTCCCATCGTATTCGGCGCGTACGCCGCTCCGATTTGGGGAGGCGTCTACGTTTATCCAAGCACCATCCCCGATCCGTGCAGCGACGCCGGCCCGGCGATGTTCCCGATCACGAGCGATCTCAGTGCGGGAAACTGGCATATCAGCGGCACCGTCGGCATCTATTCGGGATTCGGGCTGTGGTGGAACTGCACGTCGGGAGGCAGAGACCACGCCGTTTGCGCCATCGATGCATCCGCGTACTCGGGGATTCAATTCTCGATCCGGGGGAACGCCGGTCCCATGGGCACCCTCGGTCTCGCGATCTCGACAGCCGACGACAGCGCCGTTTCGACCGATATGGCGAAGCCGAGCTGCGGCACGTGCACCGCAGCGATGTGTGCGTCGCCTTCCGTCAACGTCCCAGTGTCGGCCACGGCGGCCACGGTCACCTTGCGCTGGTCCGATTTCACCGGCGGCGCACCGAACGCGCTCGACCCCGCCAAGATCACGGGAATTGCATTCACATTGCCCTGGGGAGGAACCGGCACCCACGCCGCCGATGTGACGATCGACGACATTCGCTTCGTTCCGCTCGGCGACGCGGGACCGACAACACCGGACGCCCCGACCACCGACGCGCCACCGGACACGCGGGATTCAAGCGCTGATTAGCAACGACACCGCCCCAGCTCACTCTGACAGGGGGGAGCCCGCGTGGCGATCGCCTAGTCGCGGGGCGGCGCGGGCTCACCGAAAAGCACTCCTCTGCCTCCCGATCCCAGATAAACACGCCCGTACACGCGTGGATCGCCGCTGATCAAGCCGATCCACCCGAACTGGTGCTCGGCGTCGTCGATCCGGTGAAACGTCGCGCCACCGTCGTCCGAGCGGTGGATACCCGGGCCCATCTGGGTCGTCCCAGCCACGTAGATCGCGGGGTACGTTTGCCCGGGCGCGGCGTGCCCGAACCCCACCGCCGATGCGGCCTGCAGGGCGCCCGCGGACGTGAAGGTCCTTCCCGAGTCGATGGAGTGATGGAGGCCCATGCCCGTCGTGATCCACACGTCGCCTTCGTTGCCGAACACCGGGCGGGGGCGACCCGCACCCCTCGGGAGCGTGGCACCGGGGGCAAACGTCGCTCCACCGTCGGTGCTCACGTAGAGCTCTGTCAGGTTGGATCGCGACAGGTAGAACTTATTGGCATTGGCCCGGTCGGCGGCGACCCTGCTATTGGCCGCATTCGCGGGAAGCCCCGCCGCGGCGGTCCATGTCGCTCCTCGGTTGCGCGAGTAACTGACCGTGCCGGCCGCGGGTGACCACACGATCGTGTGGCCGTCGGCCGAAATGGCGATCGAGCCGGCGCCGGTGCTTCCGGCGGGCTCCGTCGCAAACGGCGTCCAGGTCGTGCCGCCGTCGATCGAGATTGCGCCGCGACGCGACGTGGTGGATCCCGAGACGGTCCCCACGCGGACGACCAGCGAGGGACTGCCTTCGGCAAAATCGAGCGCGGTGGTGTTGCCGAAGATCGGCTGCGAGAACATACCGGCGGGCGGCGAGAATTCGAAATCGTCGTGACGAAATCCACCGAGATCGCCGACTGCGCTGATGAGATGCGCTCCTTCCGGTGGACTGACCAAGTCGAGGGCGACGGTCTGCTCGAGTCCTTCGTTCGAGAACGACCAGTGCGTGGCCGCATCCGAATCGGCAGCATCGACGTCATCGCTCCACCAGATGCCTTGCCCCGTGACGTAGAGCGCCCGGTTCGGGTGAAAGGGATCGATCTCCATGTCGCCCATCCAGCCCGTCGCGCTCGGCGTGCGGCCGTGCCAATAGAGCCACTGTGCGCCCGCCACATCGCGCACCGCCTGGGCGCCGATCGCTTTCCAGCTCTCACCTGCGTTCGTCGAGCGATAAATCTCATCGGGCGCCCACCAATCGATGGTCGATACCAGCAAGGTGCTGGGATGGGCGGCGTCGACCGAGAGCCCGCCATACCCACAGCTGCAATTGGGGCGCGGACTGACGTCGAGCCACGACCCTTGCGCGGTGTCGTACTTCCATATTGCCCCCCGCGTGATTGCGTTCGGGCCAGGACCGTTGTTGTAGGCCAGATAGAGCATCCCGCAGCCGTCCCAAACCGCGTGATGGGGCATGAGTCCCGGCGGCGGTTGCCCCGGCACGGCCTCCCAATTCGAACCGGCATCCGTGGTGCGATAGAGAGCGGCCCCCGTCGTCGTCGCCACCCCGACGTAAAATGTCGGGGTCGGCTGGCCCGGCCGGCCGCTCGAGCGATCGAACGCCACGAAGCTGAGTCCCAGGTTGGTGGCGCCCACCCCGGGAAATCCGGCGACGTTCGTCCAGTTTCTCGCCTCGTCCGAGCTTTTCCAAAGACCAAAGCGTGAGGCGAAGTAGAGGGTGCTCGTGAGATTGGGATCGATGGCGAGGCGTTCTCCCATCGAGCGGCCATCGGCATTGCCGCCCATGGGCACCGCGATGGGGTTGCGCACCCAAGTGTTGCCGGCGTCGTTCGAGCGGAGGATGACGCCGTTGCCCGCCGTGACGTAGGTTCCGGCGGCCAGGTACACGCGACGCGCATCGGCAGGATCCGCTGCGATGCTCTCGATGCCCATGAGGTTCGCGTCATTGCGACCTATCCAATCGGTGAGGGGAATCCATCGGTGCGACCGCGCATCGAATCGATAGGCTCCCCCCACGTCGGTTCGCGCAAAGACGAGATCCGGCTGCGCCGTGCTGAAGACGATGCCCGAGACGAAGCCACCGCCGGAGATTTTGACGTTCTTCCACGCGTACGGTCCGGTCACGGCCGGCGCGTCGTCGATGCTCACCACATCGCCGGTGCCCGTTCCCACCCAGCATGTGCCGGCTGCACCGTCGATTCCGGTCGAATTGCCGGCGCCCCCTTGTCCTGCCGCTCCCCCCGCCGTTGTCCCGCCTCCGCCCGACGTTCCGCCTCCGCGGCCCGCGTCGGTCGGATGATCCGATGAGCCCTGATCGACGCACCCGCTCGCGAGGGCCAACGTGCTCGCCAGCCAGGCGCAAAAATGAGTTTTCACCATTGCATTGGTCGCTGAGGAGCCGCTTCACGGCTCAACCAACAGCACGAGCTCGAGGTGCAGACACGTCGCTGGATTGTGGCGTGACCTCGTGGTACCGGCGAACCATGAGGTTCAGCCATGGCGTGTGGACCATGCGCGACGGCGTGAGCGCGATCTACCCCGAACGCGTGGCCGAGCACCGGCGCGAGGACCGCGTCCTCGAGCTCACCTGTCTCAACCGCGGCCCCGAAGAGAGGCTCAATGCCTACGCCCTCTCGGTCCGTCTGAGCTCCCCCATGCCTGACGTCATTCGCATCCATGTTTCGCATCGACAAGGTGCCAAGCGCCGGCGACCGAGCTTCGTTCTCGACGATCATGCGAGCACATCCCCCGTCGTCGTCAGCGAAACCGAATCGCAGCTCTCGCTGTCGAGCGGCCTCCTTACGGCGAAGATCGGAACAAACCCGTTCGAGCTCACGTTCTGTCACGAAGGGCGCACCGTCACCCGAAGCGAGCGGCATGCGCTCGGCGTGATGAAGGTCGCAGGGTCGGCGGAGTATCTGATGCAACGGCTATCGCTCGGCGTGGGCGAGTCCGTCTACGGCCTCGGCGAACGATTCGGGCCGCTCGTTCGCAATGGGCAATCCGTTCCGATCTGGAACGAAGATCCGGGCACCGCAACCGACCTCGCCTATAAGAACGTTCCTTTTTACCTGACGAGCGCCGGTTACGGCGTCTTCGTGGCGAGCCCGGGACGGCTCGAGTTCGAGATCGGGACGGAGCGCACGGCCGCCGTTCAGTTCAGCACCGCGGAAAACGAACTCGATTACTTCGTGCTTTTCGGCCCCACGCCCCGCGAGATACTCGAAAAATACACGCGCCTGACGGGTCGACCGGCCCTGCCTCCGAGCTGGAGCTTCGGCCTCTGGCTCTCGACGTCCTTTCTCACGGATTACGACGAGCGCATCGTCACCGAAGAGCTCTTGCAGGGGATGGTCGCGAGGGACATTCCGGTTTCGGTCTTTCATTACGACTGCGCATGGATGCGCGACCACCACTGGTGCGACTTTCAATGGGATCCCCGTAAATTTCCAGACCCCGCCGGCATGCTGCGGCGCCTGCACGAGCGCGGAGTGCGCGTTTCGGTCTGGATCAATCCCTACGTATCCGAGCTGTCGAGCCTCTTCGTCGAAGGCCGCGACCGAGGATTCTTTCTGAAGAACGGCCGAGGCGAAGTCTATCAGCGCGACGACTGGCAACCAGGCATCGCGCTCGTCGACTTCACCAACCCCGAGGCAGTCACTTGGTACCAAGCTGCACTCTCTCGCCTCTTGGAGATGGGCGTCGACTGCTTCAAGACCGACTTCGGCGAACGCATACCCGACGATGCCGTCTACTTCGACGGCTCCGATCCCGAGCGGATGCACAACTTCTACCCCTATCTCTATAACCAAGCGGTTTTTTCGTTGCTCGAGCAATTTCACGGCCCGGGCCAGGCCGTCGTTTTCGCGCGCTCGGCCACCGCGGGGTCGCAGAAGTTCCCTGTTCACTGGGGTGGCGATTGCGATTCCACCTTCGAATCCATGGCCGAGACGCTGCGCGGCGGACTCTCTTATGGCATGTCGGGCGGAGCGTTCTGGAGTCACGACATCGGCGGCTTCTCGGGCACGGCGCCGCCCGCGCTCTACAAACGCTGGGTCGCCTTCGGCCTCTTATCGAGCCACAGCCGGCTCCACGGCTCGACCAGCTACCGCGTGCCTTGGGCCTTCGACGAAGAGTCGGTCAGTGTGCTGCGGTTCTTCACGCATCTGAAGCACCGGCTCATGCCCTACCTGTGGAGCCTCGCGCACGAGGCGCATACGACCGGCATGCCGGTGATGCGCGCCATGGTGCTCGAGTTCCCGGACGACCCGGCCTGCCGGCATCTCGATCGTCAGTACATGTTGGGCGGCGCGCTTTTGGTTGCGCCCATCTTCAATGAAGAAGGGAGCGTCGACTATTATCTGCCGCACGGGACGTGGACGGACTTCTTCACGGGCCGGCGGGTGGAGGGTGGGCGGTTTTTCCGCGAACGCGGGGCGGACTTTCTGCGCATTCCGCTCTTCGTCCGGCCAGGCACGCTGCTCCCGGTGGGGCTGCGGCAGGATGGCGCCGTCTACGATTACCGCCGCGAGGTGTTGCTGCATGCGTTCGAGTTGTCCGACGGCGCGCACCTGTCCGTCGCCATTCCCGACACTGACGGGCAAAACCCGCTCTCGTTCAGCTGCCGACGCGACGGCGCACGTATCGTGGTTTCGTCGCCGGGTGACATCGCTCCGGGAATCTTGCTGCACGGCCACACGGAGTACGAGCGCGTGGTGAATGGTTCGGTCGAGCGCCATCCGGACGGGCTGCTCGTTTCGTGGAGCGATCCCCGCCTGCCGGTCGAGGTCGCGCTGGTACCGGGATGAGCTGAGCCGACGCCGCGGCATCGAGCGACTAACCGGTGAGCTTCCGCCCTTGAGAGGTCCCATGGTCCCTCATTTCGCCCGACGCACCTCCCGCCTTCGGCTCGCCGCGCTCGGATCCGTGCTGCTCGGCGGGCTTGGCCTCATGTCCGCATGCCTGCGGCCGCCGCCGCTCGGCGCCGAGGACGGTCAGAAGGCGGCGGCGAAAGGTGCACCCGCTGGGGGTGAGACGGGCGCCATCGTGGCCGCTGGGTACTACGAGCCGACGTGGGGCGACTCGTCGGGACGAGATGGCAAGGGCGGCGTGAAGCTGTCGCTCAGCACCGAAAAGAAGCTGCCCCTCGTGACCAGCGATTTCGACAAGGCCAAACGGGGCGACAAGGTCACGGGCAACAAACCCGACTGGCTCCTCTTCCATGGGCCCGGCGCGCTGAGCCTGGCCATCGATTTCGTGTGGGTCACGAAGTCCGACGAGAAATACTTTGGCAACACGTGGGCCGGGGGCGGGCTCGCCTTCAATGGATCGTGGTCGCCGGTCGACGGCACCGGGGCACGCTACCTCGTCCTTTGGGCCAAAACGAGCGTCGCCGGCGTCAACCTCGCCGTCAATCTTCATTCCGCGTCCAAAGTCAAAGGAAAGGAGGACACCGGGCCAATCGACCTGTCTGAATACGTCCCCGGTGGGAAGCTCGATGGAACTTGGCGCCGGATCGTGATCCCGCTGTCCGCATTTCCCGACGTCGAGCACGTCGACCTCAAGGGATTGCAGCAGGTGGCTTTCAATTTGCGCGCCGGATATCCCGAAAACAAGAACGTCGCCGTTTTTTTCGACAACGTTTATCTCACCAATATCGACATGGTGACGCCGGTCACGAATCTCGGCTACCTCGCGCGGCCCGATGGCGTGCGACTCGTGTGGGAAAAGGATGCCGCCGAGA
>Ga0190265_10004008_pt1 | contig 10150 bp, 6 predicted proteins | sample Popmic124T_FD_133135 | JGI IMG/M metagenome (GOLD analysis project Ga0190265, IMG submission 133135) | Populus adjacent soil microbial communities from riparian zone of Indian Creek, Utah, USA - 124 T | ecosystem: Environmental > Terrestrial > Soil > Riparian zone | place: USA: Utah | collected...
GTCGCCTACTGGAACCTGCACGAACGGCCGGTCGATCGTGCCGCCGACGGCACGATCACGGCGGCGGGACGTCCGCTGCGGTTCTTCCACTTCAGCGGCTACCGGCCCGAACAGAACTGGCTGCTGACGTTCCACTGCGCCCGCAAACCTCGCGTAATGCTCTCGGACAACCCCGAGCTGCGCGCGCTCTGTGACCACTACGGCGCGGCACTCAAGAACGCCGGTTACGCCGAGACGCTGGAGGCGGTTCCCTACGGATTCGCGACGTGCGCGGACGGCACCCCGCTCACGCCGATGAGCAGGCGCGTGTTCCGGGAGAGCTGGATCGCGGCGGAGCGAAAAGGTCTCGACCCGGTGCCGCACGCGTTCAGCGACGACGGCGGCGCCGAGTTGCGCTCCTGGCTGTCGGCGCCGGGAGACCAGGCGCAGGCGGCGGCCGGGGTGAACCGGCTGGCGATGGCCGTCTGGGAGTCGCGAACGGACCTGCGGCTCGCGTTCCCGCACCCGTGCGGCCGCAATGCCGAGGACTTCCGCATCTGGTGCGCGCGCTCCGGAGTTGCCGAAGGTGCGTTGCCTGAGTGGGCGTTGCCGGAGGCCCCGGACGAGCTCCGCGCGCCGGACGAGGACTTCGGCGTCAACCTGGTCGGATACCTGACCGCCGAACTCGGGCTCGGCGAGATGGGCCGCATCGTGCACGACGCCATCGCCGAAGCGGGCGTCCCCGTGGTGTCGGTGCTGGAGGAGAAGTCCCTTTCGAACCGGACCGGTGTCGAGCGACCGGACACGGTCGCCGATCCGCGATTCGGTGTCACCGTGCTCGCGGTGAACGCCGACCAGACCGGAGTCGTACTGGCCAACCACCCGGAATCCGGTCACGAGCGCTACCGGATCGGCCTGTGGGCGTGGGAGCTCGAGGAGTTCCCGGAGTGGCAGCACGACGCGTTCGAGATGGTCGACGAGGTCTGGACGGTCAGCGACTTCTGCCGGGAGGCGATCGCCAAGCACTCGCCCGTGCCGGTTCGGACGATCCCTGTCCCGGTGCGCGATCCCGGCCGTGCGGTGGCCCGGCCCGACCGCGACGGCCCGGCACGGTTCCTCTTCGCGTTCGACTTCAACAGCATCGGGGAGCGCAAGAACCCGTGGGGCGTGGTGACCGCGTTCCAGCGCGCTTTCGAGGGCCGTGACGACGTCCGGCTGGTGATCAAGGCGATCAACGCCGACCTCCAGCCGTTGAACGCCGAACGGCTGCGCACCGCGGTCTTCGGTGACGACCGGATCGAGATCCTGGACCGCTACCTCAGCACGGCCGAACTGGACGCGCTCTACGACGACAGCGACTGCTACGTGTCGCTGCACCGCAGCGAGGGGTTCGGGCTGACCGTCGCCGAGGCGATGGCACGCTCGCTGCCGGTGATCTCCACCGACTACTCCGGCACGCACGAGTTCGTCGACGAGAACACCGGCTGGCCGATTCCGTACCGGATGATCCCGGTCGGCAAGGGCTGTTACCCGTACCAGGCCGACGCGATCTGGGCCGACCCCGATCTCGACGCGGCCGCGGCCGCGATGCGGCAGATCGCCGACGACCCGGCCGAGGCCGCCCGCCGTGGCTCGACCGCACGGGCACAGATCCTGCGTCAGCGGTCGATGGCCACCGCCGCCGCATGGATGCGCGAACGGCTCGAAGAAGCGCACCGCACGTGGCTGGACAGGCGTGCGCCCGCCGACGAACCACCGCCCCCCGAGCATCCGGTGCTTCCCATGGTCACCGCACGGGAAGCCCTCAACTGGCGTGCCGAGACGGGTTCGGCCGCACGGAACCCGATCGCTCCCGCGGTGCGCAAGGCCGTCCTGCGCGTGATCGACCACTACGACGTCCACCAGCGCCGCGTCATGGGCAACCTTTTCGACGGGACCCAGGAAACCGTGCAGCGGCTGCTGACCCGGATCGAGCGGCTTGAGGCAGCCGGCTCGACCGACGTGCGGCAGGCCGTGGCGGAGCTGCAGGACAGCAGCACACGCCAGCGCGCCGAACTGGCATCCGCGCAGGAGGTCATCGCCGACCTGCGCGCCCACGTGCGCCGCAACGAGGAGAACGTCCGCAACGACATCGACGTGATCTCCCGCCGGGTGGCCGGCGAAGTCGCGAAGCTGACCGACGAGCTCGAGAAGACCCACCGCATGTTCGAGGCCCGCGACGAGCGCGCCGACACCGACGAGGCAGCGCTCCAGGCGACGATCCGCGACCTCGACGCGATGCAGCAGGCCGACCGCCTCCGGCACGCACCGGTCCCCGAGGGCGCCGACGTCGTGCGGAGTGACGTGGGCGCATTGCTGCTGCCGGTCGACGACGTGATCCTGCCGTGGATACGGCATCACCGTTCGTGGGAGGTGAGTGAAGCCGTGCTGATGGCGGAACTCGCCGCACGGCGTCCGGGTACTTTCCTCGACGTCGGCGCGCACGTCGGCTACCACACGCTCCGGCTGCTGCGTTCCACCGCGAACGTCGACCGCGTCGTGGCCGTGGAGGCCGACGCCACGAACGCCGAGTACCTGCGCCGGAACCTCGCGGTGAACCTTCCGCCCGCGGTCGCCTCGCAGGTCACCGTGTATCCGGTCGCCGCCTGGGATTCCGAGACGGAACTGCGGATCGTCCAGGCCGAACCGGGCAACAGTGGCGACAACCGGACCATCGTGGGAGGCGCGGAGGGAACGCTCGTTCCCGCCGTGCGGCTCGACGGGTTGCCGGAGGTCACCGACAGGCCCGTGACGCTGGTGAAGACCGACCTCCAGGGCCGCGATCACCGCGCGCTGGCGGGTCTGGCGAAGGTACTGGCGACCGACCGGCCGGACGTGGTCTGCGAGTTCTGCCCGGACGCGATCGAGGAACTCGGCGACGACCCGGCCGCCGTGCTCGCCGGGTATCGCGACCTCGGCTACACGCTGGTCCTCGTCGGCGACGGCGGGCCGTCGCCCGAGCCGTACGACGACGGCGCGCTGATCCGCGAGGCCCGCGCCGAGGGTAAGGACTTCGTCACCCTCTGGCTGCGCCCGAGCTAGGCCGCCATGGGTGGCAGCGAAGGCCGGCGCGGCGGGGTTGGGACGCGGATAGCGATATCCGCGCTCGCGGCGGTTCTCGTAGCCACCGTCGCCGTCGCCGCCCTGGTGCTGCGCGGCCACTCGCTGCCTATCTCGGACGCCTCCGGCCTCCCCGGGCCCGGTGAGGACGGCCGCTACCCCGCCGACCGGCTGACGCTCGCGGAACTGGGCGGCGCCAAGGAGAACCACGCCAGCGTCGACAGCCTGGCCGGGGTCCGCGCGCTCAATGTGCTGACCGATTCGGAACTGGCCGTCTACGCCGCGGCGGGCGTCACCCGCGTCAAGGTAGGCGTCTCCGACTACGGCGACGTCAAGGCCACCGTCATCCTCGCTCACCTTTCGGACAGGCGGGTAGCGGGCGACTCCGCCCGCGAGCTGGCCGAGCTCCAGCTCAGCTTCGGTTTCCACGCAATGCCCGGCGCACCGTCCGGTGTGGCCGCCGCACTCCTGCCGGGAAGTCCGCTCGCCACGCCGCCGGTTGCCGCCGGGGGCCGCGCCCACTACGTCCGCGGAGACGTTCTGGCCAGGATGGAGGTTCGCGGACCCGACGAGGGGATCACCTACGCCCGGTTCGGCACGCTGCTCGGCGCCCAGCTGGAAGCGCTTCCCGCGGATGACTGAGCGGGTCGGCGACGTCGACGCACCCACCGTCTCCTTCGCGCCCGTAGCGGCGCCGCTACGCGACGTTTCCGGAAGTCGCGGTGCGGGGCTTCCGGTGGCCGTCGCGACGGCGCTGGTGATGACCACCTACAGCTACCTGTTCGCGATGTGGCCGAGCCGCAACGATTCGGTGCCGTCCGCCGTGGCTCTGGTGCGCCGCTGGGTGAACGAGCCGCTGGGCATCGGCGAGGACTTCGGCGTTCTGGGTATCTCGATCCTGTTGATCTGCGGCGGCTACACGGTCGCGTCCGCGACGCGAAGGGACGGCCCCGCCAGGGTCGCCGGTTGCCTGGCCCTGCGTGCGGCCGTACCGGCGCTGGTGGCGACCCTCGGCAGTGCCACGACCGTGCTGCTCGGCGGCAGCCCCCTTACCCGGCCCGCCACCGTCGAGGTGTCGGCGTCCGACCTCGCGGCGAACGTGCTGCTGGTGGATCGCGTCCTCGGCCGCCCCTCACTGCTGGAACTGAGCTGGGTGCTGACAGCCGGGGCGCTGTTCTGCCTGTTCTTCGCGGCCACCCGGGCGCTGGGCGAGCGGTTGCCGCAGGCGGGGGACGCGCTCGGTCTCGTCACGGCGTTGACGATCGTGCTGACCGCTGCCGGATCCGGCGGCTGGTATCACCAGCTCGGCCTCATCGTGTCGTTCGTCCCGATGGCTTGCGTGGGACGTTCGCTCGCGGACGCCGGAGCCGGCCGGGCACCGGCCTGGTCGCCGGTTCTCGCGGGCACCGGCACGTTCGTCGTGCTGGTCGCCGCCGAGCGGAGCTACGACGAGCTGGCGGGCTGGTGGTACCCGCTGACCTTCGTCTACGCCGTGCTCGTCGTGCTTCTCGCTCTCGCGCACGGGCAGCGGCGTGCGGGGAGCGCGCCGGTGCGTTGGCTGGCCGGCCGCGGCTACCAGCTCCTGCTCTTCCAGGGGGTGATCGGTTACGCGCTGGTGGGCGTCCTGTGTTCGACCGCGGGTCTGGCGCTGTGGCCCGCCCTGATCGCGGCGGCTGCTGTGAGCTGCCTGGCGGCGGAGTGCGGGTTCCGGGTGCTGCGCTGGTTCGAGGCTCGGCTGCCGCGGCCCGCCTACCGGAACACATCATGACGCCGCCCGGAAAGCCGTTGCGGAGCAATGGATACCTGCACGGCCTCGACACGCTGCGGATGGTCGCGTCGGTGCTCGTCGTTTACACCCACGTCGCGAACTGGTTCGCCACGCGCGGGCACATCTGGTGGGGTTCGGCGTGGATCGACCGGGACGTCATCGGTCCGCTGCACCTGAATCCGGCGCTGTCGTTCGCCGGAGTCGCCACCTTCCTCGTCGTGAGCGGCCTGGTGGTGACCCATGTGGCCAATCGGGAGACACCTGGCCAGTTCCTCCGGCGGAGGCTGACCCGGATCGGACCGCTGCTACTCGCCACGACGGTGTCGGCCTGGTGCCTGATCAACCTCGGCGTCCTCGGGGCGGTGTCGAAGCAGAAGTCGCTCGACGTGGGCGACCTGCTGCTGGGCACCACCATGACGGGTTACTTCACGACACCCGAAGTAGTGCTGAACGGCGTCACCTGGACGTTGCTTGTCCAGGTGGTGTTCTACCTGTTCGTCGCGGCGACGATCCCGCTGCTGCGCAGCCGGGCATGGTTGCCACCGGCGCTCGCGGCGGCCGTGGTGTGCGTGGGCCTGTCGTTCGCCACCGCCGTGCACCACAACATCCCGGTACATCGGGTGGGCATCATCGCGGCTTTCCTTCCGGTGCTCTGTATCGGGCAGTTGATCTCGCTGGTCCGCAACCGGCACGTGTCGGCCCCGGTGGGGATCGCGGTCGGTGCCGCCAACTTCATGCTGTTCGTGTGGGCGGGCAAGCTCGGCGAGTACTTCCACACCGGCACGTCCCACCCGCGCACCCTGTTGCTGGTGATCGGCGTCGTCATCCTGGCCATGACAGCCGGTGGACGCATCAGCCGGTCGGCGGTGGTGCGCGGCTGGTCGGCACGCACGTATGCGATCTACCTGCTGCACCCGCTGTGCATCTACCCGTTGATGGACTGGATGGTGCCCGACCTCGGCCCGGACGTCTCGCTCGTCACCGCCCTGGCCGTTCTCGCGGCCGTGAACGAGGTGTTCCATCGCTACCTGGAGATGCCGGTGAACCAGTGGATCCGGGCGCGGGAAAAGACCCGTACCCGTCCCTCCGGCCGGGTATGAGCAACGCATTACCGTCGTACCCCGTTGGAGGGATACCCTGCTGAGGCCTCGACTCGGCGAACGAGGCTGCTGGCACCGAGGGGGCGATCACGCTGGCCGAGCGAGCTGACCAGACGCCGGACACGGCGCGATCGACCGACGCGTCGAAGACCAGGGTCTCCTTCATCGACATCGGGCGCGGGCTCGGCGCTCTGCTCGTCTTCTACAGCCACATCGCCGACCCGTGGGTGCGGGCGAAGAACGAGGACGCCCCCTACATCTACTTCGTCGAGAAGCTGACCAGCGAGCCCATGCACATGATGCACCAGGGCATCGGGCAGATCGCCGTTCCGTTCTTCTTCCTGGTCAGCGGTTTCGTGGTGACACCGATCGCGCTGCGCCAGGGCCAGGGCCGGTTCATGGCGAACCGGCTCATCCGCGTGTACGCCCCGGTGCTGTTCGTCGTCACGTTGTCCGTGCTGCTCATACTGGCCAACCTGAACGCGCCGTCGACGGGTCAGTCGCAGGAGATCAACCCGCTGAACCTGTTCACCAACGTGACGCTGACGAACTACCTGATCTTCCCGCAGGTCGTGCTGGTGCCCGTCGCGTGGACGATGATCGTCGAGGTCATCTTCTACGCGATGCTGCTGCTGATGCTCCCGGTGTTCCGGCGCTCCGTCTGGCTCGCCATTTCCATCGAGATCACGTTCGTGTTCGTGGTGCTGATGACGCGCGCTGAGCTGAACGAGACGTGGTCGCTGTTCGCGGTCAACGCCTCCTACCTGCCGATCATGATTATCGGGCAGATCGTCTGGGCCACGACCACGAAGAAGATCCCGCTGTGGGCGGGGTCCGCGTTCGGTGCGATGGCCTGGTCCCTGTACGTACTCGCCGACATCATCGACGTCGGGCGGATCGACGACTCGTACAACCTTGCTCTCGCGTTCGCGGTGATCTGCTTCCTGATGGGCCTCTTCGCCGAACCGAAGCTGAAACAGCATCGCGTGTGGACGGCGCTCTCCGAGCGCAGCTATTCGCTGTACCTGCTGCACATGCTGGTGACGTTCGTCGTGCTGGACCTGTTGCGTCCGCAGGTACCGTTCGCGATCGCCGTCATCATCGCGGTGGCGGCCACATTCGGCGTCGTCGAGCTGAGTTACCGGTTCGTGGAGAAGCCGAGTCACTCCCTGGCGAGACGGCTCTCCCGGCCGCGCAAACCCCCGGCCGTGGACGAGCCGGCTGTCGAAGCCGAGTCCGCTGAAGAACTGACCGTTGAGCTGGAGCGGGTGCTCGCGCCGGAGCCGGAACCGCCTTCGGCCGGCGGACGTCAGGAAGCCCGTCCGCGTTCAGAGGACCTTCCGCGACCGAGCGACGGTCCACGCTCGGGTGAGCGACCGCGGCGGGACGAGGGACCACGGCGGGGTGAGCGACCGCCGCCGGGCGAGGGGCCGCAGCCGGGCGGGAGGCGGCGCCGGGACGACGGACCGCACCCGGCGACGCGGTCACGTCGAGAGGAGGCACCCCGGCAGGCGGGCCACGCACGATCGCAGCCGGAGGAACCACCGCGTACGGGCGGGCGACGGCGTCCGGAGGACGCTCCGCGCCGCGGCCACGGCGACGCTCCCGCCACCCCGCGGCGACCTCGTCCGCCGTCGCAGCCGCGTACCGGGAACGTGCCGGACCCCAGTTCGCGTCCGCTCCCGCAACGCGGCGGTTACCCGCCCCGACCTCCGCGACATGTCGACAATCGCGCGGACACGCACCGGCCCGCGCCGCATCAGGAGCCGGGACCGCGAGGCTCCCGGCGGGCGTAGTGTCGAGGGCAACCCGAACGGGTGCGATCGATGGCATCCACGGATGTCGTCCGGCTTCGACGCCCTGAACGGCGGACCATTGATGCCGAAGCCTTTGGTCCGGCATCCCAGGAGGCCGTCATGTGGTTGCACGTCACCATCGTGGCGCTGCTCGCCGTGCTGTTCGTGGCCCGCGTCATCTGGGTCCTGCGCCACCGCTGACCCCGAGCCGGGAATTCGGCGCCGAGTTCTCGCTCTGAGGGCCCCTCCCAGGCGGGAATTCGGCGGCGAGTCTCGTTCGTTAGCGGAACTAACGAGAGTCGGCGCCGAATTCCCGCTTTTCTGGGCCTGTTCGAGGGGGAACTCGGCGCCGAATTCCCGTGTGGGGGTAAAGCGGCGGGGGTCAGCGGTGGTTACGGCGGGGCGTGACCAGGCCGGACTCGTACGCCAGCACCACTAGCTGCGCGCGGTCACGCGCACCTATCTTCGTCATGATGCGGCTGACGTGGGTGCGGGCCGTTGCCTTGGAGATGACGAGCTGCGCGGCGATCTCGTCGTTCGACAGGCCGCCCGCCACGAGAGCGAGCACCTCACGTTCCCGGTCGGTCACCTCGCGAACGGCGGTGCTGTCGATGCGCCTGTTCTCGGGCCGTTCCACGAATTCCGCGATCAGCCTGCGCGTCACCGTGGGCGCGAGCAGCGCCTCGCCGGAGGCGATCACCCGCAACGCGCGCAGCAGCTCCACCGGTTCGGTGTCCTTGAGCAGGAAACCGCTCGCTCCGGCGCGCAACGCCTCGTAGACGTACGAGTCGACGTCGAACGTGGTGAGTACCAGTACCTTCACGCCCTCCAGCGCCGGATCGGCGAGGATCTGCCGGGTGGCTTCGAGCCCGTCGACGCCGGGCATGCGGATGTCCATCACCACGATGTCGGGGCGGTGTTCGCGTGCCATCGCCACGGCCTTGGCACCGTCACCTGCCTCGCCGAGGACATCGAAGCCGTCCTCGGTTTCCAGTAGGACACGGAATCCGGCACGTACGAGCGCCTGGTCGTCGGCCAGCACCACGGTGATCACCGCGTCACCGGCCGTTCCGGAATCCGGAGTCTCCAGGGGTCTCATCGCGCCTCCATCACCGGCAGCTTCGCCCGGACCTCGAATCCGCCGTTCGTTCCCACGCCCGCGCGCACCGTGCCACCGAGCGCTTCGGCACGCTCGCGCATTCCGCGCAATCCGTTGCCCGCAACGGGTTCCACGGCGCCCTGGCCGTCGTCGCGGATCGTCATATTCAACATCCCGTCACGGTGTCCGAAGTGGACACTCACGGTCTTGGGTGAGCTGGCGTGCCGGATGACGTTGGTCAGCGATTCCTGAAGGATCCGGTACGCCGCGCCGTCCACGGGCGCGGGAAGGTCGCCGGGTGAGCCCTGCACCCGGACTTCCAACCCGGTCGCCCGCGCATGGTCGAGCAGTTCGGTCAGCTGCCGCAGGCTCGGTGTCGGCGCCTTTTCCTCCCCCGAGCGCAACACCGACAGCGTCGCCCGAAGGTCGGCCAGCGCCGCCGCGCTCGCCTCCTTGATGTTGCGCAACGCTTCCCGCGCCTGTTCCGGCCGCCGATCGGCGACATGCGCGGCGACCCCCGCCTGCACGTTGATCATGGCAAGGCTGTGCGCGACGACGTCGTGAACCTCCCTGGCGATGCGCAGCCGCTCCTGCTCGGCGAGCCGGTGGGAGTGCTCGGTGCGCCGCTCGTCCGCCGCGCGCAGTGCGGCCGCCCGGTTGCGGAACGCCGTGCCGATGCCGATCACGGCGACGATCCCGGCGACGAATCCGGCGGCCCATTCCTCCGGCAGCCAGTCGCCGCTCGACGCGACGTAGACGGCGTAGAGCGCCAGCAGCAACGCCGAACCGGCCACGGCAGCGCGCACGGGGCCACGCAACCGGGTGAGTGTGAACAGTGCGACCGCGGGCAGCACGACCACGGGACCGCCTGGGTAACCGGACGAGTAATACGTGCAGGCCAGCACGGCTGTCACCCCGAAAGCCGCCGTCGGATAGCCACGTACCACGAGCAACGGCACCGCGGCGGCGGCCAGCCACCCGTATCCGAGTACGTCCAGCGCGCGGGCCTCCGGCTGGAAACGCGACGCGAAGGTGACCGTCGCGAGCACGAACGCGGCGAGCCCGAGCGTGAGGACGACATCACCCACGCTCGGGGCCCGAACCCCGCTTCTCGCCAGCACGAGACGACGTTACCGCCGCGAGCAGGTGCCGCACGTCATGCGGGAAGCGGCTTTTGCGCTACGACCGCTGCCGTACGCCGGACGAGGGCGAGTCCCAGGACGATCCCGCCGAGCGCCTGCGCGGCCAGGATCAACCCGTTCAGCATGGCGGCCCGGCTGTCGAAAACGGTGCCGACGCCGGTCAGCAC
>Ga0190265_10004009_pt1 | contig 10145 bp, 5 predicted proteins | sample Popmic124T_FD_133135 | JGI IMG/M metagenome (GOLD analysis project Ga0190265, IMG submission 133135) | Populus adjacent soil microbial communities from riparian zone of Indian Creek, Utah, USA - 124 T | ecosystem: Environmental > Terrestrial > Soil > Riparian zone | place: USA: Utah | collected...
CCCCAAAAGCAAGCAGCGGCAGGCCGGCGAGGAGCCAGGGGGTGAACGGCGGCTGCCAGCCCACGGGCACGCGGTCGAAGACGAGGTTCCACGGCAGCCGCACGAGCCGGATCACGGCGTCGCCAACAGAGACCGCCCCCACGGTGTGGGCCGGGTCCCAGGGGCTCGCTCCGAAGACGCCGGGGAGGAACGGGAAGATCGGGTTGCCGGTGAAAGCGGCGATGCGGGCGTAGGCCGGGACGAGCACGGCGAACGACGCCAGGGCGTAAAGGAGAGGGTTCCGCAGCCGGCGGCCCCGCGGAGCGCCCCACGCCACCACGACGAACACCGCCGCCGCGAAGAACAGCCCCAGGTACTTGGTGGCGGCGGCCGACCCGGCGAAGAGAGCGGCGGCGAGGAGCCAGCCGGTCTTCCCCGTCTCTTTGAAGCGCCAGGCCGAGTAGAGGGCGGCGGTGACGAAGAGGGTGAGGCCCGGCTCGATGTAGCCCGTGCCCGCGAGGTGGACCACGATGGGGCCGCCCAGGAAGAGGGACGCGGCGATCCACCCTCCGGCAGGGGGGAAGAGGCGCTGCCCCCAGACGGCCAGCAGGCCCGCGGTGGCGAGGGTCGCCAAGAGCTGGACGAGGTGCGCGGCCACGTCTCCCGAGAGCAGCAGCATCCCTGCGAAGAGCATCTCGTTGAGCGGCGGGAAGACGGGCACGCGCAGGTCCGGCAGGAAGGGAAGGCCGCCGGTCTCCGCGAAGGCGCGGGCCATCGGCAGGTGGTAGAGGGTCTCGTCGAAGCCGGTCGGGGGATAGAGGGCGAGGAGGAAGAGCGGCGCCAGGGCGAGCAGGAAGAGCGCCGCAACGGGCGCCTGTGGACGCCATCTCACCAGGCCGCGCCAGTCGGGAATCGCCAGCAGGTGGACGAGGATCACCAGCGCGATCACCGGCCCCCGCCGGAGCCAGCCGAACAATCCCAAAAAGAACAGCAGGTGGGCGAGGACCGCAAGGCCGGCCGCGACCGGCAGGGCCAGCCGCTCCATGGCTCCTTCGAGCTCCAGACGGAGCGCCCGCACCGCCAGCCGCCCGGCCGCCCAGGCCGTGGCGGCGAGCAGGAGCAGAACGAGCAGGTGGGTGAGGACGAAGACGGCGAGGTCGATCGCGGCTCTCCGTCAGTAGTTGAGGCGGCGGGCGACCCAGTCCCTGAAGGGGTTGGGCTTCTTGCCCACGTCGTCGTAGGTGTAGGCGATCAGGACCCTCTCCCCGTCTTCTGAAAGGGTGACCCCGCGGTGGAGAGCGGTCGCGCCGCGCATCACCAGGAGGTCGCCGGGCGCGGCGGTCACGTCTTTGTGCGGGAAGACCGAGAAGACCTGCGGCACGGCATAGAGCGGATAGAGGAGGAAGCGCAGGAAGCGCGTCATTGCCGAGGAGATGAACTGGGTCGTGCCCTGGTTGGTGTTCTTGAGCGTCACCAGGGCCACGTAGGAGTGGCCGTCCAGATGCCAGCGGAAGCCGTGGTCCCGGCGCTCGTAGGCCTGGACGCGCATCGAGCGCCGGGAGCTGCCGAGAGGCTGGAGCGGCCGGCCGGCGAAATTCTCCGCCAGCGGGCGTACGCGCTCGGCGCCGAACTCCTCCACCTCCGGCAGTTCGGCATGGATCTGGTCTCCGTCGATCACCCGGTAGCGCGGCCCGAGCCCGCCGCGTCCGTGGACCTCGGTATACAGGTCTTCACGCCCGAAGACGAGGGCGGACAAGCGGCTCAGCTCTTCCCCGGACAGGAAACCGGGTACGTGGCGAAAGGTCTCCATGATCACTCTCCCTTCAATTCATAAACCCGGGCCGCGCCGTCCGTGGGCTCCGGCACGAACCAGCGGAGGAACCGGGCGTCCTCGGGGAACGGCAGGCCGCCCTCGGAAGTCAGCAGCAGGTGGTCGACGCCCCGGCTCCTGAGCGTCCGGTGAAGGCTCTCGGCGTCCGGAGACGCGGCCAGCACTTTGGGGTAGCTCGCTGGCCCATACCAATCCCCCAGGAAGCGCCCCGCGGCAAAGTAACTCATCTGCTCCGCGCGAAGCGCCCACAGAGTGTAGCCGCTCCCGTGCCTGCGGTTGAGGTCGGAGAGGGCCGCATAGAGCGGCAGCTTGCGGGCGAGATAAGCCTCGCGCCCGGCCGCGGTGACGGGCAGGGGCCCCTGGCGGTAGATGCGGTAGCCGGCGTACAGCCACCCGGGCAGGAAGAACGCCAGGCAGAGCGTCGCGGTCACCCCCTGCCACTGCGGGATGGGCAGCTTGAAGAGGGCTCCCGCCACCGCCAGGCTGAGCAGCGGCAGGACAGGGACGACATAGCGGCCGTCCGCCGGCAGCGAGGTGCAGGCCAGCGCGTAGAGGGCCGCGACCCCGAGCAGGGGCCGCAACCGGCAATCCTTGACCGCCGCCCAGAGCGCCACCGGCAGCAGGGCGAGGTAGGCGGGCGAAAACGGGGGCTGCTGACCGTGAGTCGCACGCTCGAAGATCAGATCCCAGGGCAGGCGCACCACTTCGACCACCCGGCGCAGGACGTTGCCCACCGGGGACAGGCGGGCCGTCTCCCCGGCGAAACCCAGGGGGTCGCGGAAATGGATCGGCGACCAGGGGTTCTCGCCGAAGGTCTGCGGGAAGTAGGGGAAGAGCGGGTTGCCGGTCGAGAGGTAGATGCGGCCGTACCAGGGGACGAGCACAGCGAGGGCGACGCCGGTGAAGAGCAGCACGTCCCACGTTCGAGCCCGAAGGGTCCGGACCGGAAGGCGGGAGAAGACCACGAGCAGGCCGATCACCCCCAGGAAGAAGAGCCCCAGGTACTTGGTCGCCGCCGCCGAGCCGGCGAAGAAGGCGGCGAGCGCGAGCCAGCCCCCCTCCCCATAATCAGTTCGTAGGGGCGGGGCTTGTCCCCGCCCTCTCTCAGGAACCGGGCCTCCCCCACCCGGGCGGGGACAAGCCCCGCCCCTACACCTTGAAAAACCCATCCAACGATAGGCGGCGTAGAGGGCGGCGGTGACGAACAGGCCGAGCCCCGACTCGACGTAGGCGGAGGCTCCCAGGTGCACGACGATAGGGTTGCCCAGGAAGACAGCCGCGGCGAGCCAGCCGGCCGCGCCTCCACGCTCCGGGAATGCATCCCGGCCCCAGGCGAGGACCAGCGCGGCCGTCAGCAGGGTCATCAGCAACTGGAGGCCGTGCGCCGCGAGGTCCGGGGCGAAGAGCATCAGCACGGCGAACAGCACCTCGTTCGCCTGCGGGAAGACCGGGAAGCGAAGGTCCGGCAGCCAGGGCAGCCCGCCGGTCTCAACGAAGGCGCGGGCGAAGGGGAGGTGGTAGAGGGTGGCGTCGAACCCGGTGGGAGGATAGGCCGCGAGGATCGCCAGGGGGCCGAGCGCAACGATCCCTCCCAGAAGGACGGAAAGCCGGACGCGCTTCCACACCAGCTCGCGCCACGCGGGGATCCCCAGGAGGTGAATGCCGGCCAACAGCACCAGCACGGCAGGGCGCGCGAGGAGCCCCAGCAATCCCAAGAAAAAAGCGATGAGCGAGACCGCCGCGAGGCCCAGGGCGGTCGAGACCGCGGCGCGCTCCAGGGAGGAAGCGAAGGAGACCCGGCGCGCCAGGGTCCTTCCCAGGATGTAGGCGGTGAGTGCCAGGACCAGGACGGCGGAGACGGCGCTCACGTCCGGGGCTTGTCGGCCACCACGGTCAGCAGGTAGCCGAAGCGGCCCGGCCAGCGCCAGCGGGTCTCCAGGAACTGGAAGGGCCCGAGGACGAGCGGTGTCAATCGATAGAGGGGGATGCCGCGGGTGTAGAAGAAGAGGTCGGCCATGCGCAGGATGCCTGGCAGGGTGAGGATGCCGGTGCGCTCGACCACCTTCAAGCCGGTCTCCTCGACGTCCCGCCGCAGCTCGGCGACGCCGAAGGACTTCTCGGGGGCGTAGAGGTACTGGCCGAAGGCGTCGAGCACCCACACCATCAACGGCCGCAGGAAGATGTTCCACTTGTGGGGTACGCCCACGATCGCCCGGCCGCCCGGCCGCAGCACGCGGTGGACCTCGCGGATCGCATCCTTGTATTCGTCGATGTGCTCGATCGTCCCCATGGTGTAGACCGCGTCGAAGGTGCCGGAGGGGAACGGCAGCTCGCGGATGTCGGCGCGCAGCAGGGCCGGCGCGTGGCCGTTCGACCGCGAGTTGCGGCGCGCCCGGAAGGCCACGACCCGCGAGAGGTCGAGCCCGACGACCTCGGCCCCCTCCTCGCGCATCCAGTCGAGGATGCGGGTGTTGAAGGCCTCGTTCCAGAGGTCGAGCTTCAAGATCCGCTTGCCGCGCAGGCTCCCCAGCGAGCGCCGGAGCAGGGCGATCTCGCAACGGCGGTAATATTGTGTGCTCGGGGCGGCGTGGAAGTCGCGCACGGCGCCGGCGATACGGTCCCAGTCTTGGCGCTGCCGCTCACGCAGTGTGAGGTCGGCGGCGGTCTCGGTCTGCATCAAGCTCCCCCTTCACGAATCCAGTTGATCGTACGAGTCAGACCTTCCGCCAGGGAGAGCGGCTGATGCCCCAGGTCCCGGCGCGCCTTGGCAGAGCTGAAGCGCCACTCGTGGAGCAGGCTTCGAACGGCGGTAGTGTAGCCGCATCCGGGGCCGTAGCCACGCAATCGGTCGACTGCCCGAGCCGCCGCGAGCGCCCCGCCGGCCGGCAGCTCGAGCCGCCACCGGGGGGGACGCACTCCGGCGGTGGCGAAAACGAGGGCGTTGAAGCCCCTCGGCGTGACCTCCTCGCCTCCCAGCAGGTACTCCTCCCCCACCGCTCCCCGGCGCTCGGCCGCCAGCAAGCCGCGCACCACGTCGTCCACGTGGACGAGGTCGCGCCGTGCCCGACCGCCTCCCACCAGCACCTCGAAGCGGCTGCGCAGCAGGCGGCGGATCTGGGAGGTCACCCGGTTCGGATGCGAAGGGTGATCGGGACCGAAGACCACCGTCGGGCAGACGGTGACCGCCAGGCTGCGGATCGCGAGGACGGCCCGCGCCTTGGACCGCGCATAGGCGCCGAAGGCCCGCTCCGGCTCGAGCTTGGTCTCCGTGACCGCCACGCCGGACGGGCCGTAGATCAAGGCCGTGGAGACGTTGACGAACCGGCGGGCGCCCGCCTCCGCGGCCCGGCGGGCCAGCTCGACGGTCGCCCGCACGTTGACCTCCTCCATCTCCCGCGCCCGGACGTGGGGCTGGTTGCGCACCCCCGCCAGGTGGAAGACTGAGGTAACGCCTGGAAGCACTGGCGCGTACGAGGCTGGATCACGGAGGTCCCCGGCGGCGACCCGTAAGGCCGGGTGCTTGAGATCAGCCAGCGCCGCGGGGTTCCGCGCCAGGGCGATCACCGGCCGCCCTTCGGCGAGGAGCGCTTGCACCAGGTGGCGCCCCAGGAAGCCGGAGGCCCCGGTGACGAGAGCGGTGCTCATCGATCGGAACGGCCGAAGATCATCGGCCCCGCGAGGTCGTCCACCCCCTCGGCCCGGCGAACGAGACGCGTGGTGCCGTCCTCCCTGAGCATGTGGACGGCCGGCGGCAGGCCGGCGTAGGGGGCGGCGCGCGAGATCGAGTAGGCCCCGGCGTCACAGAAAGCGAGGGCCTCGCCCACCGCGAGCGGCGGCAGGCGGCGGCGGACGTCCAGGAGGTCCAGGGTGTTGAGCGTGCTGCCGGAGAGGTTGTAGAAGCGCCGCCGCCCTCCACCCGGCTCGGCGAGCGGCAGGATGCGGCGCGCGAAGAGGAGCGGCGACTCGGGCAGGTGGCTGCGGCTGGCGTCGAGGAAGAGCCACCCCTCGCCCACCGCCCGGACGGTCGAGACCAGGACTGCGGCGTCCCCCACGATCGAGCGGCCCGGCTCGGCGGTCAACACCGGCGGCGCCGCCAGTCGCGAGCCCGCCACCAGCTCGCGAAAACGCCCGGCCAGCCGGGTGGCGAACTCCTCCAGCCGGCCGGGCGGGGCCTCGTTCGCCAGGCGGTCCCGCCAGCGCCCGAGGAGGTCGCGCGGCCCCACACGGCGCAGCGAAGGCGACGGGATGCCGCCGCCCAGGTTGACCTCCCCGATCACGATCCCCTCGGCCGCCAGCCGTTCGAGGAGAGCCAGCACGCCGCGGAAGACCCGGGCGAAGCCGTCGAGCGACTGCTGCTGCGTTCCGAGGTAGAAGTTGACCGCCGCCGGCTCCAGCCAGGGCGAGGCGGCGCAGCGCCGTGCCGCTTCGACGATCTCGCCGGGGTCGAGCCCCATCCGCAGGTTCAGCCGTCCCAGGGGCGAGAGCCCACCTTCGCCGCGCAGGCGGAACGACACGCGGACCCGCCGGCCGGCCCGGGCCGCCGCCGCCTCGACCTCGGCGACGTCCGCCGGCTGGTGCACGTGGATCAGCGGCACGCCCGCCGCCAGCACGGCGCCCAGGTCCGCCTCGATCAGCACGGGCCGGGCGTAGGCGATGCGCTCCGGCGGGAAGCCGCAGCGCACCGCGAGCGCCACCTCGGCCGCGTGGCTCGCCAGCAGATGGCTGCCGCAGGCGGCGAGCACCTCCAGCACCCCGGCCTCGTTGTTCGTCTTGGCGCAGTAGCGCAGCACCGCGCCCGGCCCCGCGCTTGAGAGGCCGCGCTCCAACGCTCCATAGTTGGCACGGAGGCGCGCCTCGGAGAGGAGGAAGAACGGGGTGCCCAGCCGCTCGGCCAAGCCGCCGAGCGAGACCCCCGCCATCCGGAGCTCCCCTCCGGCGTAGCCGAGCAACGGCCTGGAATCCCTCTCCTCCCCATCTACCATGGCCTGAAGCGTATCGCGGACGCTCTCCCCATATCTAGTGGTCCACCCCCTCGTCAACCCATTTACTTGTATCTCCAGGTGTGCTCTGATCCTGGAAGACCTCTTGCCCGGGAAACCCACATGCTGAAAGTCGAACGCCTAGAGATCTCCGGTTTCAAGTCCTTCGTCGACCCCGTCGAGGTGAATTTCGCGGGCGGCGTCACCGCCATCGTCGGCCCCAACGGCTGCGGCAAGAGCAACCTCTCCGAAGCCATGACCTGGGTGCTCGGCGAGCAGAGCGCCAAGAGCCTGCGCGGCGGCACCATGGAGGACGTCATCTTCAACGGCTCGGACGCCCGGAAGCCGCTGGGGATGGCCGAGGCCACGCTGACGCTCCGCACCGACGTCCAGGGCGCGGACGACGGCCGGATCACCATCGGCCGGCGGGTCTTCCGCGGCGGCGAGAGCCAGTACCGCCTGAACGGCAAGGTGGTGCGGATGAAGGAGATCAAGGACCTGCTGATGGACACCGGGCTCGGCATCCGCGCCTACTCGGTCATCGAGCAGGGCAAGATCGGGATGATCCTCTCCGGCAAGCCCCAGGAGCGCAGGAAGCTCATCGAAGAGGCGGCCGGCATCACCCGCTACAAGGCGCGCAAGGGCATCGCCGAGGTCAAGCTCCAGGAGGCGACCTCGAACCTCCTGCGCCTGGACGACGTGATCTCCGAGGTCGAGCGCGCGCTGCGCTCGCTGAAGCGCCAGGCCGGCGCGGCGCGGCGCTACCAGGAGAAGGAGAAGGAATACCGCGAGCTGCTGGAGGGGGTCCTCCTCGGGCGCTGGAGCCTGATGAGCTTCCGGCTCGCCGAGCTGAAAGCCCTGATCGAGGGCGCCACCTCGCGCGAGGCGGCGCTCGCCGCCGACCTCCACCGCGACGAGGCGGCGCTCGCCGCCGGGCGCGAGCGGCTGGATGAGCTGGCGCGGCGGATGGCCGAGCGGCACCAGAAGGTGGCCGAGCTGTCCGCCACCATCGAGGGGCGCCAGGAGTTCTTGAAGGCCAACCGCCAGACCGTGCAGGAGATCGGCGAGCGCGCGGCGCAGGGGCGGGCGCTCGCCGAGCGCCGGGAGCTGGAGATCGCGGGCCACGCCGACGCCCTGGAGACGCTCGAGGAGCGCCGGGGCGAGCTGGCGGGCGAACGCGAGCTCGCGGCCCAGGCGGTCGACCAGGACGAGCGGCAGATCGCCGCCGCCGAGCGCGACTTGAAGCAGGTGGCGGCCCGCGTCGAGGCCTTCCGCGGCCAGATCTTGAATGCCACGGCCGAGCTCAACGGCGCGCGCAGCCGCGTGCAGCAGTCGCAGATCGAGCAGGAGAAGGGCAACTTCCGGCGCCACCGCATCGACGAGGAGATGGCCCAGCACGCCTTCGAGGTCAAGGCCGCGGCCGAGGTCCTGGAGATGGCGCGCAACAAGGTCGCGGGCACCGAGGCGGCGCTCGACGCCAAGGTGGTCGACCAGGAGAAGGTCGCCGCCACGCTCGAATCGACCCTGCGCCGCGAGGCCGAGGCCTCGGAGCGCAAGCGGGGCCTGGAGAACCAGCTCACCGGCGCGCGGCAGCGCCAGCGCATCCTGGCCGAGCTGTCCAAGGCCCATGCCCAGCGCCGCGCCGCGCTCGAAAAGGCGCTCCAGGCGACCGGCATCGCCTCCCCCACCTACCTCGCCGGCCAGGCCAAGGCGGTGGAGGGCTGGGAGAGGAGCCTCGACGCCTACCTGGGCGGCCTCGCCGACGCCGTCATCCTGGACTCGGGCGAGAGCGCCCTGGACCTCGGCAAGGCCCTCGCCGGCCGCTCCGCGGCGATCCTCATCGAACGCCAGAAGGCGAACCCGGAGGTCTGGCCGGTGGTCGACGACCCCTCCGTGGTGCTCTCGCTCGGCGAGGCCCTCGGGCTCTCCGAGGAGCTGGCCTCGGCGCTCCCCCCCGCCTTCCTGGTGCGCACCGCGGCCGACGCCGAGCGGCTGGCCCCTCTCCACCCCGGCCTCGCCTTCCTCTCCCGCGAGGGGGTGTGGGTCGAGGCCGGCACCTTCCACGTCGAGGGCGAGGTGGCGACTCCCGGCGTGCTCGAACGCGAGAGCGAGCTCGCGGTGCTGGCGAAGTCCGTCCCCGACCTCGAAGGCCAGCTCACCGAGGCTGGCTCCCTGCTCGACCGCCTCGTCGCCGAGCGCGCCACGCTCGCCAAGGAGTCCAACCGGCTCCAGGGCGAGGTGGCGCAGCTCCGCCAGGAGCTGGCGGTCGGCAAGGCGCGCATGGAAGACGCCGCCGCCCGCCACCGCCGCCTCGCCTCCGTGGGCGAGACGCTCACCACCGAGCAGGCGGAGATCGCCCGCGAGATCGAGCGCATCGCCGCCCGCCGGCAGCAGCTCCAGGAGGAGCTGACGGCGGCCGAGGCGAAGAGCGCCGGAGTCCAGGAGGACTTCGACCGTGCCCAGGCCGAGCTCGAAGCGGCCAAGAACCAGCGCGAGGGGCTGCGCACCGCGAGCGCCGGACGGCGCGGCCGGCTGGAGCTGCTCGACGAGCGGCTGGAGTCCCACGAGCGCGAGATGGAGCGCCTGCGGGCCGAGCTGGAGCGCGGCCGGACGCAGGTCGCGACCTGGCGCGAAGACGCCGACAAGCTGACCGGCCGCCGCTCCGAGCTGGAGCTGGCGCTCACCCGCGCCGAGCGCGAGCTGCAGGCGGCCCTGGAGGCCAAGGCCACGGCCGAGGAGGGGGTGCTCGAAGAGCAGGACCGGCTGGACGTCCACCGCCAGGAGATCCGCCTCTTGGAAGAGCGCATCGCCGGCCACCGCGAGCGGCGCGACGCCGTGCGCGGCGAGGTCGAGGAGCTACGCATCGGCCAGGCCAGCCTGCGCCAGGACGCCGAGCACCTGGCCCTCACCTTCCGCGAGGAGTTCCAGGCCGAGCTGCCCGAGGAGCCCAGCGCGCCGGCGGGCGGCCTCGCCGAGAACGAGGCCGAGCTCGCCCGCACCAAGGCGGCCCTCGAGCGGCTCGGGCCGGTCAACGTGCTCGCCGTCCAGGAGCACGACGAGCAGGAGGAGCGCTTCGCCTTCCTGACCACCCAGCGCGCCGACGTCGCCAACTCAGTCGAGAGCCTGAGGAAGACCATCAAGGAGATCAACGAGGCCTCCGGCGAGCGCTTCAATCAGACCTTCCAGGAGGTCAACAAAAACTTCGGCGAGACCTTCTCGCGCCTGTTCCGCGGCGGCGAGGCCGAGATGCGGCTGCTCGACGAGGACGACCCGCTCGAGAGCGGCATCGAGATCCTCGCCCGCCCTCCCGGCAAGCGCCTGCAGAACCTCATGCTCATGTCGGGCGGCGAGAAGGC
>Ga0190265_10004010_pt1 | contig 10144 bp, 8 predicted proteins | sample Popmic124T_FD_133135 | JGI IMG/M metagenome (GOLD analysis project Ga0190265, IMG submission 133135) | Populus adjacent soil microbial communities from riparian zone of Indian Creek, Utah, USA - 124 T | ecosystem: Environmental > Terrestrial > Soil > Riparian zone | place: USA: Utah | collected...
AGAGGAACGCGTGCGAAGGTCTGCCACTGGTTCGATTTCTCGCCCGAGAAACGTCCGTCCAGTACGAAAGTCTCCTTGCCGGCCCACCCAGAGATCGTTGAGAAGCGATCCGCTCGGTCGCCCCCGCTCTCCGGCCACTGCGACAATGGCACGGGGTGCATCCAGGGGTGCCATGTCACCCCGCAGTTAGGGATCACGCACGACGGGTCGCCGATGTTTCGTCCCACGGTGAAGAAGAAGTGGTGGCGAGATAGGCCTTGATCCAGCCCGTATTCGCTCTCGTAGACCTGGGTCTTGCCCGGTGCCAGATCTACGAAGATGCGGACCGGGATCGCATCCAAGAGCTGGGGCGTCTGAAGCTTGCCCCCGATGTTTATCAAGACGTCGGCGGTCTCGGCCTGCGAGAGAGCTTCGTCGAAAGACATCCCCTCGGTCTCGACCCCGCCGTCGTATATCAGCGAGTATCTGAAGCCGCCGTAAGGCGCCGCGAGTTCATCGAAGTCCCGCCGGCCCTCGAAGTCTCGGAACGAGGCAGGTTGGTAGCCGGCATCGAGACACCGTTCGGGATAAACGTCCGCCAGCATCACGACCTCGTGCCCCAGTTCGCGCAAACACACCGCGTACGCCATGCGGTTGTCGAACTGCCCTATCGACTTCGTGTAGTGAGCGATGTCGGAGCCGACGACGACCTTCATCGAAGCGGAGCCGCGGGTGCAAGAAGAAGCGACCCTGCGAGGTCCCGAACGACCTTTTCGGACATCCCCCGAGCCTGCGCTGCCCCCAGCCATTTCATCGTGCGGTGCATCCGGCAGGCCGTGATGGCAGCTTGCAGATCGATCAACGTGGGCGGCGCCTCGTGTAGCCAACTCGCTCCCGCGAGGAAACAGTCCAGGAACGATTCCAAGTCCGAACCTTCGAAGCCGTCGGCCAGCACGGCGAGATCGTAGAGACAGGACCCGATCGCGCTTATCTCCCAATCGACGGGACAGATACGCGGGCCGGTTGCCTTCTCTTCCACGAGAACCTGCGCGGGGCGGAAAGCTCCGTGCACAAGAGCGCGCGGAGATCGCATGAGACCTGCCGCATACTCGAGATAGACGGGCGCGGCTCGTTCGGCCGTGGAGACGACGGCGGCTCCGAATCGAGCCGATCCCTTCACTGCTCGGATCGAAGCATTCTCGAAGTACTCGGGTCCGTGCTTAGTGAACCGACCCGACGCGTCTAGCTCCTCTAGCTTCCGGGCGGTCATGGTCTGGAATCGACCGAGCCACGCCGCGGCCTGGAACCACACGTCCAGCTCGCACCACTTGAGCGGCACCGCATCGATGTACTCGAGCAATAGCCAGAACCGATCCGGCCCCCAGATCTCACCTATGTAGCGGGGTAGACCGAGCGAGCCGTCGGGGAAGACCCGCCCGTAGAAATAGCGTTCCCGCTCGCGACGGTCCTCCATCCTGCTCTTTCCTTTGTCAACGGAGCCGAAATCTTTCAGGAAGACCTTCGCTACCTCGCCGGAGTCCGATTGCACCTCCAGGACCTCGGTTCGGTACCAGCCACTGTCGAGAGGACTGCGGACGACCGAAGCAACGCGAGCTTGGTCCGCGGGCAAGGCTCGGTCGATCAAGGTCGCGTTGAGAGCCGCCGCCTCGGCGTGCCTTAACTCCGGGAAGGCGGCTCGAACCGGGCGTTCCGCCATCTCATAACCCTCCGCAGACCTCCGGGATACCGAGATCCAGGGTAAGGCGCGTAGGCCCCTCTCTTTGCCGCGTTCTGGGCTGTGGACGAACATTTACTGCCGGGAAACGGCTCCGAAACAAAACCGAAACACCACTTCCATAAACAGTGACCTGCAAGCAGCCACTTCCCCACGAGTGGGTTGTTCAGGGAATCGGTTGCGGAAGGCGACACCGGCGTCCGCCCCCGCCGCAGGCGATCTACGAGTAAAGGGGTGATCACTCTGGATACGGGCGATACCGCGTGGATCCTCGCTTCAACGGCCTTGGTGCTCTTCATGACACCAGGGCTCGCTTTGTTCTACGGGGGGATGGTCAGGGCGAAGAACGTCCTCGGCACCCTCATGCACAGCATCTTCGCGATGGGACTCATCTCGATCCTGTGGGTCCTCATCGGCTACACGCTCGCCTTCGGACCGGACGTAGGCGGGCTGATCGGCGGACTCGACTTCATCGGATTCTCGGGGGTCGGGGGCGGGGTGCACCCCGACGGGCTCGGGGCGACGATCCCGCACAACCTGTTCGCGACCTACCAGATGATGTTCGCCGTCATCACGCCGGCACTGATAACCGGCGCCTTCGCCGAGCGGATGAAGTTCTCGGGCTACGTCGCGTTCATGGCGCTGTGGCTGGTCTTCGTCTACTCACCGGTGGCCCACTGGGTGTGGCACCCCGAAGGTTGGCTCTTCAAGCTCGGAGCCCTGGACTTCGCCGGCGGCACGGTCGTCCACATCAACGCCGGTGTGGCCGCACTCGCCGCGATCCTCGTGATCGGCAAGCGCAAAGGCTTCGGGAAGGAAGCTTTCGTTCCTCACAACCTGACGATGACGATCCTCGGAACGGGGATCTTGTGGTTCGGTTGGTTTGGCTTCAACGCAGGTAGCGCACTCGGCGCGGGGGAGCTCGCCGCGACCGCGTTCCTCGCGACGAACCTCGGTGCCGCGGCGGGAGCCGTCGGCTGGGCACTGATGGAAGCTCGCAAAGAGCGCAAGGCGACGACCCTGGGTGTTGCTTCCGGAGCGGTAGCCGGTCTTGTTGCGATCACGCCTGCGGCCGGATTCGTCGGACCGCTCGGTGGGATCGCCATCGGCCTCATCGCCGGTTGCGTCTGCTCGTGGGCTGTCGGACTCAAGTACAAGCTCGGCTACGACGACTCGCTCGACGTGGTCGGTGTGCACATGGTCGGAGGCATCGTTGGTGCTCTCCTCCTCGGCATCTTCTCGACCGCAGCGGTCAACGAGTTCGGCGCCGACGGACTGATCGCCGGTGGAGGCCTAGTTCTCCTCGGCAAGCAACTGATCGCGGTCGGCGTCACGCTCGTGTTCGCCTTCGTCGTGACTTACATCATCGCCAAGCTCGTGGACGCAACGATCGGATTGCGGGTCACGGAAGAAGACGAGATCTCCGGGCTCGACCTCGCGCAGCACGCCGAGGTCGGATACTCGCTCACGGAGACGGGCGGAGGGCTCGTCACGCATGCGACAGGCGAGCCCTCTACTTCGCAGGTCCCGAACGGGGTTCCGGTCCCGAGGGGCGGTGAGGCGTAGATGAAGCTGGTTGTAGCCGTGATCAAACCGTTCAAGCTGGACGACGTTAAGGAAGCACTCGAAGGCGTCGGCATCCAGGGGATGACGGTGAGCGACACGAGAGGTTTCGGACGTCAGAAAGGCCACACCGAGGTCTACAGGGGGGCCGAGTACCAGGTCGACTTCGTGCCGAAGATGAGGCTCGAGCTCGTCGTGGACGACGACCAGGCCGCCGAGGTCGTGAAAGCGATCGTTACCTCGGCCAAAACCGATGCGATCGGGGACGGCAAGGTCTGGGTCGTCCCAGTCGAGGAAGTCGTCCGGATCAGAACGGGAGAGAAGGGCCCTGACGCTCTCTAGCTTGAAGGCTGCGCGCCCCGTCGCTCTAAGTGACGGGGCGCAAGCGGCACGACAACGCGCGGTCGACGTGGATCGCGCGTTGTTCGCTCTCGTGGAAGAGAACCTCGGCGACCAACCGGATCTGTCGGTGGTGGCGGTGGGTGGTTACGGCCGCGGCGAGCTGTCGCCGCATTCCGACATCGATCTGTTGTTCCTGTTGCCCCCCAAGAGCGAAGTGACCAAAGCAACGCTTCGGGGCCTTCTCTATCCGTTGTGGGATGCAGGCTGGCAGGTGGGTCACGCGGCTCGAACACCGAAGGAAGTGATCGACCGCACCGAAGCCGACCTTGACTCGGCCACTGCGGTGCTTTCAGCTCGGCCGATCGCCGGCGACGAGGCACTGTTCCAGGAGTTCCTGGACCGTCGAGAGCGCTGGTTGCGAAAGAGCGGCCGGACGATCGCAAGACGGATCATCGACGCTACCGCCGAGCGCCATCGGAGGGTCGATCGCGCCGGCTGGGTGCTGGCACCGGATCTGCGCGAGGACATCGGTGGACTTCGGGACCTTCATCGCATCGCATGGCTCAGGAAGATCGCGGGCGACGAGACCCCACTCCCCGTTGAGCTTGCCGGTGGCGGTGAACTGCTCCTCGCGGTGCGTGAGGCCCTTCACGGACAGCAGAAGCGAAAGGGCGATGCATTGCGCATCGATCTGCAACCCAAGGTTGCGGCCGCGATGGATGTCGATGCCGACTCACTCATGTTCGAAGTGCACTCCGTAGCCCGGACCATCGAGCATCGCGGGGAGCTGATCTCATCGCGTTTGGCGGCCCGGGTGTTGGGGGGGCCGAAACGATCCGGGTGGGTCAAGAGACTGGGCCACCGCATCCGGCTCGAGGAAGGCGCGCTGGCTCTAGACGCCGGGCTCGATCCTGGTCCCGTCGACGTGCTGCGACTTTTGTCTGCGCACGCATCGGAGGGTCGTCCGATCGAGCCGGCGACCCTGGAACGGGTCGCTAACGCGCTGCCGCACGACGTGGCCCCCTGGGATCAAGAGATGCGTGATGCGTTCTTCGCCATCCTGGCCGGAGAGCACTGCATCTCGGCGCTCGAACTTCTCGATCACATACGGGCTTGGCCGGTGCTCGTACCCGAATGGGACCGAATCAGAGCACTGGCGCAACACGATCCGTACCACCGCTACACGGTCGACGGTCACCTCTTCGTCGTCGTCAGAGAACTGCGTCGGGCGATCGAGATCGATGTCCTCGCCCGAGCTGCGGTCGAAGAGGCAGGGGATCTCGACACACTCAGACTCGCGACCTTGCTGCACGATGTCGGGAAGGGATCGGGCCACGACCATTCCGTGGTGGGAGAGGAACTCGCTCGAACCGCGGCGCAACGCATGGGCTTGTCCACCGAGGAAGTCGAAGAGGTCGCCGCTCTCGTTCGCTGGCACCTCCTGCTGGTCGACACCGCCACGCGCCGGGATCTCGACGACGGCTCCGTGATCGCCGAGGTTGCCGATCGGATGACCGGCCGACGCCTCCGGCTGCTGTACATCCTCACGGTTGCCGACGGGCTCGGGACCGGACCAGAGGGTTGGAACGACTGGAAAGCGACCCTCGTGGCCGAGCTCTACAGGAAGACGCTCATCGCTCTGGAGACGGGTGAGATCCCGACCCGCAGCGACGTCACCGCACGGGCGCGAGAGGTCGAGGCGTACGAGCCCAGTCTCGCCGGCCGCGCTCAAGACGTTCTCGCCACGCTCCCTCACTCGTATCTCGAAGCCACTTCGGTGCCCGACATGGTCGACGACATCCGCTTGCTCCTGCAGCCTCCCGACAAGGGAGAAGTTCGTCACCGTGTCTACGAAGGAACGGAGCGAGACCAGGCTGCCGTGACCGTGTGCGTGGCGGATCGCCCCGGCACCCTCGCCCGGACCGCCGGGGTGCTGGCTCTCAATCGGATCTCGGTGTTGCGTGCCCAGGCCTTCTCGACCTCGGCGGGACTCGCGCTCGAGCGGTTCGTCGTGCGCGTCCCGGAAGCCGCGTCCTGGGAGAGCGTGGCCGCCGATCTCGAAGCCGCGTACTCGGGACGCTTGGCCTTGGAGGCGCGACTCGAGCGAAAGATCCAGGACTACCGGCCCCCGGAACCCGTGGAGCCCGACATCAGGATCCTTCAGGACGCCTCAGCTCATTCGACCGTGATCGAGGTCCGTGCCCCCGACACCCTTGGCCTCCTATTCGCCCTCACGGCGGCGCTCAGCGACCTCGACCTGGACATCCATGTAGCCAAGATCGACACGCTGGGGCACCGGGTCGTGGACGTCTTCTACGTCCGGAGCGCCTGGGGCGAGAAGCTGACCGAGGCGCAGGCGGATGAGGTCCGGCGGTCGATCGCCCACCGCATCGGCCGCCTCTTCGGCTGAGCCCGTCGGCCCAAGGAGACTTCTAAGAGATCTGGGTTGTCGTTGAAGGATGGCCGCGACGGGGTCGCCACCGGCCGGTGACCCGTGTGACCACTAGGTAGTGGACGACGAGTCCTATCCCCCATCCCCACAGCGCGTGGACCGGCCAGAAGGGATGTCCCCCGTCCACCACGGCCTCGGCGGCCCAGATCGCGGCCAACAAAAGGTTGACGAACAGATAGACCCGCAAGTGGACCCCGAACCTCTTCCACGCTCCCCGGTACCGCCACCTGCGACGTTCCGACTGCTCACGTTCGACCGCACGATCGAATGCATCACTCATGCCTTCACCTCCACGCTTGCTGCCTGCCCGCTCACTGCCTTCCCTTCGATCTCGTCCGCCGTGCTATCGAGGATCCGCTCGAGCGAGTCGGGCTCGAGACGCCCCGCAAGCTCGCGGATGCGAGAGGCGAACCGATCGAGAACCGCGTCGATCGTCCCTCGTTGCTGCACCCTCAGCCCCGTTCGAAGCTCGATCGCCGCAAGGAGCTCCCGCCGCTTCTCGAGTGCCTGTTTCCCCGACGGCGTCAACTCGTAGACGCGCGGCCCCCCTTCGCCCTGCGGCCGAATGAGTCCCTCGGACTCCAGTGCCTCGACCGCGGGATAGACGCTGCCTGGAGAGGGGCTGTAGTGGGGGGCGAACAGACGTCCTAGTTCGGCCATGAGCTCATAGCCGTGCATCTGCCGGTCTGCCAGTAGAGCTAAGAGCACCAATGGAAGCTCCCCATGCCTGAAGAACCGCCGACCCATCCACAGCCTCCCCTTACGAAACTCTTACGTAGATTATTACGAAACTCTTACGGAGTCAAACCCGCCCGGCCCCAGCTCGCCGGTCCCCGAACTAGTCCCGACTGACTAGAAAACCCCTGCTCGGGGACTCAAGGACCCCCCTCTAGATGCCGATTTAGTACGAGCAAGACCCAACGAACAGGCAAACCTGCGGCGACGCAGGGGCGCAAAGCAAGGGGTCTGTAGCGGGAGCAAGTCCCATACAGACAGCCCAGCCGCCGAATTGGGAGGTTCGTGCCGTGAAGGCCGCAAGACGCAGTTTCACCGGGGCTCTTTGTTCGATCCTTTTCCTCACTCTTCTTCCCGCGACGTCCGCGAACGCCGCCTGCTACAAGCCGACGAGGGCAGAACGATCCTTCGTCCGCAAGATGAACAAGGCCCGTGACGCCGCCGGCAAGGCACCACTCAGCCTCGACCGGGAAGTCTCGAAGGTCTCCAAGGTCCACACCAAAGAGATGTCGAACGAGGACAGCCTCTTCCACACCTCGACCAGCGTTCTGAGCAAGCGAGTCACCAACTGGATCCTGCTGGGCGAGAACGTCGGCGTCGGGGGCAGCGTGTCTTCCTTGCACCAAGCCTTCATGAACTCCCCCGCCCACAAGGCGAACATCCTTCTGGGCTCGTTCAAGTATGTCGGCGTCGGCGTTATCAAGACCGACGACCGGATGTGGGTCACGGTCACCTTCGAGGCGAAGAGTGACCCCGGCAGTCCCCTCTGCTAGCTAGAACCAACCGGTTCAAGCTTTATCCGCACAATAGGTACAAATGTTCCTATCTTTCACCGATCTCTCATTTTCATAGGGCATAACGGACTGACTGCAAGATTCCTCGCATAAGGAGGAGACATTGGGCCGGCCCCAGCGTCAGTCCGAACGATCCGAGAACTCCATCGAACTCGACGCCGATTCCGCGCCTCCCTCGCCGGATGTCGTAGAGCTAGATAAGAGCGAGGCCGAACGGCATCTGCGTGAGCTCCAGGAAACCTGGCTCCTACCGGTCGACTACGAGGAAGATCGGCGCCGAGCGTGACGGTGCATGATCGGCATCTCCTGTGAAGATCGCCACCGCTCGGTAGCTTCCACCGTCCTCGTCGGGCACCATCCAGGCCGTCTCGTACGAGCTGTCGTCGTCTAGTTCCACGACCCTCTCCTCCAGAAACACGTACGTTCCGTCGTCGTCGAGCCTGGACATCCGAAGGGTGACGCTGTTCTTCGTGTGGAACGGGATCACGGAACCACTCAATACGACCTCGTCGCCCGAGTGATGTGACACCCCCGCGGCATCCACGGTTCCGTCCTCGGCCTCGATCGTGACCTCCGGTCCCACCAGAACTCGTGCGATCGGGCTTTGAGCTCCCCAGTAGTAGGCATCTCCCTCGAACGTCGCGATCGCCTGCACGTTCCGTTCGCTCGGGATCTCGAAGGTGAAGTTGCCTTCGCCGTCGGAAACCGTTTCCGGACCTCGGCGCCAGCGATCGCCCGCTATCCGGTAATAGGAAGAGATGCTGCGTGCCGGCAGCGGTGTATCGACTTCGTCGAGCAGTGTCCCGGTGAAGGTAGCGGCCTCGCCGTACCTCGCCCTGCGATCGACCGGCGCTAGACGCATGAACGCCGAATCGCGATCGGAACCTTGGGCAAGCACCGTCTCGCTTCGGATCGACGGAAGTTCCGAGTAGACGTTTCGCCCGGGACATTCCGTGTCCCCGGCGTCTCTGTGCCCCGAGATGTAGTGAAGCTTGCGAGTGGAACCCGAGTCCGGGTTCCGATACGTGTGACGGCCTTGCGGGTCCAGGTCGTGACGGTCGGTCTCCCACGCCAGTAACCGCACCAGAGACTCGCGTGCGGCGGGCGCGATATCGACCTGCGAGTAGTTGCCCATAAGACTGATCCCGAGGCTGCCGGAGTTGTAGTTGGCGACGTGAGCTCCCGCAACCACGTTCCCGCCCGTGCTTTCGGAGTCGTGCGTCTCCCACGGACGGTAGCCGCGCGCCCAGCGACCCTCGAAGATCGTCCCGTCCGGGCCGATCACGAAGTTGTAGCCGATGTCGCACCAGCCCTGACGCGCCACGTGGTACCAGTAGATCGCTCGCATCGTCGCGCGCGGGTGCTGGTCGTAGTTTGCTCCGGCGGTGTGATGCACGAAGATCTGTTGCAGGTTGAAGAACCGTCGTTCGCAACCTCCGCTCTTGCTCTTTAAAGATTCGTCGGCCCCCCACTGCCTGCGAGTGACGATGTCCGGGTCGCCGGCATCGGCCTCGGCGACCTGAGGGATCTCGACCTCGCGGCGGGGGCCGTCCAGGGTGTTCAGGTAGTCCAAGATGACGCGCCCGACCCCCTTCTCCTTGCGCCATTCGACGGCCACGGCATGAGGGACGGCGATCACCGCCGAGAAGTGCCGGTGGCGGGCCCCGGCGGGACCGTGAACCTCCGGCACCTGCTGCCACTCGGATGTCGAGCCGTCCGAAGACGTGACCCTGAAACGGATCCGGCTGGCGGACTCGCCACGCCAGGTGAACGCGATGTGGGTCGCGTGGAGGTCGAGGCCCACGGTGCCGGGTGTGGACAGCGACAGCGTCCGTGCCAAGGTGATGGGGACCGAGATCGTTCTAGTAGGGGTGCCGTAGGCCGCGCTCAACTGGGCGGCAACCAACACCGCCGCAACTAAGACTCTCAACGTCCACCTAGCCCACATGCGCCCCCCAGAGTAGTTGCGCGCCTCGTCTAGATGAAGAGACTTCTCCCGCGTGCGTTGGCTTGGCTTGGTTGTAGCAACACTCCTATAGGAGTGTTATAAGAGAGCCCGACATGCTTAACAAACTCCTGTGGACGGGGAAGTTCCTCGTCGCCCTATTCCTGTTCGTCGGTGCTCTCCAGGTCATGAAGACGGGAGCCGGTGAGCTCGGCGCGCTCCAGCACGGTGGCCTGCTCGTCAAGAACGCCGTGTCGACCCTCGGGTTGGGATGGGTCGGTGCCCTTATTGTGCTCTCGGGCTCCCCGGTGGCCGCCTCGGCACTGTCCCTCGTCGCGTCGGGTGCCATCACGGAGATCGAAGGATTCACGATGGTCACGGGATCGCGTCTCGGCGCAGCCTTCGTCGTTCTGCTCGTTGCCGTGATCTATGCGCTCCGAGGAGGCGAAGGTAAACGCATGGCTCCGGTATCGACCGCGGTCATGGCTCTCAGCACCACAGCCTTAATCTACGTACCCGGCGCCTTACTGGGTCTCGGTCTTCTGGGTTGGGGACCGTTCCAGAGAGTGTCGATCACTTTCCCATCCCAGTTCAGTGAC
>Ga0190265_10004011_pt1 | contig 10144 bp, 10 predicted proteins | sample Popmic124T_FD_133135 | JGI IMG/M metagenome (GOLD analysis project Ga0190265, IMG submission 133135) | Populus adjacent soil microbial communities from riparian zone of Indian Creek, Utah, USA - 124 T | ecosystem: Environmental > Terrestrial > Soil > Riparian zone | place: USA: Utah | collected...
AGTTTCTGGCCGCGCATGATCGGCAAAGCGTTGCGCGCGGAGCTGGCGCCCGTGCTGGTTTTCGCGCCCCGGCGCAATGCCAGCGAAGAGATGGCGCAAGCCATCGCTTCGGCGCTTTCGCTGCGCGATCCGCTTTCGCTTTCGCCGGAACAGGAAGCGCTCGCCGGCAAACGGCTCTCGAAACTCTTGCGGAGCCGCGTGGCCTATCATCATAGCGGACTCAGCTACGCGGTCCGGGCCGGCTTGATCGAACCGCTCGCGAAAGCCGGCCAGCTGAATGTCGTTGTCGCGACCATGGGCTTGGCCGCCGGGATCAATTTCTCCATGCGTTCCGTCCTCATCACCGACACCCGCTACAAAGCGGGAAACTTCGAGCGCCACGTTCAGCCGGACGAGCTTTTGCAAATGTTTGGCCGCGCCGGCCGCCGCGGTTTGGATGAGATCGGCTATGTCTTGATGCTGCCGGATGTTCCGCGGCTGGGCGACGCCAGGGCGCGCCAGTTGAAACGCGCGACGCAAGTCGACTGGCCGAGCCTTATCAGCGTCATGCGCAGCGCGGCTGAGCGCGGCGAGCAGCCCTTTGCCGCGGCGGTCGAATTGAGTCACTCGCTCTACAGCACCCAACAAGTTCCGATCGGTTCCGAGCATTCCCTTTCCACGGGGGAAAAACCGTGTGGGCTTTGGGTCGATGCGGAGCGCGCTCGCTTCGTCCGGCGGCCCATCACCGAAATGCTCAACTCCGTGAATGAATGGGAGCCAAAGCCGCCGCGTCCGGAAAACGTCTCGCTCGGTCAGCTCTTCGTTCGCGAAAACGATTCATGGGTCCCCGCGCTGACTTTGCCCCGGATGCTGGACGGCCGCGGCTTCGGTAATCTTTGCAAACTGCGCGATCAAGGCATCTACGGCCGTGAAATTCCGCTCGCCACCATTGTGGGCGAAGACGCTATCGCGCCCGTAAAATGGCTGAAAAAGATCCTGGTAGGGCGAGGCTCCCGCCGAGCCGTCGCCTTTGGCTCGACGACCCACGGCTCGGCGGGAGCCTCGCCCTACCAATTCTCGCGCGAAGACCTTGAAGAAGAGATTCGGCCGTTGCTGCCCGAACTCACCGGCGGGGAAATTGCCGGAATCGTCACCCGCGGCGACACGATCTACGCCCGCCTTGATTTTTCCGCGGCGCAAATATCGGCGGTCGTCGATTCGCGCGGCGGCGCGCTGCTCGATCCGCCCGAGCGTGAAGCTCTCCCGCTCGTTTGTCGCGGTTGCTCGGAATTGCAACACGACCTCACCACTGTGATCACGAATTCGCCTGCCTACGCCTGGCGGCAACTTGGTCTCGTCACGGAAAACGGAACGCCGACTCGGCGCGGCACCGTTTTCTCCTTCTTCCAGGCCGGCGAAGGCCTGGCCATCGCCGCCGCGCTCGAAGACGAAACCTATCCGATCGACGATCTCATTTTCGATTTGGCCAACATCCGGGCCGGCCCGCGCTTTGCCGGGGAAGACGCGCCTCTTGGGGGCCGGCTCGGGATTCTCTGCCAGCGAATTTACGGGCGCGCCGATCATCCCGGTTACCTGGAAATGGGAGTGCCCGTCCACTACGGCTCAGGGGCGGCGGAAGTGGTCCGCGAGCTCGTCGCGAATCCCTCCACTCGCTACCGCATGACGAATGAATCGCTCCGTCACGGGGATATCGAGCGCGCGCTGATGGAATGGCGCAGCCTCCTCCGGCACATTGTCGGTGCGCCCGCGCTCGAGTGGGATCGGTGGCGCTCATTGCAAGAAACCGCGGCCCATTTCATCGGACGCACGACTTCTCCCGCCGCGGTGGATTTTCCGCCTCTGCTCGCGTCGCAGCAGTCACGATCGCGCTTGGCCGCTATCTGATTCGATGCCTGGTCCGTTAGCGATCTAAATCCCAAATCCCTAGTAACCCTCAAAGAATCAAACATCAAACCTACAAGAAAAAAGGCCGCCAAACGCTCCCACTGATTCTCGACTTGTCTTTCCCCTTTTGTGATTTTCGGATCTTGAAATTTGTTTGGGATTTGGAGCCCGAGATTTGGGATTTCGAATCACGAATCACGGTGTAACGATGTAACAAAGCAGCCATGTCACAGCCCGAACCACGACCCGCGGCGCTCGGCTATCTCATGCCCGCCGAATGGGAGCCGCATGCCGCGACCTGGCTTTCCTGGCCGCGCCGCGAAGGCATCAGCTTTCCGGGAGCTTTCGATCGTGTGCTGCCGGCCCTCCGGCAAATGGTGGAAGCGCTCCTGAGCTCCGAGCCTGTTTGCATCAACGTCTGCAACGGCGCGCACGAAGCGGAAGCGCGGCAGGTGCTGGAGGGCTTGCCCTTTGAGCGGCTCACCTTTCATCGCATTCCGACAAACGAGCCGTGGTGCCGCGATCACGGCCCGATTTTCCTGACGCGCGGGGAGAAGCCACGGCTGGCGATCGTCGATTGGGACTTCAACGCCTGGGGCGGCAAGTACCTTCCATGCGATTTGGATGAAGTCGTTCCGACTCGGGTAGGCGAGATTCTCGCTGCGCCGGTCTTTTACCCGCGCATGATTCTCGAGGGCGGTTCGATCGATGTGAATGGCGCCGGAGCCTTGCTCACCTCCGAATCCTGTCTGCTGAATCCAAACCGGAATCCGGCTCTGGGACGCGCCGAGATCGAGCAACGGCTGCGCGCTTATCTCGGTGTGCGGGAAATTCTGTGGCTGGGCGACGGCATTGAAGGCGACGACACCGATGGCCACGTCGACGATCTGACGCGGTTCGTGAGCGAGCGGACAGTCGTCACGGTCGTCGAAGAAAATCGCGCCGATGCGAATTACGAGCCGCTCCAGGAAAATCTGGCGCGTTTGCGCGCGATGAAATGGAACGGCGCGCCGCTGGAGGTGATCACGCTCCCCATGCCCGCCAAAATCGTGCGCGAAGACCTGCGATTGCCCGCCAGCTACGCGAACTTTTACATCGCGAATGAGTGTATCTTGCTCCCGACGTTCAACGATCCGAACGATGCCGTCGCCGAATCGACGCTCGCGAAACTTTTCCCGACACGCCGCATTGTGCCGATCGATTGCACGGAATTAATCTGGGGCCTCGGCGCGTTTCACTGCCTGACGCAACAGCAGCCGGCAGTCTAACGCGAAGCTTCAAAGACCAAGGAGCGGCGGTTTTCAACCGCCGACTAACGAAACGGCGGTTTCAAACCGCCGCTCCTTGATGCACCTCGTAACGAAGCTCCACCATGCCGCTCTTGTAGGCTTTGATCTCCGCGAGATGAAGCGCGATGTCTCTGTCGAGCTTCTCGAAGAATGGGATTCCCTCACCAATCAAGATCGGCAGGATCGAATACCGAACTTCGTCGGCCAGCCCGAGACGAAGGCATTCCCCGGAGACGACACCGCCGCCAACAAACCAGATGGTCCGGAACGTGGGCCGCAGGCGCCCCTTCACGAACTGCGCGAGATCGCCCGAGTAGAACTCGACCGTATCCCGGCTTTGCGGAAGCTCGCGACGAGTGAGGACAAAGGTGGGTTTGTCGCCGTACGCCCACCCCAAGCCTTTGCTTTCAAAATTCAACGCCGTCTCATAGGTTCGCGATCCCATCACGTAGCAGTCGATCGTCTTGAGGAACGCCTCGACGAATCCCGGGTCCAGGGTATCCCCGCCTGCGAATTCGTCTGAGGTCTCGAGCCAGTCGACACTCCCGTCCTTTCGGGCGATGAAGCCATCGAGGCTCGCCGCCATGTGGATCGTTACGCGGGATTCAGTGTTTGCCATCGTTTCGCCCTGACGTGATCCGTCCACACCATCCTAACGAGACGGAGATAGGCTGCGACGAGCCCGACGCTGCGAACCATGCAACCAGGGACGTGGATGGCAGACACCCGAAACATAAATCGGAGGCTTGGTCGCCGTCAGCTTCATTGGTTAGATGCGTTCGCGCCACGTGATAGCTTCGCGCGCTTCTGGGCTGAAGCGTGCCAGCTCTTCCGCCGTGAGCAAACCATGTGAGTGAATGATGGCCAACTGCAAAAGAGCCGTGGAACGGCGCTTGTCGTCGAAAGCTCGCGCGAGCAGTCGGTCCCGCTCCCGGACGAGCGTGAAGATCTCGCCGTAGCGTGTATGAGGTGTCTTCGTGGCGTCGGAGGCGACTCGCGCAATCTCGCTCAGGACGCTCTCACAGAAGCGGTTCACTGCGACCGGGTGAAGCTCACGGAAAAGTTTCCAGTCTGATTCGCGGATGTTGCGCGACATAGAGTCAGTATCTAACGAGACAGAGACGAGCGCCGAACGCCTTCGGAGTTCGCTGAGTCGGCATTAATTGGGGGTGAAACCTCATGGCGCAGTCTAACCAAGGCGGCTACGAAGAATCAAACAATTATGAAAACAAGTGCTCTCTATGCCGCGTTGGACCTGCACAGCTCGCACAGTGTGTTGGGTAGTATTGATCATGAGGGGAACAGTCAGGGCCAGGTCCGTTTTGCGACCGAGGCCGAGTCGCTTCGAGAGCAGGTGCAGGCCCTGAAGGAAAAAGGAAGATCGCTCTATTTGACCTTGGAAGCGGGTGCGCTCACCCGGTGGGCGGTGGGCATCATTCGTCCGCTGGTGGATCGCTTGATCGTTTGCGAGCCGCGCCACAATCGGCTGATCAATTCCAACCCCAACAAGTGCGATGAAGTGGATGTGGATGGGATGTGTTTGCTTCTGCGCCTCTCGCAAGCTCAAAGAAGTCTGGATGGGAGAGGATCGCACGCGAGAGATTTACCGGGCTCTGGTCTACGAGCTGTTGAACTGGCGTGACGCCCAGCGTGAACTCAAAGCGCTGATCAAAGCGCGCTACCGGCAATGGGGTGTACTCAAGCTCCATGGGCTCAAAGTGTTTTCGAAAACATTCCGGCGCGATTATCTGGCGCAACTGCCCGCAGATGAAGAACGGCGGATGCTGGAGCGACTCTATCTGCAACACGATCAAGCGATCGCGCAGTGGAAGGAAACGCTCAAGGAAGTGGAGCGTGTGGGCCAGGCCTTCTGGGAAGTGCGCGAATTTCAGCGCCTTCCCGGAGTCGGTCCGATTGCGGCGCACGTCTTTAGCGCGATCATCGAAACGCCGGAACGCTTCCAAACCAAGGCGCAACTGCGTAAATACAGTTCACTCGGCATTACGGATCGCTCCAGTGATGGCAAGCCGCTGGGGTATGATCGGTTGAATCGGCGGGGAAATCGTGAGCTGAAAAACTTGTCCTATCACGCCTGGCGGACGGCGTGCAAATCGACCACGGGCCCCAATGCGATCAAGAGTTTTTACCAAGCCAGCCGGGAGCGCACCCACGACGTGCGCCACGCTCGGCTCAATACTCAGCGCAAGATCCTGGAAACGCTCTGGTTGATCTGGCTGCGCCGGCGTCCCTTCGATCCGAACAGATTTTTCCCAACAACCAACGCTCCGGCAGAAGAGGCCGGGCCCAGGTCGCGTGCCTAACGCGCCGGTGTGACGAACCTGTGCGAGCTGATAAAAAAGAGGACGTGGCGGTTTTGGGGAAAGATCCGAAGCACTTCCGGCCAGATGCGATTGGTTGCGCCAAACATCAGATTGGTTCAAACCCGTTTCGCGTGAATGAAGGTTCGGATCACAATTTTCCTCCTCTCTTCCCATGATGACGATGAACTCCCTTTTGGTGATCAACCAATAAACAAAGGAAGGTTCCAAGAGCCTGCATGAAGTAAGGATCAACGTCAGATCGACCCCACGTCGTCCCGTTCGTCTCGTTCACACCTAAGCTAGCAAAACGCGCCTGAGACTCCTGCCATTCGAGTCTGGAGACGTGCGACGACCCCAGTCGGAAAAGTGTCCGCTGCAGGGTGCAAAAGAGAACTACACTTTATCCTTGATTAAGAGCCTCCATCGCTTGGTTAGGCGATTTGGAAGATACGACGGGCATCGAACTCCTCAACCGCACGAGATCGGTCATGCCGAAAGTGATCGCGATGAACCAATAGATCGCGGCGAGTGCGAGTGCGAATCCTGAGCCCATCGCGACAGATATATCGCGTGTAGCGACCGCGGCGAGAAAGGTGACGACCGCGAGGATCGTTACGATGGCGAGACATGCCGCAAATGCCTGAGTGCCGCTTCGGCCGAGCCAAAGCGGCGAAAACCACAGCCCTCCAGCAGCGAGCAATCCAACGGTGAGGCACTGCGCAAGACGTCGAACTACGGGGTGTCGTCGCCATGCAACTTCCGGCGTTTGATGCTGGTCTGATGCTGACATCGGGCTTCGTTCAGGGTGCGCGCAAGATCGCCTAACGAAAACAAGATGAGCGACGGCGGACGAGGGCGCGCATCGCTCGGAGCAAAGGGATGGAAGTCATCTCAAATGTGGACGCACAGTGGTCCGCCGTTCGCTATCGCATGGTTAGGCCTCGCGAATTCACAAACTAAGTGCAACACGGACGACGTGTGGAGGGAAAGGAAAAAGAAGGGTTTGGAAGGGGCGGAAGAGTGGCGGGAAGGTGGGGATGAAGTATCGGCAACTCAATGGGGAGGAACGGAGCGCGTTGGCGGCGTTGCGGCTGGTGGGGCTCAGACAGGCGGAGATTGCGCGGGAGCTTGGGCGCCATCGCAGCACGGTGTCGCGAGAACTGAAGCGCAACGCGGCGCCTTACGACGGATTTTATCGAGCGCGACGCGCACAACAGCGCGCCCATGCGCGGCGCTATCGCTCGCGGCGCAACAGCCAGTTTGGGCCTGGGCAATGGGAGCGAGTGGAAGAGTTGTTGAGGGAGCAGTGGAGCCCCGAGCAAGTCTCCGGGCACTTGCGCTTGAAACGAGAGCTGGCGATCAGCCACGAGACGATCTACCGGCCCATCTGGCGGGATCTGAGAAGCGGAGGCACGCTGCACGAACATCTGCGCGGTGCGCGCAAGAGCTGTCGGAAACGTTACGGTCGTTACGACAGCCGAGGGCGACTGGCGGGCAAACGAATGATTGGAGAGCGACCCGCCAGTGTGGCGGGGCGGCGCCAGATCGGCCACTGGGAGATCGACACGATGATGGGCGAGAGCCCTGGGGAGAGCAGCCATTGCGTGCTAACCTTGGTCGAGCGCAAGAGCGGCTACCTCATGCTGGGGAAACTCCCAGCCCGCACCGCGGCCGAAACCAACCGCGCGTTGCTGGACCTGATGGCGCGTCATCCGGGGCGGATGCGCACCATCACGGCGGACAACGGGACGGAGTTCCATTGGTATGGCCAGGTGGAAGCCGTCAGCCCGGTCAAGTTCTACTTCGCCACCCCGCATCACAGCTGGGAGCGCGGGACCAACGAGAACACCAACGGACTCATCCGGCAGTATCTGCCCAAAGGAGCAACCATGGCCCGAGTCACTCAAAGCGAATGCGACCTAATCGCCGAACACCTCAACAACCGACCCAGAAAAAGACATGGCTACAAAACACCCAATCAATGCTTCCTTCAAACCTAGCAAATGTTGCACTACAAAGTTGAGCCTAGGCCTATTCGTCGACCTCGGTGAAGTCTTCAAGCACCAACTCCGCGGACGAACGGATACCCGCATCGGGAGAACGACGGAGTGACTCGAGCGTGCGGAGGACTGTATTGCGCGGCCAGTGCGACATCATCGTGAGATACACGAGCTCGTTGGCAAAACTACCGAATTGTCGCAGATCTTCGACGATCGCTGGGATGGCGACGTCGGGTGAGTGTGAGCGCGCGAACTCCGCACAGCGCTTCCTCAGGCGGGAATCCGGCCCGCACTCGTCTTTCTTGTTGCATGCCCACCAAGTGTCGCGAACCGGCCGCCAAAATTCGCGCAACAGTGGCACCGGTTCCCATGTGCCCCAGAACTGCGCCTTCTCGGCGCCCGACGCTGCCGAAACGACCAAAAGGAGAAAAACGATGCACGTCCGCATAGGCCTAACGAGAACGAGCTCAGCTACCGCTGGCGAGGGCGAGCGTGGATTGGAATGGGCGGGATTTCATAAATTCAAAGCGAGGCATCAGAGCGGCCAGCGGTTAGCTGCAGCGATTGGTTAGACTGTTAGGGGCGTTTGCCAAGTGGAACTCCGGCGCGTTTCAAGGCAGCGTCCAAGGAAGTTTGCGCGGTCACACTGATGGACGTGCGCGAGTTCCCCGGCGAGTACACCTCAATTCTATTGCATGAAAAGCATATCACCAGGTCGGCCATCTGAGCGCCGATAGATGTCCGAATCGCGTGTCTGGGCTCGAAGCAGTAAACGTAGTAAAGGGGCGAATTTTTGATCGACTGATGGAGCGCTTGCAACAACTCGTCACGTTCTCGGCCCTTTTTAATTTTGACCCTGCCGAGGACTCTATATCCTTGAAAGAGTTTGGGTCCGAGGCGGCGACGTTGCTTAGCGGAAAGAAGCGCAGGATCGAGGGAGAGAAGCTCGAACTCCCCCTCAGCTAACATCCGCTCCACATCGGGTGGAAGGAAATCGGGTACTTCTCGGTACGGACTCTCCTGCTCGGCCGCGGACACAGCCAACATCGTGGCGATCATTAATGAAATTATGTACAAAACGGAATGTGAGGCGGGGTGCATGCGGTCTAACGAGACACAAGATCAGCTGCCGCGAGTCCTCTGTGCATGCCACACAGCCTACGCTTGCGACGGCAGACACTCCAAGCGTAAACGACAGGCTTGCTCGCGGTCAGCTGCATCGCCGGGTTAGACGGCAGACGTGGCGCGTGGGCCCAGCGTTGCTTTGCCCTCTTCACTTCTGCTGAGGGTCCGAAGGCCTGCCTCGAACGAATCGATATCGCCCGCGTAGACACCGAAAGTGATGATCGCCCGCTGGGGTGTGTGGCGAGCGTCTGCAATCTCAACGGTCGCCGTGCAGAGCCCAGAAGCCTCAAAGGTGTCGAGCTGCAATTTGAACGTGTCACCGAGAGACTCGGCATCGAACTCTCGATGATCGTCCGCATGCAAAGGGAAGCGAGAGACGGCGTCGGCGAACTGCAGGAGAGAATCCGCGGTGAAGTAGATGGACGTCGCGCCACTGAATGAACCACTGCGCGCTGAGACAACGCACTCAACAATATCTGCATCTGTGTAGACGATCTCCAGCGTCAGCATGCCGTCTAACGAGACCCAGATCAGGCACCGCTGGCCAGGGCGAGCGTTGCCTGCAGTGGACGGGTTTTCATAATTTAAAGCGGGGCATCGGAGCGGCCAGCGGTTGCCTGCATCGTCTGGTTAGGCCTTTTCTGTCGCGCGGCCTCGACTCTCGTAGCCAAGCGCGTTGCCCGGCGCTCGATTTCCCGAGCGATGCTTTGGCGGCGCGGCAGCGTGGCTCGAGAATAGTCAATCAGGAGTCGACCAATGTTGATCATTTCCGAAGCGTTCCTTCCGGTCTGACCTTCTATGGCGGCTCCAACGACCGGTCGCCTGGCTCCGATCGAGAACTCGTAGACCTCTCCGTGAATGATAATCTGCCTGAGAGGCTCGCGCCGGGGCGATATGTTCTGCAGCATCACAGTCCACGCGCGGCGCACCGCCGCGGCGGCTGAGGCGGAGATCGGAGCGTCGATTCGAGCCGTCGTTACGGCGCCGCGATACACAGGATCGTTCGGCGACATCAACGAGTAGTAAATATTCCGAGAGGCCTTGGTGTAAGTCAGCTGAAACCCCGCAGCATTCGACCACAGGGCAACCGAGTCCTCGCCTACCGACGCCGGGGAGCGTAGGACCAGAAACCGGCCGTAATCTGTCGGCGTTACGATCAGCTTCTTAGCGAGGGCGCCGTAGTAATTTCGCACTTCGCTTCGGTCCTCGCGTGGAACGAGATGGTCCTCCGAAGCGCGAGCGGGCAACAACGCAAGAAGCGATGTCAGCACGCTCGTGATCAAGGTGCGAGCTCTCATGGGCCTAACGAGAATGAAGTGAGCTGCCGCCACCGGGAGCGAGCGTGGCTTGAAGTGGTAATGGTTTGATCACGGAAAGCGTAAACGCACGGCGGGGGGCGATTAGCTCCACTGACTGGTTAGATGGTTGGCGTCGCATCGTCTCTGACCTCATCGCCTCCGCGGCGTCGCCAGACCGAAGAAGCGGAATCCGAGGAAAGCCGCCACGGTAATAAATGCCAGCACCG
>Ga0190265_10004012_pt1 | contig 10142 bp, 5 predicted proteins | sample Popmic124T_FD_133135 | JGI IMG/M metagenome (GOLD analysis project Ga0190265, IMG submission 133135) | Populus adjacent soil microbial communities from riparian zone of Indian Creek, Utah, USA - 124 T | ecosystem: Environmental > Terrestrial > Soil > Riparian zone | place: USA: Utah | collected...
ACGGGTTTTTGGCCGGAGCTCCAGAAGGCTCGGAGTTGGCGCTCCGGGCCTTCGCTTTTTCGACGGGCGCGCTCTCTACGACGACCCGACCGCCTTGGCCCAGATCTCGGCTGGTGATCGGTGGTAAGCGACCGGCGAACTGCACCCTCGAGCAGGAGCCTCTGGTCGCGTAGGGTCCGCGGCGGAGGTCGCGATGACGGAGGAGAAGCGCGTGGTGCGCAAGCACGCGGGCGCAGAGGTGTGGCGCGAGCGGGTCGAGCGATGGAAGGCTAGCGGGCTGACCGGCAAAGAGTTCGCGGCCAAGGAGGATTTGTCGCCGCGCTCACTCTCTTGGTGGGGATGGCGGCTGCGCCGAGGGACGGAGGCACCCGCGCAAGCAAGGCGGCGAGTGGCGCGACGCAAGCGGCGAACGAAGCGGCTTTCGTTCGTGCCTGTCGTTGTTGGCAACGCGAGACGGTCGGAGGCTCCGGCCATCATCGAGATCGTTCTGCCGAGCAGCCTGCGCGTACGAGTGCCGGCCGGCATCGACGAGACAGCGCTCTTGCGAGTCGTCCGTACCCTGGGGGCGGTGTGATGTTCAGCCCGAGCCGGATGCGGATTTTTGCGGCGACGGCGCCGATCGATCTTCGTCGCTCGGTCGATGGGCTCGCGGCTGCGGCTCGCGAGCAGATGGGACACGACCCTCAGAACGGTTCGCTTTTTCTATTCGTGAACAAGCGAGGCAACCGACTCAAGGCGTTATGGTGGGACCGAACTGGGTTTTGCATCCTCTACAAGCGGCTCGAGAAAGGTCTGTTCCGTATGCCGTGCGCGTTGCGACCCGGGGAGACAAGCGTCGCCATCGACGCGCAGGAGTTCGCGAAGATCCTCGAGGGCATTTGGCTGGGCCGGTCGCGCATCGCGAAGCCGAAGCCACCTGAGCCGCCGAACATCGCAACAACACCGGCGCCTGCGTAATCTGCTTGTTTGTGCCGATCGAGCGCGATAAAACGCGCTTCGTTGTGAGTCTCAACGAACGCGTTCATCAGCTCGAGAAGGAGCTCGCACGGCTCAAGCAGGACCGTGATCGGGTCGCGCGCGAGCGCGATGAGTACCGCAAACTCTACGAGCTCGTGATGCTCGAGCTCGAGCGTGTTCGCCGGCACCTTCGCGCGCAAAACAAGAGCGAGCGCGTCGACGCGGCCCAAGTGCAACTCGCCTTTGCCGAGATCGCGAACCTGGTCGTGCCGCCGGACCTGGCCGAGCAGATCGCCGACGCCGAGAACCGGGCGCGTCTCAACGAACCGAAGAAGCCGAGCAAGCCGCACGGCCGCTCGAAGCTGCCGGAGCATCTGCCGGTCGAACGCATCGAGCTGCACCCGCCGGAGCCGCTCCGCACTTGCTCATGCTGCGGCAACGCGATGCACGTCATCGGCGAAGAGGCGTCCGAGCAGCTCGATTACCGACCGGCGTCGCTCGTGCGCGTGCAAACAGCAAGAATCAAATACGCTTGCGCGTGCGAGAAGGGTGGCGTCGTGATAGCGTCGGTCCCCGACGCTCCCGTGGAACGCGGAATGGCGGGGCCTGGACTTCTCGCGCACGTCGCCATCAGCAAATACGACGACCACCAGCCGCTCTACCGCGTGACCGAGCGGTTCACGCGCGAGAAGGTCCCAATTGCGCGTTCGACTCTCGGCGACTGGGTCGAACAAGTCGCCGATCTGCTTCGACCGATCGCCGACGCAATGGCCATAGCGGCGCACGCAGCGCACCGCATCCATACCGACGATACCGGCATCCCCATTCTCGAGACGGGCAAAACCCACAAGGGACACGTCTGGGTTTACGTCGCCGATGAAGATTACGTTGTCTTCCGCTACACCGAACGGCGCAAAGCCGATGGCCCGCGCGAGTTCTTGCGTGACTACAGAGGCTACGTCCAAGCCGATGCCGCCAACCTCTACGATCGCCTCTTCGGCGAAGCCGGGGGGACCGCGACCGAAGTGGGCTGCTGGGCCCACGCGCGCAGGCGCTTCTACGATGCGCAGATGACCGACAAGGATCGCGCGCTCGTCGGCATCGGCTTCATCAAAAAACTGTACGAGGCCGACCACGCCGTGGCGAAGCTCCCACCATCGCGACGTACCGACGAACGTCGCCGGATGGCGGAACCGGTGCTCGACGCGTTCAAGACGTGGCTTGATGCCGAAGCGCTCACTGTGCTGCCTCAGGCGCCGATCGCCGAGGCCATCGGTTACGCGCGCAACCAATGGGGCGCACTCACGCGCTTCCTCGACGATGCCAAGCTCAAGCTCGACAACAACACCGCCGAGCGCCAACTGCGGCGCGTCGCCGTCGGACGCAAAAATTGGCTCTTCGCGGGCAGCGAATCCGGAGCCGAGCGTGCGTGCGTCATCTACTCGTTGCTCGCCACGTGCAAACTCCACGGCGTCAACTCGTTCGATTACCTGAAGGACGTTCTCGTGCGCATCGGCTCGCACCCCGCCCGCGACGTCCTCGCGCTCAGCCCCAAAGCCTGGAAACAGGCACGCGAGAACGTCGATGCTTCGCAGTTCGTCGCTGCAAGCTCGTGACGCCGATCGGTTCCTTGCTCCCACGCCTGACAGACTGCAGCGCCTGCTCCGGCTTCGAAAGGGTGCAGTTCACCGGTCGCTTACGATCGGTGAACCACGCCCGGCACCTCCCCGCGGGTTTCACCGGGTTCACGCGGATTGCGCTGCACGCTCACATACCGACGACTGCCCAGCCGCAACGCGCGACTTATGCCGCGCCGACGCCTGACATGGGGTTCGGCGTCGCGGGTAGCGAAGAGAGAAACTCGGCCATGTACCGCAGCGTCGGGTGATGCAATGCCTCGACGACCGAAGTCTTCTTGCCAAGCTGCGACTCGACCATCGACACGAGGATCGTCGCGAGCAGCGAGTCGCCTCCGAGGTCGAAGAAGTTATCGTCCGGCTCTATCCCTCCGACGCCCAGGACCTCGCGCCAAATCTGCTTCAACGTCGTCTCCAGCTCCGAGCCATCGGACGATGGCAGCGGCTCGGCGATTGTCGGCAGGGGGAGCCGCGCGACGTCGACCTTTCCATTCCGATTCAACGGTAGGTCATCAACACGGATGAGATGCTTGGGCCGCATGTTCTCGGGCAAGCGCTTGCCTAAATGATCGCGGAGCTCGGCCACGTTCACCCGCCCGCTCGAGACGAAATAGCCACATAGCATCGGCTGCCCCGCAGGCCCACCGCGCAGCACCGCTACAGCCGCCTGAATGAGTCCGCGCGATCGATCTTTGGGCGTATACCGAAGCTCTTCCAGGATCGACTGGACGCCGTCACCGCCCAGAGGCTCCCCCAACTCACGAGCTGCATCAGCGCGGCTCGCGACGCCGAGACGCACCTCCCAGCTCAGGGGGGCCGCATAGTTGTGATAACCTTTCTCTAGTCGATGGACATGGATCCCGACGTCGTTGATTCGGCAGTTGGTAGAGCAGAAGCCGGTGTCCTTGGGAGCCCGCCATCGCTCGTCGCGTGACACCAGGTAGCGTCGCACGTCGGCCGACGATGCAGCGTCGTACCGGAAGAAATCCACGTATTGGATGCCGTCGTCCGCTGGCGCATCGGCCCGGTTGAGTCCCACCGCGCGGGAGATGGGATCCTCGCGAACATTGAAAACCTGCCGATGGGTCTGAAGCCGCCGATCGAGCTCCGCCGGATGGAAAACTCCCTCCTCAAATAGTCGCTTCAACTTTGTCTCGAAGATTTGGCCGCGCGATAGTCCGGTGATGACGACGTTGATTCCGTCTCGACGCGCCAATTCGGTACTGAGGAGCGTCAGGGCACGGAAGCAACCGCCACAGACCGTGCTCTCGTAACGCAGGCTCTCGGCGAACACCTGCTTCATCTGAGCAAGGTTGGCTGTCACGTGCCGGACGCCATATTGCTTGGTGCTCCGGTCGATGTTTTCGAGCGCAGTACGCGAGATGTATCCGTTGTCGAAGGTGAACGTGGCGACACGGTAACCAAGCTCGATAAGCCTGAGAAGGACGTAGCTGCTGTCCTTGCCTCCGCTGTAAAGGAGAAGGCAGTCCTCAACGCCGCGCTTCTGGGAGCGCGCTCGATCCATTAGCCGAACGAGATCCGCCTCGCAGCCAAAGTAGCGGGTGGTGTACTGCGACTCAACTTCAAACCGTGAGCATACCGAGCACACGCCACCGGACACCGTCACACCGGGGTGGCGCGCGTCTAGCAGACAGCGCGTGCAGCGCTCGACACGTTCGTCGCCGTCAGCGATGTCACTGCGAAACTCTCGCATAGCAAACTCGATCTCCGCGGGCTCGATCCGCACACCGCGGATCTTTATCTGCCTATCTTGTCGCCCGAGGCACCGGAACAGACCGCCGACGTGCGAGGATGCGAGATCGCCGGTACGGTAGAATCGCCCGCGCTCGGGTACCTCGAAGAACCGCTCATTGGCCGAGGCGGGGTTGTCGACGTAACCGACACCCACACCCCTGCCGCCAATGACGAGCTCACCGACTTCACCCTCTGGGAGATCGTCCCCTGTAGGACCAACGACTCGAACGTCTACATTGGGGAGGGGGCGGCCGATGGGGACGAACCTGAGCTGCTCAATCTCGGCGGGATCGACGCGGTAGAAGATCGAGTCAACCGCGCACTCGGCGGTTCCGTAGAGGTTGACGATTGCGGTCTTTTCCGGGCCGCCGAATCGGCGCCAGAATGCGGAGAGAATCTCAATGGTAAGCGCCTCGCCTCCAATGAGAAGCAAGCTCGCAGAGAGGGTGTCGCCGCCCGAGGAAGGCGCGCTCGCGAGGAGACGGAGGTGCGTCGGAGTGCCGTCAGCGATATCGATCCTGGCGTTGTTGAGGAAACTGAGCAGCGCGCCGCCGTCGAACCGCGCAAGCTCGGGACAGATGTGCAAACAATTCCCTGTCAAAAGCGCTCCAAACAATTGCTGTATCGACGGATCAAAGGTGAATGGCGCGACCAAGGCTACGTTCTTCGGCCGAGGGTCGCGCGGGTAAATCTCCATTGCGAGGCCCTCAACGAGGTTGAGCAAGCCTTCAAACGTGTTCGCCGCACCTTTGGGCTCGCCCGTGGAGCCCGACGTGTGGATCACATACGCCGTGCCGGTAGAAACCGCGTTCGAAGCGATAGCGCAGGGCCGCCCCAACTCCTCCAGCGTCTCTACGTCAATCAGCTGGGCCATGCGCCCGTAGTCCCCCTCAGCAGCTGATGACACGAGCGTCGCCTGGGTAGTGAGTATGAGGCTCGACCGGCTTTTGTGCAGGATGAGGTGGTTGCGCTTCACCGGCACGTCCGGCCCTAGGGGCATGAAAGCCGCACCAGCCTTTAGAATCGCCAAGTACGCGATCGCGGCATGAACGGTGCGCTCCATCATGACGCCAACCAGCGCGCCATCACTGATCCCGAGATCGACGAGCCTCGCGGAGAGCACGTCTGATGCGCGGTCCAGCTCTTGGTAGGTGAGGCGCCGGTCGGCCGCCACGATTGCGGTGCGGTCACCTGCGCAGCGTACCGATTCCGCGAACATGTAGAGCAGTCGCTGGCGAGCGGGGACTGGCAGCAAGGACTGACAAGGCAGATTCATGACTTGTTTCCGATCGTCAAAGGATCCGCGAGCGGTTGACGCCAACCAGGCTGATTGATCAGCCGAGCAATACCGGAGTGGATGTCGACCGGCCGGCCGTCAAGCTCCGCGCGCGATACGTGGTTTGCGAATTTCGTGAACTCCAGGATCAGATCGAGGGAGAGGCCGTTCTCAAGCAGGTATGGAACCGTCCAAATGCTGAATCCGTAGAGCGGAAGCTGGAGAGGCCCTTTGACGTCGCGGAGCATCTTCTCTTTGAGAGACACCGCGGTTCGCCAGTCCATCGTTGCGTGGCTCCACGAGTAGCCGGACCCCGAAATCGAAAACTCTTCGCGCCGCTTTTCGATGGGCGCCTGCTTATCATGGTAGTAGACCTGCACATTGTAGAACGTCGGCTTGGCTGCGTTGAGGAAGTCGATAGAACGCTGCACCGACTCCGCAGTTTCCCCTGGGAAGCCGATGATCATCGAAGCCAGGGACAGGATGCCACGATCGTTCATCTTCCCGATGCTCTCGCAATACCGCTCGATGTTCGCGAACTTCCTCATTTTGCGAAGGATCTCTTCGTCACCCGACTCGATTCCGAGGTACACGCCGAGGCACCCGCTCTCCTTCATAAGATCAAGCGCCTCGTCGTCACAGCTCGAGCAGCGGAAGAAGGACACCCACCGGAACTCGAACCGGTTCCTGATCATCATCCGGCAAATGTCCTTGAAGCGGGGAAACGGAACGTTGAACGTGTCGTCGATGAAGATTACGTTGCGAACTCCCGCCTCTTTCATCACACACAACTCGCGCTCGATCGCGGAAATCGAGAGATACGTGTGCTCGCCGGCAAGCGCTGGGTAGTTACAGAACTCGCACGCGAAAGGGCAGCTCCGCGCCGTGCGCATATAGTTGATTGGGGTGAACAACCTCGCAGGAAATCGCGTCCAATCGATGACATTTTCTTCGAGGCTGTTGCTCTCCTCCATTCGCGGCCCGCGCTTGAATCGGCCATCCTCCATGCGCAGCGTCACGTTCGGGATCGCCGACAGATTGGCGTCCGTCTTAAGCCCTTCCACGATCTTGGCCAGGGTCGCCTCGCCCTGCGAGCTCTCCACGAAGACGTCGGCATCAATCGACTTGAAGACGAGCGTTCGGAGTCGATCGGTCTGACTGAGAGAAAGACTAAGAACGCGCGGTCCGCCCACGATTATGCGAGTGTTTGGGTCATGTCGACGGATGAACGCGATGATTTCACGGATCGGCTCGTCGTCCACATAATAGGTAGTCGTAATCGCAACGCACAGCGGTCGCTGACCGAGCAGCTCGACCAACCGACCTTTCTCGGCGTTGAAGAAATTCACGCCCTCCGCCGAGAGTTCGCGCTTGCGCAAGAAGCTGACGAGGTACGCAACCGCAAGGCTTGGCACGTCGAAAGTGTTGAGCGTATGCCTCCCACCGCGCGCATGGTCGAGAAGCCGGTTGAGGAGTTCGATGTACGTATAGCGGCGTCCCTCGATCTCGACCGAGTTGGTGACGCACTCACTGTACCCGGCGGACCGCTCGCCGAAGGCCTTCTGTCCGTCGGCGAACAGTGAGAAGTCGATGTCATTGTGGCCGATGATGACGCAATCGAGCCTGCGTTGGCCCGAGGTCGTCGTCACAGAGCCAAGCTGGTCAGTTTGCCCCCACATCTCGTGAACCCCTTTCTCGTCCAATCGCCTGGCCCGTCAAAGGCGACCCTGCCTTCTGACTGACGAGGCTGATGACCATTTCTCGCGACAGCGCCTCGATCGTCGGAGCATCGAAGATGACGCGCACCGGCAAGTCGATTTGAAAGGCTTCACCGAGCTTGGCCGCTAGCCGCGTCGCTGAGAGGGAATGACCTCCCAGAGCGAAGAAGTTCTCGGTGACGCCGATCTGGTCGATCCCGAGGACGTCGCGCCACACAGCCGCGACCTGTCGCTCCAACTCTGTACGGGGCTTTACGAGGTGCTCGGCCCCGTTCGATGAGATCTGGATCCGCGCCAGGGCCAACCGATCGTGCTTACCACTCGGTGTGAGGGGGATCTCAGGCACAGCCACGATGAGACTTGGCCGCAAGTGCTCGGGTAATGTCCGTTGGAGCTCGGTCGAGATGGGCTGAGGATCGAAACTCTCCACGCTTGTGCGGGGGACGACGAATGCAACCAGGTGCCTCTCAGCAGCGTCCTCGCCCTTCGCGATAACAACGGCGTCTGAAATCGCATCGAACGCCTTCAGCGCTGCCTCGACCTCGCCCGGCTCAATGCGAAAGCCGCGGATCTTGACCTGTTGATCGCGCCGACCGAGGAACTCGACCCGCCCGCGTGAGTCGAGACGCCCGATATCACCGGTGCGGTAAACCCTTTCCCTTGTGCGAGTGAGTTCGACGAAGCGGGCTGCCGTTTCCTCCGGCCGGTTGAGGTATCCGTGCGCCACGGCGACGCCGCCAACCACGATCTCGCCGACAACGCCCCGTGGAACGGGCTCGAGCTGCCCGTCGACGATAAACACTGAGACTCCGTTTATCGGGCGCCCGACCGAAGGCAGCACAGGCCAGCCGGATACCGGAGGCTCCAGCCGCTCCTCGGTCACCACGTGCGTCTCCGCCGGGCCGTACTGATTAAAAAGGGTGCAGTCTTTTGCGCTCTCGAACCAAGCCGCAATGTGCGCGGTGATCTTGAGGGCCTCGCCGGCCGTGATCACCTCCCGTAGGCAAGCCGGTGCGCCGCCTCGGCGGACCACCTCTCCCGCGAGCTGGTCCAGAGCGACATAGGGTAGAAAAACGCGCTCGACGCGCCTCGCGTCGATAGTCGCGAGGATCATCTCCGGAAAGCGCCGCGCTTTCTCCGGAATGCAAACCAACGTCCCGCCCCCTGCCCACGTCGCAAAGATCTCCTGGAATGCCACATCGAAGCCTAGGGGCGCGAGCTGCAGCGTCTTCGGCGTGGGAGACCCCGATCGCCGGAGCTGCCACCGCACTAGGTTGACAAGCGTTCCATGAGGCATGATCACGCCCTTCGGCCGTCCGCTCGATCCCGATGTGTAGACGATGTACGCGGGATCGGCGGGCGCTGCAGCACTGCTTGGGCTACCGCTACTACGCCGCGCGGCTCCGTGGACTGGAACGCAAGTTTGCGCTCGCGCTAACCATTCAGGCGGGTCATTGCTCACTACGAGCGCTGGGCTCGCATCCGCGAGCATCAGGGCAAGACGGTCCTGTGGATATTCGGGATCGAGCACCAGGCACGCCGCTCCGGCTCGTAGAACCGCCAGGCACGCGACGCAGAATTGATGGGAACGTTGGAGGTAGATGCCAACTAGAGCGCCGCGCTCGGCACCGCAGTCAGCGAGGGTTTGTGCCAGGGCGGCGGCCGCTGCATCTAGCTCCGCGAACGTCAGGGCGGTCTCTCCGTCCTCAACTGCAATCGCTCGCGGGGTGCGCTGGACCCATTCGTCGACCAATGCGTGCAGCATGCCTGGGCCGCGCTCGGCTTCTCCGGGAAGCAGCGGGGTGACTTGGGTGAGCGCTGCTTGCTCGTCGGGTGTGAGCAGGTTCAACGCCGCAACGGGTGTCTCGGGCGACGCGATGATCGTCTCGATCATGCAGCGCAGGCAGGAAAGCCAGCGCTCGATTGTCTCAGCGTCGAAGAGGGTCACCGCGTACTCCGCGGAGACGAGCAGGCCACTCTCATCGGCGATCACGTGGAACGTCAGGTCGAACTTTGCCGTGCGGTGCTCAAGGTTCGCCGCTTCTATCGCCGCGCGATCGCCATGGGAGGATCCGCGCCGCTCCACGTACACAAACATCACCTGGAACAGTGGGCTGTAGCCAGGGTCACGTGGCGGGTGGAGCTCGGCCACGAGCTTCTCAAATGGCAGTTCGGAGCTCGCGAGCGCGGACACGACGGCGGCGCCAATCCGGTCCAACATTTCCGAGAACACTTCGTCCGGGCGCGTGTACGAGCGGATCACAACCGTATTGGCAATCAGACCACAAACTGACTCCAGTTCAGGCCGGTCTCGGTTTGCGACTGGTGTTCCGATGAGGATGTCGTTCTGACCGGAGAGTCGGTGGAGGAGCGCCGCGATCGTCGCCAGCACCGCCGAGAAACGGGTCACGCTATGTGCGCGCGCGAGATCGCGAAGGCGATTAGAGGATTCGAGCGGAATGCGGATCGTGCGAATTGCGCCCTCGAACGACTGGTGAGCCGGTCGGAGTCGATCGGTCGGGAGCTCCAGGAAGGTAGGCGCTCCCTTCAGCACTTCGAGCCAGTGTTGGAGCAACGCCTCCAGCCGTTGCCCGCGAACTTTCCTTCTCTGCCAGACCGCGTAATCGGCGTACTGGATCACCGGCTGCGGCAGATCGAGGAGGCGCTGCTCGCGTGCCGCCGTGTACAGGGCAGTGAGTTCGCGCTTGAGAATCTCCATCGACCATGCGTCCGACACAATGTGATGCAAAGTGAGGAGGAGGAGCGAATGCTGGCCTGGAATCCGGAAAAGGTGAGCAC
>Ga0190265_10004013_pt1 | contig 10142 bp, 12 predicted proteins | sample Popmic124T_FD_133135 | JGI IMG/M metagenome (GOLD analysis project Ga0190265, IMG submission 133135) | Populus adjacent soil microbial communities from riparian zone of Indian Creek, Utah, USA - 124 T | ecosystem: Environmental > Terrestrial > Soil > Riparian zone | place: USA: Utah | collected...
AAACCTCGTCGAGGAACTCCTTGAACTTGTCGACGACCTCCTCGGTGTCCTCGACCTCGTGCTCGAACTCGATCGCCGACTCCTCGATCACCTCCTCCGCCGCGAAGATCGGGGCGGAGACGCGGACGGCGAGGGCGAGGGCGTCGGACGGGCGCGAGTCGATCTCCATCTCAGAGCCGTCGATCGAGACGGTGATCGAGGCGTAGAACGTGTTGTCGCGCAGCTCGGTGACCGAGACCCGCTCGCATTTGGCGTCGAGCTGCTCGAGCACGTCGGAGAGCAGGTCGTGGGTCATCGGCCGGGGAGTCGAGGCACCCTGCAGCTTCATCAGGATCGCCGCCGCCTCGGGGTGGCCGATCCAGATCGGCAGGAACCGGTTGCCGTCGACGGTCTTCAGCAACACGATCGGCTGCTTGCCGACCATGTCGAAGCTGACCCCGTAGATCTGCATCTGCTGCAAAATTCGCTCCGAGCCGAGGTGGACGGCTAATTATAGGTCGGGTATCCGCCTCGCCCCACGGGCAAACGGACGGACTGCAGCGGCAGTGGGCGATCCTGGATTCGAACCAGGGACCTCGTCCTTATCAGAGACGCGCTCTAACCAACTGAGCTAATCGCCCGAGCCGAGGCGATGATAGCGACCATGCGGGGGTCTCCGTCCCGCCTGGTCAGCTCCGCTTCCGCGCCAGGCGGCGGGCCAGCGCGAGCGCTTCGTCGAGGTCCTCGAAGCGGAGCTCGACCGCGACCTCCTCGCCCTTCGGGCGCACCTTCACCTCGTGGCCGAGGGCCGACTCGAAACGGTCGGCGACATCGCGCAGTGCCGCCGCCTCCTCCGACCCAATCGCCTTCCCAGAGCCAGTTCCGCGCTTTGGCTGGCCAGCCAGCCTAACCCGGTTCTCGGTCTCGCGAACCGACCAGCCTCCCTTCGCCGCGTCGCGCGCGAGGCGGCGACGGACATCGTTGCCGTCGGCGCCGAGGAGCGCCTTGCCGTGGCCCTCGCTCAGCTCGCCGGACTCGAGCAGCTCGAGCGTCTCGTCCGGCAGATCGAGGAGGCGGATCAGGTTGGAGACGGCGGGGCGGCTGCGGCCGATGCGCCGCGCCAACTCCTCTTTGGAGAGGCCCAGGTCGTCGACAAGGGCGGCGCAGGCCCGTGCCTCCTCGGCCGGGTTGAGGTCCTCGCGGACCATGTTCTCGATCAGCGCGACCTGGAGCCGCTCCGCCCGCTCCGAGTCGCGGACGATCGCCGGCACCTTTTCGAGCCCGGCCTGCTGCGCGGCGCGCCAGCGGCGCTCGCCGGCGATCAGCTCGTAGCTGCCGTCGGGCAGGGGGCGGACCAGGAGCGGCTGGACCACGCCACTGGTCTCGATCGAAGCAGCAAGACCAGCCAGGGCCTCGGGCTCGAACCTGGTGCGGGGCTGCTTCGGGTTCGGCTTGACCAGCTCGACCGGCAGCTCCCGCAGCTCGCCGACCGCGTCGGGGGTGGCGGCCTCCGGCAGGATCGCGGCCAGCCCGCGCCCCATCCCGCGCTTGGCGCCGCTAGCCACGGGCACCGATCTCCTCGGCAAGCGCGCGGTAGGCGTCCGATCCGCGCGAGCCGGGTGCATGCTCGGTCACCGGCAGGCCGTAGCTCGGTGCCTCGGCGACCCGGACGCTGCGCGGGATGACGGTTCGGAAGACCATTTCGGGGAAGTGCTCGCGCAGCTCCCGCTCCACGTCCTGGGCGAGGCGGGTGCGCTCGTCGTGCATGGTGATCAACAGCCCCGACACGTTCAGCGCCGGGTTCAGCTCGCGCCGGATCGTGCCGAGGGTTTCGAGGAACTGCACCAGGCCCTCGAGCGCCAGGTACTCGGCCTGCACGGGGACGATCACGCGGTCGGCGGCGACCAGCGCGTTGACGCTGACCGGCCCGAGCGAGGGGGGCAGTCGAGCATCGTGTAGGCGAAGCGCTCCCGCACCGGCCCGAGCCCTTCGCGCAGGCTGGTCTCGGAGCCCTCGAGCCGCGGCAACTCGACCGCTGCGCCGGCGAGGTCGGCGTTGGCAGGGACCAGCCAGAGGTTGTCGGGGCCGGCCGGCCGTGCCGCCTCGGCCACGGAGACCTCGCCGATCAGGCAGTCGTAGGAGGAAGGGTGCATGTCCCTCCCCCCGCCCAGGGCCACGGTCGCGTTGCACTGCGGGTCGAGGTCGGCGAGCAGGGTCTGGGCGCCGGAGGCGGCGGCGCAGGCGCTCAGGTTGACCGCCGTGGTCGTCTTCCCGACCCCGCCCTTCTGGTTCGCGACTGCGTAGACGAGACCCATCGCGGCGCAGACTAGTGGGGCTCAGCCCCGGGGGCGCTTCTTCGCCATGCCGGGACGGCGAGGAAGGCTGGACGGGGTGGGGCCGGACTTGCGGATGACGTGGATGTGACGGTGCTTGCTGCCGGCTCGGGAGCCGACGTCGAGGATCCGTTCGGGCTGCATCGCCAGCTGCTCCGAGGCGCGTTCGAGCTGCGCCTCCTCGTCGGCGTCCCGTTTGCCCTTCCAGGCCACCAGGACGCCGTCCTCGCGCAGCAGCGGCGCCGCCAGCTCGGCGAGGGTCGAGAGCCGGCCGACGGCGCGAGCGGTGACGACGTCGTAGGTCTCGCGGCGCTCCCCGCCCGCGATCTCCTCCGAGCGGGCGTGGAGGACGTTGGCGTTGGCGATTTCGGCGGCATCGATCGCGCGCGCGATGAAGTCGCACTTGCGGCCCACCGACTCGATTGCGTCCACCTCGGCCTGTGGCAGCGCAAGCGCCAGCACGAGGCCCGGAAACCCAGCTCCAGAGCCGATATCGGCGATCCGCCCGGCCTCCAGTAGCTCCTCCACCTCAAGCCCCGTGAGGCTGTCGGCGACGTGCACCCTCCAGGCGCGCTCGGGGTCCGCGACCGAGGTGACCGAGGCCCGCTCGACGGCGAGCAGGTCGAGGATCGTCCTGGCGGCTTCCCGAGCCTGCGGGTCCAGCGACCCGCCCGGGGCCCCGCTCACCCCGAGACGAGGGGCGCGACGATCACGCAGCGGCGCGGCTCGTCGCCTTCGCTGTAGGTCTCGATCCCGGCGCGGTCTTTGAGGTGCTCGTGGACGACCCGTCGCTCCTGGGCGCTCATCGGGTCCATCTGCACGGTGCAGTCGCCGTCGAGGGCCTGGTCGGCGGCGCGGTCGGCGCGCGAGGTGAGCACCTCGCGGCGGCGCTCCCGGTATCCGGCGGCGTCGAGCACGACTCGTTTGCGATCTTTCAGCCCACGGAAGGCGGCCTGGTAGCAGAGCAGCTGCAGAGCGTCGATCGTCTGCCCGCGTTTGCCGATCAGCAAGCCGTAGTCGTCCTCTCCCTGGACCACGACGTCGATCCGGTCGTCGTCCTCGCTGACCTCGACCTCACCGTCAAGGTCAAGCTCGTCGAGGACCCCCTCCACGAGCTCCCGAACCCGCTCAGCGGGCTCTGCAGGCCAGTCTCCGTTCTCGCTCATAGCCCCCAGACTATCCGGCTTGAGTCGCACTGGGGGTTGGGGGCTTGTGCCTGTGATCCCATGTTCGCTCAGCTTCGCTTCGCTCACGAATTCAGTGCCCCCTTCGGGGGCCCAGCACCTCTCAGCCGTGGCCGCTTCGCGAGGATCACAGGCACAAGCCCCAAACCCCCTCCGCAGCTCAGCAAGATGACTGACGCCGCGACCTCATCCGACAGCTGCTGGCGAATTGAGCGTGTTTTCAGCTCTGCTGGCGAGAAAGCTGGAACGTGGGCGCCGCGGGGATGGGCTCCGGGGGTGCCTCGCGAAGCGGCCACGGCTGAGAGGTTCTTGCCGCGAAGCGGCTCCTCATTCGTGAGCGGAGCGCAGCGGAGCTCACCTAGGCACCAGCGGAGCCCACCCCCGCGGCGCCCCACTTGCCGCTACCTGCGCCGCTTCTTCTTTTTGGGCGGTTTCGGAGGCGGCTTGGTAGCTGCAACCTCCTCGGGTGTCGGCGCAACCGGCGGCGGGATGATCCGCTGGATCGCGTACTGCTGGCCGATCGTCCAGACGTTGGTGGTGATCCAGTAGAGGACGAGGCCGGCGGGGAAGGTGATCACGAAGGGGACGAAGAGGAAGGGCAGCGCGAGCATCAGCATGCGCTGGCTTTTGTCGGCGGTGACGGCCATTACCAGGCCGGAGATCAGCTGGGTGCCGATGTAGAGGATCAGGAGGGCGATCAGTTCGCCCCCCGCCGCCTTCGCGGTCAGGTCGCTGATGAAGAGGAATGACGCTTCGCTGCCGCATTCCCCCGCCTCGCAGCCGATGTCCGCGGGCAACTCGTCGCGCAGGGCGTAGAAGAGGGTGATGAAGATCGGAAGCTGCGCCAGCAGCGGGATGCAGGAGGCAAAGGGGTTGACCTTGTTCTCCTGGTAGAAGCGCATCATCTCCTGCTGCATGCGCTGGCGGTCGTTTTTGTACTTCGCCTGGATCTCTTTGATCTGAGGCTGGAGGGCCTGCAGCGCCCGCATCCCTTTCAGCGATTTGTAGGTGAGCGGGATGAGGAGCGCCCGGGTGACGACCGTTAGCGCGATGATCGACATCCCCCAGCTGAGGCCGGCGTCGTGAAAGAAGACGAGTACCGAGTTGGCGACGTCGATCAGCGGCTGCAGGATGTTCGCGACGGGATTCACGTGCGCACCTCGCCGTGGTGCTCAGCCGGGTCGACCGGGCCGACCCGCAGCGTGAAGCGCTCCGGAACCGGGTCGAAGCCGCCGTGGCTGAACGGGTTGCAGCGCAGCAGGCGGTAGGTGGCGAGGAGGAGGCCGCGGCCGGCGCCGAAACGGCGAACCGCCTGCGTCGCGTAGGCAGAGCAGGTCGGCTCGTAGCGGCAGCGGCGCGGAAGGGCGGGGGAGATCAGGCGGCTGTAAGCGCCGATCGCGGCGAGGGCGAGGCGTTTCACGTGGAACGCTTCCCCGGCGCCGCGCTTCCGGCCAGTGCCTCTTCGATGCTTCCCCGCACCCCGTCGGTTCCCTCTCGCTCGATCAGGTCAGCGATCTCGGGGCGGGCGACGAGGACGAAGTCGTGGTGCTCGGGAAGGCGCTCCGACAGGCTCCAGAAGGCCTCTCGCATGGTCCGCTTGACGCGGTTGCGATCGACGGCGCCGCCGACCTTGCGACTTGCCGAGACACCCAGCCTCACGCTCTGGTCCTCCTCGCCCCGGCGTGGAAAGGTGTAGAGGACGAGGTGTCGGGTCGCATGGGAGGAGCCATCGCGGTAGACGCGGTCGAACTCACCGCTCCGCGAGAGGCGGCGTCGCTTCGGCTTCGGCATCTAAGGGGTGAGGCGCTTCCGACCTTTGCGCCGGCGCCGCTTCAAAATCGCCCGACCGCCGCGCGTCCGCATCCTTGCCCGAAACCCGTGGGTCTTGGCCCGCTTGCGCTTCTTCGGCTGATAAGTCCGCTTCATTGGCCGTCGCAGTATACGGACGAGCTGGTGGACGGGGCAGCGGCTCTCCCAATTCTTTCTTCGGGATTTGCGGCGGGGCTCGGTGGGCGTGCCGCGGGCGCCGCTATGGTCGCTCGCCGGTGCACGATGACCCCCGCGGACAGAGCCTCGAGACCACCTGGGACGACGTCCACGCGCGTCTGCGGCTAGCCGTTCCCGAGTCCACCTTCAAGCTCTGGCTGGAGCCGCTGCGAGCGGTCGGGACCCAGGATTCGACGCTTTACCTGACGGCACCGGACGGCATCCGGCCCTGGGTGGAGCGCCGCTACTCGGCGCTGATCCGCGAGGCGCTCCAGAACGGCGGGACGGGGTTGTGCGAGGTCAGCTTCACCGGGCTTCCCGCCGGGGCGGGCAACGACCCCGGGAGCTGTGCCGGCCCGGTAGACCTCAACCCGAACTACACCTTCGAGCGATTCGTGATCGGGGAGGGGAACCGGGTCGCCCACGCCGCCGCTCTGGCCGTGGCCGAGGCCCCCTCCGAGGCCTACAACCCGCTCTTCCTGCACGGCCCGCCGGGCCTCGGCAAGACCCACCTGCTGGTGGCGATCGCGCATTACCTGCGTGCCAACGCCCCCGGGCTGAGCGTCCGCTACACGACCGCCGAGTGCTTCACCAACGAGTTCGTCACCGCCCTGCGCTCGAGCGGATCCGAGGGTTTCAAGAGTCGCTACCGGGACCTCGACGTGCTGCTCGTCGACGACGTCCAGTTCCTGCAGGGAAAGCAGCACACCGAGGAGGAGTTCTTCCACACCTTCAATGCTCTCTACGAGGGGGGCAGCCAGCTGGTCCTCTCCGCCGACCGGTTGCCGAGCGAGCTCTCGACCCTGGCGACGCGGCTGCGCGATCGCTTCGAGTGGGGCCTGACCGTCCCGGTCGAGCCGCCCGACCTTCCGACCCGGCTCACCGTCCTCTCCCGCCTGGCCCGGGAGGCAGGCGTCGACAGCCCCGACCGCGACGCCCTCTCCGAGCTCGCCCACCGAATCGACGCCAACGTGCGGCGCCTACACGGGGCGCTGACCAGGGTGGTTGCCCATGCCTCGCTCACCGCCACGCCGCTCAGCCCCGAGCTGATCGCCGAGCTGATCCCACAGGGAGGCGGCAACGAGCCGACCACCGTCGAGGAGATCCAGCAACGGGTCGCGGCCTCCTTCGGCATCTCCCGCGCCGAGCTGGTCGGCTCCACCCGCGCGGCAACACCGCTGCGCGCCCGGCAGATGGCGATCCTCCTCACGCGCGAGATGACCGACCTCTCGCTGCCGCAGATCGGCCGCCTCTACGGCGGCCGTGACCACTCCACCGTCCTCAACTCACTCCGCCGTGCCGAGGCAACTCTCGCCGGGGATCCCGAGCTGGCCGACCGGGTCGCCGGCGTTCGCTCGGCAATCCACAGCCACCCGGGCGGATCGGCCTGACAGCCGACGGCGCTGTAAGAATCAATGCCTTCCACAGCGGTGTCCACAACCGGCAAACCCCATGACGAGGCCAAATGCCCCAGGGAACCGGGTTTTCCACAAGCACTAATCCAACTCGATAAGGCATCCAACACTTGAAGCTGTCCATCAACAGAGACGAGCTGGTCTCCAAGCTGTCGGTTGCCTCCAGGGCGGTATCGACGCGTACCGCGACCCAAGCGCTCTCGGGGATCCTCGTAACCGCGACCGATGGGGGCGTTGAGATTTGCGCGACCGACGGCGAGATGGGTCTGCGGACGTCGGTCGAGGCGCAGGTCGAGGCGCCGGGCTCTGTGCTCCTTCCCGGCCGTTTGCTGGCCGAGCTCGCTCGCTCGCTCGGCGACGCGAGCGTCGAGATCGAGTCGCGCGAGGCGGAGCGCGACGTCGAGATCCGCAGCGGTGGATCGAGCTTCCACCTGCGGGTCCTCCCCGCCGAGGACTTTCCGAACCTGCCCGGAGAGGGCGACGAGCCACTGAAGATCCCGGCGGACGCGCTCGCCGCCACGGTCGAGCTGGTTGCTCCCGCCGCCTCGCGCGACGACATGCGACCCGTCCTCACCGGCGTGCTCGTGACCGCCTCGGGCCAGGAGATGACGATGGTCGCCACCGACTCCTACCGGCTCGCGGTCAAGCGAACCGAGCTGGAGAAGGCGATTGGCGGCGAGCTGGAGGCCAACATCCCGGCCCGCGCCCTGCGCGAGCTGGGGCGCATCGTCGCCGCCGACGGAGTGGAGGAGGTGGCGGTCAGCCTGCTTCCCAACCAAGCCGTCTTCAGGGCAGGGGGCATTCTCCTCAATACGAGGCTGATCGACGGCCAATTCCCCAACTTTCGACAGCTCCTGCCGGAGTCCTACGAGCACGACGTCCGCTTGCCGCGACCGGAATTCCTCGAGGTGGCGCGGCGGGTCAGCCAGCTGGCGCAGCGCAACGCGCCGCTGCGCCTTTCCTTCTCGTCCGGCGAGCTGAAGGTGTCGGCCTCGACGCCCGACGTCGGCGACGCCGAAGAGACGATGCCGGCCGCCTTCGAGGGCGAGCCGCTGGAGATCGGCTTCAACCCGGAGTTCCTCCGTGACGGGATCGAAAGCGTCGCGGGGGACGAGGTGGTCCTGCGGTTGATCTCGCCGCTGCGCCCGGGGCTTCTGCAGCCGGTCGACAACGAAGACTTCCGCTACCTGGTGATGCCGATCCGCCTCAACGTGTAGGCGGGAGATGCTGGTCGCCGCCGTCGAAGCGAGGCCGCTGCGCAGCCTCAGCGACGTGCGGATCGAGCTCGGCGCCGGGATCTTCAGCCTGATCGGGCCCAACGGAGCAGGTAAGACCAACCTGCTCGAGTCGCTCTACTTCGCCCTCACCGGCCGCTCGTTTCGCACCTCTGACCGGCGCGACCTGATCCCCTTCGGCGGCCAGTTCGCCCGGGCCGAGGCGCTGGTTCGCGACGGCGACGGGATCGAGCATCGCTTCCTCGCCTCGGTCAGCCGGCCTGAGGGACGCCGCCACCTGCTCGACGGCAACAGCGCCGACGCCGCCACTCTGAGTCGCCACCGCCCTCCGATCGCGGTCTTCTCCCCCGACCGGTTGGTGCTGGTCAAGGGCCCCCCCGGCGAGCGCCGCGCTCACCTCGACGCCTATGTCGCCGCTCGCTGGCCGGCCCGGGCGCAGCTCCGACGGCGCTTCGGGCAGGCCCTTGCCCAGCGCAACGCCCTGCTGGCCCGCCTCGCCAGAGGGGAGGGCGGTGACCTGGAGGCCTGGGACGCCGCCCTGGCCGAGCCCGCCGCCGCCCTGGTCGCGGCTCGCGCAGCGGCGGTGGAGGAGCTGGCGCCGCCGTTCGCCGCCGCCGCCACCGAGCTCGGCCTGCACGGCGTCGGCGAGGTCGAGTACGCCCCGCGCGCCGAGGGCACCGCGGAGGAGATCCGCGCCGGCCTCGCCGAGCGCCGGGCGACCGACCTCCGCCTCGGCCGCACCTCATGGGGCCCGCACCTGGACGAGCTCAAGATCGCGACCCGGGGCAGGGCGCTGCGCCGCTACGGCTCGCAGGGCCAGCAACGCACCGCCCTGCTGGCGCTTCTCTTCGCCGAGCGCGAGGCCCTGCTCGCGTCGGGCCGCCCGCCGCCGCTGTTGCTCCTCGACGACGTGATGAGCGAGCTGGACCCGGAGCGCCGCGAGCGCCTGGTCGAGCGGATCGGGGGCGGCGGGCAGGCTCTGATCACCGCGGCTGCGGAGGAGTCGGTGCCGGCACGGGCCCTGGAGCAGCAGATGCGGATGCCCCCGCCCGCAGCGAGCCCGGCGATCGCGGCATGAGCCGCCGGCGGGCGCCTCGACCAGCCGCCGGCGCGCTGCGGGCGGCCCTCGGCCGGGCGGCCCCGAAGACGCGCCTGGCGGCCGCCCAGGCGGCATGGGCGGAGACGGTCGGGGAGCAGATAGCGGCGGTGGCGGCGCCGGTCTCCGAACGCGACGGGGCCCTGCTCGTCGAGTGCTCCGACCCTGTCTGGGCACAGGAGCTGGACCTGATGCAGGGGCAGCTGCTCGACCGTCTCCGGGAGCGGCTGGGCGAGCAGGCGCCGCAGAGTTTGCGCTTCCGTGCGAAAGACCACACAGAGTGACGACAATTATCCATGTTTTGCAGGGATTTTCTGGCTCCCCCCACACTTTTCGAGGGGGGCGAACTGGTATCCTTATGTCAACTCGTGTTTCTGCCCCGACCCGCTGCGGCTGAGCCGTCAGGCGGTCGGGGTTTTCTCTGAGATCCAGGAAGGATCAATTGCCCAAGACGAACAAGACTGCCGATAGCGCGAAGGGAGCCTCGGACTCCTACGGCGCCAAGGACATCACCGTCCTCGAGGGGCTGGAGGCGGTCCGCAAGCGGCCGGGCATGTACATCGGCTCGACCGGCCCGCGCGGCCTCCACCATCTCGTCTACGAGGTCGTAGACAACTCGGTCGACGAGGCGATCGCCGGCCACTGCACCGAAGTGCGCGTCGTCCTGCACCCCGACGACAGTTGCACCGTCTCCGACGACGGCCGCGGCATCCCGGTCGAAGAACTGAAGAAGGAGAAGCGGCCAGCCGCCGAGGTGGTCCTGACCACGCTGCATGCCGGGGGCAAGTTCGGGGACGGCGGCGGCTACAAAGTCTCCGGCGGCCTGCACGGCGTCGGCGTCAAGTGCGTCAACGCCCTCTCCGAGTGGACCGAAGTCGAGGTCTACAAGAACGGCAAGGTGTATCTCATCACCT
>Ga0190265_10004014_pt1 | contig 10141 bp, 11 predicted proteins | sample Popmic124T_FD_133135 | JGI IMG/M metagenome (GOLD analysis project Ga0190265, IMG submission 133135) | Populus adjacent soil microbial communities from riparian zone of Indian Creek, Utah, USA - 124 T | ecosystem: Environmental > Terrestrial > Soil > Riparian zone | place: USA: Utah | collected...
TGAAAGGTCGCCTGGTTCGGATAGAGCAGCGACGCTGTTTTATCTTGGCCTTTAAAGGGAACGCCCGTCTCGCGCTTGATCGGCATTCCAACTTTCTTCGTCGCCTCGAACTCGCGATCGATAATAGCTGGATCAGTGCCGGGCGCGTGAAAGAGATGCCCATCAAGCCTACGAAAATCGCAGTCGATGCCGAGTTCCTTCTGGTCTTTCTCGATGCGGTCGATGCATGCGGCCTGGCTTTCGTACCAGAGCCTGGCGATGTCTTCGCCGCGGCGCTTGATGAGCAGGTCGAAGCCGTCGTCGCATTGCGCTGTCAGGTGCGCGGTCGTGCGAGACGTCATACCCTTGCCAATCGGGCCGCGATCGATGACGACAACATCCTTCCCGGCCTTGGACAATTCGTAAGCCACAGACATGCCGGCGATGCCGGACCCCACCACGACGACATCGGCCTTTTCACTTCGATTGAGTGCCGGTGCCTCGTCGAGGACGGTGGTATCCATCCAGACCGAAGTGCTTTTTTCGCTACTGACGTTCATTGGAAATACTTCTCTGGAGATGGGGATCGGTGAATAGGCTGGGGCTCCTTATCCATCCAGATCGACACTGCGCTCACGGTCCCAATGGCGGAGCTTGCCGCAGGTGGTGATGAAATCGGTTGCGTCCTTGCGTGTTCCAATCTTGATGCAACCTTCGTCAAGGTCTGATGCGATTCCTGCCGCTTCCAGCAACGGCTGGGCGTCTTCGCTGTATGCGATGAACTTGCAATGGGCGAAGGCGTCGTTGACGAAATCCTTCGATGGCTTGTCTTTCGCTAGCATCGCCGCACCATCCGCGGAAATCAGCAAGGCGACAGCGTCGTACAACACAGATGGTCCGCCATCGATTTTCTGCTTGGCGGGGACCAGATCGCCGCTGGACAGCGTGACGCCCGCGATCTTAGGTGCGATGACCTCGAACACACCGCCGGCTTTTGTGACGGCCGCAGTGAGTGCGGTGAAGAGAGCGGCGTCTGCACCATCGGTCACGAGGATGCCGAGCTTGCGTCCCTCGAACCGCTCAGGCCCTCGCTCGAGGATGCTAAGTGCTGCGGAAGCCGGGAGGTCGTCACGCGTCTCCCGCGCCGCCTCCGCAGGCTCCGGGAGCTCGATGCCCAGGCCGTTCGCCACCGTCCCCGCCAATTTGGCGTGGATGTTGCACAGATGGGAGACCATGCGCTCCCGGATATCCGGCCGTTCGACTTTGCTCAGCTCGAACACGAGCGCGTCGCAGAGATGCTTTTGCTCAATGGGCGTCTGGCTGATGAAGAAGAGTCGCGCCTGGCTGTAGTGATCGGAGAAGCTTTCCGGCCGCAACCGGACCTTGGTGCCTTCCTCGGTGTCGGGGAAACTGCGAAAGCCAATCTTGGGATTTTCCCGGGGCCCGCCGTCGGCGCCCCAGCTGTTGGGCTCGTAGTTGGCGCGGCCCTTGGGATTGCGCATCGCCATGTGTCCGTCCTGCTGGAAATGGGCGAAGGGACAGCGCGGCGCATTGATGGGTATGTGCGTGAAGTTAGGTCCGCCAAGACGTTTGATCTGCGTGTCGAGGTAAGAGAAGTTGCGTCCCTGCAGCAGCGGGTCATTGCTGAAGTCGATGCCCGGCGGCACGTTCTGGGTGCAAAACGCGACCTGCTCGGTCTCAGCAAAAAAGTTGTCGACCATGCGATCCAGGACAAGCCGCCCAACGATCCGGACTGGCAACACCTCTTCCGGGATAATCTTGGTCGGGTCGAGAACATCGAACTCAAATTTGTCGGCGAACTTCTGGTCGAACAGCTGCAGTCCGAGCTCCCATTCCGGGAACGCGCCAGACTGGATCGAATCCCACAAGTCACGGCGATGGAAGTCAGGATCGGCGCCGTTGATCTTCACCGCCTCGTTCCAGAGCACCGATTGCAGACCCAGCTTCGGCTTCCAGTGAAATTTCACGAACGTAGATCGGCCTTTCTCGTTGAGAAGGCGAAAAGTGTGGACCCCGAAGCCTTCCATGAAGCGGAAGGACCGCGGGATGGCCCGGTCGGACATGACCCACATGATCATGTGCATGCTCTCAGGCGTGAGGGAGATGAAATCCCAGAAAGTGTCGTGCGCCGACTGTGCCTGGGGAAACGCACGGTCCGGTTCCGGCTTCACCGCGTGGATGATGTCGGGAAACTTGATGGCGTCTTGGATGAAAAACACCGGGATGTTGTTGCCGACAAGGTCCCAGTTGCCCTGCCTGGTGTAGAGCTTAACCGCAAACCCGCGTACGTCCCGCGCCAGGTCGAACGAGCCCTTGCTCCCGGCGACCGTTGAGAAGCGGACGAACGCTTCCGTCCGTTCGCCGACGCGCTGAAAGATGTCGGCACGCGTGACGTCGGACAAGCTCTCGGTCAACTCAAAGTAGCCGTGAGCGCCGTACCCGCGCGCATGCACAACACGCTCGGGAATGCGCTCATGATCGAAATGAAAGATCTTTTCGCGGAAATGGAAGTCTTCGAGCAGAGCCGGACCACGGGCACCGAGGCGAAGCGTGTTCTGGTCATCGGCTACCGGGATACCCTGCTGAGTCGTCAGGGTGGATTCTTCGTTTGCCGAGGTTTGATGGAGTTCGCCGCCGTCGCCCCTTTTCTCCGCTTCCGGCCCCTCCCCCATGTTGGTCCGCTTGAACAGCGACGTGGTTCTGACCGAACCGTTTTTGGCCGAACGTTTCTCGGCACCAGCTTTCTTGGCCATCGGTTCTCTCGGATTATTCTGTGCGGTAGTTTTCTGTGCGGTAGGGGAGCCGCAACAGCTAGTGGCCAACGCAACTGGACACCCTAAGTTCCGGGGTGTCTGGTCTCCCCGCTAACTTCCCACCACGAATGGGCGCACTCAGATGCCTCTGCGGCCGGGCGTCCGATCGCCCGCCCTCGGTTGCCGGACTTATTGAGCTAGCCGAGGTAATGCCGCGCTACCTGCAGAGGACCCCGGCCGTATATCAGGCCACCTGTCTCTGCGGTTCCTCTGCCGAAACGCGGGTCAATCGCTTTGATTGAATTGTTGGTTGGAGCGGGGAGATTCTCGCCCGTCACCTTTACTCCCGAAGCTAGGGCCAAGCGGCCCAATTCTACTTCCACAAACCGCTTCCACACGGCCATTCAGCATGGTGTCTAACCATCTGAAATCATAGCGTTTTGTTGACGATGGTACGCATCCCTCCAATGCCACCACTTCCGCATCAATGATCGCATTTTTGCAGGGGCAGGGTTAGGAGAGCCTGCAGGATACCTGGGAACCGGTTCGAGAATTCCCGACCGTTCTACGAGTAGATGATCGCGCGTTCCCCAGCCTTGTGAAGCTGGGCGCGATAGCCGTCGAATTGACCTCGGGAATCCAGCCGTCGCCAATAGGCGGGCGGTCGCGCAGAACGGGTTGAGCGGGGATGATAAAGGGCGAGGGCGGCACGCCGATCATATAGCCGTCAGCGGAGCTTCACCAAATATGGCAGAGCGGCGCAGCTTGAGCGCTACCTCTAGCGGCTGCTTTTCAAAGAGCACCAACGTACCCTGGTGCTATGAGTGCTGAACCCAAGAATGCCTTCAAAGCGGTCGTCGACGCGTATGAGAGTTGGCGAGACAAACGCGGCATCAGCAGCCAGCAACGATCGGCCGCCCTGGGAGCGCTCTCGACCTTTATCCATGCGATGGGATGGACAAGCTCGGTGCAAGACGAACTGGAGGAGAGGAGCCGCGGCCGACGTTAATTTAGAGTCAGCAATTTAGAGTCAGCAATTTGACACCCATTCCCTCTGGCTTAAGCTCTGCTGGGAGAGAGGTGGTCATGAAGGCCCGCAAACTCATTGAAGGCGCCTACTACGGACCGGACCAGCTCAAGGCTCTTACGGAGGCTTTTAACGCGGCTTGGGAGCAGTTGGCACCCCGCGAAGCCGCGGCCGACGCTGCACGTGTCAAGCTCGCGAACACCCTCCTGAAGTTGGCCGAAAGTGGGAATAAGGATGCCGCCTACCTGACCGAGGCCGCCCTGAATATGGTGTGGGACGAACCGACCGAACTCTAGCGATCATGAGTCTCAGTTAAGAGCTGATGCCGGTCGACCCATCTTCTAGCGTGCTGTAATTCGCCTCCTTGGACAAACTGGACAGTCTCAGGAATGCGCCATGGCTGAGGATGAGACCTTCTTGGAATTGCCTAACTTTCTAGGCACGCCCACTCCCGAGCGCATGGCGGAGATAGCACGGGAGATTGCACGCGAACTTGATGCGATGACTCCAGAGCAGAGGGCAGCGCACCTAACAAAGCAGACGTTCGACCGGCAGAAGGATGATGAAAAGCTTTTCGCCGACATGTCGCGAGGACCGACAGCGGGTACTGGAAACGCGCGAGGGCTTTCACGACAGCATTCGGGAGCGTACCCGCGATGGCAGCAAGCGTCCTATACAGGTGCCCTCACTCTCGCCTTCCATGTCGCCATTCCCATGGTTGGAGCCGGAATGAGGCCCGATCGGGGGCCGAGGCATCACTGAAGGTAAGCGTGACAAGAATTACCGGCGCCCAAAACCTCGATCGGATGGCTGGTGAGGTCATCAAGTGCGAGTTGGTATCTGCCTAAGTCTGCTAGTTGTGTGCACTTTCGGCGGGTGCGGAGAGAACGAGCAGATCAAGCAGAAAAAGCGCATGGAGCAAGCTGCTAAGGTAGAGCAGGAAACACGTGCGCAACAAAGGCATCAGGAGTTGAGGCGCCAGGAGCTGGAGGCAGAGGTGCGCTCACTGTCTGATGCCAGCACAGCGCCCCAAGCTATCGAGAACCGTCTCAGAGAATGGATTACGCGGCGGGGCGGCCTCATCGTTATTAGAGATGAATGGAGCCTGGCCGGGGTTCAGCAAAGCGGGCGAACTGGCATTCTATGCCTAATGGTACGTGTTTGTTGGTTGCGGGTTGGGCGGGATCAGCGTCACCCTTGGAGAATGGATGGGGATTCGGGCAGTCATGAAACTGCCGCGGCTACAGACGCGCCGCCTGCAGTGCATGGCTGGCCTGATCGTCACGCTCCCCCTCGGCCGGGCCGATCGTGCCGAAGTCTCCACGCAGAGCTTTCAGGGCGATGCGCTCCGTTTCGATTTCGCGCGATGTCCGGTAGCCGAGCCGACGTAAGATGGGAATTGGCGGGCACCAACCCTGAACGGCGTGCTGGAACAGGAAGCCTGTAACGAGCACTGGGAGCATGAGCCATCGCTTGTGCGCCGTGGCCGCAAGCACTGTTCCGGCGAAGGCGACTGATGCCGCATTGGCTTCGAGCACGCGCTCGATGTCCCACTCTTCGTCGAGTTCTCTGAGGCGTCGGTCTATCCCAGCGGGATTGGCTTGGTAGAAGTGCACGCGTCGGTTGGTGTCGCGTGCAATGCGCTGGTTTATCTCATCCGAGGTATTGAGAGGTACGCGCTCTACAGTGTTCGGAAGCATCATGCGCCTCATCTTCTAGGTAAGCTGTCTGGTGGAACGAACGGCATAGCTGCCGGTTCCTTGCGATACCGCGAAGTTAGTTGCCGCGGTGATTGTCTTGGTGGGGCGACCAGTGCTGCTGCACTGTCGCCTTAGCAAGCCGCTCATACGTTTGGGCAATCTCAAGCCGTTCTCAGTGAGGTCGTTTCTTGCGTCGGTTGCTGAGCTCCCGCTCGACATGCGCGAGGTCGTCATCTACCAGCGGCGCGTATTTCTCCCGCAGCCGCGCAAATTCCCTCTGCACCGTCTCAAGCTCCTCATTCGACATATCATCGAGATTGATGAAGGCGGTACGGGCGCCTTCCACGCCTCGCAACAACTCGTCCAGCTTGAGCGTGACGATACGGGTCTCACGGTTCTGCGTGTTCTGGATCAGGAACACCATCAGGAACGTAACGATGGTTGTGCCGGTGTTGATGATGAGCTGCCAGGTATCTGAGTAGGCGAAGATGGGGCCCGTTGCCGCCCAGACGATGACCACCAGCAACGCCAGCATGAAAGACCAGTAGCTGCCGACGGCAGCAGCCGCGCGCTCCGCCAGCGCGCGAAACGTCTCGCTCATGTGCAGACCCTCCGATGGATAAGGCGGTCAGTTTACAGGAGGAAATTCGTTCTACCGCACAGGAACTTGACGGTTGCGCTCGCGTTCAGGCGTGCAAATGCGCTTTTCACGCCGGAGAACCGCCATGACCGTCAAAACGATGGAAGACCTGTTCGTTGAAACCCTGAAGGACATCTACTACGCCGAAAAGCAGATCCTCAAAACCCTGCCTGCCATGGTCAAGAAAGCGGGCGACACGAAATTGAAGGACGCGCTCGAAACGCACCGCCAGGAGACCGAAGGGCAGATCGACCGCCTGGAGCAGGTCTTCAAGCTCATGGACGTCCCGGCCCGCGGCAAGAAGTGCGAGGCCATCGAGGGCATCATCGCGGAAGCCAAGGAGCACATGCAGGATATCGAAGACCCGGAGGTGCTCGACGCCGGCATTATCGGCTCGGCCCAGGCGGTCGAGCATTACGAGATCACCCGCTACGGGACACTGATTGCGTGGGCCAAGCAGCTGGGCCGCGACGACGCCATTGAGCTCCTGGAGGCCAATCTCGAAGAGGAAAAGAACGCCGACATGCTGCTCAGCCGGATCGCCGAGGCGACCGTGAATGAAAAGGCGGCTGCGTAAGGGATGGCAGACCCGGCCGCGCTTGTTGAAAATGTACTAAAAAAACAGCGAGCGCGGTCTCAAGCTGGCCACGGCCGAGTCCTGCACCGCCGGCTGCCTTGCAACCCTGCTCGCCTCGCCTTGCCCTGCAAGAACGCGATCATCGATGCTGAAGCACCGACGTACCTTGGTGCTAAGAGCGTCGAACCCAATAAAGCCTTCCGTGTCATCGTTGACACGTACGAAACTTGGCGCGACAAGCGCGGGATCAGCCGCCAGGAACGATCAGGCCCTGGGAGCGCTCTCAACCTTCATTCATGCAATGGGAGGGACGAGTTCGGTACAGGACGAACTCGAGCACCGGCCCCCCCCGGCGCTAGTTGTGTGTCGCTGTGTCGTATCCAGTGGCAAAAATAGCATTCGCTTAATCCGACCACGCAGGCTCACTTCAGGCTGTGGCCTCTCCATGGCCAGCAACTCCCTCAAAAAGGCCTCAAGTAGCCACGCGCTCGCGAGGCCTTCTTTTTTTCGCTCGATACCCTCAAGTTGCGGCTGGAACCTTTGCGGCATTCCGGGGTTAACTAGGCGCTGGGCACTGTACACGCGTAACTTGTACCCAGCATTGCTTCCCCCCGAGCCCCGGTCCCCATGCCGGGGCTCACTGGTGTTTATGCCCGAGGCATTGCTCGCTTCTGCACACCGAAGCCGTTGAACGAACTCGCTGCCACCATTAGCCTTGTCTGTGCCGTGGCAGCCGAGCGGGTGCTAAAAAGCACATGCGCTGATCGGGATGGCGTCGTTCGACCCCGCGACCCTGAGAACGCAGGCCTGGTTGTCGGTCTCGCGCTGCCTGCCTTCGAACGTCGCCGCGCAAAGCGCCCGCCTCGGAAGAGACAGGCGCTTCAGGACCGGACGTATCTGGGCGTTAGTTCGCGCTTCAGCGATGCCGATGATGGTGGTGATGGCCGCGCCCCCCGCCGAAGAAGAAATTAATCCCAGGACCGTACCCAGGACCATAGCCGTAGTAGCCGGGGCTATAGCTGTAGTACGGAGAATAATAGTCATCGTAGTAGTGGTATCTGACCACCCGGCGCTCGCAATGCCAGTGGCCACGATGCCGCCAGCACCTCCGCGCCACTTGATCTACGACCGAAGGGCTCGGCGCTGCCGCCTTCAATCCGGTCGTAAAGGCCCCTGCCGACGCGGCCACTGCCGGACCGCTCGGGAGGAAGCCCAGGCCTGCCACAAGGGCAGCAAGGGATATCCACTTACGCATGGCTCTTCTCTCAGGTTGTGCGTGATCCACTTCCCTCAAAACCTTTCCCGAACACGCAAGTTCCAGCAGCCATGAAATATTACTGAGTTTGAGCTGGCTCCAATGTAGCTGGACGAACGCGCCCAGTTGGATTGGTCCGCAGGATTGTTGGTTGTGGGCCTCAACGCCTATCCGAGCCCATCCCCAGTGGCACTGGGTGACCGTGGACAGCGTCGTTGCCGACGGCATCTGGATCATCGATCGCTGCTGCACGTGGTAGGTGGCGAACTTTACAGCAATAAGTTGCGGCTCTTGCGATGGACGATCAGCTCGGCTGATGCACGGCTGCGTGGTGGATCGGAACTCAAGCGGCGGCAGCGCATTTGTCTGTAGCGCGGGTCGGTTCTTGTTTGAGGGATGATTATGCTTCCGAGATTGTGGGTGCCGCAGGTGCGCGGGCACATACTGCACAATTTCGCATGGAATACGATGCTATTGCTTGGGTTGCCACTCTTATACGTTCTTCTCCCGCAGATCGTGGCCATCGGGCATGGTTACTTGCGCGGAAGTGGCTATGTTCCATCGGAGCTGGAGCAGCGCTTCTTCGACAATCATTGGAAGATCATCGGCATCACAGCCCTGTTCGCTTTCGGCGCAGCAGAAGTCCAAGGCTACCTGTTACGACGTGCCAAGGCGGAGCCTTTTGTAAATCCACCCTTTCAGGCACTCATCGCGGAATTAGCCAAAGGCGCACGCTTACCGTACACGCCGGCTGTTATTTTTTTGCCGCAAGGGCCGGTCAACGCGGCGGCGACGCAGAGTCTATTTTTTGGCGGCAAGGTTCTGGTGATGGGCGACATTCTTGAACGCCTCGGCGACGGAGAGGAGCGGTTGGTGTTTGCCCATGAGATGGCGCACCTCGTGAATCGCGATATCTGGCCTATGCTGTTGTTACGCGTAGGGTCAGGCGGCATCGCTTGGCAGAAATGGGGGCTACTCATTGTCATGATCACCATGAGTTCTCAATGGGTCGGCCAGTTGCTCGGCACCTTGCAACTGAGTTTCCCACGCGAGCTCATTTTCCTACTCGTCGCTTGGCTAATCACAACAGCGGTGCACGCGCTTTATAAGCTTGGCGAAATGGCCCATTCGCGGGGTCGCGAATATCTCGCTGACGTGGGCGCCGTAGCTCTTACCGGTTGGGAGAAGCGAGCACAGCTGATCACCGCCCTATTGAAAATCGGCCATGGCCAGACCGGGCGCAGCCCGTTCAAGCTGCTCCGCAGGACGGGGCTGGAAATCTTCATGCCGCATCCTGCGATCGTCGATCGCGCAGAAGCATTGCAGGTTCCCCTTCCTCATGTGCCCGAAGAAACCCGTGCCGCGGAGGTCAGCGCCGCGTAGCGGTTACCGAGGCATGGGTCCGAGTTTGGCGGGCGGATGGGTTGCCCCAAGGGCGTATTGCCGCCTTTTGTCACCGTTCACACAAGGCAGCGAACCCTCGTCTCCCAGCGACGCGTATGGCAGCCAAGTAGTCCCCGGGAGACCGGAGATAAAAGCTTCTTGGCAGGCCCGCGCGCATACGCACGAGGCACATAAAAACCCCGCCTCTAGGGCGGGGTTCTTCTGCCTAAACTCTCACCAAAAACTGTTCAGGCGCTCGCGCGATGCGGCACGGGCAACACCGCCTCTTGCGGCGGCACTTGCACCTCCGCCAGCCTCTCAGCCAGCGAGACGCGTTTCTTCGGCTTGCTCTTCATTTCCATTGGTGTGTTCCATCATCTCTTTGTTGGCGCATAAACTCGACGACGACGCGCGCGGTTCCGGCCACTGAGCCACCGCCAGTCGCAGTAAAGCCGCCTGCATTTCGACGGGCATCTCGTTGCCAGCGCTCAAGACCACGCGCACAGCTTTCCCGAGAGCTCGCATGCTCTCTTGTTCGATCGACATGTTCGTAAACCCGCTGCCTTCCGCCGTTTAAATGCTTTCAGTGCGCTGGTAGTTCCAACTTTCGACAAAGTTTCCCGCCGAATCAATGCATTAACAAACACTTAAGACCCGTTCTGCCAATAAACACCCTCTTTTTCATTTCGCCAACGTTAGGGACCAAGTGCGGCTCAGGACGTTTGGCGCATTCGCATCAGAAGTCGTTGGCGCTGCAGAGGGAGGAACTGCCTCGCAAGGTGGCGCGGGTCGAAGTTAACGCTGCA
>Ga0190265_10004015_pt1 | contig 10139 bp, 10 predicted proteins | sample Popmic124T_FD_133135 | JGI IMG/M metagenome (GOLD analysis project Ga0190265, IMG submission 133135) | Populus adjacent soil microbial communities from riparian zone of Indian Creek, Utah, USA - 124 T | ecosystem: Environmental > Terrestrial > Soil > Riparian zone | place: USA: Utah | collected...
GGAAGCGGAAGGTCAGTGGGCTGGGTGGACGAAAGCGCCACCGGCTCGGTGAACTTTCTCTCAGAGTTAGAACTCGAATCGCAATGACGCTCGTCGTCGGGGCGCGATGCGCGAGTGCGATGCAAGGACGCAGGGAGCGCCCATACCGGGGTATGGGCGCGACTGAGGACGCAGCAGCGCGCCGCGCAGCGCGTTCCGGCGACACCGGCTTCATTGTGATTCGGGTTCTTAGAGCGCCCAGCCTGGGAGATCGCTCAGGCGACGGTGAACGCGAGGGTCGTGCGCGTGCGCGAACCGCCGAGCGCCGCCACGAGCCCAACCGTCAGGCGCTTGCCGCGGGCGCCGGCCGGAACGCGGAAGAAGCAGCGCGCGATGGAGCTTTCCCAAACGAGTCGTATGTTCCTGAAGCGCTTCCCGCCGGCCCAGACCGCGCAATGGATCGAACCCGGGGCGGGCGTGAACTCCACTCGCGCGACGAGCTCGAACGGCTGTGCCGCCTGCGGGGGGCGGGGCGCGACGGAGATCACGTGAATCCGGACGTCTCCCGGCGCGCCCGGCGCCGACGATGAGAGCGTCGCTGCCGCAGCCAACACCACCGCGCCGAACGCGGCGAGCCGGCCGATCATGCGATCCAGCATACGCCCGCCTGGGGAAACTGCCAATGGGGCGCCCGGGCGGTGTGCCGTGCCCCGTCGCGCCACCGTCGCTCACACGCTCGACACGACGTCCGTGAACTCGCCCGTCCGCTCGTCCTTCAGGATCAGCCTCAGACGTCCGTCGGGCATCTTCTCCTCCTTGATCACGAGCTTGCCGTCATGCGTTCGCTGCGACCTCGTGATCGGCGCAGCTCCGGTGCCGCGCCAGTCCGCGAGCTCGACCGGCTCCCAGGCGCGGCGCTTCGCCGATCCGTAGCAGGCGTCCATGATCGCGTTGACCACGTAGCCGTCGTAGAACGTCTCCATCGGCTGCCGGCCCTCGTCGAGGGCGTCGAACATGTCCCTGAACATGTCGACGTATCCGAGCTCGGATACCTCGTCGCCGACGGGAAACATCCAGCCGCTGGCCGTCTCCGCCTTCTCGGCGACGTAACCGCCGCCCTCGCCCGAGGAGAACATCTCGAAGCCCGTGCGCAGGAAGTGGTTCGTCCAGATCGTGCCTTCCGTGCCCGCGACCTCGTCCCGGAGGTCCATCCCGCCGCGAAACGTCCAGCTCACCTCGAACTGACCCATCGCACCGCTCTCGAAGCGGATCAGGGCGATCGCGTTGTCCTCCGCCTCGATGGGATGGACGAGCGTGTCCGCCCAGCACACCACCTCGAGCGGCCGGTTCTCCTTCCCGACGAAGCTGCGGATGATCTCTACGCAATGGCACCCGAGGTCGACGATCGCTCCGCCGCCCGCCTGCTCCGCATCCCAGAACCAGGCGCTGTGTGGCCCCGGGTGCGTCTCGCGTGAGCGTGCCCAGGTCACCTGGCCGATCTGGCCCGCTCGCACGGCAGCCACGGCCTTCAGTGTCTTCGGCGTGTACACGAGGTCCTCCAGATAGCCCGCGAAGACGCCGGCGCCCTCGACCGTGTCGAGGATGCGCTTCGCCTCCTCTGCATTGCGGGCGAGCGGCTTCGTGCAGAGGACTGCTTTCCCATGCCGAGCGGCCAACGCGACCGCCTCCTCGTGGAGGTGGTTCGGGACGCCCACGACCACGACGTCGGTCTCGGGATGCGCCACGGCCTCCTCGAGGTCGGTCGTGTGCACCGGGATGTCCCATTCCGCCGCGAAGCTGCGTCCTCGCTCCTCCGAGCGCGAGTAGACGACGTGCACCCGATCGCGGCCCCGCTGACCGTGCAGCGTCATCGTGTAGAAGAGGCCGATCAGGCCCGTCCCCAGCATGGTCACCTTGTGCCCCGTCACCGTCGCCTCCTTGTCCTGACGAGTTTCTACTGAGCGGTCCACCCACCGTCCACGGCCAGAACGGTGCCCGTGACGAACTCGGCCTGCGCGAGGTAGAGAGCAGCCCCGGCGACGTCCTCGGGACGCCCGAGATCTCCGGTCAGCGGCTGGAGCTTGCGGAGGCGGGCTCTGATGCGTGGATCGCTCTGCGCTCGCAAGCTCATCCCGGTGGCGATGAGCCCGGGCGCGACGACGTTCGCGCGAACGCCGTCCGCCGCGTAGCGGACGGCGATCGCCCGCGTCAGCCCGACGATCCCGGCCTTGCTCGCCGCGTACGCGTGCGTGTCGAAGTCTTCGTCGCCACCGACGAGGCCGAGCACCGAGCCGAGTGCGACGATTGCCCCGCCGCCGGCCTCCACGAGCCGCGGCACCGCGTGCCTGCAGATGAGGAACGCCGAGCGAAGGTTCGCGTCGAGAACGGCGTCCCAGCCCTCCTCCGTGCACTCCGTCACGGGACCGTCGCCGAGGTCACGGCCGCTGATCCCGTGGGCGAGGAAGACGGCCTTCAGGTGGCCGCGCTCTGCTGCGAGCCCGACGGCGCTCCGCGCCCCCTCCGACGTGGCTACGTCAGCCGTCACCTCCGCGCCCGGCTGCCGGTCCGCGCCGACGACCTCGAATCCCGCCTGCCGAAATGCGGACACGGCCGCTGCGCCGATCCCTCCGAGAGCGCCCGTGATGAGCGCAACCCGCGCTTCCGTCATTCATCCTCCGCCGGGCATGGGCACGACCGAGGGCGAGCTTAACGCTGTCGACCGCATCCGGGAGGAGCGGCTCGTCGTCCTGCTGCGGAAGGTCGCGGACACCATCGGCCTCGTCGACGCACTCGCGTCCACCGGCATCCGGGTGGTCGAGGTGACGCTCGACTCGCCCGATGCGGACGCGTCGATCGCGCGCCTGCGCGAGCGGGGAGACGTCACGGTGCTCGCCGGGACCGTGCTCACTCGTGAAGACGTCGAGCGGGCGGTGGCAGCCGGGGCGGAGGCGTGCGTGAGCCCGACGTTCGCGCCGGAGGTCGTCGCGCGCTGCCTCGAGCTCGGTGTCCCGGCGATTCCGGGAGCGCTCACTCCCACCGAGATCGACGCAGCCTGGCGAGCGGGTGCGGCGATGGTCAAGCTGTTTCCCGCTGTCGTCGTCGGACCACGCTACCTCCGCGATCTCGCTGGGCCGCTCGGCCCCGTGCCGCTGTTGGCGACGGGCGGCGTCGACGCCGAGAACGCCGGGGCATTCCTCGCAGCCGGCGCTGCGGCCGTCGCCGCCGGGTCCGCGGTCACGTCGGCGGACGACCCGCTCGCGGCAGCGCGTGCGCTCGTCGAGGCCGTCCGCGCAGCCGAACCTGCTTGACGGATAAGTTCCAACCGGTGAACCGGACAGCAGCGGGTAGCTGGTTCGAGGCGGCGCGGAATCTCCTCGAGACGATCGGGGAGACGCAGTCGCAATCAGTGGAGGCTGCGAGCGGGCTGTGCGCGGACGCGATTGCCGGAGGCGGGCTCGTGCACCTGTTCGGTACCGGGCACTCGCGGATCCCGGTCGAGGAGATGTTCCCGCGCTACGGCTCGTACCCGGGGTTCAACCCCATGGTCGAGCTCTCGATGACGTACCACACCGAGGTCGTCGGCTCGAACGGCCAGCGTCAGGCCATGTTCATCGAGCGTACCGAGGGCCTGGCGGAAGTGATCCTCTCGAACTTCGAGCTCCGACCGACGGACGTGATGATGGTCTTCAGTGCCAACGGGCTGACGGCGGTACCGATCGAGATCGCGGCCGGTGCGCAGACGCGCGGGCTGCCGGTCGTGGTCGTGACGTCGCGGAGGCAGTCGCTCGCCGGCGAGCCGCAGCACTCGTCGGGGACGCGGTTGCTCGATCACGCGGATGTCGTGCTCGACCTCTGCACGCCCGCAGCGGACGCGCTCACGACGCTCGAGGGCGTCCGTACACCGGTCGGCCCTGGATCGACCCTCGCCGCCGTGGCGCTCGTGAACGCCGTCAAGGTGCGGACGGCGGAGCTCCTTGTAGAGCGGGACTCGCTCCCGCCGGTGATCACGAGCCCCGCCGTGGTGGGGAGTGACGAATCGCGGCGCCTGTTCGACGCCGCCTACGAGGAGCACGCGCGACGCGTGACACGTGTCTTGCGGGGGACAGGTGTTGTATAGGAACATGCCCTCGTCGAACGGTCGCGGGAAAGGAGGGACGTTCGAGGGTCTCCCAGCAGCCGGTACACCGGATCCCGATCTCAACTCCACAGGAGGGACTATCGATGGGTAGGAATGGACGAGGCCGCGGCGCATGGCGTCTCGGCATCCTGCTGGCCGTCGGTGCGGTCGTCGTCGCGGTAGCGGCGACGGCGGGCCAGGCCGGCAAGAGCCAGGACCGCTATACGCTCGGCCTGTCGAACACGCTGGTCGGCAACGGGTGGCGCGAGGGCCAGCTCTGTGCGTTCAAGGCGCAGGCGCTCGCGAGTGGCAAGGTCGACTCGCTCCGGATCGCCCACCGTGCGACGGACACTGCGGGTCAGATCTCCGACGTCCGCGCGATGATCTCGGCGGGCGTCGATGCGATCGTCATCAACCCGTCGAGCCCGACGGCGTTGAAGCCCGTGGCAGCTCAGGCTCGCGCACGGGGGATCGAAGTCGTCTTCATCGACCAGTACGTCAACGCGCCAGGCGTCTACAACGCCAGCAACGACCAGGTGGCGTACGGCCGGCTCGGCGCGCTGTGGCTCTTCAAGAAGATGGGCGGCAGGGGCAACGTCGTCGAGATGCGCGGCATTGCCGGCGTCCCGGCCGACACCGACCGCCACAAGGGCTTCCAGCAGGCCCTGAAGCGGTATCCGAACATCAGGGTCGTGAAGTCGGTCTTCACCGGGTGGCAGTTCGCGCCCGGCGCGAGGCAGATGCTCGACATCCTCAACTCCGGCACGCAGGTGGACGGCGTGTGGACGTCGGGGATCGACTACACGGTCGTGGACGCCTTCAGGACTGCCGGCAAGGCATACGTGCCGATCGTCGGTGCCGACAACTACGGGTTCGTGCGGCAGCTCAAGAGCCGCTTCCCGAGGTTCCAGGGCGCCGCAGTGACGAACCCGTCGTCGATCGGTGGCGTCGGGGCCGCCCAGGCGATCCGTCTGCTCGACAACCAGCGGGTTCCGAGGTGGATCAGGCTGAGCCCGGAGGTCTGGACCTGGCCGCAGGACCGGACGGACATCAACAAGTACGCCCGCGCAGGGGCTCCGGCGGATGCGAGCGCACAGCTCCAGATCCGACCGTGGACGACCTACACGCTGAAGCAATACGCGGCGTGCAAGGGGCCGTAGCCCCACCGTGCGTCTCGCGGAGGGGGCGGGCGACCGCCCCCTCCGCCTCGAAGCAACTCACATGAACGGCGACCCGACACCGCTGCTCGAGGCTCGCGAGATCGCGAAGCAGTACGGCCCGGTCGTAGCCCTCCGCTCCGCCGACCTCTCCATCGCCCCCGGAGAGGTTCACGCCCTGCTCGGTGCCAACGGCGCGGGCAAGAGCACGCTCGTCAAGGCGCTCTCCGGCGTCGTTCGGCCCGACAGCGGCGCCATCACCGTCTCGGGGAAGACGGTGCGTCCGAGCTCCCCGCGGCAGGCGGCGCGCCTGGGGCTCTCGCCGGTGTTCCAGGATCCCGCCCTCGTGCCCGATCTCTCCGTCGCCCAGAACCTGCGCCTGACCGGTACTCCGGTCGACGCGGTGCGCTCGAATCTCACCTCGATGGGCCTGGAGCTCGATCTCCGCCAGCTCGTCGACGATCTCCCGCTGCCGCTGCTCCGGATGCTCGATCTCGCGCGCGCCCTCGCGCAGGACCCGCAGCTCCTCATCCTCGACGAGATCACCGCCGCGCTGCCTTCGGATCTCGCCGAGCTGGTGTTCGCCGTGATGCGCGACTGGCGCGAGCGCGGTCGAAGCGTGCTCTTCATCACGCATCGCCTGCGCGAGGTGATCGACACGTGCGACCGTGCGACGATCCTCCGCGACGGCGTGAACGTCGCGACCGTGGTGCCACGGGAGGGCGGAGAGGCTCGCATCGTCGAGATCATGCTGGGGCCTGAGGCGGCGCGGGCGGAGGAGCGGGCGGCCGAGCTCTCCGGCGAGGAGGCCGCCCCGGTCCCGGTCGCAGGTGCGGCCGTCGAGTCGGCCGAGGCAGTGCTCGAGGCCGACGACCTGCGCCTCGGCGCCGTGCAGGGGATCTCGTTCACGCTCCGCCCCGGCGAGGTCCTCGGTATCGCTGCGCTCGAGGGCCAGGGCCAGGACGAGCTGTTCGAGGCTCTCGCCGGACAGCGAAAACCGGAGGGTGGCGAGATCCGGCTCCGTGGGAAGGCCTTCAAGGCGAGGCACCCGTACGACGCGATCCGACGCGGCATGGTGCTCGTGCCGCCCGACCGGCTGCTGGCGCGCCTCCCCCCGCGGGCGGTCCGCGAGAACGTCGCGGCACCCCGCTCCAACTCGCCGCTTCGTTGGGGCCCGATCCACGTGCGGGACGAGGGGCGAAAGGTGCGCGAAGCGGTGGACGCGCTGCAGATCGACGTGCGCGCCGGGCGCCAGGTACGGCGCCTGTCGGGCGGGAACCAGCAGAAGGTCACGATCGCACGCTGGCTCGCCTCGGGCTTCACGGTGCTCCTGTGCAACGACCCGACCCGTGGGATCGACGTCGGCACGAAGCGCCAGGTGTACCGGCTCCTCCGCGACCTGGCCGAGAACGGCGCGGCGATCCTCTTCTTCAGCTCCGAGCTGACCGAGCTCCCGCTCGTCTCCGATCGCGTGATCACGATCTACGCGGGCCGCGTGACCGCCGAGCTCCCGGGCCGGGCCGCGGACGAGGCCACCCTTCTGTCGTCGATGCACGGGCTCGTGCTCGAAGGCTCGGCGGCATGACCGAGGCCGCCACCGTCGCCGCGCACGAGTACCGCGGGGTCCCGGCCTGGCGAAGGAACCTTCGCCTGCACGGGTGGACGATCGGTGTCTGGCTCGTCCTGCTCGCGATGATCCCGTACTGGCGATCCCTCTCGCAGCAGTCGTTCTCGTTCGACATCCAGGCGCTCGCGATCGACGCACTACCGCTGTGCTTCGCCGCGATGGCGCAGGCGGTGGTCGTCATCTCCGGGGGGATCGACCTCTCGGTCGGGTCGCTCATGGGTCTCATGAACGTCCTGTCGGCGAAGCACATGATGGGGATGAGCTTCCGCGAGGCGATCGTCTTCTCGCTCGTGATCCTCCTGCTCGCGGCGCTCGCCGGGGGTCTCACTGGGCTCGTCATCACCGTCACGCGCATCCCCGACATCGTCGTCACGCTGGGGATGCTCTTCGTCTGGTACGGGGTCGGACTCTGGGTGATGGAGATCCCGGGAGGGGGCGCCCCACAGCAGTTCTTCGACCTCGCGCTCGGCTCGGTCGGATCGACCGTCATTCCCGGGGCATTGGTGATCGTCTTCGTCGCCCTGGCCGTCCTTTGGCTGCCGATCCGCCGGCTGCGCTCGGGTCTTTCGATCTACGCCGTCGGCTCCAATCGGAACGCCGCGTACCTGAGCGGGATCAACGTGGCTCGGACGAGAATCGGCGCGTACATGCTCGGCGGTGTCTTCGCCGGCCTCGGTGGGCTGGCGCTTACTGCGACCTCGGGGATCGGCGACCCCAACTCGGGCTCGATCTACACGCTCAACAGCGTGGCCGCGGTCGTGCTCGGCGGCGTCTCGCTGCTCGGAGGCGTCGGCGGGCTGATCGGGCCCATCGCCGCTGCGTACATCCTCACTCTCTCGAAGACGGTCCTCCTCATCCGCGGCACCGATCCGAACTACGCGGCCGTCTACCAGGGGCTCCTCATCATCCTGGTCGTCGTGGTCGGCGGGCTCCTGAGCAGGAAGACGCACCGATGACGGCCGCGCCTGAGACCTTGCAGCCGCCGAGCCGTGTGCGCGAGGTCCAGCGGTTCCTCACGGACAACCCGGTCTTCATCCTCGTGCTCGTCCTCGTCGCGCTCTTCGCGGTCACCGAGATCGTCAACCGCCATCAAGTCGGCGAGCCGTTCGTGACCTGGAACCAGATCTCCACGATGCTGCTCGTGGCGGCGCCGCTGGGGATGATCGCCGGGGGTCAGACGCTCGTGATGCTGACCGGTGGAGTGGATCTCTCGGTCGCGTACACGGCAACCGCTGCGGCCTTCGCCATCTCGTGGCAGGGAACGAACGGCACGTTCGAGGGCATCCTCGCGGGTGTGCTCGTCGGCGTCGGGATCGGCCTGGCGAACGGCGTCGGAGTCGGGATCTTCCGGGTCAACCCGCTCGTGATGACGCTCGGCACGTCGTCGGTGATCTTCGGGCTCCTCTCGATCTATGCAGGCAGGGCATTCGAGAAGGTCGTTCCGGACGTGGTCACCACTCTCGGGCGCGAGCGGTTCCTCGACTACCTGCCGGCGAACACGTTGCTCTGGATCGGCGTGGCAGCAGTCCTCGTCCTGGGGCTGAGCTACACCGGATACGGGCGGATGCTCTACGCGGTCGGGGACAACCCGGTCGCCTCGCGCCTCGCGGGGGTTCGTGTCTGGCAGGTGCTCGTGGCGGCCTACGCGCTCTGCGGGTTGCTCGCGGCGCTCGGCGGGCTCCTCCTGCTCGGCTTCACGAACAACCCGGATCTCAGCCTCGCGACTCCGTACCTCCTGCCGTCCGTTGCGGCGGTCGTGATCGGGGGGACGTCGATCCTCGGCGGCTGGGGCGGATACGGCGGAACCATCCTGGGCGTCCTCATCCTCACGGTGCTCGGCTCGCTCCTGACCCTCCTCGACGCCGAAGAGTGGGAACGCCAGGTGATCTACGGCTCGATCATCATCGTGCTCACCGCGATCTACGCGCGTGCAACGAGGAGTGACTGAGAAAGCGCGCGGGGGCTTGCGGGAATCGAGCTCGTGCTCGACCCGCGCTAGTGAAGGTAGGGGCGGAGGACGTCGCGGGAGATGAGGAATCCTCGCTTGACCAGCTCCTCGGTCCCCTCGAACGTACGATCCTCGTGTTCGATCGAGACGACGTGGTCGTATCCCGCCGCATAGAGAGCCGCGATGAAGCGATCCCAGCGCACCTCGCCCAGCCCCGGCAGACGCGGTACCTGCCAGCCGATTCCTCCCGAGAACGTCCCGTGGCGATACAGGCCGTCGCGATCGATCTCGAGGTCCTTGGCGTGGACGTGGACGATGCGTGACGCATAGTCCCTGACGACCCGCTCGTAGTCGATCTGCAGCCAGACGAGGTGCGAAGGGTCGAGGTTGAGCCCGAAGTTCTCAGAGGGGACGATCGAGAACAGCTCGTCCCAGATCGCGGGCGAATACGCGAGGTTGTTCCCGCCCGGCCACTCGTCGTCGCTGAAGATCATCGGGCAGTTCTCGATCGCGATCGTCACTCCACGTTCGCCCGCGTACTCCACCAGTGGAGGCCACACCGTCCGGAACGCGTCGAGGTTCTCGGCGACGGTTCGACTCTTGTCGCGACCCACGAACGTCCCGACGACGGCGACGCCAAGCGCCTGGGCGGCGTCGACGACCTTCCGGAGATGCGTGTTGGCCGCCTCGCGCGCCTCGAGATCGGGGTCGAGGTTGTTCGGGTAGTACGCGAGCGCCGAGATCTCGAGGCCGGCGCGCTCGAAGATCGTGTGCACCGCCTCGGCGTCGAAGCTCTCGACGTCGACGTGGCACACGCCGGCGTAGCGTCTCTTCTCGCCGCCCGACGACGGCCAGCACGCGACTTCGAGCATCTCGAAGCCCTCCGAAGAGGCCCAGCCGGCCACCTCGTCGAGCGTGAGCTCGGGGAATGCGGCGGTCAGCAGGCCAAGCTTCACGGTGTCACCTCCACCTTTACTTCTACCCATTGGCGTTCGCGGTCGGAAAAGACGGCGTCGTCGTAGCGCATGTTCTCGACGTGGCCGTCGCGGAAGGTCGCGATCACGAAGCGGTCGCTTCCGGCTCCACGACGAAGTCGACCTCGAGCGCATAGCGACCGGCCGCGTAGCGGGACTCGGTCAGCTCGAGCGGGCGCCCGTCCTGATCGACGACAGGCGGCGCTCGGCGAGGAGCGGCCAGCCGCCGAGAGCACCCATGCGCGCCCTGAGCGCCTGCTCGATCTCGAAGTAGCGCGGCACGAACCGGCTCACAGCGCGTCGACCGCCTGTTCATGACCCACCATTCCGTTGACCA
>Ga0190265_10004016_pt1 | contig 10136 bp, 12 predicted proteins | sample Popmic124T_FD_133135 | JGI IMG/M metagenome (GOLD analysis project Ga0190265, IMG submission 133135) | Populus adjacent soil microbial communities from riparian zone of Indian Creek, Utah, USA - 124 T | ecosystem: Environmental > Terrestrial > Soil > Riparian zone | place: USA: Utah | collected...
AACCCGCTCGATGCCCAGCTCGCGGATCGCCATCTCGGCCGTGATCGCGACGTTGTTGAAGAGGCAGAACCCCATCGCCCGGTCGGGCTCAGCGTGGTGTCCGGGGGGCCGGCCGCGCAGAAACCGACCGACCCCTCGCCGGCAAGCAGCGCCCTCGTCATCTCGCACGCTCCGCCGACTGCATGGAGGGCGGCACCGTAGGAGTGCTCGCCGACAAAGCTGTCGGCGTCGATCGTGCCGCCGCCCTCCGTGCACAGCTGTTTGATCGCCGCGACGTGGCGTCGATCGTGGGCCAGCTCCAAGAACCGCTCCGGCGCGGCCGGCCCCCCGGACACCACGCTGAGCCCGACCGGGCGATGGGGTTCTGCCTCTTCAACAACGTCGCGATCACGGCCGAGATGGCGATCCGCGAGCTGGGCATCGAGCGGGTTCTCATCCTCGACTGGGACGTCCACCACGGCAACGGCACGGTCGAGGCGTTTCGTCACCGCGCCGATGTCCTCGTGGCCGGTATCCACCAAGCGGGGATCTTCCCCGGCACCGGCTCGATCGGGGACACGGGCTCCGGGGCCGGACAGGGGTGCACGATCAACCTGCCGGTTCCGGGTGGCTCCGGGGAGGAACTCTGGCTGGCGCTGCTGGAGCACCTGATCGTCCCGGCGGCAACCGCGTTCGAGCCGCAGCTCGTGCTGCTCTCTGCCGGCTTCGACGCCCATCGCGACGACCCGCTGGGGGGATGCGCGCTGGAGACCAAGTCCTTCGCGCGGATGGCGTGCCATGTCCGCGATCTCGCCGCCCGCATGGCGGCTCCGCTCGGTGCCGTACTCGAGGGTGGCTACGAACCCGGGGCGCTCGCCGCGTCGGTGGAGGCGACCATGCAGGCGCTAGGCGGCGAGGGTGAAGCCGAGCCGATCGCCCCCGACGCGATGCTCGCCGCGGGCTATCCGCCCTCCCTCATTCGCTAGTCCGCGACCGCCGTCGCCCAGGCGGCGATTGGCGGCGGCACCAGAGGGTTGCTCTCCCTTTCCCGACCTCCGGCGTTCATTGACGCAGGCACCACCGGCGGGGTCCCTGATCCGAGTTTCGTTCCCTAGAACGTTCCCTTGGCGGTGACCTGTCGCTGAATTTGGCTTTCTAGAGAGTCAAGGGCGAGCGGGTGGCCAGTCTCGAAAACTGTTGGCGTCGCAAGGCGCTCGTGGGTTCGAATCCCACCCCCTCCGCTGTTCTACTGCAGCTCGGCGGTTACCAGGCGCAGGCCGACGTCGAGCTCGGGTAGTTCGCGGAGATGTCCGTTGCGCTCGTCCCAGCGGCCGCTTTCGAGGTCGGCGCTCAGCTTTGCCAGGCCCTGCTCGATTTCTTCCCCCGGCATCTGGTGCCAGCACGAGCTGGCGCGGCGGACGGCCGGATCGAGGTGCATCTCCGGCCGATCCCAGATCCCGATGAAGAAGCCGTCGGCGCAGTTGTTTGGGACGGGGACGGCCTCCGCTGAGGCGTTGGGGAGCGCCGCGGTCAGCTCCTCGATCGGCGGCATCGCCTTGGCGTGGTATTCCAGCGCGCCGGGAAAGTAATCCCGCACCAGCCAGAGGTCTTCAACGGGCGCCGGGTCGAAGGTGAGGACGACCACCCTCTCTCGCGCGACTCGAACCATCTCGGCCAAGCCCGCCTGCGCGTCGCCCCAGTGATGGACCGTGATGACCGCCATCGCCGCATCGAAGCTTCCCTCGTCGAAAGGCAGGATCTCGGCGACCCCTTGGACCACCGGCGCTGAGCCGAGCGGGCGCTGCGCGATCATCTCCCGCGATGGCTCGACCGCCGTCACCTTGCGGTCGCGGGGCTCGTATGAGCCGGCGCCGGCGCCCACGTTGAGCACGGTCACCGCGCCGCCCAGGGCGGCTTCGAGCCGGGCTGCTATCCGTGGCTCGGGTCGACGAACTGCGCTGTAGCCGAGCCCGATCCGGTCGTATGTGGCCCCTGCCATGGCTCCGGACTATACGAATCCAAATCCCGAATTCATTCAGGATCAGTAGAGTGCTCGTCTCGGAATGCCAGGGTTCGCAAAAGGAAAGATCGAGGCATACGTCGGGCCCAAAGACCTCGACGCCCCCGACGACCTCGAGGGGGTGATCGTCGACTTCATCGGGGACGCCAGGACTTCGCTCGACATCGCGGTCCAGGAGCTCGACAACGAGAGGATCGCGAAAGCCATCCTGGCGGCAAGGTGGCGCGGGGTCCGGGTCAGCATCGTGCTCGAGCAGAGCTACCTGCGCGAGGAAAAGCTCAGCCTGAAGAAACCCCCAGCGTCATTGGAGCAGTGGCAGTGGACGCCGACCAAGGGGAAGAACGCGGTGAACCGCCGCATTGCGACGGCGCTGCTTCAGTCGAACATCGACCTCAAGCTCGACTTCAACAAAAAGATCTTCCACCAGAAGTTCGTAGTCCGCGACTACCGGGGAGAGGCAAAGCCGACCTCCGCGCTCCTCACCGGGTCGACGAACTTCACCGACACCGATTGCCACTCGAATCTCAACCACGTCTTCGTCTTCAAGGACGCCGGCGTTTGCCGGCAGTACGCCAACCAGTTCGCCGAAATAGAGCGGGGAGAATTCGGCCGCCGGGGCCTTGGCGGCGAGCCGCCGATCTTCAACCTCAAGGGCGTCCCGGTGACCGTGCTGTTCGCGCCCGACAACGTGCCCGAGCAGGAAGTGATCAAGCAGGTGCTGAAGGCGGAGAAGGACATCAAGTTCGCCATCTTCACCTTCGCCGGATCCTCAGCGATCGACGACGCGCTGCTGATGGCGGCGCGGGCAGGCTGCAAAGTGACCGGCGCCCTCGATCCTGGGCAGGCGGCCCAGCCCTGGTCTGCGCAGCACGGCACGCCGGGCGCGGCGCCGCCGTGGCTCAAGCGCAAGAACATCCGGCTGTACACGCCCAGGCGCAAGAAGGACGGGCTTCGCAAACTGCACCACAAGCTGATGGTGGTCGACCGCCATACCGTCCTCGCCGGCAGCTTCAACTACACCAAGCCGGCGAATGACTTCAACGACGAGAACCTGTTTGTCGTGGGCAGTCGTTACGAGCGCTTTCCGAACGACAAGAAGAAGAAGGTCGACCTGGAAGCCTGCGAGGAAATCGCCGCCTACATGCGTAAGGAGATCGACCGCATCGTTTCCCCTGCGGTCTCCGACCCCTGGAAGCCGAAGAAAGACGACGACTAAGTCAGCGCCGCGGACCGGCCTCGCAGCGCAGCGAGTAACCCCAGCCGGGCCCACCGTCGCAGTGATCGCGATCGCGACCGCCGTAGAGCTTGTCGGGGCTGGAACCGCCATATAGCCAGTCCCTACCCCCTTCGCCGTGGCAGCCGTCCTGTCCCGGACCCATGATGCATACGTCGCGGCCGGGACCGCCCCAGCAGCCATCGCTGCCGGCGCCGTGCTTGCAGTAGTCGTTGCCGGGTCCACCGACGCAGTCGCTGTTGCGCTGTCCGGTGATGCAGACATCGTCGCCGCCACCGCCGACGCAGCGGTTGCGCCGCGCCCCCTCCGAGTAGCAGGTGTCGCGCTCGCCATTGCCGATGAACTTGTCTGAGCCGTTGCCGAGATAGACCGTGAGGGGGATCGGCAGGTGGTCGTTGACCTCGACGAAGTCGCCGGAGGGGCCCATGTTGACCACAACGCTCCCCGCTCCGCTCAAGCGGCAGACGGCGATCAGCCGGTCACGCTTGAAGCGGCAGCCGGAGGGCTTGGCGTGAGCCATCAGCCCGCGGACCACCAGGCGCGAGCCGTCGACGCTCAGCCTCAAATGCGAGCCGGAGGCGGCGCCGTGCACGACGATTTGCCCCTGCGGCGTCGCAGGGGCAGAGAAAAGGGTGAGCACCAGCGCAATAGCCAGCGCGAGCACAGTCGCTGTTCCCCGAGCCAAAAAGATCGCGAAACCTTAGACGACCGGTCCGATCCATTATCTGCGACCTGGGTACTGCGTCGTACCCTGAGTGGTCGCGACGAGCTGTTCAGGTCTCGACGAGGCCGCGCGAGAGCGCGCACTGAACGAGCTCGGCGCGGCTGCTGACGCCGAGCTTCTGCTGGATATGGGCGCGGTGGGTCTCCACCGTGCGCACGCTGATGAAGAGCTTCTCGGCGATCTCCGCATTGGTGTGGCCGAGCGCGATCAGGCGTAGAACGTCCGTCTCGCGCTCACTCAGATCGGTCACGAGATCCCCTCCATTGCCCCTCGATCCTAGTCCCCTGACGGGTATATGCCAGTCATGTTGCAGAAGGCACATGCACAAACGCGCGGTTCTCTAGAATCATCGCCGTGAGGAGGGGCTCGAAGACGTTGGCGGTGGCGCTTGTCGCCCTTCTACTCGCCGTTGGCGCGACCGCGTGCGGGGGTGGGGACGACTCCGACTCGACGCAAGCTGAGAGCGCTGGTCAGCAGCAGTCTCAAGCTAACAACGCCGCGCAGGGCGGCAACCAGAGCAAAGAGGGCAGCTCAGGCGGCGGCGATTCAAACGCAGGCAACTCGGATGGCGGGGACGGGCAGTCGCGCGACGCGAGCGATTTCGTCCCCCAGAAGCACAACGACTCCGGCGGCGGCGCAGAGCAGTTCAAGGTCAAGGGCGGCGACAACAGCGTCCAGGAATTCGGTGCGGAGGCCGACACCGAGGAATTCGACGCCGCCGCCGCGGCGCTGCACAACTTCCTCGATGCCCGCGCGGAGGGCAATTGGGCTGCCGCCTGTCAGCACATGTCCAAATCGGTAATCGAATCGTTCGAAAAACTCGCCGCCCAGGCGAAACAAATCGACGATACGAGCTGCGGCGGGATCCTCGAAAAACTGACGAACCCTGCCGCTGCGCAGGCGATGAAGGAAGAAGCCGCCAAGGCCAACGTCGGCTCCCTGCGGATCGAAGACGAACGGGCCTTCGTCCTCTACACGGGAATCGACGGCGCGGTCATGACGATGCCGATGGCCAACGAAGGCGGCGACTGGAAGGTCGCCAGTCTCGCCGGCACGCCGCTGTCCTAGCGGCCATCGCCGCAGAGCCGACGCCCGGACTTGAACCGGGGACCCCTTCATTACGAATGAAGTGCTCTACCAACTGAGCTACGCCGGCAACCCGGCCATTCTAAGAGAGGAACGGCACCGGTTCCGTCGCGGCCGGTTAGCCCGTCTCTCAATTTGTCTCTCAAATTCGGATCGCGGGTTCAAATCCCGCCCCGGGCCTTCCTTTCACTCCGCGAATTCCTAGAGGTCTCCAGGCTATGCGGGGGCTGGCTTCCAGCGACGGACGCTCGGCACCCCCGCGACCACAAGGGTCGCCCAAACCAGCAGCTGCCGCCGGCGACGATCGAGGAGGCGTGTCCCAGCCGCCCTTGGGAGGTCAACGGCTGGGACACGATTTCAGCGAAAGATCGGGTCCGTTGATCCTTGCAGCGCACGAGCCGGGCTTTCATCGCGTCTCGATCAGTCGAATCGTGCGAGGCAAGCAGGACCCCTCTGGACCGGGATATCGAGAATCGCAACTGCGCTCGACGTGGAGCTGGTCGATCTCGTCCGGCTGGCGGGAAAGCCGGCCCCTGGCAAGTAGCTCGATCAGGGTGCTTTGACCGCATCCTTGGGTGATTCAAATGCCATTAGCGCAACCGTCATCCTGACTGGCTTCTCGCCAGACTTCGCCATTCGGGCTTCGGCTCTATCCGCCTCATTGAGAATCAGTGCGAACAGAGTGTCCACCGCCGCGACCATTTTCTCCCAGCCCAGCTGATCGAGACGAAGAAGCGACCAACTCAAATGCCGATCGTTGCCTGAGTCGAACGTGCCTGCGCTCATCGCCTCTTTGACCTGCTCGGAAAGTTGCTCGAAGGTCGTCCAGCTATGCGTCGTCCTGATTGCTTCTGGTACATCAGCCCAAGTACTGTTGTCGAAAATTGCGGGTCCAGTCGCACGGTAAAATTTCTCGGTCGCCCCGCGACGCTTTCCCCCCGTTTCCTCGTTTACTTGTCTCAGCCAGCAGATTGCCTCCAGCTTCTTGAAGCGGCGATGCATACCACCGACAGAGGTACCCCCAAACTCGCGATGGAACTGTGTGACGCTCATCTCTCGCAGATTTAGCTCGGCCACAATCTTCAAGCACAGCTCATCAGCGAACACCTTCGAGAGGCGCAACGGAAACGGGACCATCGTGTCCCTGCCTTCCACCAGGCTAGGGCCGACACGCCGGTTGCTTCGCATTGGCGACTCGAATGCAGCCAATCCAACCGTTGCCAGAAAGGGCGTCTCCTCAAAATTGAAGATGCGAAGTTTGGCATCGTCCTGCTCTTCAAAAAGTGCTGCGAAAAGCGCGTCAACAGCGGCGATCACCCGATCCCATCCGACCTGATCGAGCAGGAGGGGAGTCCAACTGAGGTGCCGGTCCGGGCGGGCGTCGAACGTGCCCTTTTCTACCGCCTCCCGCACCCGCTCGGCTAGCTGCTTGAAGCTTCTCCAACTGAAAGTGACCTTGATCGAGTACGGCAATAGCGCCCAAGTCTCATGGTCGAAGATAGCGAGCTCGGTTGCGCGATAAAAGTGCTCGGTCGCCCCACGCCGGCCATCCCCTGACTCCGATCTGACGAATCTGAGCCACTCATTTTCCGCAAGTCGCTTAAAGCGCTTATCGACTCTGGAAATTGAGCCGCCCCCGAACTCCTCGTAGAACTGGTTCGGGCTCATTTCCCGCATGTACAGCTCGGTGACGATCTTCAAATTCAGCTCGTCAGCGAAAACAACAGCTAGGCGTCGTAAGTATGACGCCCGAGACCCTAAGCCCGTCCAAACCCTCGCCACGCGACTCCTTCTGACTGTCCTGCTTTTGTCTGAGCGACCAGAAGTCTACGTAGTTATCTAGACGAAACCAGATCAGTCCCTAAAGCGGTCGCCTTCTCGTATTAACTCCAAATTTCCTTATCAAAACGGGAAGGGAGGTGACAAGATGAAGCTCGCTGCGACGAAAGCGACTGCGCCGGTCCTGTCGATCACGAAGTCCGGCTGATTCCGCATTGCAGACGGCAATGAGCCGGGCTCCCAGCCCTGGTGGCTGGGGTTCGGCCATCTGTCGCCTATCAGGTGCGTCGCGGTCGCGCAAGCGCTTTTTAGTTCGCGCACGCGAAGTAATCGGGAGTGCTTGTGCATCTACGCTTTCGCTTCATGGCTCAGGACGCAGGGTCGTCAAAGCCGAGACCCCGGGTGGCATCGACTGGGTCCCGCCCGGGGTTCGGTCGAGGAATGGGCACGCGGTAGGGGGACCGCCGGTTCTAAGGGGACGCAATGAGCAGCAATGACGAGGAATTCTGGTCAAATCTCCCGGAGAAGGTTCTACACCCCGTTCGCGTGCCGATCATCGAAGCGCTTTGGCGTATCGGCGAGCCGCTTTCTGCCGTTGCGCTGGTTGATGTTCTCGACGGCTTCCTGAGCGTGTGGGAGACAGCGCACCACCTGCGGGTCCTAGAGAGGCTCGACGTAGTGGAGCCCTCCCCGGTCGATGCAGATAGCGGCGCATCGCGAACCGGCGCCTTCGATGTTCCCTACCGCCTGAAGGATCGAAATTCAGGCGAGGGCGCTTGAGGCACATGGAGCGGCAGGCGCTCCGAGCGGAGCCATGACCAACGACAGGACCCCACCCAAATACGACGTTGCGATAGTCGAATCCGTGCTCTTCGAAGTAGTGACAGAGCTGCACCCGCGACATCCGACGGCCAGGGAGCTTTCGCTTGAGATCGTCAGCGACGCAAGCGACAGTCGCGAGGTGGAGACAGTAGCCCAGGCGATCCGCGGGCTCCGAGAGTTCGGCCTGTTCTCCGACGAGGACGACGAGATCGTCAAGCCAACGCCGGCCGCCCTTCGTGCCCGCAAGCTCCTGTTAGTGCAATGAATGCAATCTAGGAGGGGAACGCGAATGCGGGGCCTCTCGGTACCCGAGAGCCGCCAGCAGTTTGGTCTGAGTCCAACCGCCCATCCCCAAAGGTCATAAGAGCCGCCCGCCGACTCGGGCGTCGAGCCGAACGACGGGCGCGGCGGCTGTCGGGGGCGGGGGTACTGCTGCGCCAGCTTCGCCACGTCGACGGCACGGGGGCTTCAACGTCTCTCAGTTGTCCCTCACCGCTTCTTCGCCGGCGTCATCGGCTTCGATGCCCGGCTGCTAAGCCTCAACCTCTCCGGCGCCACCCTGGTCGGGATGCTGATGTCGGCGGACGCGCGGCGGGCGGGCCTCAGCAAGATGCCCGAGGAGGAGGCGCGGGAAGGGCGCCGCCGAGCGGTAGCCATCTCCGCGGTCTTCCTCGCCTCGGTTCCCGTTGCGCTTGTCGCTCCCGGCGTGGCGCCGCTGCTCTGGCTGGCGCTGTTCCTCGACCCGATCGGACGGCGCGTGTGGCGTCGCCGAGGCGACTGAGCAGTCGCTCAGCCGGGTTTGGCGATGAAAGAGACGGATGCTCCGGGGCGGGCACACGAGACGGCGATGCCGCGCTCCGCGCTGGCGCCGAGGCAGCGATAGCCGTCATGGACGGAGCAGGAGAGGCGCGACCCGCCGGCCGGGGCGGAGCAGGGCGGTTTCGCCGCCCAAGCCGCCACCACCCGGAGGCCCACATCGCAGCCGATGCCGGTAACGCGCACCTCTTCGGCGCCAGCCACCCCGCTCTCGCAGGTTCGCGCCGAGGCGCCGGGTGGCGCCTCCGGCGTGGTGGCCGTGGCCGTCCGTGGCTCCTCGGTCGAGTCCCTGGGCCCGTAGCCGGATCCTCCCTCCGAAGAGCCGCAGCCGGTTGCCGCCGTGGCGAGCGCGACAGCGACCAGCAGGGCTGAGAGCATCGGCTGGCGAGGCAGCATCCCCCTAACTTACTTGCGACCCACCTTCCTTTCGCCCTCGCCGCGCGGCGTAGCAGTAGGTAGGTGACCGCAGACCGGGCAGTCGGGCTCCGGTACCACTGGCTCGCGTTCGACCTCCATGGTGCGCAAGTCGTAGATGTGGCCGACACCCTGGGTCGAGGGTTCGGCCAGCCCGGTGAGGTGGTGCATTATGTCCAGCCCGACTTGGCCGCCGATCAGGCCGCAAGCCGGTCCCAGCGTTGCCGCGGGTGAGGCCTTGGCGCGGCGTTGCTCGATCGCGATATCGAACAGCGGGTAGCTGCGGCGGTAGGCGGTCACCTGGCAGGCGAAGCAGCCGGTCACGCCGGGAATGTAGAGCGGTCCGACCCGGGCGATTGGGGGGAAGTGGCTCATCGTTATGTATGGGATCTCCGCCGCGAAGCAGGCGGCATTGACCCACTGCTCGATTTCGTGGGCGGGCCAGTCGGCCGCGTCGATCACCAAGTCGTACCCCTCGATCACCTCGGCGACGGCTTCCTCGCCGGCGACCCGCTCGGGAAGCGTGTTGAGCCGCATCCGTGAGTTAAAGGAGGCGAGGCGCTCCGCTGCCACCTCGACCTTGAGCCGGCCGATATCGGCCTCGGTGTAGAGGACCTGGCGGTTGAGGTTGCTCTCCTCGACCCGGTCGCCGTCGACGAGCAACATCTCGCCGACCCCGCAGCAGGCAAGTGAGAGAGCCGACCAACCGCCGAGCCCGCCGACACCGAGGACGACGATGCGAGAGCTTTCCAGTCGTGCCTGGCACTGCGAGGGAGTCGGTCCGGTCGTGATGTCGGCGAAATAGCGGATCTGGCGATCGAATCGCGCCGTGGTTCCGGCTGGGATCAGGTCGTCGTCGGCCGCGTCCTCGACCAGTCCCAGCTCCTCCAGCTGCGCCAGCAGGTCGTTTACCGCCTCCTCGCCGAATCGCTTCACCAGCTCGTCGCGCTCGAGGCTGCCGTCCAGCGCGGCGAGCAGGCGGCGTCCCTCCGGGTCGGGATTCTCGATCTGGATGTCCGCCCCCGCGCTCGGCCGCAGCAGGTAAAGGTCGCCGTTTGGCGTTTCGATCTGCTCGGTCGTGCGCTTGATCCTGGGTCTCGTCATTGCCTGCCTGCCTTCCGTTGAGTTCCCCTAGGACCGGCTGATTGCTTTAATAAGTTTCAGCGCTCCTTCCCGTATGCCGATCGAGTCCGCAACCGGCACTAGGGTGAGGCCGCGCTGCAAGACCACACAGCTACGGGAACGGAGGATCGCCATGGCCA
>Ga0190265_10004017_pt1 | contig 10134 bp, 7 predicted proteins | sample Popmic124T_FD_133135 | JGI IMG/M metagenome (GOLD analysis project Ga0190265, IMG submission 133135) | Populus adjacent soil microbial communities from riparian zone of Indian Creek, Utah, USA - 124 T | ecosystem: Environmental > Terrestrial > Soil > Riparian zone | place: USA: Utah | collected...
CCGCCTTCGCTGAATGGGTACTGCGGAAAGGTGCCGAGCTCCTTGTAAGTGGTCACGTCGACGGTGAAGTCCGCGCCCATCGTGAACTCGGCCACCGCGAACGACGGACCGGTCTTCGTGTAGCTCACGTAGAGCTTGCGAGTGGTCTCGAACTGCGGGTGGAAGACCATGCCGAGCAGGCCGTTCTCGTTGTAGCTGCCGGCAAGGATGTCGTCGTTGTTGATCGCCGCGCCCGCGATGTCGCGCAGATCGAACAGGGGCATGGGCTGCAGCGCGCCGTCCTTGATCACGCGCACCGGACCGAGCTGCTCGGTGACGTAGAAGCGGCTCGGATCGCCCGGCGCTTGCAACACGTACGTCGGGCCGACGAGGCCGCTCGCGATCTCCGTCAGCTTAATCGCGGGCGGAGGCGAACCGGGGCACGGGTTGCCCACCATCGCGTTTGGCGTCGCCGCGCCGCACGTCGGCGGCACCACGAACGCTCCGCCGCTCGCCATCGAGCCGCCGGTGCCAGCGCCGCCGCCACCGCCCATGCCGGCGCCACCGCCGCCGCCCATGCCGCTGCCGCCGGACACACCGCCGCTGCCAGCCGGCGGCGCAGTGCTGCCTCCCGTATTGGCTGGAGTGCCGCCGAGGCCGCCGCCACCCGCAACGGGGGCCGTCGAGCCGCCGGCGCCCGCACCCGCGGGGACCGCGCTACCCGCCTGCCCGGCACCGCCGCCGGGATCATCTTCCTTGGACCCGCACCCCATGACCGCCGCGAGAACGATCAACGAAAGACCTGACCAACCGAGCACTTGCTTGCGCATCCCACTCTCCGCCAACTCGACCCACCGTGGCGCACTTTTATCCGCAATCGGCGCGACAAGCAAAGCGCCGAGTTGAAACAGCTTCAAAACGGGCGCGCTCGCGCTGAAAACACAGGCTTATTTCAGCGCCAGGCGAAGTGCGTCACGAGTCGCGCTTGGTCAACGCGCTCGGATGTTCGCGGCGTGATCTGGAAGTCGCGACAACAGAGCCGGCCGATGGCGTTCCAGTACGCGTAGTAACCGATGCGGCACAGGTCGAAGCGGAAGATCGGGTTGCCGAAATCCTCGAGCACCATCTCCTTGGGCCCGAGTTGCCGGAGGCGGGTACCGCCGCCCTGGTACATGCGGTCCCACAGCGTGTTGTTGCGGCGCAGCACGAAGCCGAACGCATCGAGCCCGGCGCCGCGTGCGGTACGCAAGGTCATGCCGAGGAAGGTCTTGGCGATGCGTGCACCCAGCCGGTCGCCTGCCTCTGCGGCCCGACCTTCGTCGATGCCGAGCTTGGCAGACGCTTCGTAGTGCGTGGTCGCCACCGCGAGATCCACCCAGCTCGAAGCGATCACCGCTTGCAGCGTGTAGCGCGCATCGGGCGGGAGCTGCTCGAGGTAGCGCTCGTAGAGGCCCCACTCGCGGAGGTTGGCGATCGCGTTCATCAACAGGATGCCGCGAAGCTGTTTGACCTGCGTTCCGTGGGAGCTGACGTGATCGAACAACAGCTCTCCGCTGGCAGGAGCTCGCACGGACTGCATCGCACGAGGATACGATCCGCGCACCACCGAGGCCAAGCGCGCTCCCCCGCTTGCCACGTACCTTCAGATCGCCGTCTGACCGCCGTCGACGCGGAGTACCTGTCCGGTCGTGTAACCGCCGCGCATCAGATAGAGGTAGGCCTCCGCGACTTCGTCCGGCTCGCCGATGCGCTTGATCGGGAGGCGTTCGGTCATGCGCTTGATGCGCTCCTCGCGCTGCTCCGCGGGGATGACGTTCCACACATCGGTGCGGATCGCGCCCGGACACACCGCGTTGACCCGAATCGGCGCGAGGTCGACGGCGAGCGCGCGCGTGAGGTGCTCGACCGCGCCCGCCATCGCGGTGCTGATCGCCGCGCCCTTGCGCGCGCGGTGCGCGATCATGCCGTCGGTCAGCGCGATCGATCCGCCCTCGCGGATGCGCGGGGCCGCGTGCTTGATCGCCGTGATCGCGCCCCAGAAGCGCACCGCGAACACCGACGCCGCGCCGGCCACGTCCAGCTTCTCGATCGGCCCGCCACCGAAGCGGCTCCAATCGCCGGCCGTGAACACCAGGTGGTCCAAGGCGCCGACGCGCTCGAAGAACGCCTCGACGCTCGCCTCATCCTTGACGTCGATGGTGAGCGCTTCGCTCCCCGCGAGCTGATCGCTCGCGGCGGCGACTTTGCCCGCGCTGCTCGAGCCGACGACGACGACGGCTCCGTGAGCGATCGCGGCCTGCGCCACCGCCAGCCCGATCCCCGATGTGCCCCCGATCACCACCACACGCTTGTTCTGCAAGCCCATCTCAGCGCTCCTTTGGGTGCAAGCACGGCTCGCCGGCGACCGTGCGTCACGCAGCAGGCGTGCGCAGGGCGAGAAACAGCGAGCAGTAGATCATCGTGCCGAAGGCCACGGCCGGGATCATTCCGATGCAACAGGCGAGCACGCCGCCGAACATCACCACGCCGGAGATGAGCGCGGTGCCGAGCACGACCCAGCGTTGGCCGCGTACCATTTCGAAGGACGTACGGATCGCCGCGATCGCGCCCGACGCCGGGTTGTAGACCAGCTCGACCATCGCGAACGCCATGCCGAGCATGACGTAGATCAGCGGGATCATCGCGACCGCGCCCGCCGCGAGCCCGTACGGGATCGCCTTCTCGATGTCGCTGCCGGCGAGCAAATACGCCGCGAGCCCGATCGGCGCGAACACCAGGATGAACCCGAGATAGATCAAGAGCAGCTGGCCGAACGCCGCGGGCATCCGGCCCACTTGGGTGAACATCGCGCCGACCTCGGCGTCGCGTCCCTGCAGCACCTCGAGCACCACGTGCAGGACGCCGAGCTGCAGCCACAGCTGCGCTGCCACCTGAACGATCTGCATGAGTGCCTGGATGGCTCCGCTCATCATGCCCGCTTGAGCCGGATCGGACGCCACGGCAGTGGCGATCACCATGCCTGCGAACGCGCCGACGAACGCGATGCCGTAGACCACGGCCACGAACACCAGCGTACACAGGCTCAACATCAGCCAGTGGAGCTTGAAGCGCTCCCACGCGTAACCGATCAGGTCTCCGATGCTGAAGCGCTCGCGGGAGAACGGAAAGCTGGTCGCGCCCGCGCGTCCGCGACACGAATTGCAGTGGCTGGACTGGCCGTGCAGCGAGCAGGTAGTGCACATGAAGTTGCCGCAGCGCGCGCAGACCGCGTGCGCCGGCAGCTCCGGGTGCTCGGCGCAGCGGGCGCCCGCGGTCAGCGCGCGCTGCGCCGCCGCGGTCTCGGAGCTCGGATTGGTGGGATCCTGCACGTGCCCTCACGCAGCCGCGCCAGCGCGGCGGCGCGGGGAACGGTAACCGAATTCACGGCGCGTCGCAGCCGGCTCCACGCTCCACGCTCTAGGGACGCGTGTTCATGACGCGGAAGGCGGTGGCGCCTTCGGCCTTGAGGCCGATCAGGCGGTAGACCATCACGTCCTGGTCGCGGCCCTTCACCTTGATCCGCTTGAGCGGCTCCGCGATGACGTGCGCTTCGACCTGTCGATAGAGGTCCTCGGACAGGATCACGTCGCAGGCGAGCTCCTTCGTCATGCCCTCGAGGCGCGATGCGAGGTTCACCGGGTCGCCGATCACCGTGTACTCCATCCGCTCGATGTGCCCCATGTTGCCGGCGACCACCTGGCCGGAGTGCAGGCCGATGCCGGTCCGGATCTCGGGCAGGCCGCGCCCGCGGAACCCCACGTTGATCTGCTCGAGCCGTGTCCGCATCTCGAGCGCTGCCTGCACCGCGTGGAGCGCGTCGTCGGGTTGAGGAACGGGCGCCCCGAACACGGCCATGATGGCGTCGCCCATGAACTTGTCCACGACGCCGCCGTGCGTGAGCACGCTCTCCACCATGCCGCTGAAATACACGTTCAGGAAGTCGAGCAGCGCCGTCGGCTCCATCGTCTCGGAGATGCTCGTGAAGGCGCGGATATCGGAGAAGAGCACCGTCACCGGGATGAGCTCACCACCCAGATTCACGTTGCCCTTCAGCAGGTGGTCGGCGACCTGGCGCGTGACGTAGCGACCGAAGGTGTCGCGCAGGTGGTCGCGCTCCTTCAGGCCCTGGACCATCTGGTTGAAGTCTTCGCCCAACCCCTGGAGCTCATCGCCCGTTCCGAGCGCGGGCACCGTCGCGTAAGTCCCCGCCTTCACCTGTCGCGCCGCGTCCGAGATGGCGCGCACCGCGCCGCCCAGCCGCGCCGCGAAACGGAGCGCGAACGCCAGCACCACCACGAGCAGGAGCGCGAGCGCGGCGAGCTCCTGATAGAGCCCTTGCCGGGCCCGATCGCGTGTCTCCGTCACGTCGCGGGACGCGGTGATGTCGATCACGAGCCCCGGGCTCTGCAGCGCAGCCGGCCTGAAGGACTTGATGGCGAAGAGCTTGCCGCCAACCTCGCGCTGCACCGCGCTCCCGCCGTTCGCTGCCAGGTCGCGCGCGGGGTGCCCGGGAGACGCTGCCACGAAGCGGCCATTGGCCCGCACCGCGAGGTCCGCCGTCAGCTTTCGCCCGAGATGGCCGAGGTAGCGGTCGGTGATGGTGGTCAGCAGCGCGATGGCTCCGGCCTGGACGTCGCCTTCGCCGCGCACCGGCCTCGCGTTCACCAGCGCGTAGCCCGGGCCGTCCTTGAAGCGCACCTCGATCATCCCGATCAGCGGCTTGCCCGCGAGCAGCTGCGCGAAGGCCGGGCTCGCATCCGGCGCGAGCGAGCTCGGGCCGCGCGGGGCATTGCCCGACGCGAGCAGCACGCCCTGGGCGTCGGACGCGAGGATGACGCGGTACTTGTAGACCGCGGCGAGCCGCTGGACCATGCGCCCTGCCCGCTCGGCATCGCGGTTGGCGAGCGCCTGAACGAAGCGGTGAGAACCTTCGGTGAGCGAGAGCGCGAGGCGAGCGTTCGACTGATACTCTTCGATCTCCTCCGCGAAGCTGGTGCTGACCCGGTCCACCCGGCGCTCGAGCTGCATCAAGAGCTCCGACTCGGCCTTGCGCGAGCGGTAGATCGCCCCGAGCACCGCAGGCGCGATGCAGGCGAGGACGAGCGCGATGAGCTTGGCGCGTACGGTTCGCACAGCAGGCGAGTGTCTCGCCAAATCGGTAGGAGACGCAACGTTAGAGCCTGCTCAAGCGCGGCTCGAGCTCCTTCTGCCAGAAGGCGAGGAAGCCTTCCTGGTCCGGGCCCGCGCTCAGCAACACGATGTGGTCGAAGCCCGCTTCGATGTACTTGCGCACGGCGGCCACGTGCCGTTCTGGATCCGGACCGCACGCGAACTTCTCCGCGATGTCCTCGTCCCGCACGCAACGCACGGCGGATTCGAAGCTGGCCGGCGTGGGCAGCTCCGGCAAGACCTTCCAGCCGAGCAGCGAGAAGCTCATGCGCTCGCGTGCGATTCGCACCGCTTCGGCCTCCTTGCGAGCCCAGCACAACCCGACCTCCGCATAGCGCGGCCCGCGACCGCCGCCCTGCGACCAGCCCTGCACGAGCTCCGGCTTGGCCTCGGTCGCAAACAGCCCGAGGCCCTTCTCGCCCGCGAGGCGCGCCGCCCGCGGACCGCCCGCCGCGACCGCGATCCCAGGCGTCTTCTCCGGAACGTCCCACAGCTTCGCGCGATCCACGCTGAAGTATGGACCGTCGTGCGAGACCTCTTCGCCCTCCCACAGCTTCTGAATGACGTCGATCGCGTCGGCCAGCATGTCCTGACGCTCGCGCGGAGGCGGCCATCCCTCATCCACCACGTGCTCGTTGAGGTTCTCCCCCGACCCGAGCCCCAACGTGAACCGTCCGTTGCTCAAGATCGCAAGCGTGGCAGCAGACTGCGCCACCGTGGCGGGATGGTACCGGATGGTCGGGCACGTCACCGCCGTGGCCAAGCCCACGCGCTCCGTGCGCGCCGCAATCGCCCCGAGCACCGTCCAAGCCGCCGGCGAGTGCCCCTGACTCGACAACCAAGGGTGAAAATGGTCGGAAATCGCCACGAAGTCGAACCCTGCTTGCTCCGCTCCCACCGCATTCCGCAGCAGCTCTAGAGGCCCATGCTCCTCACTCATCAACTTGTATCCGTACTTGGTCATGCCAAGCACGCATGCAGCGCGCGTGCCGCGCACGGCACGGTTGGCGAAGGTCACGTCAGCGCCCGCTCGTCTCGCGACGAGAATCCTACCGCTCGGCGTATTGATCCGGCGCGGAAGAGACCGCTACCTTGCGCGGCATGAGCACCACCGACCTGATCGAGCAGCGCCTGCAAGCGCTGGAGACGCGCGTGCAGCAGCTCGAATCCAGCGCCGCGATCGAACGGTTGCAGCGCATCTACGGCTACTACCTCGACAATCGCATGTGGAACGAGGTCGCCGCCCTGTTCACGGACGATGGCGAGGTCGAGATCGGCCGCCGCGGGATCTACCGCGGCCGCGAACAGCTCCGCACCTTCTTCGTCGACGTGCTCGGCCGAGGCCGCGCCGGCCGCGCGCGCAACGAGCTCCACAACCACATCCAGATCCAGGGTGTCGTCACGCTCGCCGCCCAGGGCGACAAGGCCTTCGGCCGCTGGCGGGCGCTGGCCCAATTCGCGCAACAATTGCCGGACGGCACGGCGGGCTGCGGTTGGGCCGAGGGCATCTACGAGAACGAGTACGCCTACCGCGACGGCGCCTGGCGCATCCACATCTTGCGCTGGACGCCCTCCTTCTACGGCAAGCTTCCGCAAGAGGCGATCGCGGCGGGCCTGCCCTCCGCGCCCGCGAGCAAGCAGTTCGTGCCCAGCGCGCAGCCGAGCTACGAACAGAACGAGACCGGCGCCTGGATCCTGCCCTTCCATTATCCGCACCCCCACACGGGCGAGCCGACGCCGATCGCTTGAAGCGGAGGCGGTCGGGGGCTCCGGCGCTGCTCTACGCGCTGGTGGCGATCTCCGGTGCCGCGGGTCTCGGCTACGAGCTGCTCTGGATCCGCGCGCTCGGGCTGCACTTCGGGACCAGCGCGCCGGCGATCACCACCGTGGTCGCGACCTTCATGGCGGGGCTGGGTGCCGGCAACTGGCTCTTCGGCGCTGCGGCCGATCGCAGCGAGCGACCGTTCGCCCTCTACCAGCGGCTCGAGCTCGGCATCGCCGTCACGGGGCTGGCGGTGTCGCTCCTGGTCTTGCGCGGTGGCGGCTGGCTGGATGCGCTTTCGCGCGCGTGCGAGCAGGCGGGCGCGCTGGCCGGAGTGATCCGGGTGCTGGTGCTCGCGGCGCTGATGTTCGTACCTGCGACGTTGATGGGCGGCACGCTGCCGGTGCTCTCGCGCGCGCTCTCGCGACCGGGGCACTCGGGCAGCGCGCTCGGCCTGCTGTACGCGTGCAATACGCTCGGAGCCATCGGCGGAGCGCTGCTGCCCGACTTCGTCTTGATCCCACACGCGGGGCTCACGTTCACGGCCTTCGCCGCGGCGGGCTGCAACGTCTGCGTGGTGGTGGGCGTGCGCTTGCTGATCGGCTCCGGCACGCTGCGCGCGAGCGAAGACACGGACGAGGCGGCGCCGAACGCTGACGCGGACGCGAGCCTCGACGGCGCGCTGAGCAGCGACGCAGCCAAGCAGCGCGCAGTCGCGGTCCTGCTCACGGGCTGCAGCGGGTTTGCGGCGATGGGCCTGCAGGTGCTGTGGAGCCGCACGCTGCAGCACTGGACTGCCGCGTTGGTCACCAGCTTTGCGGTGCTGCTCGCGGTGAACCTCGCAGCGCTCTCGCTCGGCGCGCTGATCACGCGTCGCGTCGCGGACCGTAGCGCGCAGCCGCTGCGCTTGGCGTCGCTGTTGCTCGGCGCGACCGGCGTGCTGGCCCTCGCTCCGATCGCGAGCGCGTCGCGCTGGCGCGACGTCGAGCGCGCGTGGTGGCCGCGGGCGACCGAGCTGCGTCGCTTGAGCCTGTGGACCGACGCGGTCGACGCGCTGCTGCACGCGAGCTACCTCGAAGCGCTGCCGTGCCTGCTGATGGGCGCGAGCTTCCCGTTCGTCGCGGCGGCGTACTTGCGCGGAGGTCGTGCCGGCGCGAGGACCGGACAACTGTTGACGGTCAACACGCTGGCGGGCGTGCTCGGCGCGCTGGTGATGGGCTTCGTGTGCTTGCCGGCGCTGGGGCAGCAACGCAGCTACTGCGCCGTCGCCGTCCTGCTCGGCGCCGTCGCGGCGCTGTGCAGCGGCGTGCTTGCCGCGCGCTGGACCGGGCGGATCGGTGGAGCGGTCGGCTTGGGCGTGGTGCTCGCGCTGGCCAGCTCGCTCCCCGGCGACAGTCTCTTGCGCGCGCACTTCCGCAGCGGCGGCCACGTCATCACGGTCCGTGAAGGCAGCACGACCACCGCCGCGGCGGCCGTGCGCATGGCCTACGGGCAGCCTTACTACGCGGAGCTGCTCACCCCCGGCGTCTCGATGAGCAACACCGGGCCTCACGCGCGCCGCTACATGGCCATGATGGCGCATGCCGCGCTGCTGAGCGCCCGCACGAACCAGCGCGCGTTGCTGATCTGCTACGGCGTCGGCAACACCGCGAGCGCGCTCCTGTCGCATCCGACGCTCGAACGCCTGGACGTCGTCGACATCTCGCGCGAGGTGCTCGCCCTGGCGCCCAAGTTTGCGCGCGCCCGGGGCGGCAACCCGCTCGCCGATCCGCGCGTCCGCGTCTTCGTGGGCGATGGCCGCCATCACCTGGTCGTGCACGCGCAGCGCTACGACGTGATCACGGCGGAGCCGCCACCGCCCAACCACGCGGGCGTGGTGAACCTGTATTCGCGCGAGTTCTACCGCTTGGCCGCGAGTCGCCTGACCCCGGGCGGCGTGATCACGCAGTGGCTACCGGTGTTCGAGCTCTCCAACGCCGAAGTGCGAGCGATGATCGCGGCGTTCGTCGCCGAGCTCGAGCACACCGCGCTGCTATACGGGTACCGCGAGCACTTGATCTTGATCGGCTCGCAGACTCCGCTCGCGATCGAGCCCGCGCGCGCCGTGCGAGCCAGCCGCGAGCCCAGCGTGGCGCGCGACCTGCAACGCAGCGGCATCGGCGATGCGGACGACGTGCTCGGCTCCGTGGTCGCGACCGACGCGCAGCTGCGCCGCGAAGCGTTGGGCGTGCTCGCGGTGACCGACGACCTGCCCTCGATTCAGTACCCACACGAGAGCGTGCATGAAGAATCGGCGTACGCGACGAGGCTCGCGCTCGATCCCGCGCACGCGCTGGCGCTGCTCGGGCCGGGCGCGGACGGTGCTGCGCGTGCCCGCGCGGCGAGCGCGTTTCGCGCGACGGCGGCGGCGATCTCGGCGCTGCCAGCGCTGCTGCTCGACGCCCCGGAGTCCTGGGAGCTGGCCCTGGGCACGACGCTGACGCCCGCGCTGCGCGCGCGGCCGGGCAACGCGGGTTTGTGGAGTCTCCTGGCGCTCGCTCCCGATCGCGTGCGCGCGGCAGAAGCGGCCCTGCGCGCGCCGGCAGCAGCCGACAGCGACGCCGCTTGGACGTTGGCCCGCCATGCGTTCTACGCCGGCGACCATGCGCGAGCGCTGGATCGGCTCTCTCAGCTGAAGCCCGAGCAAGACGAGCGCGCGCTTCACGCGTTGCTGCGCGCCGGCTGCCTGCGCGCGCTCGGCCAGTCGAGCGCGAGCGCCGCGGCGTTTCGCGACGCCGCCGGAACGAGCCGCGACGCAAGCTTCAAGGCAGCCGCGCTGCGACTCGCCGCTCGAGCGGCGACACCCTTTCCCGCCGACGCTGGACCTTGGTCGCTGACACGCGCTGCCGATTGAGCAGGGGGGCTGAAGTCGCTTCTCAATTTCTACAAGACTCCGTCATAGATCCAACTTGATCGAGCGGCGCATCGTTTATGCGCACCTTCTCATTCAGAGGTGCATTGCAGCGGCTATGTGTGGGTCGTGTTTCATGTTAGCCCAGCCGATGAATCGCCTCGACGACGGAGGATCGGTTGGTGACGACTCCAAACATGACCGCGATGGTGTTGGCGCTGTCGGTCGGCCTCGCGATGGCGTGCGACTCGAAGGATGACGCTCCCAGTGAGAGCGCGATCATCGGCGCGGGCAG
>Ga0190265_10004018_pt1 | contig 10133 bp, 10 predicted proteins | sample Popmic124T_FD_133135 | JGI IMG/M metagenome (GOLD analysis project Ga0190265, IMG submission 133135) | Populus adjacent soil microbial communities from riparian zone of Indian Creek, Utah, USA - 124 T | ecosystem: Environmental > Terrestrial > Soil > Riparian zone | place: USA: Utah | collected...
CGACAGCCAGTCGCACGCCGCTCAGGTAGTTCATCGCTTCGTCGAAGCTCAAGCTGCGTGCATAGCGAAGCGTGCCGAACGCTCGCCACAACTTGTCTTCCATAATATAACCCGCATCGCGCAACAGGACCCGCCGCGCTTCTTCTTCGCGCTCTATTACATGTCTTACGACGCGCACGAGGTAATCGAGTAACTCACCTTCCGATCGGCCGAGGGTGGTCTGGTTGGAAATCTGGAAGAAATTGCCCACCACCTCGCTGCCCTCCCCGTACATGCCGCGGTACGTGAGGCCGACCTGCTGGAGCCCGGCCAGGACCTTCCCGATTTCCTTCGTCAGCACCAGGCCGGGCAGGTGGATCAGAACCGAGGCCCGGAGGCCGGTGCCAACATTGGTCGGGCAGGCTGTCAGATAGCCGAATTCGTGGTGAAAGGCGTACGGCACCCTGTTGCCCAGCTCCGCGTCGAGGCGCTCGATCACGCCGAAGGCATCAGCGACGTGGAAGCCCGAATGGAGTGCCTGAAGCCGGAGATGGTCCTCTTCGTTCACCATTATTCCGACCCCGCGCGAGAGGTAGAGGGCGGCCCCCGTACGCACGGGTTGCTCGTTCAGGCCAGCCAGCTCCTTGCTTACGAGGTGGCGTTCGTGGAGCAGGAGACGGTCGTCGGCGGGCATCTCGTCGACCCTCAGGAGGACTCCGTCGTCGATCGTCTGGAGGTTTGCGAACGCCTCACGCACCTGGGTCAGGATCCGCAGCCGCTCACCGTCGCGCGCGCGGGGTGTGAACGCGTAGCCCTCGAGATTTCTCGCCAGACGGATGCGCGTCGAGATGACGATGTCGGCGTGCTCACCCGAAGCGTCGAGCCAGCCGGCGCCACCATCGGGAAGAAGCGTGAGGTCGAGCACTATTCCATCCCGCGCAGCTTGTCGCGGATGTCGGCCGCCAGCTCGAACTGCTCCGCGGCGACCGCGCGCTTGAGCCTGTCGCGCAGCTCCGTCGCGCTCGAGACATGGGGCAGCGCCGACGGCGAAGGCGCGACGTACCGCCGTCCGATGTGGCGCGAGTTGCCGTGCACGCGCCGGAGGAGGTCGCGCAGGCTCGACTCGAACGCGTCGTAGCAGTGCGCGCACCCCAGGCGTCCGGTGGCGCGGAAGTCGGCGAGCGTGCCCGAGCAGAAAGGGCAGTTCGTCACTTCGCCCTTCGCGGCGGGCATCTGCTCGTGGATCGTCTGGAGGAAATTGTTGATCTGTGGCTTCGCCGCGTTGATGGTGGTCTCCACCCCGCGCTCGGCTGCGCATTTCTCGCACAGATGCAGCTGCTTGACCCCGCTGCCCTGAATCTCGGTCAGCTGGATCACCGCTTCGCCATCCTTGCACAGATCGCACACCATCTATACGACGACCTCGTCTACCACGGTCTGGGTCAACCGGCCGCCCTCGAGCAGGAGCACCCTGTTGGCCCGCGCGGCGAGACTCCGGTTATGAGTTACGACGACCATCCCGATCTCGAGGTCATTGACGACCTCCGTCAGCAGCTCGTGCAGCAACTCCGCGTTCGGGCGGTCGAGGTTCCCCGACGGCTCGTCCGCGAGCAGGATCTGCGGATCCATCGCGAGAGCGCGCGCGACGGCCGTCCGCTGTTGCTCCCCTCCCGACAATTCCGCCGGGCGATGAGTCATGCGCGCGCTCAGGCCGACGCGCGCCAGCAGCTCCGCCGCCCTTCCCCGCGCCTCCTCTTCGGACTTGCCCCCGATGCGCAACGGCATCATCACGTTCTCCAGGGCGGAGAACTCGCGCAGCAGGTGATGGAACTGGAAAACGAAGCCGACCATACGGTTCCGCAGCACCCCCAGCGCCGTCTCGTCCCTGCCGTGGACAGGCTCTCCGCCGACGACGACGTAGCCGCGCGTCGGCTTGTCCAGCGCGCCGAGGACGTGAAGGAGCGTGCTCTTCCCGGCGCCGCTCGCGCCGACGATCGCGACCATCTCGCGACGATGCACGGCCAGATCGATTCCGGAGAGAACCGGAATCACGTTCCCATCGCCGCCGATGTACGTCTTGTGGAGGTCGTGCGCCTCCAGAACGGTCGTCGTCATTCGTGCCTGATCGCTTCGAGGGGGAACAGCCGCGACGCCTGAATCGAAGGGTACAGCGTCGCGATCGCTGCAATCGCGATGCTGGCCAGCACGATGATGATCACATCGTCCGCCTGCGTCGCGACGGGAAGGTGATCGATGAAGTAGACCTGCGGATCCAGCTTGATGAACTTGTACTTGTCCAGGCCGATGGCGGCCCCGAATCCGAGGATCAATCCGAGCACGGTTCCGACCACCCCGATCACGACTCCCTGCGCGAAGAAGATCCGTCGAATGGATTTCGCCGGCATTCCCATCGCCTTGAGAATCCCGATCTCCTTCGTCTTGTCGGCGACGACCATGGTGAGCGTGCTCACGATGTTGAACGCGGCGACCAGCACGATAAGAAGGAGAATGACACCCATCCCCAGCTTCTCGAGCTTGAGCGCCTGAAAGAGCGAGTGGTTCTGCTCCTCCCAGTCGACGGTGCGGAACGGCCAGCCTAGCGCCGCGACGAGCTGGGGCGCGACCTTCGAGGCCTGCCAGCGATCCTCGGTCTTCACTTCAATTCCCGTCACGCCGGTGCCGAGGCCCGCCAGCTCCTGGGCCTTGTCGAGCGCAACGAAGACGTAGGCGTTGTCGTATTCGTACATCCCGGTCGAGAGAATTCCCGTCACCTCGAACCGCTCGAACTTGGGAATGATGCTGCCCGTGACGGCGTTCATCTTCGCGCCGCCCGCCGAAACCAGCGTGATTGAGTCCCCCGGCCACTTGTTGAAGCGGGCCGCCAGGAGCTTCCCCAGCACCGCTCCGCGCCGCTGCCCATCGGTGCTCGCGAATCGGAAGTCGCCGCTGATCGCGTGCGATCGGATCGTGGTGACATCGGGAACGCCGCGCGCCGCGGGAAGAATCCCGACGACGTAAACGCCGCCCGCGTAGTCGCTGCCCGCGGTCATGAGCGCTTCGGTCAGCACGAACGGCGCGGCGGCGACGACGCCGGGCTGCTTGCGGACCTTGTCGAGCGTCTCGCGCCAGTCGGCGATCTTGAGACCCTCGCCGTAGCTGAGCACACGAATGTCGGGGCTGCCGACGAGAATCTTCTCGCGCAGATCGTGCTGAAGGCCGTTCATCACGCCGATGATCACGATGAGCGCACTGACGCCCACCAGAACGCCTCCGATCGCGATGATGCTGATCAGCGACAGCAGCTTCGAGCCGCGGCGGCTCCGCAGATACCTCCAGGCGATCTGTAGCTCGAGCTTCGTCATTCCGGCCTCATCGTGGGGAAAAGAATCACGTCGCGGATGTTCGTCGCGCCCGACAGATACATGAAGAGTCTGTCGACGCCGATTCCACAACCGCCCATCGGCGGCATTCCATACTCCATAGCACGAAGATAATCCTCGTCCACACTTCCGGCCTCTTCGTCACCGGCCGCGCGCGCCGCGGCCTGTGTCTCGAACCGCCGCCGCTGATCGAGCGGATCATTGAGCTCACTGAAGGCGTTCGCCATCTCCTTGCCGTTCGCGAACAGCTCGAACCGCTCGGTGAGGAGCGGATTCCCGCGTTTCGGCTTCGCCAGCGGCGACAGCTCCACCGGGTAGTCGACGACGAACGTCGGCTCCTGCAGCTTCGACTCGACCAGCGCCTGGAACATCTCATCGAGAAGCTTCGCCCTGTTGAGAACGGCCGCATTCTCTACACCTACGCGCATCCCCAGTGCCCGCAACGCCGGCTCGTCGGCGTTCAGAACGTCGATGCCCGCCGCAGCGTTGAGCGAAGGCACCCATTCGATTCTTCTGAACGGAGCCCGGATTACGGGGACGTTCGGCGCGAGCTCCGGCACGTTGCGGACGGCTGCCGCCGCCTCCTCGAGCAGCTTCTCCACCAGATCCATCATCCCGCTGTAGTCCGTATAGGCCTGATAGAACTCGAGCATCGTGAACTCGGGATTGTGAGTCCGGTCGATCCCCTCGTTCCGGAAGTCGTGCCCTATCTCGTAAACCCGCTCGAGGCCGCCGACCACGAGACGCTTGAGGTAAAGCTCGTCGGCGATCCGCAGGTAGAGCGGCATGTCGAGCGCGTTGTGCAACGTGGTGAAAGGACGCGCCGCGGCGCCGCCGTACTGCGGCTGCAAAATCGGCGTCTCGACCTCGAGGAAGTCGCGCGCGTCGAGAAACGCGCGCATTGCTCCCGTCATCTTCGACCTCGCGATGAACAGGGCCCGCACCTCCGGATGAACGGCGAGGTCGGCGTAGCGCTGGCGATAGCGCTGCTCGGGATCGGCGAACCCGGAATGACGAACCGTCTGTCCGTTGACTTCCTCTTCCTTGCCGAACGGCAGCGGACGCAACGACTTGGCGAGCATGTCGAAAGCATCGACGCGAACCGTTGCCTCGCCGGTGCGCGTCCGGAACAGCGGCCCGTGCACACCGATGATGTCGCCGAGATCGAAGTGCGCGAGCAGACCATACCGCTCGTCGCCGAGCTGGTCCTTCCGGAAGTAGAGCTGGATCCTGCCCGTGGCATCGGCGAGATGCGCGAACGTGGTCTTGCCGTGGGAGCGCCAGGCGACGATGCGGCCCGCGAGCTTCACCGCGGCGCTCTCTGCGGCGTCGCCGAGAAGCCGCAGCGCATCGGCCGTTGTGTGATCGCGATCGAACGAGTAGGCGTAAGGCGCGACGCCGGCCGCTTCCAGCGCCTCGAGCTTTTCCCGCCGGGCCTGGAGTACGAAGTTGAGCTCTTCGCTCATGCCGCCGCCGTCTTGGAGCCGCCCTGCTTGAGATACGCCTCGATGAACGGGTCGATCCCGCCATCCATGACTTTCTGGACGTCGGGGATCTTGAGCTCGGTGCGATGGTCGTTGACCATCGTGTACGGCTGGAACACGTAGCTCCTGATCTGGCTGCCGAAGCTCACGTCGGACTTCGTCGCATCGAGCTCGGCCTTGTGCGCATCGCGCTTCTCGACTTCGGCCTGATAGAGCTTGTTCTTCAGCATCTTCATCGCGGTTCCCTTGTTCTTGAACTGGGATCTCTCTGCCTGGGAAGCGACGACGGTGTTCGTCGGGATGTGAGTGATGCGCACCGCGGAGCTCGTCTTGTTGACGTGTTGTCCCCCGGCCCCCGACGCGCGGTAGACGTCGATGCGCAGATCCTCTTCCCTGATCTCGATGTTGATCTCCTCGTTGACGACCGGATACACGAAGACTGAGGCGAAGCTGGTGTGGCGCCTGGCGTTCGCGTCGAAGGGCGAGATGCGGACGAGTCGATGCACTCCCGTCTCGGGCCGCAGAAATCCAAACGCGTACTGACCGCGGATCTCGAGCACCGCGCCCTTTATCCCGGCCTCTTCACCCTCGCTCTCGTCCAGCACCGAGACCTCGAAGCCGCGCCGCTCGGCCCAGCGGACGTACATCCGCATCAGCATCTGGGCCCAGTCCTGCGCCTCGGTCCCGCCGGCGCCGGCCGAGATCTCGAGCTGCGCGTCCCTGAAATCGTCGGGCCCGCGCAGAAGCGACTTTACTTCGAAGGAGTCGACTTCCTCGCGCAGCTGCTCGGCTTCGCCGTCGAGCTCGCGCTCCATCTCGGGCTCCGAGCCTTCCGCGATCATCTCATCCAGCTCGAGAGCGCCAGCCGCGCGCGCGACGAGCTTGTCATAGGGTTCCAGCCAGCTGCGAAGAGACTTTGCTTCCTGGAGTGTGGCTTGCGCCTTCTCCTGGCTGTTCCAGAAGGCGGCGTCCGCCATCTGCGCATCGAGGGCGGTCAGTCGCGCGCGCTTTCCATCGATGTCAAAGATACCTCCGCAACTCCGCCAGACGCTCGCTCGACTGTCTCAAGCGGCGACTGCGTTCGCTGTCCGCCATTGAGCCCGACCCCTAGAAGATTTTCTTGCCGCCACCGAGCACTTCGTTGAGTGCTTCCTGGAAATAGGTGGTGCTCTCCGCCAGCTGCTGTCCCACCTGAGCAATATACTCCTCAAAGCTCTTCTTGATCTCCTCACGGAACAGCTGCTTGAGCGTCCCATCGCGGAGACCTTCGGCGTGCTTCCCCGGGTGGTAGGTGATGATGTCGGAGACCAGGGCTCGGGCCAGGCGCTTGGCGCGCTGATTGGGATCCTTGGAGAGGAACGGGTTGAGCGGACGTCGGGCACCCGGAGGCGTGCTGGTGCTTACCGCTGACGTCGCCTGTTGCGGCGCCGGTCTTGGAGCCGCCGCAGGAGCGGGCACCGGAGCGGGCGTCGCCGCGCGGGCAGGCGCCACATATGGGGGCGTCACCGGCTGAGCGGCCGGTGGCGGCGTGGGGCTGCTGGCCCTGGGCGAGGGCGGGGTGGAGAAAGGAGGAGAGTCCCAGGCGTCCTGAGCGTCTGGAGTCGGGCGTGAGCGCTGCTGCGCCGCACTTTCGCCGGCGGGCGTCACCCGGGGCGACGCGGCTGCGGGCGTGCCCTTCCCGGTCGGCGCGGGGATCGAGATGATGCCGCTGCACACGGAGCATCTCGCGCGCACGCCGGCGGGCGGGACTTTCGCTGGATCTACACGGAAAACGGAGCGGCAATCAGGGCAGCTGACGTTCATTCCGCTTCTCCGATCATGCGCACGTCGCGAATAGCCGGCAGCGGCTCCTGTGGAGTGATGCGGTCGTCGCTGCGTCGGTCGACGGTGTAGACTGAGCCGGGCAGGCTCTTGGCGTACGTTTTCATTTCAGTTGCAAGCTGGCTGGCCTGGCGTGCCGAGGTCAATGTGCGGCGGAGATTGGTGACGACGCCGATCGAGAGCGTCATGAGCGGAACGCGGTCGAGGTGCCCGCGGCGGTCCTTCCCAAAGAAGTACCCCGCGCGCCGGTCCTGCTCCGAGTACTGATAGGGAGCGAGGAGGTCGAAGGTTGCAACAATCTCACCACAGACCGAGGGAATCGCATTGTACGGTATGATGAAGATAAAATCATCACCGCCGATGTGCCCGATGAATCCGTTCTCACCGCATGTTCCCTTCACGACATCGTGCAGCAGCTTGGCGAGAATGCGGATGACGCGATCGCCCTCGTTGTAGCTGTAGCGGTCGTTGAATTCCTTGAAGTGATCCAGGTCGGCGTAGCAGACGGCGAAGTAATCGCCGATGGCGAGTCGGCGGCCGATCTCGGCCTCGATCGCGGAGGTGCCGGCGAGGCGGGTCGAAGGGTGCACGATGAGATCCCGCTCCGACCGTATCAGCATTGCCGTGAGCCGCCGCGTGGCCTCGGGCGCCTGCATGCCGTCGCGCAGCACCTCGTCGGCACCGGCGTCGAATGCCTCCGACAACGATTCGTTCTTTTTTCCCGTCAGCACGGCACAGGGGACGACCGCCGTGTAGGAGTCACGCTTCAGACGTTGCAGGGCGGCGAGCGCGGATTTCGGATCGCGACGCGCGTCGAATATGGCAAACCGCGGGCGCGCGCGCAGACCGAGCGCCATCAGCTCGTCAGCGGAGCTGAGAGTGACGACTGATGCGTCCTGGGCGCCGATCCAGGCGCTGACATGCGCGGGAAGTGGCGAGCCATCTGGCACGAAGCGGATTGCGTTGGGCTGCTGCAAGTCGGGGCGGTTTCGGTGGCCGTCTGTCAGGATGAGAAAGTAGCAACGCCAGTGGCTGTGTGTGCGGCCTTTGTTGACGACCCGTCAGAGGGTAGAGTCACTTTCGTGATGCCCGGCGGACGACGCTCCCGATGGTGGCACCGCTGTCCGGATCGGGCATCAAAACAGGTAGCGAAGGGATATGTAAAAGGGCTGCTCGCCGTCTTCTCCGGGGATGCCGCCGAACACCCGCGCGATGTCGAACACGAACGGACCACTCTTGAGCCCGAAGCCGAGGGATGCGCTCGCGTCCGCCCGGCTGTCCCGGCCGACGAAGCCGGCGCGAAGGTGGACCTTCTTCTGGTAGATCGCATCGGTGCCGAGCCGGACGGCTTTGCCGCCGTTGCTCCGGGAATCCACGAGGCTTCCCGCCGCCAGCACCTCGACATCCTTCACATATCGGTCTAGAAAGCGCAGCCTGTAGAGCGCGCCGAGCTCCACCTGCGTGGGCAGCGGAGTAGCTCGGTTGGTGCCGTCGGTATTGAGCTTGCCACCGAGATTGCGGACTGCGAGGCCGAACGTGAGCGGCGATCCCGCCTCGATCTCGTATTGAACGCCGAGGTCGGCGGCCGTCGTGCTCTCGGTGAGCGTGCCGACATTCGTGCATTGGCCTGAGCAGATGATGCGGAGCTGTACGAGCTTGTATGTCAGCCCCGATGAGAATCGCCTGCCGTAACGGCCGGCATACGTCGCGGCCAGAACGATGTCGCGCGGAAGGATGAATCCGATCGGGTTGCCGAGTTCATCGGTGAGTTGCTGCTCGCCCAGGTTGAGGATGTTGATCGAGATCGCGGCGGTGCCTCGATTCCTGGACGGAAGGACGAACGTGATCGCGTCCCCGACGCCGACGATCGTCTCCGAATGGTGGATCGCCAGCTCGCGCTTCTCTTGCGCAGCGATCGACGATGGATTCCACCAGATGCCTTCGCTGCCAGGGTTTCCCGCGACCATCGCCTGCCCCATTCCCACCGATTGCGCGCCTGTCGGGAGAAGAAGGAAGAGCGCACCCTCGCTGCCCTGGGCTCGAGCAGTCCCGGTGGCGAGGGCGGCGAGCGCGAGGCTAGAGAGGACTCGCCTCATCGATCAGCATAATTGGAATGTCGTCGCGGACGGCGTAGCGCAGCCGGCACTTGTGGCAGATGAGAGTCTGCTCCGACTCGCGGTACTCGAGCTCGCTCTTGCACTTGGGACACACCAGGATCTCGAGGAGACGCGGCGACAGGCTCATTTGACTTTTCCGGTTGCCAGCTGATAACCGAATCTCGACAGGCTGCCGGGATTCTTGCGCCAGTTGGCGAGAACCTTGACCCACAAGTCGAGGTACACCTTCTCGCCGACCAGTGTCTCGATTTTTTTTCGTGACGACTCGCCGAGCTTCTTTATCTGCGCGCCCTTGTTCCCGATGATGATTGCCTTCTGGCTGTCGCGCTCCACGTAAATTACCGCGCGAATGTAGAGAGGGGAGCGGCCTTCGCGATATTCCTCGACCTGCACCGCCACCGAATACGGCACTTCGTCGTGCAGCTGCTCGAGCACGGTCTCCCGCACCAGCTCGGCGACGAAGAACCGAACGGGCTGGGTGGAGATCTCGTCTTCGGGATAGAGGAAAGGGCTTTCCGGCAGCCGCGCGCTGATGCGCTCCATGAGCTCCGGAAATCCATCACCGGTGAGGGCCGATACGAGAATCGCTTCATCGTTGGTCGCGGCGAGCTCATCGCGGCGTGGCGCGGGCAGCTGGTCGGACTTGTTGAGCGCGATGATCACGGGAGCGCCCGGACTCTTCGGAAGCTTCGCGGCGTCCACGAGCGGCGGCGGCTGCCCTTCGGTTGCGTCGGCGAGGTAGACGATGACATCGGCTTCGTCGAGGGCGCGCACCGCTGTCGAGCGCATCGATTCCTGGAGCGGGTACTTGGGATCGAGCAGGCCCGGAGTGTCGAGGATGACCATCTGGGCATCGGCGGTAGTGAAGATCCCGACGATGCGGTCGCGAGTGGACTGTGGCTTGGAGCTGGTGATGCTCAGCTTCTGGCCGACGATGCGGTTGAGGAGGGTGGACTTGCCGACGTTGGGTTTTCCGACGACGGTCACGATTCCGGAGCGGGGCATCCCTGAAGCTAGTTCAAGTCTAGCTAACGGGCATTCTCGAATTCCCCACTCATTGCGGAATGCAGTTCCTAGAAAAGCCGCCCAGCGATGCTGGACGGCCTCGAGTGAGCTGGGGCGGCAGGACTCGAACCTGCAACTTCCGGATTAACAGTCCGGCGGTCTGCCAGTTGACCTACACCCCAAGTATGTGGCCGACGACGGGATCCAGTGGCCGGTCACGCGCGGAGTAATTGAAATCTAGCAACGCGGTCAGTCCGTAATCCGCAATTAGTCCGCAATCCGCAATGCAGTTCAAGAAAACGAAAGAGCCGCCCAGCGATGCTGAGCGGCTCTTTCTATTAGGTGCC
>Ga0190265_10004019_pt1 | contig 10132 bp, 9 predicted proteins | sample Popmic124T_FD_133135 | JGI IMG/M metagenome (GOLD analysis project Ga0190265, IMG submission 133135) | Populus adjacent soil microbial communities from riparian zone of Indian Creek, Utah, USA - 124 T | ecosystem: Environmental > Terrestrial > Soil > Riparian zone | place: USA: Utah | collected...
CGGCGCAGCTTCGCGATGCGGGATTCGATGCGCGACGTGGTCAGGACATCCTCAACCAATCTGAGCAGCCGGTTCCCCTGCCGCTCGATCATGCCGACAAGGGTTGCTTGTTGCTCCTCGGACATACGGTCACGCCTGCGGTTCAACGTCTGAGCCGAACCGATGATGGCCGTCAACGGCGTCTTCAGCTCGTGCGAAACGGTAGCTACGAAGTCGCTCTTCAGTTGATCGAGTTCCTCGAAACGTTCGACCGCTTTGCGTTCCTGCTCGTACGTGCGGGCGTTTCCGATCGCGACCGCCGCGTGTTCGGCGAAGAACCCGAGGGCATTCAGATCCTGATCGGTGAATCGCCTACGCTTTTGGGTCTCGTTGACGTTCAGGATCCCCACCAACTCGTCTAGTCGGACGAGCGGCACGGACATCGCGCTGTTGATCTGACGTTTCTTGTTTCCCTTCTCGTGAACACCCTGGATCAGTTTCGGCTTGAGAGTCTGGGCAACCTCTCCTGATATGCCCGTTCCGACCTCCCGCGTCCAGTTCTCCATGGAGCGCCCTTGCGAGGCGACTACCTCGAGTTGTTGCTCCTCGTTGAGAAGCATGATCGAGCCCTCGTCACCTTCTAGAAGGTCGAGAGCGGAAAAAAGGATCATCTGCAAGACGTCGGTCAACTCGAGCGTTGTGTTGATCGCCTTGCCCATCTCCGACAACCGCGAGATCTCTGTGATCCGGTTGGATAGAGCTGCCGAGAGAACGCGCTCGTCGATGAGGAGCGAAGTGAGCCGGCGCAGACTGATCTCCTTCTCGATGACGTAGATCAAGAAAGCGAGTGCAAGCCCACCGACCAGCACCGCGACGACCCATGACGAGAGATCGACGAGCCGGTTGATCCTCAGTTCCTGCGGCAAGAACTCGGAACCGACGGTTGCGAGCGCGAGACCCAAGGTCACGGCCACGAACAAGAAGATCGTGATGCCCCACAGCTGGGTCCTTCGCTTATCGACCTCGGAAAGCGTCAGCTTGGACCGGCTGATGCCCGCACTGCGGGCAACGCGATCCGCGCGGAACTGATCTTCTAGTTCTTCTCCGACTGCCATGTCTTGTCGGCCGTTGGCTCCTCGAGAACGTTTTTCCGTCGCAGTTCTTCGCTTGGGATTGATACGGGATATCGAGAAGAAAAGCATGCCGTACAGAAGTTGTCGGCCGGAATGCCCGTCGCCTGCAGCATCCCTTCCATCGAAAGGTAAGCAAGCGAGTCGGCGCCGATGTGCCCACGGATCTCCTCAACCGACATCTGGGCGCCTATGAGCTCGTCTTGGTCGGGCATGTCGATCCCATAGAAACAAGGCCATTTGATGGGGGGAGACGAGATCCGCATGTGGACCTCTCTAGCTCCTGCCTCCCGGAGCATCGCCACGATCTGACGGGTCGTATTGCCTCGCACGATCGAGTCATCGATCACGACCACTCGGCGACCTGCGATCACCTCCCGCACCGGATTCAGCTTCATGCGGATGCCCTGCTGGCGCATCGACTGGGTGGGTTGGATGAACGTCCGGCCCACGTAGCGGTTCTTCACGAAGCCGTCGCCGTAGGAGATGTTCGAGGCGTGCGCGAAGCCTTGGGCTGCGGGCACCCCGCTGTCCGGGACGGGCATCACCAGTTCCGCAACACATGGGGCCTCACTCGCAAGTTGCTCGCCCATCCTGTAGCGCGTGGCATAGACGTTCTGGCCCATGAGGTTCGAGTCGGGCCGAGCGAAATAGACATGCTCGAAGACGCAGGCCGAGTTCTGGGTCGGCAAAATCTTCTGGCTATCGAGCCCGTTCTCGTCGATCGTGATCAGTTCGCCCGGTTCGACGTCGCGGATGAATTTGGCCCCCAGCAGGTCCAACGCGCAGGTCTCGGACACCACGACCCACCCGCCCGAATCGAGCCGCCCGATGCACAAAGGTCTGAAGCCTTGAGGATCGCGCGCGGCGAAGACACGCGACTCGTCCATCATCGTGAACGAATAGGCGCCCACGAGCTTCGGGAGAACCTTGAGGATCGCCTCTTTCATGTCGCCCTCGTTCGCCCGTGCGATGTGAGCTGCGACCAGATCGGTGTCGGAGGACGACGGCAGCCGCGCCGCTTGTGGGGTCGGGTCCCCGCCGGCTTCGTCCAACGTCTTCTTCAGGTCGACGGAGTTCACGAGGTTCCCGTTGTGTGCCAGTGCGATCTGCCCCTTCGACGAGCTCTTGTAGCTGGGCTGCGCGTTCTCCCAACTCGTCGCGCCGGTCGTCGAATACCGCGTGTGACCGATCGCAACGTAGCCTTGAAGGCTCTTCAGAACCGTTTCGTCGAGAGCCTGAGCGACGAGGCCCAGCTCCTTGTAAACGACGATCGTCTTACCCTCAGAGATCGCGATGCCGGCCGATTCTTGTCCACGATGCTGAAGGGCATAAAGCGCGTAGTAGGTCAGGCGCGCGACGTCCTCGCCCGGGGCGAAGATCCCGGTTACGCCGCAGAGATCGCGGGCCTCACCGCTCATTTGTCCTCCCGCTCATTTGTCCGATCCCCCCATCAACGAGCGCTCCAATGCGGTTTCGTAAGCGTCTTTCACTGCGGCCGGATCAACGGTCAGGGCGGATCCAAACGTCATCTCGGATCCGTCCACCACACCGATCAAGCGTGCGGGGACGCCGAGGGTCTCGGCCATGTCGATCAACCTATCTCGTGCATCGGGATCACATGAAACGAGCACGCGTGTCGGGGACTCACAGAACAAGTCCCTGTACGCGTTTTCTGACGAAACATCCACTTTGAAGCCCATCCCGTTCGCCATCGCCGATTCGAGCAGGGCGATCGCCAGGCCGCCTTCGGACAGATCGTGCGCGGAGACCAAGATCCCGTCCCTCGCCGATTCGAACAACAACTTGTGGAGTTTTAGTTCCATCTGCAGATCCAACCGCGGAGGGCGACCGGCAACCACGCCGTTAACGACCTTGGCGTATTCGCTTCCTCCGAGGTCGCTTGGATCGCCGGTACCCAGCAACACGATGTCGTCTCCCGGCCGGCGGAAGCCGATCCCGAGCGCTCGAGCCGGCTTCTTGACCACACCCAGCATCCCGATCACGGGTGTGGGGTAGATCGCCCGGCCTTTGGTCTCGTTGTAGAAGGAGACGTTCCCACCGGTGACGGGTGTCCCAAGTTCCCGGCAAGCGTCGCCTATGCCGCGGACCACTTCAGAGAATTGCCACATGACCTCGGGCTTCTCCGGATTGCCGAAGTTGAGGCAGTTCGTAACGGCAAGAGGATGCGCGCCGACGCATGCGACATTGCGCGCCGCCTCTGCAACGGCGAGCCGGGCGCCCTCGTAGGGATCGAGCTGGCAGAAGCGGCCCGGCCCATCGACACTCAACGCGACCGCCACCTCTGAATCGGGCAGACGGACAACCGCAGCGTCGCCACCCGGACCCTGAACCGTGCCGAGGAAGATCATGTGGTCGTACTGCTCCCATACCCAACGCTTCGACGCGACCGTCGGACTCGCACAGATCGCCATCAGGGCCGCATGCAGATCGGTCGGGGGATCGTCACCACAAGGGGCCGACTGGATGGCATCGATCCACGCCGGTCGATCGACCGGCCGGTGATACTCGGGGCCCTCTTCCGCCAGAGCACGGGCCGGAACGTCCGCGACGACTTCTCCACCCGAGGAGATCTCGAGCCGAGGAGAATCGACAACCTCGCCGATCACGCGGGCCTCGAGTCCCCACCGGTTACATACCTCGAGCACCGCGTCGAGATCCGGGGGTGCCACAACCCCAAGCATGCGTTCCTGCGACTCGGAGATCATGACCTCGAAAGGCTCCATGCCGGGCTCGCGCCGGTGTACGGAATCCACGTTGACCCGCATCCCGGTTCCGGCTTTCGCACTCATCTCGGATGTCGGGCACGAGATCCCACCGGCTCCAAGGTCCTGGAAACCGACAAGGAGGTCCCGGCGGATCAATTCGAGGCACGCTTCGATCAAGAGCTTCTCGGTGAACGGGTCGCCGACCTGAACGGATGGTCGCTTGTCCTCGGAACCCTCGTCGAACTCGGCTGAAGCCAGGACGCTGGCACCACCGATCCCGTCGCGTCCGGTGGACGAACCGATGAGCACGGCGAGATTGCCCGCGCCCTCCGCGCGACCATGCATCAGTTTGTTCTCGACGAACCCGAGGCAGGCGACGTTGACCAGCGGGTTCTCGGCATAGCAATCCTCGAACACCGTCTCTCCCCCGACGGTCGGAACCCCGATCGAGTTGCCGTACGAGGAGATCCCGTGGACGACACCGTCGACGACGTACCTGGTGCGCGCGTCGGTGAGGGGGCCGAACCGCAAGGGATCCAGCAGCGCGATCGGCCGTGCTCCCATCGAGAGGATGTCGCGCACGATCCCTCCGACACCCGTGGCCGCGCCGTTGAACGGCTCGACGAAGGAAGGATGGTTGTGCGACTCGATCTTCCACGCGACGGCGACCCCGGGGGCCACCTCGATGATCCCTGCACCCTCGCCGGGACCGACCAGGACGTGCTCGCCTTCAGTGGGAAGCGTCTTCAGATGCACCTTGCTGGACTTGTAGGAACAGTGCTCGCTCCACATCACCGAGAACATCGCGAGTTCTGTGTAGGTGGGATCGCGATCGAGTAGCTCGCGGATCTTGTCGAACTCCTCGTCGGTCAGGCCGAGGTCCCGGTGGATGCCGGCCTCCACTCTCACGTCCCGAGCATCTCCGGCACGCGTCCGGCCGGATCCGGGGAGCCCGCCTGCAGCGCGTGATCGATCATCGACTCGAATATGACGCGACCGTCTTCGGAACCGAGGAGCGCTTCACAGGCACGTTCCGGGTGAGGCATCAACCCGAAGACGGTTCTGTCCTTGTTCGTGATGCCGGCGACATCGTCCAGAGCTCCGTTGGGATTGTCGACGTAGCGGAGGAGGATGCTGCCGGAATCCCGCAGGTCGGCAAGCGTGTCGTCGTCGCAGTACCAGTTGCCTTCGAAGTGATTGATCGGAACGCGCACCACCTGCCCGACCTCGGCACGCGATGTGAACGGAGTGGCGTTGTTCTCGACACGAAGATCCGTCCACCGGCACAGGAACTTGAGGCCGGCGTTCTTTCGCAACGCTCCGGGGAGCATCCCCGCCTCGCACAGGATCTGGAACCCGTTACAGATCCCGATCACGAGCCCGCCGGTGGCGGCGTGCTCTTGCACGGCGGCCATCACCGGCGAGAACCGAGCGATGGCTCCGGTGCGCAGGTAATCGCCGTGAGCGAAGCCACCCGGGAGAACGACCAGGTCCGTGTCGGGAAGTGTTTCGGCCGCATGCCACACGCGTTGGGTCTGGCACCCGAGAGAGCGAAGAGCGCGCTCGACATCCTGCTCGCAGTTCGAACCGGGGAACACCACGACGGCCGCTTTCGCATTCATCCTGGGTCTCCGATCGTGACCTCGTAAGACTCGATCACCGGGTTCGCCAAGAGGCGCTCGCACATCTCGTCAACGCGTCGACGCGCCTCCGTTTCGTCCGCCGCGTCAACGTGGAGCTCGATGATCTTCCCGACGCGCACACCGGTCACGCCTGTGTAACCCAGAGCCGGCAGCGCGCGCTCGATCGTCTGACCCTGTGGATCGGCGATCCCGCTCTTTAGCATCACGTTCACCCGAGCCGAGTAGGACACGCCGCCTCCTTGGACACGGTGAGGGCCGTTGGAACTACGAGGGCCGCCATGGCCACGGCCAAACACAGCGCCGCGAATGCCGTTGCGACGACGGCTCGACGAGCCGGTAGACCCCCCACAACCTCGACACCTCTAACGAACAGATAGATCGACCACACCGCCAGGCTTACCGACAGCGCGATCGAGAAAGCGGCCCAGGCCGTCGACAACGACTCGTTCAGAGGTTGAGTCGTGAAGGTCGGTGTCCCCACGATCAGAAGATCCAACGGGATCAGGACGACGAGCACCAAGATCTGAGGTAGTGCCGAAGCGCCCCACACCAACCGGAGACCCGAGGAGCCGGCCGAACCTTTCAGGGACTCGATGACGGATCGACCGAACGCGCCCCACGCGAACTGCGCTATCAACGCCAGCACGGCTCCGACCACGAGCGCGAGAGCGACGTAGGCCGGGATGTACTCGGCGGTACAAACCTGCCGCAGTTTGAAGAGGGCTCCCATCTTCAGCCACAGGGCGGCGAGCGAAGCCCCGCCGAGAGCTGTGAGTACGTAAGTGGAGAGTCCCTCGATCGGCCAGCGACCCGACCGTTGTCTGCGTTCCGTCGCCTTCACGGCCGCCTCGAACCCTTCGCGTGGAGCGAGAAGGACCGTGCGGAACGTGAGACCGAGTCGGGCAGACGCCCTGGAGCGGTCCGCGCGGCTCATCGGGCGCGCGGGGTCGGCCACAGAATCGCTCAAGCAGATACCTCTTTGAGCCACGCCTCGAACGGCCGGCCACTGACGAGCTCGTAAGCCTCGACGTACCGATCGCGCGTCGCCGCCACGACTTCCTCGGGAAGATCGGGGGGCGGCGGCGAATGGTCCCAACCCGTGGAATCGAGCCAGTCACGTACGTACTGCTTGTCGAAAGAGGGCTGCCCGCGACCGGGCTCGTACTTGTCCTCCGGCCAGAACCGACTGGAGTCCGGCGTCAGCACTTCGTCGATCAGGATCACTTCGCCGTCGACCACACCAAACTCGAATTTGGTGTCGGCGATGATGATCCCTCTCTCGAGCGCGAGTGCGGCGGCCTTCTTGTAGACCTCGAGCGCGTACGTGCGGGCCGTGTCGTATACGTCCTTGCCGGCGATCTCGGCCGCTTCGCCCTCGGTGATGTTCTCGTCATGACCGGTCGTAGCCTTGGTTGCCGGCGTCAACAGCACCTCCGGCAATTGGTCGGATTCCTTCAGACCCTCGGGCAGCTGATGGCCGCACACGGACCGATTGGCCTTGTATTCCTTCCACCCCGAACCGGACAGGTAGCCCCTGACAACGAACTCGATAGCGACGGGCTCGGCTCGGCGGCACAGCATCGCCCGGCCGGCGAGATCGTCGATGCCGATGTCGGGAAGATCCTCGGCACGGATCGAGATCAGATGGTTCGGGATCTCGTCCATCACCTCGAACCAGTAATTGGACAGCCCGGTCAGCACCTTGCCCTTGTCCGGGATGTCCTGGGTGAGGACGACGTCATATGCGCTGATTCGGTCGGTGGCGACGAGGAGCAGGCTGTCTTCGCCGATCTCGAAGAGCTCCCTGACCTTCCCCGAGCCGACGTGCTTGGCCTGCGAACTCACAAAGCCTCCAATCGCCGGAAGATCTCGTCTGCATACTCAAGATAGCGCGTGGGGTCGAAGCATCTTTCGATTTCGTCGGGATCGAGATGTTGAGTCACGTCGGCATCCGACTTGAGCAGCTCTTTCAGGTGTCTGCCTTCGTCCCAGGCCGCCATCGCATTCCGCTGCACCAGTTCGTACGCGCTCTCGCGCTGAAGCCCCTTGGCCAGCAAAGCGGTCAGAACCGACTGTGAATGGACCAGCCCCCACGACGCGTCGAGGTTCTCGAGCATCCTGTCCGGGTAGACCCTCAGCTCGTCGACGACCCAACGCAGCTTGTCCATCATGTAGTCGAGCAGGATGCATGCGTCCCCCAAAGTGATCCGCTCCACCGATGAATGCGAGATATCCCGTTCGTGCCAGAGTGCGACGTTCTCGAAACCCGTTGCTGCGTACGCGCGCAGAAGCCGTGCGAGCCCGCAGATCCGCTCGCACGTGATGGGGTTCTTCTTGTGGGGCATGGCGGAAGAGCCTTTCTGCCCCTTGCCGAACGGCTCCTCGACTTCACGCACCTCGGTGCGCTGGAGATGCCTGATCTCTTGGGCGAAGCGTTCGAGCGAAGCCCCCGTGATGGCGATCGCCGCCAAGAACTCAGCGTGGCGGTCGCGAGCGGTGACCTGAGTGGCAGCGTCCTCGATACCCAGACCGAGCCGGTCACAGACGAAAGCCTCGACGTCGGGCGGGAGCTGTGAGTAGCTGCCGACCGCGCCCGAGAGCTTCCCAACGGCCACCCGATCACGGGCGGCACGCAGCCGGTCCCGGTCGCGGGAGAGCTCGAAAGCCCACCCGGCCAGCTTCAGGCCGAACGTCGTGGGCTCCGCATGGACCCCGTGTGTGCGGCCGGCCATGACCGTGTCCTTGTGTTCGAGGGCCTTGCGGCGGATCGTCTCGGTCAGTCGCCCGACTCCCTCTATCAAGAGGTCCCCGGCGTCCCTTAGTGCTGCTGCCGTGGCGGTGTCGAGAACGTCCGACGAGGTCAATCCGTAGTGGATGTGGCGACCCGCCTCGCCCACGTTCTCGCGCAGGTTCTCGACGAACGCGACGACATCGTGCTGCCGGACCTCCTCGATCTCGGCGATCCGCGCGACGTCGAATGCGGCCTTCTCCTTGATCTCGGTCAGGTCCTCGACGGGAACCTGTTCCAGGCGCACCCGGGCTTCGACCGCGAGGATCTCGATCTCCATCCACCGGGAGAACTTGGCTTGCTCGGAGAAGATCGCCGCCATCTCCTCACGGCTGTAACGAGGTATCACCAAACCATCCTACCGAGCCATTCTTGGCTAACTGAGTAACGCTCCAGCGCGCTCTGACGAGACAAGTTCGCGTTCTATCGTGGCCGGATGAGCTCGGGCGGGTCGCTTTCTTTCGATCGGGCAGCCGAGTACTACGACGCGACGCGAGGCCGTTCCGACGAGATCGAGCGCAGCGTCGCTCGCCTGGCCGAGATCCTTGGGGGCCGCGACCGGTGTCTAGAGGTCGGCGTCGGTACGGGCCGGGTTGCGTTGCCTCTTCACCAGAAAGGGATCGATCTAGTCGGGATCGACATCTCGGCGCGCATGATGGCCAAGATGCGCGAAAAAACATCCGGCCGTCACCCATTCCCCCTGGTGCAAGGGGACGCCACGCGCATACCGTTTCGCGCACACAGCTTCGACGCTGCTTACTCCATCTGGGTATTGCACCTGATCCCGGCCTGGGAACGCGTGTTGGACGAATTGCTGCGTGTTCTTCGGCCCGGAAGTCCGATCGTGGTGACGCTGGGCGGCAAGTTCGGGTCGGGGCCGTGGGAAGAGATCGCATCCCATTTCCGAGAAATAACCGGAGCGGCACCTCCGGGCGCCGGGGCCATGACTGAGATCGATGCCGCGATGGACGCTCGTGGATACCGCGGCACATCCCTGGAGCCGTTGATGACGACGGTCGAAGTCTCCGCGGAGGACATCCTTCACCGGCTAGAAGCTAACCAGCACTCGTTCACGTGGGTTCTCGACGACGCGACGCTCTCAAGGGGCGTCGCCGAAACGAAAAAGTGGGCCGAGGAGCGCTACGGCGATCTAACGGTGCCGCTGCGCAACGAGTTCGGGGCCGAATGGCGGCTCTACGAGCTCCCCTAACCTCGAACTTGTCGCGTCAAAGCGCGCTGGAACGTTACTCAGTTAGCCAAGAAGGGCCTAGAGCTTTTCGCCCGCCACCATCTTTAGTTTGAACTCTTTCAAACTCTCGGCAAGGGCCGAGTCCTCGAGCGCGAGCATCTGGACCGCGAGCAGACCCGCGTTCTTCGAGCCGCCGATGGCAACTGCCGCAACCGGAACGCCCGGTGGCATCTGCACGATCGAGTAAAGAGAGTCGACGCCGTTCAACCCTTCCTGGAACAGCGGCACACCGATGACCGGAAGATGTGTGTGCGCCGCGACGACGCCGGGAAGGTGCGCGGCCAAACCGGCCCCGGCGATGATGACCCTTAGTCCACGCTCCGCCGCGGTCGAAGCGTATTCGCTAACGCGACCCGGATTGCGATGCGCGGACATCACCTCGATCTCCCAATCGATCTCGAACCGATCGAGGACCGCTCCGGCCTTTTCCATCACCGGCATATCGGAATCGCTTCCCATCACGATCCCTACTAGTGCACCCATCAGTCGCTTCCCTCCGCTCTAGCCGCGATGTCGGTTCGCAAGTGCTTGCCTTCGAAGTCGATCGTCCCGGCGGCATCGTAGGCCCTAGCGCGTGCCTCCTTGAAAGTCTTGCCTAGAGCGCTAACGGCGAG
>Ga0190265_10004020_pt1 | contig 10132 bp, 8 predicted proteins | sample Popmic124T_FD_133135 | JGI IMG/M metagenome (GOLD analysis project Ga0190265, IMG submission 133135) | Populus adjacent soil microbial communities from riparian zone of Indian Creek, Utah, USA - 124 T | ecosystem: Environmental > Terrestrial > Soil > Riparian zone | place: USA: Utah | collected...
CCGCACTTGGTCGTCCGAGGTCACAATCACGAGATTGTCGGCGATGGCCTGGGCGACGAGCATCCGGTCGAAGGGGTCCCGGTGCAACGCCGGGAGGTCTCGCAGCGCACGGACGTGACGGACGCGCACCGGCAATTCGGTGAACCGCTTCTCTTCCAGTTGCTCATCCAAATCGAGCGGCGCCTTCAGTTTGCCGAGGGCGCGTTTCATCTCGATTTCCCACGCCGAGGCAGCGCTCACGAAGACCACCGTCTCGGGCGTTTCGATCTTTTTGCGGGTTTCTCGGCGCAGTCGATCGGGAAATGCGAGACACCATAGCAAGACGTGCGTATCGAGCAGAAGGCTCATCAGCGTACGGGCTTGGAGCGGGCCTTTTTGCTCGCGGGGCCGGTTTCGCCGCTGAAAAGCCGCACGATGTCGGCGTCGATTTCGTCGAAGTCCTCGCCGATGGTGAGCTTGCCCTCCCATCCGCCGAGCTTTCGCGGCGATTTCGACGGCGTGCAGGCGACGAGCTTGACGTAAGGGCGGCCCGCCTTGGCCAGAACAATCTCCTCGCCGGAAGCTGCTTCCTCGACGAGGCGCGACAGGTGGGTCTTCGCGGCTTGAATATTGATGACCCTCATAAGACCAAGTCTGGTCTGGTCTGGTGAAGGCGTCAAGGCAGGGACGGCGCGCATGTTCGCTCCCCTGTCGGACCATCGGAGAGACAGGTTGCTAGTCGGCCGTTTCGCTGGTCCGCAACACTTCGATGCCGGGGAGCTTCTTGCCTTCCAAGAGCTCGAGCGATGCGCCGCCGCCGGTGGAAATGTGTTTGAACTTGCCGGCAATTTCGGGACCGGCTTGCGCCACGGCGGCCGCGCTGTCGCCTCCGCCGACGACGGTGAAGCCGGGAGCCGCGGCCATGGCGCGCGCGACGTTCATGGTGCCGCTCGCGAATGGTGCTTTTTCGAAAAGGCCCATGGGGCCGTTCCAGAAGATGGTCTTGGCCGAGGGGAATTTCTCGGAAAAGAGCTTGACGGTCTTGGGGCCGATGTCGAGCGCCATCGTGCCGGCGGGGATGGAACCGACGTCGACGGTTTGGCCCGAGGTGGCGTCGAGCGACGGTGCTGCGACGACGTCTTCCGGCAGGAGCACGGCGACTTTTTGCGAGCGTGCCTTGTCGAGAAGCGTGCGCGCGAGGGGGAGCTTGTCCTTTTCGATGCGCGATGCCTGTACGTCGATGTTGCGCGCGGCGAGGAAGGTGTTGGCCATGGCGCCGCCGATGCACAGGACGTCGACCTTCGCCAGCAGGGCTTCGACGACGTCGATCTTGTCCGAGACTTTTGCGCCGCCGAGGACGGCGACGTAGGGCTTGCCGGGATCGGTGACGAGACGGCCGAGGGCGCTGATTTCCTTTTCGATCAAAAAGCCGCATCCGCGCTCGCGCATGATGCGCGGCAGGGCGTGCACGGAGGCGTGCGCGCGGTGACAGGCGCCGAACGCGTCGTCGACGTAGACGTCGCAAAGCTCGGCGAGCTGGCGCGCGAAACCTTCGTCGTCCTTTTCCTCTTCGGGGTGGAAGCGGAGGTTTTCGAGGAGGCAGATCTGGCCCGGGCGCAGATCTTTGACGACTTTCTTGGCGGCGTCGCCGATGCAATCCTCGGGCAGGTGCACTTCGGTGCCGGCCAGCTCGGATAGGCGCTGGCCGGCCGGTTCGAGGCTGAGCCCTTCGGTTTTGCCCGGTTTGGGGCGCCCGAGATGGGAGGCGAGGACGACGCGCGCCCCCGCCTCGAGTGCGAACTTGATGGTGGGCAGGGCTTCGCGGATGCGCGTGTCGTCGGTCACCTTCGTGCCGTCGAGCGGAACGTTGAAGTCGACGCGGATGAAGGCCCGCCGGCTGTCGAGCTTCAAATCGCGGATCGTTTTGATGCCGTCGAGCATGCCCATGGAGCGACTCCCTAAAATCCTTTCTTCGCCATCAGCACGGCGAGGTCGGCCATGCGGTTGGCGAAGCCCCACTCGTTGTCGTACCAGCTGAACACCTTGGCGAAGCTATCGCCGATGAGCGCCGTCATGGTGGCGTCGAAAATCGACGAGCCGGGGTGACCGATGTAGTCGCTCGAGACCAGCTGTTCCTCGGTGTAATAGAGGATGCCCTTCATGGGGCCGGACTCGGACGCCTTCTTCATGGCGGCGTTGATGCTGTCCTTGGTGACGGGCTTTTCCGTTTCGACGGTGAGATCGACGAGCGAGACGTCCATGGTGGGGACGCGCACCGCGCCGCCGTCGAACTTGCCTTTGAGCTCGGGAATGACTTCCGACAGCGCCTTGGCGGCCCCGGTCGTGCTCGGAATCATGCTGACCGCGGCGGCGCGCGAACGGCGCAGATCGCCTTTGTGGTGCGGGACATCCAAGATGGTCTGATCGTTGGTGTAGGCGTGGATCGTGGTCATGAGACCGCGCTTGATGCCGAAGCTGTCGAGCAGCACCTTGGCGATGGGCGCGAGGCAGTTGGTCGTGCACGAACCGTTGGAAACGATGTGGTGCTTCTTGGGATCGTAAATGCTGTCGTTGACGCCGAGCACCAGCGTCGCGTCTTGCCCTTTGGCGGGGGCGCTGATGACGACTTTCTTGGCGCCCGCTTCGAGGTGACCGGCGGCCTTCTCTTTGTCGGTGAAGAGCCCCGTGCACTCGAGGGCGATGTCGACCCCGAGCGATTTCCAGGGAAGCTCTTTCGGGTCTTTGACGGCGAGTACCTTGATGTCTTTGCCCCCCACCGAGATCGCGCCTTCCTTGGCCGCGACGTCGGCGGCGCGGAAGGTGCGATGGATGCTGTCGTATTTGAGCAGGTGGGCCAGCGTTTTGGGGTCGGTGAGGTCGTTGACGGCGACGACTTCGATGTCGTTGATTTTGCGCTCGACGATGGCGCGCATGACGCACCGACCGATACGTCCGAAACCATTGATGCCGATCTTGGTGGCCATTCTCTTGCTCCTTTAGAAGGAGCGTATAACTAGACTCCAGGCCATCGCGGGTCAAGCGCAGGAGCGCGTTATGAGCATGGCGATGGTTTGACGTTCAGGCGCCTGTACGCCCGGGGCAACTCGTCACCGGGCTCGTCGTGCTACGACGTCCGGCCGTGAGAGCGCTCGAAGGCATCCGGGTCCTGGATCTGACGCACATGTTGAGCGGTCCGTATTGCACGATGATGCTCGCCGATCTCGGGGCCGAGACCATTAAAGTTGAGCAACTTGGCAGGGGTGAAGGTACGCGTGCGCTGCTCGCCGACGATCCGGAACATTCGCGCCATGGGATGGGCGCCTATTTTCTCACGCTCAATCGCAACAAGAAGAGCATCGCCATCGATCTCAAAAAGCCCGAAGGGGCGGCGATTTTCCGGGAGCTCGTCGCGATTTCCGACGTGGTGGTCACGAATTATTCGGTCGGCGTCGCCGAGCGTCTCGGCATCGATCACGAGCGGCTCGCCGCCGTGAATCCGCGCATCGTCACTTGCAGCATCACTGGTTTCGGCGAGACCGGGCCACACCGAGACTGGAAGGCATTCGATATCGTGGCGCAGGGGACGGGGGGCGGCATGAGCGTCACGGGCTGGCCGGGCGGGGAACCGCTACGGGCCGGGATCCCCATCGGCGATTTGGGCGGTGGCTCAATGGCTGTCATCGGCGTGCTCGCTGCTTTGCAGGCTCGCCACCGCACGGATCGGGGACAACACGTCGACATCTCGATGCAGGATGCTCAGGTGAGCTGGCTCACGTACATGGCGACGATGTACGGACTCTCGGGGCGCGCGCTCGGGCCGGAAGGCAACTCGCATTTCGCCTACGTGCCCTATGGCACGTTTCCGGTCAAAGACGGGTGGATCATCATCGCCGTCATTTTCGATGGCTTTTGGAAACCACTGCTGGAAACCACCGGCCTTGGCGAGCTCGACACGATTGAAAACGAGCTGGCCGCGGGCCGCTTCAAGAACCGGGCGGTGATCGTGAAGCGCCTCGGCGAGCGGTTGCGTGAAGAAGGGCAGGGCCATTGGCTTCCGCGCCTGCGCGCCGCGCGCATTCCATGTGCCCCCGTCAACGACATCGCCCAAACGGTGAGCGATGAACATGTGCGTGCGCGAAAGATGATCGTCGAGGTCGAGCTGACCCAAGGGGGCACGGTGCGCATGCCGGGCAACCCGATCAAGCTGAGCGATACGTTCGAATACGTGTATACGTCACCGCCGGCATTGGGTGAGCACACCGACGGCGTGCTCCGGGATTTGCTGGGCAAGAAACAAGATCAAATCGACGCGTGGAAGGCGCTCGGCATCGTCGCATAACGGACGTCGAGCACGCGGGCCGCGAATCGATGGCGCTACGCTAAGGTCCGAGCGCCTCCAGGGCTCGCCGCCCGTTCTCGTTGCCCGGATGAATCGATGGGCCATTGATGTCGACCATGAAATCGTAGGTCATCACACCTCCGTCGGTCGTGACTTCGGCGCGCACCCGCTCGTGCTGCATGCAGGAAGACTCGGTCGCGGTCGACCACTCCGGCAGCGCGCCGGGGCGCTCGGCGCCGATCACCTCGGGTAGCGACCGTCCCGATCGCGCGCGGTAGCTCTGCACGACCTCGAGGGCGTTGCGCTCGTCGCCCGCATTGAAGCGGGCCTGGACGTACAAAATGGTGCCCGCCGCGAGCGCGCTCGTCAGGACCATGCCGATGTTGCGAAGCAGCGTGGAGGCCAAAGTGGGCTCAGTCGACGACGGTCCCCAGTTTGCGAAAACGCTGGTAGCGGTCTTCGGCAAGCTCCGCCGGACCCAGTCGATCGAGCGACCCGAGTGTCTCGTGGAGAACGATTCCGAGCCGCCGCGCGGCGTCGTCGTGGTCGCGATGCGCGCCCCCCGCCGGTTCGTCGACGATGACGTCGACCACACCGAGGCGCAAAAGGTCGGGCGCGGTCATCTTGAGCTGCTCGGCGGCGTCGGCGGCGCGCGAGCCGTCTTTCCAGAGAATTCCCGCGCACCCTTCGGGAGAGATGACCGAGTAGCACCCGAATTCGAGCACGAGCACGCGATTGGCGACGCCGAGCGCGAGCGCGCCTCCCGAGCCGCCTTCGCCGATGATCGCCGACACGATGGGCACGGTGACCCGGGCCATGGCGGCGAGCGCGGCACCGATGGCCTCGGACTGCCCCCGTTCTTCGGCGTCGATGCCCGGGTATGCGCCGGGCGTATCGATGAACGTCACTACGGGGAGCCCGAAGCGATCGGCGAGCTCGTACATACGGATGGCCTTGCGGTACCCTTCTGGCTTGGGCATGCCGAAATTGCGCACCACGTTCTCCTTGGTGCCGCGCCCTTTCTGGTGCCCGACGACGACCACGCTGCGGCCGCGAAAGCGCGCGAGGCCGGCCACCACCGACGCGTCTTCGGCGAAACGACGGTCGCCGTGCAGCTCGATCCAATCGGTGAAGAGCCGCTGCACGTAGTCGAGCGTGTAGGGCCGGTTCGGGTGACGGGAGATCATCACCTTTTGCATCGGCGTGAGGTCGGCGAAGAGCTCGCGCGCCAGCCGGCCTGCCTTCTCTTCCAGCCGCTGCAGCTCGGGCGCGAACTTGGCGTCGCTGGCAGCCAGCTTACGCAGCTGCTTCACCCGGTCGACCAGGTCGACCACGTGCTTTTCGAACGGTAGAACGAAGGCCGCCATCAGCCAGGCCCTCCGATCTTTCGGCGGGGCACGCGATCGTGCGAGTCTCGAGGTAAAATCATCTTGCCAGGGGGCCGAAGAGGGCCGCCCAAGGGTGTCGCCTCACGGCCACTTCTGCAAGCACTCGCTACGACGCGATGGGTCAAATGACGCATGCACCGGATCAGGCTGCCGAGGGCGACGCGGGTACCGCGTCCGAGGATGTCGCCACGCCTTCGCCTTGGCGCGACTTGATCTGGCTGGCTCTGCTGCGCCTCGGGGTAAGCGCGGGCGTGGGGATGCTCGGCATCGTGGCGCTTTCGGACGACGACTACGCCCGCGTCACGATCGCCCAAAGGTTTGCCGCGAGCCCCCGCCTCGACCCGAGCGGCACGAGTTGGTTGCCGTTCCCTTTCTGGGTGATGGGTGGCGCCATGAAGCTGCTCGATTCTTCGATCGACGTGGCGCGACTGGTCACGGCCGCACAGGCGGTGGCCGCCACCTGGCTCCTTTTTGCCGCCGGGCGAAGATGGGGTTTCTCCGAGAAACGGGCGCTCGTTTTCGCCGGGCTTGCGACGTTCACACCTGCCGTGGCGTTGCTCGGCAGCGTGACCGTGCCCGAGCTCCCTACCGCGGCGCTCGCGCTCTTCGCCATCGTGGCGGCGACGGCGCCGCGGCGCCCGGCGACGTCCGATCGAACGTCGCTTCTTGCCGGGGCCCTGGCGATGCTGGCCGCCACGCTTTCCCGCTATGAAACGTGGCCCGTTGCGTTGGCCGTCGCCGCCATCGTCTGGAAGAGGCAAAAGGGCGATGGCCCTTGGCGGCGCGCGGCGTGGGCGGCGCTGCTTCTCTTCGGGCCGGCATGGTGGATCGTCCACAACCGCATCGCGCACGGAGACGCCCTGGCGTTCCTGCGCCGCGTGGCGAGCTACCGATCGGCGCTCGGTCAACCCCCATCGAGCGGCGTGTTTCCGTACCTCGTGGGCTTGTTCGATGGGAGCCCAGCGGCGATGGCGGCGCTCGCGCTGATCGTCTGGGCGTTGCGACGCCGGCCGGATCGCGCCGCGTCGCTCGAAAAATTACGGCGATTTCGTGCGTGGGGCGCCGCTGCCGCCCTGCTCGTCGCCTTTCTCCTGGCGGGCGAGCTTGTGGGCGGGGCGCCGACGCATCACCCAGAGCGCGCCTTTTTGCTCGTTTGGCTCATGGCGACGTTCCTGGTCGTCGATCTCGCCACCTTCACCCTTCATCCGGCATTGATAGCGGTGCCGTTCGGTCTTCTCGTTCTCAACTATCGCGACATGCTCGCCGATCGCGGCGTCGAAAGAGGGATGGAGGAACGGGCCGGCCAGCAGCTTCGCGCCCTCGTGCCGCGCGGCGAACGCGTCTTCGCGGCGACGAACGACTACGGGTACTTCGCGATCATGGCCGCTTTCGGCCGGCCTCAAGACGTCGTGGTCGATTCGCAAGACCCGCGCGTGAAGAGCTCGAGCACGCTGCTGCGCGATCCGTGGAATGCCGTCGTTCGTATGCGCGCCGAAAATGCGTCGTGGCTCGTCGCGCCGTCTTCCGTCGTTTTCCCCCTCGCATTGCAAGAGCGGATGCGCGACGGGCCGCTCGTCATCTACGAGCTGCGGCGCTAGACTGCGCCGAGCGCGCGGGGCACGGTGGCGCGCGGGTTTTCGCGCACGACGTTGAAAATGCGAAGCGCATTTTCTTTGTTCTTCACGTGTGCGGGCGGAAGTTCCTGGTACTCGAACTTGCTGCCGAGCCGCGCATAGGTCGTCTCGCTCACGATGATCTGGCCCGTCTGCGCAATGCCGCAGAGGCGCGCCGAGGTGTTCGCCGTATCGCCGATGACCGTGTAAGAGAGCGCCTTGGAGCTGCCGATGTATCCGGCCACGAGCGGACCGGTGTGAATGCCGATCCCGATCGAAAGCGGCGGCAAGTTCGACGCAACGCGGCCGCGGTTGAACTCGCCCAAGACCCGCATCTGCTCGAGCGCACACTGCACGGCGAGCGCCGGATCATCGGGATGCGCTACCGGGGCACCCCACAGCGCCATGATCCCGTCCCCCATGAATTTGTCGAGCGTCCCTTCGAATTTGAAGATCGTCTCCACCATGTGCTCGAAGTACTCGTTCAACATGTCGACGATGATCTGCGGTTCCGTCTTCTCGCTCATCCGAGTAAAACCGCGGATGTCGGAGTTGAACACGGTGCATTCGCGGACCAGCTCGCCGCCCTTTTTGATCTCGAGCTGCCCCGAGATGACCCGCTCGGCGACGTTCGGCGAAAGGAGGCGCGAGAAGCGCTCGCGCGTCACGATCTCGTGCTCGATCTTCTTGGCGAGGATGTTGATCTCGATGAACATCGCCGCTTGGTTGACGATGGCCGTCACGAGCTCGAGGTCTTTGCGCTGGAACTGCGCGAGCGTTTCCGAGTCGAGCCAGAGGACGCCCAAGATCTCGTCGTTGTGGAGCAGCGGCACGACGATGGCGGAGCTGATCCGGTTTAGGATCATGCTCTTGCCCTTCGACGCCGCGAAATCCATGGCCGCGTCGTGGGTGAGCACGGCGGCGCGCTCTTTCATGACGTGGCTCAGGATGGTGGCCGACACTTGAATGGGCGCGTCGGTTCCGTCGCGGCGCCGGCTGGCGCCCACCTCGAGCTCACCGCCCGCACCCTTCAAGAAAATGATGCCGCGGTCGGCGCGGATGAACTTGAAGATGCTGTCCAGGATCTTGTCGAGCAGCTTGCTCGTATCCCGCTCGAGCGCGATCTCGCGCGAAAGTTCATGCGAAGCTCGCAGGCGCTCGTAGTCGGCCCGCACCTGGGCGGCGTCCTGGGCGATTTGGTCGTAAGGCAGAAAGCCTTTTTGCGCGGCCGCGATCTGCGTACCGATGGCGCGGTCTTCCTCCTGCACCTCGATGCGGGTGCCATGGAAGTTCTGCGAACCGATGGGGGCGACGCTGACACCGCGCGTGCGAAGAGGCGGCTGTCCGCGGGGAGGTCCGGGATCGACCTGCGAATTCGTCGATTGTGCAAGCGGCGAGGCACCGGGGCGGGGCGGGGAGTAGCCGCCGCCCTGCGCTCGCCCGACGCCGGTCGGATCTTCGAAACCCGCATGGGCCGCAGCTGCCGCCGGTCCCGCGCTGGAAGGTGCGTGAAATCCGGGCGCCGCCTGCTGCCAACCCGGCGATGGCGCCGGCGGGGGCGGCGCGGGCCCCATGGCGCGACCGCTCCCGTCGTCGAAGCGCGCGCGGGTCGTCCCCATCGTGATCTCGTCGCCGTGCTTGAGCAGTCCCTCGCCACGTACACGGTCGCCGTTGATGTACGTTCCGTTGAGGCTGCCGAGATCACGGAGGACGAAATGGTCCCCTCGTTGCTCGATGATGCAGTGCTCTTTGGAGACGATCTTATCGAGCAGCTGGATGGAATTATTGGGATGGCGGCCAAGCGAATTGAGGGCTCGCAGCTCGACTGCTTGCTGTCCACCTTCCGCAGTCACGATTTGAAGGCGCGCCATACGGGGAGAAGACCCATGTTAAACCTGCCCCTTTCGGACTACAACAGGCGGCACGGAACATGACGCGACATCTTCTCGCCATCGACCAAGGCACCACGGGAACCACAGTGCTCGTCATGGACGTCGAAGGCCGGACGCTGGGGCGCGCGACGCGCGAGTTTCCCCAGCATTTTCCGGAGCCGGGTTGGGTCGAGCACGAGCCGGAAGAGATCTGGGACAGTGTATGCGTAGCGATCCGCGGTGCGCTTTCTGCGGCTAAGCTCGGCTGGGAATCCATCGCCGCCATCGGCATCACCAATCAACGCGAGACCACGCTTCTCTGGGAGCGCGCCAGCGGCAAACCCGTCCACCGCGCCATCGTCTGGCAAGATCGGCGTACCGCGGCTCGCTGCGCGGAGCTCGACGCCAAAGGCCATGCTCCTCGCGTTCGCGAAACGACGGGTCTCGTGCTCGATCCCTATTTTTCGGGGACGAAAATCGGCTGGCTGCTCGACAACGTGGCGGGCGCTCGCGCCCGCGCCGAGAAGGGCGAGCTCGCGTTCGGCACGGTCGACAGCTACCTCGTATGGCGTCTCACCGGCGGCACTGCGCACATCACCGACGTTACCAACGCGTCGCGCACGCTGCTCATGAGCTTGCGCACGCTGGCGTGGGACGAGGAAATGTGCCGCCTCTTCGGCGTCCCCCGCGCACTTCTTCCCACCATCTCCCCTTCAGCGGGGTCCATCGCAGAGACGCGCGCGACCGGGGACATCCCCGCGGGCGTTCCCATCTGCGGCATCGCCGGCGATCAGCAAGCCGCCCTCTTCGGCCAGGCCTGCTTCAACGAAGGGGACGTCAAATGCACGTACGGCACCGGGGCGTTCGTCCTCATTCATACGGGCGCGCGGCCGGTGGCGAGCCGGTTTGGGCTGCTCACCACCGTTGGCTGGAGGGTCGGCA
>Ga0190265_10004021_pt1 | contig 10132 bp, 9 predicted proteins | sample Popmic124T_FD_133135 | JGI IMG/M metagenome (GOLD analysis project Ga0190265, IMG submission 133135) | Populus adjacent soil microbial communities from riparian zone of Indian Creek, Utah, USA - 124 T | ecosystem: Environmental > Terrestrial > Soil > Riparian zone | place: USA: Utah | collected...
ATGGGCGCGGAGGATGTCCGCCGCCAGCGGCTGAACGTGTATCGCATGGAGCTCCTGGGGGCCACCGTGGTTCCGGTCGAATCCGGCACCCGAACGCTCAAGGACGCCACCAACGAGGCGCTGCGAGACTGGGTGACCAACGTCCCCACCACGCATTACATCATCGGCTCGGTGGTGGGTCCCGATCCCTTCCCGCGCATGGTGCGAGACTTTCAGTCGGTGATCGGCCGCGAGGCCAGGGCCCAGATGCTGGAGCGCTACGACAGCCTGCCTCACACGGTGGTGGCGTGCGTCGGTGGCGGGTCGAATGCCATCGGGATTTTCAGCGGATTTCTGAATGATGCCGGGGTTCGGCTGGTGGGCGTGGAGGCCGCGGGGAAGGGCCTCGCGTCAGGCCATCACAGCGCGACGCTCACTGCCGGAACGCCCGGCGTGCTTCACGGCAGCCTGAGCTATCTGCTCCAGGACGCCGATGGCCAGGTCTCTCCAGCGCACTCGATCTCGGCCGGACTCGACTATCCGGGAGTCGGACCGGAGCACAGCCATCTCCGGGACACCGGGCGGGTGAGCTACGAGACGGCCACCGATGCCGAGGCGCTGGATGCTTTTCAGAAGCTTTCCCGGCTTGAAGGCATCATTCCCGCATTGGAGACTGCCCACGCCCTGGCCTGGATCCAGCGCGCCGCCGGGCAGTGGACCTCCAATCAGACCGTCCTGGTGTGCCTCAGCGGAAGAGGCGACAAGGACGTCGCGCACGTGGCCGATCTGCTCGGGGCCCCGGTTTGACGACGGAGCAGACGTCGACCCATCTGCTGCCGGCCTCCCAGGTTTCGGAGCTGATTCAAGCCATGGTCAAGGCGCTCCGCGCCTTCCAGATGTACCTGCCGAACAACCCGATCTACCAGCGTGCCATTCTGAATGTGCGCAACGCCCTCGGCCCGGTGTGGGCCGCCACCGACGAGCTCACTCTGCATGTGACGGAGTCCGACGTTGTCTGGGAGGAGCAGTCTGTCTATCACCAGGTCAATCGAAGCGAGAGCCTCGCCTGGAGCCTGTTCAAGGACGGCATGCGCGAGATCGTCCTTCATCGGGGCGCGGAAGAGGAGGAGCTACCGCGACTGCTCGCCACGATCAACAAGGCGCGCTTTCTCCCAGCCGACGCGGGCGACGATCTGCTCACGCTGTTGTGGGCTCTGGAATTCGAGCACATCAAGTACCGCTTCATCGATTTCTTCGCCGAAGGCGGCGGAGAGCTGCCTGGTCCGTCGGGGACAACCGGCGGAACGGCCACTGCGGCGGACCGCAGGGCGCAGGTGGCGGAGGAGGTTCCCGAGCGTCCGAAGGGCATTATCGAGCTCGACGACGTCGACTCCACGCTGTACTTCCTGGACGAGGACGAGATCAGCTATCTCGCGAAGGAGCTGGCGGAGGAGTACAATCGCGACGTTCGGGGCAGCGCCCTCAACGTGCTGTTCGATCTGATGGAGACCCAGCCCGAGGACCGGGTGCGGGACGAGATCCTCGGGGTCCTCGATCAACTCTTCCCGAACCTGCTCACCAGCCGCGACTTTCGAAGCGCGGCTTCCGTCCTCCGGGAAACCAAGCTGCTCAAGGATCGGGCTACCAACCTTCGCCTGGAGCAGGTCCAGCGACTCGACGGGTTTGTAGGAAGGCTGAGCGAGCCCGCGATCGTCGGGCAGGTCCTCCAATCGCTCGACGAAGCGAGTGGACTCGGCCTCGACCAGGATGCCGCCTCACTGCTGCGCGAGCTGCGGTCGACCGCCCTGGAGCCGCTGGTCAGCTGGCTGCCCAATCTGTCCTCGGCGCCACTGCGCAAGATGCTGGAGGACGTGGTGGACAAGCTGGCCGGCAGCAACATCGCCGAGGTCCAGCGCCTGCTTCGCGAGCCCGACTCGCCGGCCCTCATGGGCATCGTTTCGATCTGTGGGAGGCTCCAGCTGCACCATGCGGTTCCCAGCTTTACCGATGTCATCGGACACGCCGACCCCGCCGTTCGCCTGGCGGCGGTGCAGACGCTCGGCCAGCTGGGAACGCCGGGCGCCATGACCCTCCTGGACCGGGCGATCGATGATTCCGATCGCGCGGTCCGCCTGGCTGCGGTCCGCGGCGTGGGCACCCGGGGGTACAAGGGCGCGCTTCGGCGGATCGAGGCCGTGGTAATGGGCAAGTCCTCGAAGACCATCGATCTCACCGAGAAGATGGCGTTCTTCGAGGCCTACGGCGCCATCGCAGGTGCCGGAGGCCTGAAGACGCTCAGCACGATCCTGCTCCAGCGAGGCCTGCTCAAGATGAAGGAGCCGCCGGAAACCCGCGCCTGTGCCGCGGTGGCGCTCGGCCGGATCAAGACCCCCGAAGCGCGCGAGCTGCTGCAGCGGGCCGTCGATGACAAGGAGCTCGTGGTCCGGAACGCGGTAAACCGCGCACTGCGCGGGGCGGCATCGTGAACCGGCCTGCGGAAGGGGCCCCCGGAGGTTCCGCGCCGGAGGGCCAACTGCGCCAGGCAGGGCGGTCGCTGTTGCTCGCTCTCTACGCCGCACTCCGCAGCCTCAAGATGTATCCGGTCGAGAACGCCACGGTGCAGAAGTCGCTCGACGATTTGGACGCCGCCGCCCGGTCGCTGCTCGAGACCGAGGTCGAGCTGGAGATCCGCATAGCGGGCGACTTCATCTTCGTCAATGGTACCCGGCTACGGGTCGAGCTCGACAACTACGCATCCTTCAGCCACATCCTGGTCATGTTGCGGGCCTTCGAGATCGGCGTGTTGCACGTCCACTCCGGGATGGATCGGCGACAGTGGCAGATCTTTCTCAGCATCCTGCTCAGCGTCAGTCAGCAGGGTCAGACGGAGGAGCGCCTCGAGGAGCTTCAGGAGCGGCTGGATGCCGCCAAGGTGACCCACCTGGGAGTGGAGCGCGCCCAGGCGGAGGGGGGAGCCTCGGAGCAGTCCCGTCACCAGGCCAAGCGGGTGTATTCCGAAGGCGTGGCGGTCACCCGGGACATGGTGAGCGGGATTCGCCTGGGCCGGGGTCCCCGCCTCAAGCGGGTGAAGCGGGCGGTCCAGCTGGTGGTAGACCAGGTGCTGAACAACGAAATGTCCATGGTGGGCATGACCACGGTGCGGGATTACGACGAATACACCTTCACCCACTCGGTCAACGTCTGCATCTTCTCCGTCGCGCTGGGGAAGAAGCTGGGCTTCACCAAGGTGCAGCTCTACGATCTCGGCATGACCGCGCTGTTGCACGATGTGGGCAAGGCCAGGGTTCCGGCCGAAATCCTGAACAAGACCGGCAGCCTTGACGAGCGTGAGTGGAAGTTCATCCAGCAGCATCCATGGATGGGCGCCTTGACCCTGTTCGGCTTGCGGGCCTACGAGGAGATTCCATATCGGTCGATCCTGGTAGCGCACGAGCACCACATGAAGATGGATCTCACCGGATATCCCAAGACGATCCGGCCCCGCACGCTGGGGATCTTCTCCCGGATCGTTTCGGTGGCCGATGGATTCGATGCGGCCACCACCCGGAGGGTGTACACTACGACGCCGATCGAGCCGGACCAGGTGCTCAAGGAGATGTGGGACAATCCCAAGCGGGGGTATGACCGCGTGGTCGTGAAGGCTCTGATCAACCTGATCGGCGTCTACCCGGTGGGCACCTGCGTGATCCTCGACACGCTCGAAGTGGCTATCGTGGCTGGGCCGGGCCCGGATGCCCAGCAGCTCAATCGTCCACTGGTGCGTATCGCGGTGGATGTGGATGGGGCCACCGTGCCCCTCCCCGGGAACCAGGTGAGCCTCGCGGAAAAGGACGAGAGCGGTGCCTACAAACGGTCCATTGTAAAGGTCACCAACCCCAACCGATTCGGACTGACGCCTGGCGACTACTTTGTCTGAGTCCGGCCTGGCGCCGGTCTGGACCAGACTCAGGTCGGAGGGGCGCAAGGCTCTCATTCCCTACCTGACGGCGGGCTACCCCACGCCGGACGCCAGCGCGGCAGCGCTCCGCTCCGCAGCCGAGGTGGCGGATATCCTCGAGGTCGGGGTACCGTTCAGCGACCCGCTCGCCGACGGGCCTACCATTCAGCGCTCTACCTTCGAGGCGCTGCGCCAGGGTATGACCCTGGCCGGCACGCTGGAGCTCATCGCCAAAGCGGACCTCGCCCGGCCGCTCGTCGTCTTCAGCTACCTGAATCCAATTCTCCAGTTCGGCGTGGATCGGTTTCTCCGCCGGGCAGAAGAGCTGGGCATTGCCGGGCTGCTCCTCACCGACCTGCCTGCGGGGAGCGATCCCGGGGTGGAGTCGGCGGTGCAGCGGAGCGGGCTGGACCTCGTTCGCCTTGTGGCGCCCACCACGCGGGCCGAGCGCCTGGCGGTGACGCTGGATGGGGCCCAGGGCTTCGTGTACCTGGTGGCCCGCCTGGGTGTCACCGGCGCCAGCTCGTCCCTGGATGCCGATCTCCGGGACTCGGTGGCACGAGTGCGGAAGGCCACCTCGCTTCCGCTGGCGGTGGGATTCGGCATCTCCACGGCGGAGCAGGCGCGTTCCGTGAGCCGGATGGCCGATGGGGTGGTGGTGGGTAGTGCACTGGTCGAGATCCTGGGCCGGGACGGCGTCGGAGCCGCCCGGACCTTCCTGGATGCCCTGCGTGATGCGCTCGACAGCGGAGACGCGCGATGACGGTCAACGTTTCGAAGGTGCTGCGTCACTACACCACCGTGCTGTTGATCGGCGGGTCCGCCCTTACCGCCACGGTGCTCTTCCTGGATCACAATTGGATCCACAAGCCCATCTCCACCCTGCTGCTCATGGTCAGCATCTGCGCGCTCCGGGCGGTGCCGATCCGGCTGAGCAAGTATTCCTATCTCACCCAAACGGGAATCCCGACGCTGGTCGGCGCGGTGTGCATTGGCCCCGCGCCGGTGGTGGCGGGTCTCTGGGTGGGCGTGATCTCCGGCGATGTCTTCTGGCTTCGCAAGCACCCGCGCGCGGGCCTGGTCAACTCCGGCCGTGAGGTCATCGGGTTCGTGGCCGCGTTCGGCCCCTACGCTGCGATCCTCGCGCTGAACGGGACCACCGAGCTCACGGTCGACTTCCTTCCAGCGGCTGCCATTCTCGTGTCGCTGTACTTCTTCATCAGCCGGGCGCTGTTCTACTTCAGCCTGCTGATCCGGGACAAGCTCGAGAGCGCCGAGAAGATCCTCATCCTGCGCTGGGAGGTCAGCTCGTACCTGCTCACGTTGATCGGGACCGCCATCGTGGTCCCGGTGCTGGCGGCGCTGGCCCCCGTGGGGTGGCTGGCCGCCGTGCTGGCGCTTGGAGTAGTGGGCCTGCTCTTCCGCCATATCTTCGACGAAGCGATCGGCGCCGAGGATCTGAACAAGGTCCACCTCATGGAAGGGGCGATCGCGAGCAACGCCACACTCCAGGGGTCTTTCGCCCAGATCGAGCGCCTGGCCTACCGGCTTCTCGACTGGGGGGATTTTCGGGTCTACCGAACCTCGGGCTCGGAGCCCTCGCTGGCCTTCCGCAGCAAGATCGGGCGGGCGAACCGCGTGGAGCCGGCCGCCTCGATCGCTCCGCTTCGTAAGGAGGCGGTGGAGTCCCGGGAGCCGGTGATCGTCAGAGATGCACGGCAGGACGACCGCCTGGGGGACTTCAAGGATGATGTCAGGATGCTGGTGATCCACCCGATCCGGTTCGGTGAGGAGATCCTGGGTACGCTCGAGGTGGAACATCACAAGCGGCACTTCTACGGCCCCAAGGATCTGGTGGCCATGAGCACTCTGGCGGGCCAGATGGCCACCGCGATCCATATCGCCGAGCTGCGGCGACCGCTCGTGCTCACGGTGGGCCAGATCGGCGAGCAGGTCACGTCGCTGGCCCGGGTGGCTGACTCGCTCCGTGCCTCTGCCACCGCGCTGGCCGACGTGTCGCTCGGCATGCGCCAGGGGGCGGTGGAGCTGGAGAAGTTCGCCGCCGGCGGCCTCAAGTCGACCGGCTCGCTCGCGAAGGCATCGCAGCAGATGATGGATCAGGGTGCCCAGGCGGCCGCGGCGAGCGGAACCGCGGCCGTGGTCGCCGCCCGAAACCGCGTGGTGATCGGAGATGCCATCTCGCGGCTGGTGGAGCTCAAGGGCTTTGTCGCCGTCGGCGCCGACAAGGTCGCGGCGCTCGGCGCGCTCACCCAGCGGATCACCGGCTTCATCGGCACCATTCGAGAGATCGCCGACCTGACCAACCTCATCGCCTTGAACGCCGCGATCGAGGCGGCGCGCGCCGGCCGGGAGGGTCGTGGGTTCGCGGTGGTGGCCTCCGAGGTAAGAGACCTCGCGGCGCAGAGTCTCCAGGCGGCCCGCGAAGCCGGCGTGCTGCTGGGTGAGATTACGACTCAGGTATCCGCCGTTTCCGGTCAGATGGAACAGGGCCGGGATGTGGTGGCCGGGGTCGAAGAGCTCAGCGCCGACGCGGCCAAGGCGCTCGATGCCATTGTGGGCACCACGGGCGAGGCGGGTGGCCACGCCAAAGCCATCGCCGCCACGGCGGCCGAGCAGCGGGACGCGGTCAACGCCCTCACCGGCCAGATCGAGCAAGTGGCCGCGAGCTCGGCCCGGAGCCGCGCGGATACCGACACCCTGGCGCGCCGGGCCGGCGAAGCGGCGGCGGGGCAGGCTGACCTCGAGCGTGCCATTCGTGAGCTCGGTGAGCTGGCCCAGGACCTCCAGCGGATTGCCAGTCACTTTGCCGTCGAAGGCTGATCGCAGGCAGCGGCGGGAGCGAGCGTACGTCGCACTGGGCAGCAACCTCGGCGATCGCGCTGCCCACCTCCGGCGAGCCCGAGAGGCGCTCGCGGCGCTGCCCGAGACCGATCTGCTGCGGGCGTCTGCCATCGAGGAGACGGCGCCGCTGGGTGGCATGCAGCAGCCGCCGTACCTGAACCAGATGGTGCTGCTCGAAACCGGCCTGGAGCCTCGCGTCCTGTTGCAGGCCTGCCAGGACATCGAGCGAGACGAGGGGCGGGAGCGGACCGAGCACTGGGGGCCCCGGACCCTGGATCTCGACATCGTCCAGTTCGGCTCCCGGCGAGTAACCGACCGCGACCTTATCATTCCTCATCCCGAGCTGTCCAATCGCGATTTCTGGCAGCGAGAGCTGGCGGAGTTGATCTCTCATGAACGCTGAGGCCCGTCCCCTGTCGGTGCTCGACCTGGTCGCGATGAAGGCGGCGGGCCGCCGCATTGTCATGCTGACCTGCTACGATGCCGCCTTCGCCCGGCTGCTGGAGCAGGCCGACGTGGACGTGCTGCTGGTGGGCGACTCGTTGAACCAGGTCCTCGCGGGTCATGAGACCACCCTGAGCACCACACTCGACCAGATGATTTATCACGCCGCCGCGGTCCGCCGCGGCTCCCGCCGGGCGCTGGTCTTCGTGGACCTTCCGTTCCTGACTTACCAGGTGTCCATCCCGGAGGCGATTCGCAATGCCGGACGGGTGCTCCAGGAGAGTGGCGCGCACGGGGTGAAGCTCGAGGGCGGGCGCCACATGGCAGAGACAGTGGGGGCACTGGTGGAGCGGGGCATTCCCGTGATCGGGCACCTCGGTCTCACGCCCCAGTCGGTCCACGCACTGGGTGGCTACCGGGTGCAGGGACGCGATGAGAACGCCGCCGATCGGCTGCTCGCCGACGCGAAGGCGCTGGAGGCCGCCGGCGCGTGCGCCATCGTGCTGGAGCTCATACCCGCGGCAGTCGCGGGACGGATCTCGAAGTCACTCACCATTCCGACCATTGGCATCGGCGCCGGCCCGCAGTGCGATGGACAGGTTCTGGTCCTGCACGACATGCTTGGCCTCAACGAGCAGTTCGCCCCGAAGTTCCTCAAGCACTACGCTAAGCTGGGCGAGTCGGTGCGCTCCGCGGTGCGGAGCTATGCCGGCGAGGTGCGCGAGGGGAAGTATCCGGCGAAAGAGCACAGCGTTGAGTGAGTCCTGACTCCCGACTCTCCACCATGCTCGAGCTCACCAGCATTTCCGATCTCAGATCGTGGCGCGCCGCCCAGCGCGCCGCCGGTCGCCGGGTCGGCCTGGTTCCGACGATGGGATATTTGCACGAGGGCCACCTGACCCTGGTGGACGAAGCGAAACGGCGGGCGGACGCCGTCATCCTCAGCATCTTCGTCAACCCGCTCCAGTTCGGTCCCACGGAGGATCTGGCGCGCTACCCACGGGATCTGCCGCGCGACCGGGCTCTGGCTTCGGCTCGAGGTCTGGACGCGATCTTCGTTCCCACCAAGGCCGCCATGTTTCCAACGGGATCGGAGGTGCGCCTGGCGCCGGGACCGATCGCGGATCGGTGGGAAGGGGCGGCCCGACCGGGGCACTTCGCCGGCGTGCTGACGGTGGTCGCCAAACTGTTCAACCTGGTGGAGCCCGACCTGGCCTGTTTCGGCCAAAAGGACATCCAGCAGCTCACCCTGGTCCGGCGCATGGTGCAGGATCTCGATTGGCCGGTGGAGATCGTCGCCGTGCCCACCGTGCGGGAGCCCGATGGCCTCGCGCTCAGCAGCCGGAACGCGTATCTGGCAACGGAAGACCGCAAGCGCGCCGTGGTGCTGAGCCGCGCGCTGCAGGCGGCGCACCTGGCCTGGCGCGGAGGTGAGACCCGAGCCTCTGCGCTGGAAGCACTGATGCAGCAGGAGCTGGGCAAGGAGCCCGCGGTGACGGTCGAGTATATTTCGGTCGGAGATCCCGATGTCCTCGCACCGGTCGAAATAGCGGATGCGAGCACGGTCGTATCCCTTGCAGCCCGAATCGGGAGCACCCGCCTCATCGACAACATCAAGCTGGGAGAAGGAATCCGCTGAACGAATCGGACACGGCGCCCCCACCGGGCCCGACCCCGCCCGGCCTCCGGCCCACGTTGCCCGAGTGGGCCGTCGTCACACCAGCGCGGCTGGAGCATATCCAGCGCGTCGCCCAGCTGGCGTCCGGGTGGGCAGAGCAGATGGGGGTGCCGGACTCAGAACGCAATCGCTGGCTTCGCGCGGTCTGGCTCCACGATGCTCTGCGTGACGCTACGGCGGACGAGCTGGCCAAGTGGGCCGCCACGACTCCTGGGCCGCAGGGACTGTGGCATGGGCCCGCGAGCGCCTCGCATGCAAAGGCGCAAGGTGAGATCGATCGCGGAGTGCTCGACGCGGTCCGGTATCACTCCGTCGGCCTCGCCGAGTGGGACATGGTGGGGCGGATCCTCTACTGCGCCGACTTCCTGGATCCCGGGCGCGAGTTCGACCGCGAGGCCCGCGCCGAGCTCGCCGAGCGATTGCCGCGGGACCCGGGCGGCGTCCTCCGTGAAGTCGCGCGCGCCCGCCTCCTCCATCACGTCAAGACCGGATGGCCCATTCTCGACCCTACAGTCCGATTCTGGAACAGCCTCGTCGCCGCTGGCTCTGGCTCGCGCTGAGCGCCGCACTCATCCTGCTCGCGGCGGGGAGCGGTTTCCTGCTGCGAGGAGAGCGTCAGGAGAAGGCGGCTGATCACGCCTTCGCCATCCCGCCGGTTCGGGGCCGGGTGATGATCGAAGTGCTGAACGGCACCCAGAGGCAGGGCGTGGCTCGCACCGCCACCCGGATGCTGCGGGGCAGGGGCCTCGACGTGGTCTTCCTCGGCAACGCCGACTCGGCGGAGACGGTGACACGCGTGATCGTTCGCCGCGGCGATCCCGAGCGCGCCAAGTACGTCGTCGATGTGCTCGGCACCGGGAAGATCGTGGTCGAGCCCGACACGTTTCGCCGAGTGGATGTGAGTGTGATTTTGGGGCAGGACTTTCGGCCGGTGCTTGATATCCATCCGTGAGGGGGGAAAAAGAACGCTCACGTTCTTTCTTCCCCGCCTTCCCACCCGCAGATCCCAATCACGATATCCATCACGTTCGTCCCGGTGAGTCCCGGCTTGATGAGCGCGCCAACCGACTCGAGCGCCGGGTAGGCGTCATGCCGCGCGAGGTCCTGAACCGGATCCCGCTTTCGGCTCCTGATCCTGCTCCAGGTGCCGCCGTCCACCACGGCGCCCGCGGCATCCGTGGGCCCGTCGCGGCCGTCGGTGCCTGCCGCCA
>Ga0190265_10004022_pt1 | contig 10131 bp, 10 predicted proteins | sample Popmic124T_FD_133135 | JGI IMG/M metagenome (GOLD analysis project Ga0190265, IMG submission 133135) | Populus adjacent soil microbial communities from riparian zone of Indian Creek, Utah, USA - 124 T | ecosystem: Environmental > Terrestrial > Soil > Riparian zone | place: USA: Utah | collected...
GGCTGCGCCTCACCGATGCCGAGCCGGACGGGCAGGTCGCCACGGTCGACGAGATCACCGACGTCGTCGCCGAGGCGGACCCGTCGGCGCAGGTGACCGGCCTGGTGACGCTCCGGGACCAGATCGACGAGGTCCTCGACCTGCTGCTGCTGATCGTGACCGGGCTGCTGGGCGTCGCGGTGGTGATCGCGCTGATCGGCGTCGGCAACACCCTGGCCCTGTCGGTGGTCGAGCGGCGGCAGGAGAACGGCCTCCTGCGGGCCCTGGGGCTCACCCGTGGGCAGCTGCGCGGGCTGCTCGCGTGGGAGGCGGTGCTCGTCGCGGGCGTCGCCGCGGTGCTCGGGGTCCTGGTCGGCGGCGCCTACGGGCTGATCGGGGCCGCCTCGGTGCTCGGGGAGGTCGGCGAGATCGTGCTGTCGGTGCCGTGGCTGCAGGTCGCCGCGATCGTCGTCGTCGCGACCGTGGCCGGGCTGCTGGCCTCGGTCCTGCCCGCCCGCCGCGCCGCGCGCACCGCCCCGGTGGCCGCCATCGCCGGCTGACGGGCGTGATCAGGTCACCTGATCGTTCTGGGTCCTGGCTCATGGCTGATGGTGAGCCAGGACCCGGAATGGTCAGGTCTCCTGATCATTCCGGCGCCCGGACGTCGTCGGGTTCACAGCGATCTCCCTGTTCCGGCTGGGATGCTGGAACCGTGCCGTCCCGCTTCGCCCGCCGTCTGACCCTGACCGCCTCCGCCTTCGCCGGTCCGGCGGGGTTCGTGGCCGCCGCCGCCTGGGGCCTGCCGACCGCCCTGGGTGCCCACCGCCGCCGGCTGCGCCCGGTGGTGAGCCGCTCGTCGCACTTCTCCGACGGCAAGTTCCACAACCGGATGCCGACGCCGGCACTGTCGCCGGCCAACACCCGCGACGGGCTGCTGCGGCAGTGGCACGAGGAGCGGCACGTCGGCCTGCCCGGTGCCCCGATCCCGCTGGCGCAGGCGAAGATCCCCGCCGACGCCGCCGAGCTCGCCGTCACCTGGCTCGGGCACGCCAGCGCGCTGCTCGAGGTCGACGGGCAGCACATCCTGCTCGACCCGGTCTGGGGTCACCGCGTCTCGCCGTCACCGGTGTTCGGGCCGACGCGGCTGCACGAGCCGCCGATGCCGCTGGCGGACCTCCCCCCGGTCGACGCGATCGTCATCTCCCACGACCACTACGACCACCTCGACCTGCCGACCGTGCGGGCGCTGCTGGTCACGCAGACGGCCCCGTTCGTCGTCCCGATCGGGATCGGCGAGCACCTGCGCAAGTGGCACGTGCCGGAGGAGCGCATCGTCGAGCTGGACTGGGACGAGACGCACCGGGTCGGCGAGCTCACGCTCACCTGCACGGAGGCCCGCCACTTCTCCGGCCGCTACTTCCACCGGGACACCACGCTGTGGGCGTCCTGGGCGATCACCGGCCCGCGGCACCGGGTCTTCTTCGGCGGCGACACCGGGTACACCCCGGCGTTCGCGGAGATCGGCGCCCGGCTGGGGCCCTTCGACCTCACGCTGCTGCCGATCGGCGCCTACAACGACGCGTGGCACGCGATCCACATGGACCCGGAGGAGGCCGTCCGGGCGCACGGCGACCTCGGCGGCCGGGTGCTGCTGCCCATCCACTGGGCCACCTTCAACCTGGCCTTCCACCGCTGGGTGGAGCCGGTGCAGCGGCTGCTGACGGCCGCCGCACGGACCGGCGCGCAGGTCGTCGTCCCCCGGCCCGGCGAGCGGATCGACGCGACCGCCCCGCCGGCACCGGTCGACTGGTGGACGGCGGTCGGGTCCGCGCCCGCCGACGCGCACGGTGACGCCGGCGCGGGCACCACCGTCCTCGCGCGGACGCTGACGAAGCTGCTGTCCCTGCTCCCCGGCTAGACGAAGGACCCCCTCCTCCCCACCCCTCGCACGCTCGGGGCGGTCCCCTGGAGGGGGCCGATGAGCGCTGCCCCTACCGGAGGAGCTTGGACATCCGGCGGTCGGCCAGCGGCTTGCCGCCGGTCTGGCAGGTCGGGCAGTACTGCAGCGAGGTGTCGGCGAAGCTGACCTCGCGGACGGTGTCGCCGCAGACCGGGCACGGCAGGCCGGTCCGGGCGTGCACCTGCAGGCCGGACCGCTTCTCGCCCTTCATCGTGGCCGCCTTCTGGCCCACCTGGCGGCCGAGCGCCTCGGTCAGCGTCGCGCGCACGGCGTCGAAGAGACGGACCAGTTCGTCGTCCTTCAGCTTGTCGGCGCCCTTGAACGGCGACAGGTGCGCGGCGTGCAGGATCTCGTCGGAGTACGCGTTGCCGATGCCGGCGATCAGCGTCTGGTCGGTGAGCGCGCCCTTGAGCTGCCCCGACCGGCTCGCCATGAGCGCGGCGAACTGCTCGCGGTCGACCTCGAGCGCGTCCGGGCCGAGCCGCGCGATGCCCGGCACCTCACCCGGCGACCGGACGACGTAGACCGCCAGCCCCTTGCGCGTCCCCTGCTCGGTGAGGTCGAAGCCCTCGCCGTCCTCCAGGTGGACCCGCAGCGCCAGCGGGCCCTTGCCCGGCTTCGGCGGTGCCGTCGGCAGGCCGGACCGCCAGTGCAGCCAGCCGGCGCGGGCCAGGTGCACCACCAGGTGCAGCCCGGAGACGTCGAGGTCGAGGAACTTGCCGTGCCGGCCGACGCCGGTGACCTCGAGGCCGCCGAGCGCGCTCAGCGGTGGATCGAACGTCTTGATCGCCTGGACCGACGCGAGGTCGACGCTCGTGACGATCCGGCCGACAGCGTTCTCGCGCAGGAACGCGGCCAGCGCCTCCACCTCGGGCAACTCGGGCACCCGACGATCATCCCCGGTTCCCGAGGACTGCGCCGTCCCCTTTCAGGGGACTTTCGGCGCCGGGAGCCGCGCTCGTTCAGGCCTTCGTGGTCTCGATGCCGCTGACCTCGACCGTCGCGCCCGGCTCGTGACGTGCCTGATCGGCGACGGCGGCGGCCACCGCCGTGGTGACGGCCGGGTCGAAGACGCTCGGGATGATGAAGTTCGCGTTCAGCTGGTCGTCGGTGACCACGGCGGCCAGCGCCTCGGCCGCGGCGAGCAGCATCCCGTCGCTGATCTCGGTGGCCCGGGCGTCGAGCAGCCCGCGGAAGACGCCGGGGAAGGCGAGCACGTTGTTGATCTGGTTGGGCAGGTCCGAGCGGCCCGAGGCCACGATCGCCGCGTACTCGCGGGCGCGCACCGGGTCCACCTCCGGCGTCGGGTTGGCCATCGGGAAGACGATCGCCCGCTCGTTCATGCGGGAGAGGTCCTCGACCTTCAGCACGTTCCCGGCGCTGACCCCGATGAAGACGTCGGCGCCCTCCAGCGCATCGGGCAGCTCGCCCCGCACGCCGGCAGGATTGGTCAGCCGGGCCAGGTCGCGCTTGGCCGGGCCGAGGCGGTCGTCGTCGGGCGAGAGGATCCCCTCCCGATCCCACACCAGCACCTGGCCGGCGCCGGCCTCGAGCAGCAGGTGCACGATCGCCGTGCCCGCGGCACCGCCACCGGCGACGACGATCTTCACGTCGGCCAGCTGCTTGTCCACGACCCGCAGCGCGTTCGTCAGCGCGGCGAGGGCGACGATCGCCGTCCCGTGCTGGTCGTCGTGGAAGACGGGGATGTCGAGCTTCTCCCGCAGCCGGGCCTCGATCTCGAAGCAGCGCGGCGCGGCGATGTCCTCGAGGTTGATGCCGCCGAAGCCCGGGGCGATGAGCTCGACGGTGCGCACGATCTCGTCGACGTCCTGGGTGTCGAGGCAGATCGGCCAGGCGTCGATGTCGGCGAAGCGCTTGAACAGCGCAGCCTTGCCCTCCATGACCGGCATCGCGGCGCCGGGGCCGATGTCGCCCAGCCCGAGGACGGCGGACCCGTCGGTGACGACGGCGACGGTGTTGCCCTTGATCGTCAGCCTGCGGACGTCCTCGGGGTGCTCGTACAGGGCCATGCAGACCCGGGCCACGCCGGGCGTGTACGCCATCGAGAGGTCGTCCCGCGTCTTCAGCGGCACCTTCGAGGCGACCTCGAGCTTGCCGCCGAGGTGCAGCAGGAAGGTCCGGTCGCTGACCTTGCGCACCTTGACGCCGGGGACGGCGCGCAGCGCGTCGACCATCTCCTCGGAGTGCGACGCGTCCGCGGCCGAGCAGGTGACGTCGACGGTGAGCCCGTCGGAGCGGCTGTCCACCACGTCGATGGCGGTCACCGCGCCGCCGGCGGACCCCACGGCGGTGGCGATGCGGCCGATGCTGGCCGGGTCGCCGTCGGAGGTGAGCCGCACGGTGATCGAGTACGACGCGGAGGTCACCGGCCCCCGGGGGACGGCGGCGGGAACGGGCTCTGCGGCGCCGGCAGCGGGCGCGGTCTCGGTGCTCATGACGGCGTCCATGGTCTCACCGCCTCCCACCCCGACGCCCGACCAGGTCACGTGGAGGGACGTGAGACTCGTCCCTCCGCCTTGGCCTTGAGCCCGGCGCAGAACTGGCGGAAGGACGGGTTGAGGTCGGGGGTGGTGCGCCCGAGCAGCCCGGCGAGCGGGCCGGAGTGGTCCTCGCGGACGGTCACCACGCTGCCGCCGTCGTCCTGGGCGTCGAGGGCGTAGGTCCGCTCGATGACGGCGAGACCGCCCGGGAGGCCGCCCCGCCAGCGCATCGCCTCCTGCGGGCGGATCTCGGTGACGGTCGCCGTGAACGGCCGGTTGCGGATCATCGTGGCGTAGACGGTGATCGGCTCGCCCAGCGCGACGGAGCCCTCGACCCGGTCGACGCCGGAGTCCCAGTCCCGCCAGCTCCCGACGTCGGTCAGGAGGGCCCAGACCTCGGCCGGGCTCGCGTCGATCCGGGTCGCCGCCTCGAAGCTCTTCACGAACCGGGAGTCTGCTCCGCCTCCCGCCGCTCGGCCAGGTTCAGGCGCGCAGCCGCGGGGGACGGACGTCGAGTTCGCGCCCGTGGGCAGCGGCGGCGGCCAGGCCGTGCGCCCAGGCGGCGAGCCCCGCGACGTCGATGCCGTGCGGGGGTGCCGCGGCGTAGGGCGCGATGGTGCCCGCCCCGCGGTCGAGCAGGGTCGCCGCGCCGCGGGAGTTCCCCCGGGCGGCGTGGGTCAGCCCCACGGCGAGCTGGGCCAGCCCCCGCCACAGCTGCCGCTCCTCCCCGGCCGCCGACTTCCACGCGTCCTCGAGGACCTCGTGGGCGTGGAACGGGCGCCCCGCGTCGAGGAGCTCCTGCGCCTCGGCCAGCGCCCGGGCCGGCTCGCGGACGACCCCCTCCGGCGCCCGCTCCTCACCGGCCGCGCCGTAGGGCAGCGGCCGGCCCAGCGCGTCCCGGGGGCGGGCGTTGCGCGCCCGGCCCTCTGCGTCGCGGTCGCGTCCGGAGGTCATCCGGTCAGTCTGCCCGTGCCGATAGTTGAGAGCCGATGCATCCGGGACGCGGGGAGGCCCGGAAGGAGGGGTGACAGGCAGTTCCGCTCTTCCGAAAGGGACACCCTCGTGAGCACGATCCGCACGTCGTTCCGTGTCGCCGGCGCCGTCGGTGCCGTCGGCACGCTCGTCCTCATCGCCACCCCGGCCACCGCCGCGGACACCGCGACCGTCTCGGTCCTGCACGCCGTGCCGGACACGCCGGTCGACGTCTACGCCAACGGCGAGCGGCTGATCGACGACTTCCAGCCGGGCACCCTGACCGACCCGCTGCAGCTGCCGGCCGGCTCCTACGACCTCGCCCTCTTCCCGGCCGACGCCGCCGACGGGTCGGGCACCCCGCTCCTGTCGGCGAACGGCGTGGCCGTGCCCGCCGGCGCCAACGCCACCGTGGTCGCCCACCTGACCGCCGACGGCCAGCCCGCCCTGACGCCGTTCGTCAACGACGTCTCCGCCGTCCCGGCCGGCCAGGCCCGGGTCACCGTCCGGCACACCGCGGCGGCCCCGGCCGTCGACGTCCGGGCCGGCGGCGCCGTCGTCGTCCCCGGTCTGGAGAACCCCGACGAGGCCAGCCTGACCGTCCCCGCCGGCACGGTGAGCGCCGACGTGGTGGTCGCCGGTACCGACACCGTCGCGATCGGCCCGGCCGACCTCGCGCTCGCCGAGGGCACCACGAACATCGTCTACGCGTGGGGAGCCGAGGGTGGCTACCAGCTCGCCGTCCAGACGATCAGCGGTGGCCACTCCGCGCCGTCGGGCGTCCCGGGCGGCTCCGCCGGCCTGGTCGACGACGGTGCGCTGCCGGCGCCCGTCGCCGCCCTGTCGGTGATCGGGCTCGTGGCGGCCGGGGCGGGCGCGCTGCGCCTGGCCCGCAGCCGCGGCTGACCGGGAAGCACCGCAGGAGACCGCCGTGCGTCCCGCCGTCGTCACCACCGTCCTGGGCCTCACCCTCGCCGTCGCCGCGCCGACGACCTGGGCGCTGACCCGGCCGGAGGCGACGGCGGGCGCACCGGTGGAGCAGGCCCTCGGCGCTCCCCCGTCGCCGGCCACCCCGCCGTCCGCGGCGCCGGAGGCCCCGCTGGTGGTCGCCCGGCCCGCCGCACCCGCCGTCCTGGAGCAAGGAGCCGCCCCGGTCCGCCTGGCGGTCCCCGCCCGGGGCGTCGACGCCGCCGTCGACCCGGTGGGCGTCGAGGAGGACGGCCAGATGGCCCTCCCGGCCGACGTCGACCGCGTCGGCTGGTACCGCTTCGGCCCGGCCCCGGGGGACGACGGATCGGCGGTGCTCGCCGGCCACGTCGACGACCGCGAGCAGGGCCTCGGCGCGATGGCCCCGCTCCGGGACGCCGCGGCCGGCGACGAGGTCCTCCTCACCGACGCGGCCGGCACCGGGACCCGCTGGCGCGTCGTCTCGCGGGAGCTGCTCCAGAAGCAGGTCCTGCCCCTCGACCTCCTGTTCGCCCGCGAGGGACCGCCCCGCCTGACTCTCATCACCTGCGGCGGGCCGTTCCTCCCGGAGTTCGGCAGCTACCGCGACAACGTCGTCGTGGTCGCGGAGCCGGTCCGATGAGCCTTCTCGCAGTCCGGCCGGGCGACATGGGTAGCGTTCGGCCCGTGGTGACGGACCCCGGAGAGGCGCGGCCTGGCGCCCCGGACCCGGACGACCGGGAGCTGGGCCGCCGCTTCGCCGCCGGTGACGAGCAGGCGCTCGCCCTCGCCTACGCGCGCTTCGCCGGCCAGATCCACGGCATGGCCGTTCGCGCGTTCGGTCCCGGGCCGGACGCCGAGGACGTCACGCAGCAGACCTTCGTCTCCGCCTGGACCGGCCGTGCCGGCTACCGGCCGGACAAGGGGCCGCTGCCCGGCTGGCTCGTGGGCGTGGCCCGGCACAAGATCTCCGACACCTGGGCCCGGCGCGACCGGCAGCGGCGCGAGACCGAGGCGGCGATGTCGGAGGCGCAGGCGGCTCCCGGCCGCCGGGTGACGGCGGGGGTCGACACGCAGGTGGCCGACCGGGTGCTCGTCCTGGAGGAGCTGGACCTCCTCGGGCAGCCTCAGCGCGGCATCATCGAACTGGCCTTCTTCGAGGACCTCACGCACGCCCAGATCGCCGCTCGCACCGGGATCCCGCTGGGGACCGTCAAATCCCACATCCGGCGCACGCTCGAACGGCTCAGGACCAGGTTGGAGGTGGACGGTGCAGCACTGCACGCCTGAGCAGCTGGCGCTCGCCGCGCTCCGCGAGCCCCTCCCTGCCGACGACGCCGCGCACCTCGCCGATTGCGACCGGTGCCGGGCAGAGGTCGCCTCCCTGCAGCGGGCGGTCGACGCCGTCGCCGTCCCGCAGCTGGCCGCGCCCGGCCCGTCGGTCCCGCCCCCGCCGCGCGTGTGGGACGCGATCGCCGCCGCCACGGGCGTCTCCGCCACCCCGTCCCCTGCACCGGTTGCGGAGGAGCCCCCGGAACCGGTCGCCGAGGTGCTGCCCTTCCGCTCCCGGCGGCGGCCGGTCCTCCTCGTCGCCGCTGCGGTCGTGGCCGGTGCCGTGGTGGGCGCCGGCGCCGTCGCGGTGCTGCAGGACCGGGACGACGGCGAGGCCGTCACCGCGGTCGCCCTCGACCCGCTCGCGGACAACGACGCGTCCGGACGGGCCGAGGTGGTCCTCCGGGACGACGGCACCCGCGTCGTGGAGGTCGACCTCGACGCCCCCGCCCTCGACGACGGCTACTACGAGCTCTGGCTGATCGACCGCGAGGTCGTCGGCATGGTGCCGCTGGGCGTCGTCACGCCGGGGAGCCAGACCTTCGAGCTGCCCGCCGACCTCGATCTGGGCCAGTTCCCGCTGGTCGACGTCTCCGTGGAGCCGCTCGACGGCGACCCGACGCACTCGGGCGTCTCGGTCGCCCGCGGGGAGCTGGACGCATAAGTGACGCGCTCGCCTAGCGTGGGGACGTGAGCCTTCTCCACGAGGACCTGGCCGGATCGTGGCGCAAGGCCCGCCCCCGCCCCGCCGGACGGCACCTCGACAGCGCCGCCTCCAGCCGGCAGAGCCACCGGGCGCTCGAAGCGGCGGCGCACCACGCCCGGCACGAGGCGGAACTGGGCGGGTACGTCGCCCAGGCGACCGCCGAGGACCTGCTCCAGCAGGGCCGGTCGGTGATCGGCGGGCTGGCCGGGATGTCGGCCGCGGACGTCGCGTTCGTCGAGTCGGCGCAGGCCGCCCTGGTCGCCCTGCTCACCGGCTGGCGGCTGCCCGCCGGCTCCCGCGTCGCCTGCCTGCCCGGTGAGTACGCCCCCAACATCGCGCAGCTGCGCACCTACGGCCTGCAGCCCGAGCCCCTCCCGGTCGACGGCCTCGGACGGCTGGACGTCGAGGGCCTGGAGCGCCTGCTCGCCGGCGATCCGCCGTCCTTCGTGCACCTCACGCAGATACCCAGCCACCGCGGGCTGCTCCAGCCCGCCGCGGAGACCGTCGCCCTGTGCCGGGCCGCGGGGGTGCCGCTGGTCGTCGACGCCGCGCAGTCACTGGGCCACGCGGACGTGGACCTGGGCGCCGACGTCGTCTACGGCACCTCCCGCAAGTGGCTGGCCGGCCCCCGCGGCGTCGGCGTCCTCTGCGTGCGGCCCGCGCTGGCCGCCCAGCTCACGCCGGTCCTGCCGGAACCCGAGGGCGTGCCGCCGATGCGCGCGTTCGAGTCCGGCGAGGCGCACATCGCCGGGCGGGTCGGTCTGGTCGTGGCGGTCGGCGAGCACCTCGCCGCGGGTCCCGACCGCGTGCGGGAGCGGCTGGCGTCCATCGGGCGCACCACCCGCGAGCTGCTGGACGGCGTGGGCGGGTGGCAGGTGATCGAGCCGCTCGACGAGCCGACCGCCACCACGACCCTGCGCCCGCCGGACGGCGTGGACGTCGTCGAGGTCCGCACCCACCTGCTCACCGAGCACGGCATCGTGGTCAGCGCGATCGGCCCCGAGCGGGCACCCGGCGAGATGACCGGCCCGGTGCTGCGGGTCTCCCCGCACCTCGACGTCGCGCTCGAGGACCTCGAAGCCCTCGCCGCCGCGCTATGACGGCAGGCATAGGAACCTTTACCTGTGGCCTGGAGCCGACGGCGCAGGTTTAGGTACCTATGCCTGGAGGCGCGCGGAGACCCGGCGGTGGACGGCGAGCTGCTCGTCCAGGCCGGCGTGCACGGGGACGCCGTCCTCGACGACGAGCCGCCCGCCGACGACGGTGTGCCGGGCCGACACCGGCCCGCAGCGCAGCCACGCCTCGATCGGGTCCGAGAGCGCGCCGGCGAAGCGGACGCCCTCCAGCCCCCACACCACCAGGTCGCCGCACGCCCCGACCGACAGCTCCCCGAGCTCGCCGGTGCGCCCGAGGCAGGCCGCTCCGCCGCGGGTGGCCACCTCGAGGGCGTCGCGCGCGGACATGGAGCCCGCACCGTGGCGGAGCTTCCCCTGCAGCATCGCCGTCCGCGCCTCCAGCCACAGCGACGCGGAATCGGCCGACGCCGAGCCGTCGACGCCCAACCCGACCGGGGCGCCGGCGGTCCGCAGCTCGGCCACCGGCGACAGCCCGCTGCCCAGGATCATGTTGGACGACGGGCAGTGCGCCGCCCCGACGCCGGCGGCCCCGAGGCGGGTCACCTCGTCCGGCGAGGGCCACACCACGTGCGCCAGCCAGGTCCGGTCGGTCATCCAGCC
>Ga0190265_10004023_pt1 | contig 10130 bp, 10 predicted proteins | sample Popmic124T_FD_133135 | JGI IMG/M metagenome (GOLD analysis project Ga0190265, IMG submission 133135) | Populus adjacent soil microbial communities from riparian zone of Indian Creek, Utah, USA - 124 T | ecosystem: Environmental > Terrestrial > Soil > Riparian zone | place: USA: Utah | collected...
GATAAGGTGACTGTATTTGAGTTCGATGAATTTGATTCAGAAGGCGAATCGATGGAGTTCATCAAGGCCATTATAAATTTCATCCTTCCTTCAAGCATGATTTTGCTCATTATGACACCTGCGTCATACGACGAAATAAGGAAAAGGAATACCTCATTATATGATAGATTGGAGAAAGCAAATTACAAAATCGATCTTGCGGGTTCCAACACATTTAGCGAAATAAACGATATTGTTCTTGAATACATGCGCTCAGGCGATGCTACCGGTGAGTTTACTGTAGAATCTGAATATGATCTATCCTCCAAGATCAAAATTATTTACGATGAATTTCCTGATTTTAGAAATGTTCGTTCTATGATAAATATTCTTTATCATGCAACAGAATTAGCTGGCAAGCGTGATGCAGGAAGCATCGACGAACAGGCATTAGATGAGACAATTAAGACAGCGTTTCCAGGATTGAGGATCAAAGGTAGTATAATGTCAGTCCCAGTCTCAGACTTCATGAAAATCAGAAGGATGTCCAATAACCTTCAAGAATTGGAAGACAGGGTAAAGAACGCAGTACGAGATCTTGTTCAATGTACCGAAGGCGAAAGTTCATTAACTCCCCTTGATCTATCTGAAGATACATCTGAGTTATTTGATGTGTTGTATCGTGATTCTCAAGGCGATAAAGTTGCTGTTTCAGTTGCTCTTGACAAGGAGAAATCATGCAAGATTAACCAAGGGATTGCCAGGTCTCAATTTTCAGGGTATGTTAACAAGGTCCTGATTCTGTCCGATAATAGACCAAGCCAATTTGATGTACAAAAAGAAATTGGTCCGCAGGTGAAGAATGTTAATATGGATAACTCGAAACTGATTGATTTGATTTATTTTAGTTCAAAATATAGAGATAGCCAGATCTCAGATGAGGATCTTAAACGAGCCTCCATGCTCGCAAGATCGATAGAGCTTCCTTAACCATTGCTGCCCTCCCAAACAGATCATACTATCATTGGAAATATGCTTCAAATGAAGGCTTCGTGAAGTTATTAGAACTCTTTTATGTGGGTACTGCTTACATGCTGTGTTGAAAGAGGGAAATTTTGGCGAGTGGCCTGGTCAAGACAACGTCGAAGACTACGAACTTGACGGTTCAATCGCCTGCAACGTCTGCGGAAAGGATGCGGATTTCGTGGTTCAACTAGAACTGGTGTGGGACAGGAGCAATTATAGTCTAATGAATTCGCTTAACCAGATGCCCTTCTATCTTTGCAAAGCACATGAGTATATTTATGAGCGAATGCAAAATAATATTGAACTAACAGAATACTTTCGAGAGACAGTAAATGCAAACCGTTAATGATAATTAAATTTAAGCTGCCCCTCCCTTAATAATGAGCAATAAAAAGAAATTCTCTAGTTACGACGATTTCTATAGGAACCTACATACTAGCGGTGCTTCAATTATCGAATTTAATAAAGGAACAGCACCTTGCATTTAGCTTGAGAACAACCAGTTTATGACATTTATCAACTATGCGGCTGGCAAAAAAATGGCTGTAGATACGAATCTGGATATCTATCATAACGGGAAGGATGTTTTTGTTCAAATAAATTTGAAAATAATGGACACGGCCATTGAACACTCCTTTTTGTTTCATGCCAACGAAATGGTGGCATTTTTTAAGGTGATGCTGGAAAGTGCACTAATCGTGCTGTCACCAACTGATCCCTCTTTAATGTCTGAAAACATCTTTGCAATACAGCTACCAAAAAAAGACAGATTAGAAGAGGCTTTCCAAATAATTTCAAGACACACAAACAAGACAGGACTTGAATAATATGAACGGACCAGCGCAGGTCAAGGCAGCTACCTTTTATAGAGACTGACATGCGACGGCCGGGATTTGAACCCGGGTTACCAGATTGGCAATCTGATGTCCTAGACCAAACTGGACGACCGTCGCATCTTACGAGATTTATGAAAGACTCTTTAACAACCTTTCGGTGCCTTGAAATCGAATAATGTACCGAGGAATACTCGTGCAATCTTGTACTTGAAAAAAAGTGTAAATCATTGATATGGGTAACAAATAGACCGACATATCGGAAATCTTGATTGGGACCCCAAAAAGCCCTCCATGTGTCACGCAGCGAGTACGAAAATTATTGAACTCTATGATCTGTTGAGAATTCGTGACTCTAGCTTAATAAAATGAGAGTCGTGTAGCCCCTTTTCTCTGTCACATATGAATCTTGAATCTCTTCGACTACTATGGTAATGGAGACCAGATCGCCACTCTTGCATTCTGTCGTTTCTAATACTACCATATCCTTAAGTATGTCTCCACCGACAAAACTCTCTTTACTAGCGGAGTAATTTACTTCCTTTTCCGAACTTAATAGAAAAACCTGACCTTTTTGATAATTCCCGATTCTAACCATTCTCCCTTGCCTTGGGAGCGCACTAACGGTTAAGGCAATTCTTCGTAAGGGTTGTTTGACAAATCGCTTGGCAGATCCCACAACGATCTCATAATCAAACGGGTATCCTGCAGTATACTCCGCCATCTTATTTATGCCATCATTCATTATGATATCGACTTTCTTTATATTGAGACCGTACTCGAAAATCCAGTTGGAAGTTGTTCGCGCAACCAAGTCGATGCCTTCTTTCCTTTTGACCGATTCTGGGGTACTGAGCTGATATCTATCAACCCAATCCTTGTAATCACTGCTAATGTCGCTTATGAAGTCCGAGCAAGTCACTTGATAGTCCTGGATGCTAGAGGCTCGTTCAGATGTAGTATCTCTAAATACCAAAGCTAGTAATCGAATATATACTAACTTAGCATCTCAATATTAAGATGAATGCAACTAGATTATGGTTGTGACTTTGGAGAGACCATTGAAGCTATGACAATAACCTTTTCGACATTACTTCAGGATCTTAGATCTAATATTGATTACAACAGACAGGTTTTGGAAAGTTCTTTAAGGACTAACCCTGGAATAGCTTATCAAAAGGTTAACGAAATAACAAGGTTTGTTGGGTCCAGGTACCACCTAAACCTACAGATACACTTCCCTGACCATCGAAGACTGTCTGTAATTGATTCCTATGGCACTGAGAACCTGGGGATCGTATTCGACAAGCATAGAAAACGGTTTCCTATTGAACGCGAAACTATAAAGCAGAAGGCTCTCGAAATATTTGCTGCCTCCAAAGCTGATGATGCATATATGTATGAAGACAAGGAAGGTGTGCGGATAACCATTGCCGAAGGCAGGTTAGAAATTCTGCCAGGATCCATCCACCTGTGGTGTAATGTGGAGAAGGATGGAGTAAAAGAGTTTGTGGACTGGTTATTTGAGAATGTGTATAATTTTAGCAATCCTCACTAGTCAATTAAGCTGTCATGAACTTAGGGAGAACTTCATGGCTATCTAATAGCCGGCAGTCGACACTCATTTTCTATATCCCGCCATCTCAAATGTGTATCTTGTGCTGCTGTCAGAATCGCCTACATCTGCTTTGATAGGCAATGGAAATCCATGGGCGATCCAAATCTTGCTTACTTTGGACGGAAGATCATACTGCAATACGTAAGAATCAACTGTTGTTCCATTGACGATGATCGAATCTTGTCCTGTAATCCGAATTGGTGCTGTGAGAGCGCCAGAGACTATGTTGTCCCAAATCGCTCCAGGGACCAAATATTTAGGTTCCCGTGCGAAATTGCGAATATCAAATAATGACGATTCTATGATCCTATAGACATCAGCCAGATCGCCTCCAGGCATCTGCCTGTTGGTTAAATACTCTTTTGAAAGAAGGATGCTCCCCGTATAAGCGTAGGAACCATTGATAATGTTAAAGTTTGCTTTCCAAGAGTCATTTCCTTCTTGAATGAATTGGATAGAAACAGTTGCATTCTTCAACGAAAGCGAGGTGGGGCTTGTTGAGGTTAGAATATAGTTCATTCGTGTATTATTTCTTAATCCTTCTCCCACTATCCACAGATCCTTTGAAGATGGTGGACTCAATAGTGAAGGAACAGGACCCGAAAAGCCGCCTCCAACAGCCACTATCACCAAACTAACAACAATTCCTAATGTCCCTAAAACCAAAGTGAGCAAGATTACTTGCCGTACGGGAGACATTATCTCTTTCCAAATACGATTGTTCTTAAAACTAAAGAACCAAAAAAAGACCGTTGGGACGGAATTATGATTCCCTCATTAAGTTGCTACAACCCTGAAGGATGAGCTCTCTATGAATTCTCCTGTCGTTACCCCCTCTTCTGAGGTTACGGTCACATCCACTTCATACGGGCCCGGTGAGGGGAAATTTACAGTAAGTAGGCCTGTACCATCATCGGCTCTTTGGCCCTTTAGATCAGTTATTGCAGTTCCGTTCTCTCCGGCTATCACAAGATCATATGTGACTCGGCTAACGGTTGCCCCAAAACTATCGCTAAAGATTAAGCCGAGCTTCGTATCCTGGCCAGCAATAATCGGATCTGGTTCCCATATCAACTTAATACTATAGGAACCCCTACCGGTTAGCTGGGTTAACGGCGACTTAGGGGTCTCTACGACGGCTTCTGGAGATGGAGGTTGACCGGCACCAGTGGCTTGGAGTTCGAATGCAAATAGGACAGGAGGGTTTCCGCTAGTTACCCCAGCAAAGGTCTCCGCCTTCACGGGATACGGTAAATTGGGATTTACCCAGATATGATTCTTAGCACCATATGTCCAAGATACATCAACGGTGTCAAATGTACCAGCAGGTGTTGTGACCTTGGCTGACCCGCCAGGAGAAATAGGCGAGCCTCCTATGGCTGCTATTTTCCCCCAATTCGGGGCACTAAGGGACTGCCCAGGCTTGGGGACGTACGATGCCAGCCACTGCAATGAACTAGAGTAAGCGTTTCTGTATGGGGCCATTTCAGCAGGTACGACTGAGGATCCCAACGCGCTCATGTCCAGATCACTGAGATGAAATGTACCGTTGTACACCTTTCCTTGATCGACTACGAATACTGGAGCGATCCAATATTTGTTTGCCTCATCGAATTCCTTTAGATACATTGTCATCAGAAATGGCCTGCCTTGATTAGTGTCAAGATTCTGAATCTTGTATGTATAATAGGCATCGGGCTTTGCTCCCTTGCCCACATACCAACTATCGCCCTGTGCAAAAGCACTGTTGGGGTCTAGTGTATTCATTAACACAATGCTTGATCCCAGAACGGTAACAAGGAAACATACTTCCAAGTTAGCTCGGAGGATCATTGAGGTCTTGGCTAAGTAGTTTTTCATTAACTGATATGTTCAAAAGGAACTGATAAATGTTTCAATAGCAGCCACCATCCTCTGGTTCCTATTCGACAGCTAACATAAATATGACTGATGTTCCCGATCTAGTGATGTATGTGTAACTGTCCCACTATACACTTCTATGAAGTGGAGTTCAAGCTATGGGGAATGCATGTGGTCCCAACACACAAGAATTGTGGGGATCCCCTCACACATGAACAAGCAACCAAATTCAACAAAGAACTAACGAAAATGTGGAACATGGAATAATTCGGGCCACTTATCTCTTTATCTGTACATTTCAACACCTGATGAAGTAGCAGTAACCCAGTAGACATGATATTGCAACCATCCCTTACCTTAGTATTTTCGCCCACTGCCAGAATTTTCCTATCTTGTCTTTGCTTTCGATAATAAATTCAAATCCGTCCCAATAATCTTGAAGATGTAAAGAGGTGGAAATACTTCAAAGTAACCGCGGTCAGAAAACCATACGTCAACTTTATTAATAGCCGGAATGAACTTGGTTTAGGTGATTTTGAATGACCAAGATGCTAACCGTAAACATAGAAACAGGTGGCGTTAACGAAAACGAAGCCAAGGAATGGGTTACTGAACTTACGAATGTCTATGCAGATATGGAGATTGAGGATGTCAATGTCTCAGGTAACAAGATCTCATTTAAGGCTGGTTTTTCGGGGATGGAGGATACTGAACCAGAAGATGTCAAGATGAAAATAGACGAATATCTCACAATGAATGAAGCATTCGAAGCCAAGAGCGTCTCAATTAAGTAATGCACGCCTCAGCTTAGTTTATCTCCTTTTTATTTGTCAGACTGTTGTAATTAATAGATTATCAAAAATAGTCACTCAAGTTTAAATAGTATGACAAGACCTTCTTATAGGTCATACGATGACGTGTAAAGGCATTTGTATTAGGCATAGGGCACAAAAGCCTGTCGGGTCGGGCAGGTACGTTAGTGGTCAAAGACGTTGCCAGATTTGTGAAATTTTTATAAAATGGGAAGGATTATGGTGTCCCTGTTGTGGTTATAGGCTAAGAACTAAGCCAAGAAATCTTAAGTACAAAGCAAAATTGCGTGCTAGAAGTAAGAGATTTGAAATAACTCAACCTGCGATAACCGTTCGGTGAGACCGCAGCAGCTGCTTGGCTGCTAGGGTAAGCTGTGAATTCCATCTTTGAATATGCTCAACGTCCAAGCTTAGATCCATTCCAATTTGTATCAGCTTTCCATAGGTTTGCCAAAAATTACTGTCGAGTGATTTGAGAATCTCTGAACACATTTTCCCAATATAGTAATAACAATCTACCGTCATGCCCGATTCGTAAAGAAAATTAATTTTGGCTTCGATTAGCGGTCTATCGTACCTTTGCGCGGCAAGTCGAGAATATGAAGGGATAGATCGTCTTAGTACAGAGCTTGATGCTCTCTCCACCCCGATGATCTCTAATGCCAATGAAATGCTCTCAGACTCGAACCGATTTGGCTCCAGCGTTTTTCTGATCAAATCCATCTGATGCAACGGCGATCCTGGTAACCCAGAAAAATATACCAGACTCTGCATGATTTCATAGGCAGAAATTTTGAGTAGCATTGAAGAAATTATGGGCGATTTCTGTGACATTCCTTCTATTTCGGTGTGTCTCATTAAGCAAGAAATGAGCAACTTTCTTGCGATTGCCGATTTGCTAGTAGTCCGTCTTTTCCTATTGACGTCGGTATTTTTTATCGAAGATAGCATGAGATCATCCGTATCATTTAGAACGATTTCCTCTACGTTATCTAGTATCACTTTTCGTACCTTGGATTGCAAGGGGATATGTAGAAGCTCCATCCAGTGTGAACCGAGTTTCGTCACCTTATGAGGATGATTTTCATTCGATAAGACAATTATATCAAATTCACAGCAGGGCTTTGATATTCCTAACCCGATCGCTCTACAACCAACGAGCAAAGCTGGCGCTTTTAAAACTTCATGGAGATAGGTAGAAATAACCGGTGGAATATCGTTGTCTTCCAATAAATTAGGTTCATCTAGGGAACACCAAATATAATGCAATCCATTAGTTGGGTGTTATCAGAACCATTTTCAAGCAAGGGATAGATCGAGTATAAACTGAGTAATTTAAACGCAATTTTTATATGATGAATAACATGCAATGTGTTGAGCTCCGGTGGTGTAGTCCGGTTAAGCATTTCGCCCTCTCAAGGCGGAGATCCCGGGTTCAATCGGATCGCGGTCAATACCGCAACGGAACAAATCCCGGCCGGAGCATGAAATATGAATGTCTATTCAGGATTCAGTAGTCCGGTCATTCTCTTCATCTCTTCTGACATTGATTTGCCAGAATAATAGGGGGACTATCTTGCTCTTCATCATCCGGTACGACTAGTGGAAGTAGATTACAAAGATTATCGTTTATAAATACAATGTATTCGAGCCGGTAGTCTTCAAAGCATGATTGTTCCAAAAGCATGGGACTACCGTTGTAATTAATGCTCTTCATTGTTCATTTCATGTTATCTTTCAAAGATAAAAGTATCATCAGTAATCAATGCACTGTGATAAGCTGCATTGCATCGCGGACACATAGAATGTACGCTTATACATTCTGTACAAAAGTCGCCTGCCTGCAGATACTCATAATCGTCACCGGTATAGAAACAGCTCTCACACACTCTTTTCAATACCATTCGGATAAGCTCCAACGCTTATTTAATGGTTCTCGATAGAGGCAGCTTTGTAATCAGTGGCCAGAGGATGGATCAGATTCTACCGCCCTCCACACCAATAGCTCTTCCCCCCCTACCAAATGAATGATGATCTAACTTTGTAAATGAAAAAAATTAGGTGAAGCCATCGCCCTGAAGACGTTTAACAACTGATTTCTAGAAAAAATTCAGTTCGAATCCAGGTGGTCTAATTCATGTATTAAAAAAGCTCAAGGGAATTACAACCTTCATTGATAACTCCGACGTGGATCGGAAGTCGTCACCAAGGAATAGTGTCTCCCTTTACGCACATTCAAATTGTCCCGTATCCATCAAGTTCGTTTCGCTATAGGAAATAATCAATTCTCCAAACAGTTCTTAATATATAATGATGCAAGTGCGATAAGCATTGCATTACCTATTTCAAGTTTGAGCGTAATATGGTATCTCAGTCGTCATTCTCGACCGTAAGTCTGGTTGTAACCGAATGACCACTTCTTATATGAGTGTTATGATGTAACCTCGTTAGTTCTGTAACTTTAAGATCTGAAAAATAGTCGACATTGTAGCGAGCCAAAATTGTCTTACAATCGTGACAGAATACTTCTTTAAATCCCATTTCTACACCACATAAAGGGCACCACATTGATTTAAATGATGATTTTTATCCTTTGTCAAAACGTTGAATGTGCCCAGCACTTATCTCACTTTCTTGACGAAATCGGTTGTCCTTGAGGAGAAACTTCGAAGCTTTATAGTAGATAACCTCTCCTCTTCGCTCAATGACAGCTAGAACAGAGTTCTTTCCCATTCTGGCAGTCTGATCGATTAAGTCGTAGAGCGCCTCAATCTTTAGGTTAATCCCTTCGTTTAGTGCATACACCAAATATTTTGAAGGCTTTTTTTGATACTCGCCTCTTTCATAGACCCTGAAGTCGATGCCAAAGCCAAACCCATCTTTCACAACATATCCACGACTACGCAAATCGCGGTACACTAGAAACCTAGTAAGTATGCTAGGATCGTGCTTTAACATCTTTTTTATTAACTGCTCAAAACCAATGTTGGTGTCTTCATTATTTTTTATTACCAACTTGTTTGTAAATGCTAAGTATAGAGCCTCGCAATGGCCAAGGGTGTATTCTGAGTCCTGATTTTCACCGAACCCTTTTGATCTGAGTTGATCTTGGAATTTTGTTTCATTTACTATGATCTTGGTTTCCCCTGCTGGCATAGTCGCCTCGATCAAATATGATACATCAAGCTCTGAGCCCTCAATATCAGCGGACATAACGAATAAATCGGAGCCAGTCCACATTTAAGCATTAAAAAATTGGTGCATTTTGTTGAAGGGTAGTAATTATAGAGAAATTCGTGGGATGCCATACGTAAGAAAGGAGTACATCAGAGGCAAGCCACAACTGAAGATTGCAAGATTCTCATCAGGAGAGTTTAGGGATGATTATGATTACAAGATTGAGCTCGTAGTAGAGGAAAGGCGTCAGATCAGGCATAACGCTTTGGAGGCAGCTAGACTTGGTGCAAACAAGACATTAGCAACTGCAGGTGACACGAGTTTCTTCTCCAGCATTAAGGTATATCCTCACGTTATTTTGCGCGAAAATAAGATGATTGCAACGGCTGGAGCTGATCGATTACAAGAGGGCATGAGAAGGGCTTTTGGCAAGGCAATGGGTCTGGCTGCTAGGGTCAAACCAGGGGACACTGTGTATGAGGCATACGTGAGCGCTGAAAACCTCCAACTCGCCAAGCAAGCCTTAAAGATAGCTGCGGGTAAGCTTGGGTGTTTGACTGTAACAAAATTAACTCAGCTCCGCGAAAGTGCACAAAAGGAAGAAGAATAGGGAGCAATTCGTATATTGAAGAATATAGAAATGGTCATTAACCGCATGCGGTTTTTGATGGACATAAACAGAGCAAATCGCCTCTGAAATTCTATCCGTTAGAGTCTATTCATTGTGCGGCATGGTCTGGCTAATTATGTTGGATGGTTGCATTGATTCGAATATGAATAGCTAATTTGTTATGATTTCAGGAGCCGTGACTGAGCTCATTTTCC
>Ga0190265_10004024_pt1 | contig 10129 bp, 8 predicted proteins | sample Popmic124T_FD_133135 | JGI IMG/M metagenome (GOLD analysis project Ga0190265, IMG submission 133135) | Populus adjacent soil microbial communities from riparian zone of Indian Creek, Utah, USA - 124 T | ecosystem: Environmental > Terrestrial > Soil > Riparian zone | place: USA: Utah | collected...
AGCGCATCACAGTACTGGTGGGCGAGCTGCAGATGGAATCCTTCAAGGATCGGCCGTGCGGGACGTTGTCGTCGGGTCAGAAACAGCGTGCGAACATCGCCCGAGCCTTCCTGCACGACCCTGAGCTGCTCATCCTCGACGAGCCGACGACGGCGCTGGACGTCGTGAGCGGCCGGTTCGTCGCTGAGGCCATACGCCGGAAGCGGGACGAGGGCCGCGCGGTGCTCTTCTCGACGCACATCATGAGCGAGGCGGAGTATCTCTGCGATCGCATCGCGCTCATGCACGCCGGTCGCATCATCGACGAGGGGCCTTTGCCGGATCTGCTCGCGCGATCCGGCCAGCAGAACCTCACGGACACGTTTCTTCACTACGTCACCGCATGAGCATCCGTCCGCGCATCGTCAAAACCATCTGGAAGAAAGAGATCAGCGAGACGCTGCGGGATCGGCGCACGCTTTTCATCACAGTGGGGCTGCCCATTCTGATCTACCCGTTGTTGCTGATGGGCATGACGCGGCTCGCCGAATCCGAATCCGAGGCCTCGTTCGCGCAGCCATCGGAAGTCGCGGTCTGGGGACAAGTGCCGCCTGGCCTCCAGAAGGCTCTGGCCAGCCGTCCGCGGCTGCAGTTGCGCCAGGATCTCGGTCTGCCTGAGCCCCTCAGGGCACCTATGTCGTCGGGAGAGATGAAGCATCCCGGCACGCGTGTCATCGAGGAGAAGAATGAGCGGCCGCGCGATGTCGACGCGCCACGTCCGATGGAGGAGGTGTCGAACCCCGTGCTCGACGCAGCGCGTGAGCTCGTCAGCTCGAGGCGCGTAGACGCGGTGCTCGTGATCTGGAGCCGTGGCGAAGCGACCTCGATCTACTTCGACTCGGTACGCCAGGACTCCGACCTGGCCCGGGCGCGCACGGTACGCGCCCTCCAGGCGTACGCCGACACCATCTCCTCGCCGCCGTTCGACCTGTCGATGCGCGACGTGGCACTCGCGAGCCGGCAGGCCGGTCGCGTCGTCGGCACGATACTGCCGTTCCTGCTGCTGACGCTGTGCATCACCGGCGGCCTCTATCCGGCCATCGACCTGACCGCGGGTGAGAAGGAACGGGGCACGATGCAGACGCTGATGTGTGCACCCGTGCTGCCGGGCGAGATCATCGCCGGAAAGTTTCTCGCCGTCTGGACGATGTGCCTCGCCTCCGCGCTCGCCAACATCGTCAGCCTGGCGATGACGATTACGCGCACGCTGCCCGTTGACGGCGCGGCGATTCCAACCTCGTCGTACGTGCTCACGGGCATCGTCGTCCTGCCGGTGACGATGCTGACGAGCGCGCTGTTCCTCGCGCTCGCCGTCTTCGCAAAGGACTACAAGGAGGGGCAGAGCTTTCTGACGCCGGTCTACATGGCGCTGGCCCTGCCGGGCGCGGTCACGATGCAGCCCTCGATCGAGCTGAACGCGTGGACGACGTTCGTGCCGATCGTCAACATCGCGCTGCTGATCAAGGCGCTGCTCGTGGGCGAGTGGCGCATGGAGCTCGTGTTCCTGACGCTCGCCTCCTCCACGCTGTATGCGGCCCTGGCGCTGTCCTTTGCCGTCCGTGTCTTCCAGCGTGAGCAGGTGCTGCTCGGCGGCCGCGAGTCGATGCGCGACCTCTTCGGCCTGGCACGCGGTGCCCGCCGGGTCCCGTCACCGTCGCTGGCGCTCGTGATGTTCTCGGTCGCGCTGGTGGCCTCGTTCTACGGTTCGCTGCTGCTCGAGGCTCGCGGGTTCATGGTCAGCCTGCTCGTCATGCAGTACGGGTTCTTTCTGCTGCCCGTCGTGGCGGCTGCACTGCTGCTCCGACTCGACGTGCGGGAGACGTTCTCGCTGCGCCTTCCGTTCATGGTGCCTCTCGTCGCGTCGGCCGTGCTCGGTCTCACGGCGTGGATGTTCGCAAGCGGCATCCTGCTGCGCATCGCGCCTCCGCCCGAGTCGCTCGTGCGCGCGCTCGAGAAGATGATCCGCCTGACCGACGAGGGCGCCTCGCTCTGGGTGGTCTGGCTCGTCGTCGCCGTGACGCCTGCCATCTGCGAGGAAACGCTCTTTCGCGGGTTCATTCTCAATGGCCTGCGCCCGCTGGGTGCGGTGCCGGCGGTCACCATCTCGGCGCTCCTGTTCGGAATCGCGCACGCGTCGATCTACCGCCTGCTTCCGACGTTCTTCCTCGGCTTGATCTTCGGGATTGTCGTGTGGCGAAGCCGGTCACTGCTCTGCAGCATCGTGGCGCATGCTCTCAACAATGGGTTTCTTGCCACGCTGACCGAATCTCCCGAGCTCGGCCGTGCTTTCGGCCTGCAGCCCGGCGCCGATGCGCTGCCCTGGATGCCGACGATCGTGGGTACCGCGCTATCGGTGGCCGCTCTGTTCGTGCTCGTTCGCCATGTCCGAAGGCGGGATGTCGCTCGTTCGGAATCGAACGGCCGTAGCGGCGGGTGATTCCCGGACGTTCCGTGTAAGTCGCTGAACGGCCGTCAATTGAGAGAGCCCGGCGCCAACGGCACGGCCTTCGCTTCACCACCGCCAGCAACCCTGGGGCGGAGAACCCGGGCGATGAGTGGCTCCCTCGTCCGGGTTTCTCCGTCCTTCTCTTGAACATGCTGTTTCAAGATCTTCGCTACGCGATCAGGCTCCTCCGCAAGTCGCCGTCCTTTTCGGCGGTTGCACTGGGGACGCTCGCGCTCGGGATTGCGGCCACCGCGGCGATCTTCAGCGTCGTCAACACGCTGCTCCTGAAGCCGCTGCCGTACGTCGAGCCGCAGCGCCTCGTGATGCTGTGGCAGGACCAGCGCGCCCGCGGCGGTCCCGAGGACGAGTGGCTTGCGCCGGCGCACTTCTTCGACTGGCGGAACCGCTCGCGTTCGCTCGAGGCATCGGCGGTCTTCGCGGGAGGCTCACCCGCCCTGACCGGCAGCGGCGAGCCGGAGCAGCTTCGCGGCTGGCGGGTGAGCGGCGAGTTCTTCCGCACGCTCGGTGTGACGCCATCGCTTGGCCGTGACTTCCGCGCCGACGACGACATGCCGGGCGCGGCGGGGACGGCCATCCTGACCCACGGCTTGTGGACGCGGCGCTTCGGCGCCGATCCAGGCATCGTCGGCCGAACGATCTCCCTCAATCGCGAGCCGTACACGGTCGTCGGCGTGCTGCCGGCGTCGTTCCGATCGCCGTTTGCGCAGCCCGAGATCTTCCGCCCCCTGCGCCTCAACCCGGTGAGCGCGTCGCGCCGCAACATCGTGCTGCAGATGATTGCGAGACTGAAGCCCGGCGTGGCCCTGGAGGAGTCACAGGCGGAGCTCGCCGCCGTGGGCGCGGCGCTGGCCGCCGAGTACCCCGAGAGCGACAAGGGGTCCACTATTCGCGTGACCCGCCTGCACGACGAGATCGTGGGCGAGGTGCGCACGCCGTTGCTGGCGCTTCTCGGCGCCGTCGTGCTGGTGCTGCTCATCGCGTGCGCCAACATCGCCAACCTGCAACTGGCGCGTGCCTCGGTACGCGGCCGCGAGATGGCCGTTCGCACGGCGCTCGGCGCCGGGCGCGCGCGGATCGTCTGTCAACTGCTTACCGAGAGCCTGGTGCTCGCGGCACTCGGTTCGCTCGCCGGTCTGCTTCTCTCGTCGTGGGCGCTCGACGCGCTGCTGGCGCTCGCGCCAGAGGGGACGGCGCGCCTCGACGAGGTGCGCATCGACGGCAGCGTCCTCGCGTTCGGGATGACGCTCGCAGTGGCCACATCGCTGCTCTTTGGCCTGGTGCCCGCGTGGCGCTCCGTCGGTGGCGACATGTCGGCGGCGATCAAGGAAGGCGGCAAGGGCGGAGGCGCACCGCAGGCGGGTGTGCTGGCCCGGAGTCTGTTCGTGGTGGCGGAGCTGGCGCTTGCGTTGATGCTCCTCGTCGGCGCGGGTCTGCTGATGCGCAGCCTCGCAAACATCCGCGGCGTCGATCCGGGCTTCGCGCCCGATCATCTCCTGACCGGCATCGTGACGCTGCCAACGAGCGGGTACGCAAAGCCGCCGCAGATCAAGGCGTTCTATCGCGCGCTCGTCGAGCGCCTGGAGAGCATCCCCCGTGTCGAAGCGGCTGCCATGATCAACGTGCTGCCCTTCAGCGGCGAGGACACCGATGTCGGATTCCTGATCGAGGGGCGGCCGCGCCCAACCGATCCAGGCGACCGGCCGACTGCGTGGTACCGCGTGGTCAGCCCCGGCTACCTGCGCGCGGTCGGAATGCGCCTCGAAGCGGGGCGCTTCATCGAAGCCGGCGACCACGAGAACGCCGAGGGTGTCGTCGTCGTCAATCGCACCTTGGCGAACCGTTACTGGGCCGCCGAAGATCCGATCGGGAAGCGCATCCGCAGCGGCGAACGTGTCTTCACCACCGTCGGCGTCGCACGCGACGTGCGGCACCGCGGCCTGCGCGAGGCTCCTCAGGGTGAGATGTTCCTGTCGTATCAGCAGGTGGACGAGCGCCGCATGACGCTGGTGCTGAAGACCGCCGGTGATCCCACGAGCGTGCTGCCGGCCGTGCGCGAGCACCTCGCGGCGCTCGATCCGAGCCTGCCGCTCTCAGCGATCACGACGGTCGAGGCGCTCCTGGCCGGCCTCCTGGCGCTGCCGCGCATGATCACGCTGCTGATGGGCGCCTTCGCGGCGGCGGCGCTGCTCCTGGCCGCGATAGGCATCTACGGGCTGATGGCGTACGCGGTCACACTCCGCACACGGGAGTTCGGCATCCGCATCGCCCTCGGCGCCGCGCGCGGCGACGTGCTGCGCCTGGTGCTCGGCCAGGCTGCCCGCATTGCCGTCGTCGGGGTCGCGACGGGTGCGATTGCGGGGCTCGGCGCCGCACGCTTGATCAGCACCATGCTCTTCGGCGTCACCGCGTCCGATGCTCCCACATTCGCCGCGACGGCCGCGCTGCTCGCCGGAATCGCGCTGCTGGCCAGCTACATTCCCGCCCGCCGCGCCGTAGGTGTGGATCCTGTTACTGCGCTTCGCGGCGACTGAGCCCAACGCCCAATCTCCAACTGCCAACTTCCAAGGCGATTCTCACGACTGCGCGTGACTGACCTTCTCACGGGCACAGAGCCGCGGAGATCGGCGCGGGCCGCGTGGAGGATACGTGGAATCTCCTGGGCCGCGCGTTGGGGGCCGTGGTGACGTGCGCCGTCGCGACGCTCAAGATCCCGCGCGCCCAAGTGCTCCAGGGCGCCGGCGTGACCCTCCTGGGCGCGTCCAGTCTCAAAGCCGCTCTGGACATCGACTGGAGCGATGCGTCCGCACAGGCCGACGCGCTGGCGCGGCTGCTGGCGGAGGTCGACCGCGTGGAGGCGTGGGTCGCTGCGCATGTGCCGGTCGCGGAGGCCCCGCCGGTGCAGGCCGCACTCGGCGCGCTGCGGCGCGTCCTGACGCAAGACCTGGAGCCCGACCCCACTACCGGGCACCGCCGGATCCGCCGCGGCGTCGCCGCCGAGCGGACGAGCTGAACGCCAAACGCCGCTCGGCGCGACGTCCTCAAAACCAAGCAAGGACGCGCTACGAATCGAATTGTAGGGGAATTTGGCCGTGATGCTCTCTGCGGCTCAAAATGCGAAGAGGTCGGCTGAGGGCGATCTCTCACTGCAGATAGCGATGGTTGCGGGGGGGCCGATTTTGTTTCGTGAATGTCGTGATCTTTGCGTCTCTGCGACTCCGCGTGACCGGGACAAGGGCAGTCACGTGCAGTCATGAAAGTCAGCGAGCGAAGCGGACAGCGGAGTCGGCTTGGGAGTTGGGCGTTGGAGATTGGGACTTGGGGTGAGGGCTACGGCCGTGCCGGCTCGATGTCGACGGTGATCTGCCGCCACTTCCCCTGGCGGAACCGCGCCACGCTGAGGACCGCGCGGGTCAGGTGGCCGAGGACGATCGAGAGCCAGATCTCTCCGGGCTCGAGGCCGCCGCTGGCCTGGAAGATCGTACACAGGCCGATCGGAATGGCGATCTGCGACACGATCGAGATGTAGAGCGGGCTCCGCGTGTCGCCCGTTCCCTGCAGGCCGCCGGTGTACGAGAGTGCCACGGTGATGAAGAATCCGGAGACGCTCAAATACATGAGCAGCTCCTCGCCGAGGCTGCTCACGAGTGGTTCGGTCATCCCGAACACGCCCAGCAAGTACTGAGGGATCAGCACGAACGCCAGGCCCACCACTCCTGCCACCATCAGACCGATACGTGAAGCGACGGCCACGCCGTGGACCGCGCGTTCGGGATTGCCCGCACCGAGGTTTTGTCCCGCGATCGTCGCCGACGCGCCCATCAGTCCCACTGACGTCCAGGTGATCAGCGAGAAGAGCTCCGTGTAGCCGACGGCAAACGCCGCCTGCGCCGCGGCGCTGTGCTCCAGCGACCCGATGAAGCGCAGGAGCAGCACGCCCGCCACGTTCATCGCGATCCCCTGCACGCCCGTCGGCAGGCCGAAACGGAACAGCGAGCGGATGATCGTGAAGTCGGGGCGGCGATCCATGTGCGCGTCGAAATGAATCACCGAGCCCGGCGCGAAGAGCCGCCACATGCCGTACGCCGCGACGATCGTGCTGCTCGCGATGGTGCCCAGCGCGGCGCCGACCGTGCCGAACGCGGGAATCAGTATCACATTGAACACGACGGTGAGGATCGTCATCGTCACGCCCAGCCGCAGCGGCGTCCGCGGGTCGCCGGCCGCGCGGAACGCGCCGCTCAGCATGAAGAACATCATCAGGCCGAAGTTGCCGATGAACATCGCCCGCAGGAACGGAAGCGCCTCGCGCTGCACCTCCGGCGCGGCGTTGACGATCTCGAGCAGCGACGGCGCGGCGAAGTAGCCGACCGCGCCGAGCGCAACGGCGAGCGCCAGGGCGGTAATGAAGGCCTGGTAGACGCAGCGGTTCACCTTGTCGGGCTCGTTCGCGCCGGCGAAGCGCGCCACGAGCACTCCCATTCCGGTGAACATCGAGCTCATGAAGACGATGACGACGAGAACGATCTGCCAGCTGACGCCGATCGCGGCGTTGGCGGTGTAGCCGACGAAGTGGCCCACCATCGCGTGGTCGATGATCCCCTGCAGCCCGGCGATGACATTCTGCAGCATCGTCGGCCACGCCAGCCGCCATACCGCCGGACCGATGGGTCCCTCGACGATGGAGCGATCGAAGTTCTGGGCTGGTTTGAGCGCGGGGTCGGACATTGGCGCGGTGACTCGGCGGTATCCCGAAGACCGAGTGTACCGTGCGAAATCCCAACCACCAAATCCCGACTCCCAAACAAGAGCGATTCTGGGGATGAGTTGGGGATTGGGACTTGAGATTTGGGATTTGGGACTTGGGATTTGAGTTGCCGAGTTTCCTACGGCTGGTAAATCGCGCAGACCGCCCCTGCCGGATCTTTGATCACGCAGTAGCTGCCGCCGCCCGCCTTGCGAATCGGCGACAGCAACTGACCTCCACCATCGACGCACGCCTGAGCGCTGCGCTCGACGCTCTCGACGATGAAGTAGAGGATCCACACCGGCGGAAGATCGGCATTGCCGGCGCGCGCGTGGCACACGCCGGCCATCGGCTTGTCGCTGCCGGGCAGCGTCATGTTGAAGTCGCTGTAACCGCCCATGTCAACCGGCGACGAGTCCCACCCGACAACGGTCTTGTAGAAGTCGCGAACGCGTTCTGGATCGGACACCGTGAGATCCTGCCATCCCACCGTGCCGATCGCCGGTGACTCGGACATGCGTGAATACTACGCCACAACCGCGGACGCAACGCGATCGATCTCCTGTCGCATCCGGGCGTCGAACTCCTTCACCACGCGCTCGTCGATCCCGTAGGTCGAGAGCCACGAGTTCACGGCGGCATCGGCGCCGACCTTGTCCACCCACAGGCGGTAGAGCGCATCGTTCAACCCGTCCACGGTGACCTGGAACCCGCGATTTGGGATCGCAGCCACGACCGTGCCTTCCATGTGGTCGCCGGTCGAGAGCGTGATCGCATACCGTGCCCCCGGGCGCAGCGCGCCTCCTTCAGGGCTCGCAACCCCGCGATCGCTCAGGATCCCTTCCGCCAGTTGCGGCCACAGCGCGTGGGTTGGCGCCGACACCACGGTGCGATTCCAGGCAATGCGGCGGTCCTCGCCGCGATGGCGTTCGAGATAGTGCTTGAGGCCGTTCAGCTCGAGCTGCCAGCCAACGCTCACGCCTTCGTACTCGTCGTCCCAGGCGCTGCCGCGCCCGAAGCCCGAGTGCACGAGACGGAGGGACGTCGATCCGCCTCTCGCTTCGAGGTACCAGTCGATCGCGATCGGAAGCGGCGCAACCGATTGGTTCACCGCTTTCCCTTCGGCGTCGTACGGCCGTGCGTTCCGATCGATCAGGCGCAGGTGACGGCCCGGCTCCCAGATCTCGATCTCGGCGTTCCACGGCCAATTGCCGTCCCAGCTGACCAGCCACTTGCCGCCCGGGCCAGGCGTGATCTTCGCTTCCGTCGGAAACCAGCGCACGAGCTCTTCGGCGGTGGTGATTGCCTGCCACACGGCGTCGGCCGGGACGGCGATCTCGAGGGTCATCTCGAAAGCCCGCGTGTCATTCATGACTCGACTCCTTTTTCTGGGCGGGATAGGCGCCGACGATCAGGCGGCACGTGCGTCCGCCCGACGCCCCGGCGTGGTGATACTTCGCCGCGATGCGCGCGATGGCCGTCGAGAGCTCCTCGGCGAAGGCGGTGCGCTCTTCGGCGGACGCAAAGCGGATCTCGGTCTCGAGCGTCAGAGTGGCCACACGCTTTCGCGCCGCAGCGGCGCCCGCGGTGTGCTCGGAGAGATCGCGCAGCAGGCGGCCCGCCGCGGCCATCAGGTAGCTGGCGCTGAAACGATCCTGCTGCTCGTCGGGCGTGCTGCCGAGCGCTCCAAGCACGTCCCGGGATATGAGGTAGGTGCGCGCTGTCGCCTTCACGAGGCGCTCGACGCAGTTGCCCCGGCGGCGCTCCTCGACCAGCTCGACGAAGCCTGCCTTTTCGAGCTCTCGGAGGTGGTAGTTGACGCGCTGGCGCGGAAGCCCGAGGTCGCGGGCCAGGCTGCTCGAGCTGCCCGGCTCAACGAGCCGTTCGAGGAGTGCCACGCGCATCGGATCGAGAAGAGCGGCGCCCTTGCCCGAATCCCGAACGACCGCCACCTGCGAGTGCTTGGCCATTGCGCCAAGGCTCGCACCGACAAATTATTTTGTCAATACTATATTTTGCTGTCGGTAGGCGAGCGGTCCCGGGGAGCCGGCACGAATCTCAGATACGGTTTGGGCGCCAGCCAGCCTTCCGGGTATCGCCGCCGGGCGTCGGCGTCGGACACAGCGGGAACGATGATCACGTCCTCTCCCGTTGTCCAATTCACCGGTGTGGCGACCTGATGCCGGGCCGTGAGCTGGAGCGAATCGAGAACGCGCAGCACCTCTCCGCAGTTGCGCCCGGTGCTGGCCGGATAGGTGAACGTGAGCTTGATCCGCTTGTCGGGGCCGATGACGAAGACCGACCTCACGGTCATCGAGTCGCCCGACGACGGGTGAATCATGCCGTAGAGCAGCGAGATGTGCCGGTCAGGATCGCCGATCATCGGAAAGTTCGGCGCCAGCCCCTTCACGTCCGCGATGTCACGGGCCCATGCCCGGTGGTCGTCCACCGAGTCCACGCTCAAGCCGATGACCCTGGTCTTTCTCCGGTCGAATTCCGGCTTCAGCTTCGCGATCTCGCCAAGCTCGGTCGTGCAGACCGGGGTGAAGTCCCTCGGGTGGGAAAAGAGGACGCCCCAGCGATCCCCGAGCCACTGGTGGAAGTGGATGGTGCCTTCCGTGGTCTCGGCACGAAAGTCCGGGGCCACGTCGCCCAGTTGCAGGGCCATGGGAATGCTCCTGGTGAGTTGAGCCAGAGTTGCCGCATTTGCCGCCATAGAGAACAGGGCGTTCTGCCCTCGGCGGCCGTCACGGCGATAGGCCGGAAGTTGCTCACGATCGGCTCACACGAGGTTTCCAGGTATCCCCATGACCAGCCAGCCAGGTTTGACGGCGCTCCTCCGCGGCGCGCACGGACGCCGTGCCGCGTTCGATCGGCTC
>Ga0190265_10004025_pt1 | contig 10129 bp, 3 predicted proteins | sample Popmic124T_FD_133135 | JGI IMG/M metagenome (GOLD analysis project Ga0190265, IMG submission 133135) | Populus adjacent soil microbial communities from riparian zone of Indian Creek, Utah, USA - 124 T | ecosystem: Environmental > Terrestrial > Soil > Riparian zone | place: USA: Utah | collected...
ATTGAATATCCAAGAGCCCGCGGGCGCCGTTGGCCCATTCGATCAGGCCCGTTGTCCTGGCGAAACGGCGATTTTCAGCACGACGCCGCAAGGTACCGGGCCGTTCACGTTTGTCTGGCGCAAAGGCGACGCACTGCTCTCCGGCCAGGCCAACAGCGTGCTCTCGTTGGCCAACGTGAGCAGTGCTGACGCCGGCGTCTATTCCGTTGAAGTGACTGGTGCGTGCGGCACAGCGACGAATTCGGCGACGTTGAGCATCCGCGTGCCGGCCACCGCCATTGGACCGATCGACCAGACGCGTTGCGTGGGCGAAGCCGCGGTTTTCAGCACGTCGCCGCAAGGCACCGGGCCGTTCTCGTTTGTCTGGCGCAAAGATGGTTCGTTGCTGGCTGCGCAGACCGCTAACACACTGACACTCGCCAACGTGACCGCCGCGGACGCGGGCGTTTATTCGGTAGAAGTGACCGGCGCGTGCGGCACCGTGACGAAGTCGGCGACATTAAGCATCAGAGTGCCGGTGACCGCAACGGGTCCGCTCGATCAAACCCATTGTCCCGGCGCAACGGCGATTTTCGCCACGATACCACAAGGCACGGGCCCATTCTCGTTTGTGTGGCGCAAGGATGGTTCATTGCTGGCTGCGCAAACCAGCAGTGCGCTGAACCGTTCCAGCGTGAGCAGCGCTGACGCCGGCATTTACTCGGTGGAAGTCACGGGTGCATGCGGCACGGTGACCAATGCCGCGACGTTGAGCATCAGAGTGCCCGTGACGGTCACGGGTCCGATCAACCAGACTCGCTGTCCCGGCGCAACGGCGATTTTCAGCCTGACAACGCAAGGCACTGGTCCGTTGACCTATGTCTGGCGCAAGGACGGCTCGTTGCTGGCTGCACAAACCAGCAGCGTGCTGACACTCTCCAATGTGAGCGGCGCCAGCGCCGGCGTGTATTCCGTGGAAGTGACCGGTGCGTGCGGCGCAGTGACGAATGCGGCGATATTGGATGTCAAAATACCCACGACGGTCACGGGTCCGATCAACCAAACTCGCTGTCTCGGCGAAACGGCAATTTTCAGCACGACACCGCAAGGCACCGGCCCGTTCACGTATGTCTGGCGCAAGGGCAGTTCCTTGCTGCCCGGGCAGAACAGCAGCGTGCTGACGCTCTTCAACGTGAGCGATGCCAGCGCCGGTTTGTATTCCGTGGAAGTGACGGGCGCGTGCGGCACCATGACCAATGCGGCGACGTTGAGCATCCGGGCGCCCGTGACTGCCACCGGCCCGAGCGGCCAGACACGTTGCCCCGGCGCAACGGCGGTTTTCAGCACAACACCCCAAGGCACCGGCCCGTTCACGTATGTATGGCGGAAAAACGGTTCGTTGCTGGCCACCCAGACCAACAGCGTCCTTTCTGTCTTTAACGTGACTAGCGCTGATGCCGGGGTTTACTCAGTGGAGGTCAGGGGTGCGTGCGGGGCGGTGACGAATGTCGCGACGTTGAGCCTCAGCGTGCCCACGATGACGAGTGATTTGGTTGACCAGATTCCTTGCGCGGGCGGAGTCGCCACATTTGAAACCATTCCGCAAGGCACGGGTCCTTTCACGTTTGGCTGGCGCAAAGACGGTGCGTTGCTGCCCGGGCAGACCAACAGCGTGCTCGTGCTTTCCAACGTGAGCAGTGCTGACGCGGGCCTCTATTTCGTGGAAGTGCGAGGCCCGTGCGATACGATCACAAAATTCGCGACGCTGATCATGAGAACGCAGACAGCGGCGTTTGGTCCCTATGATCAAACTCGCTGCCTGGGTGAAACGGCGGTCTTCAACACAACCCCCACAGGCACGGGACCGTTCTCGTTCCTCTGGCGCAAAGATGGTTTGTTGCTGGCCGGACAAACAGGCAACACGCTCTCGCTTCCCAACGTAAGCAGCGCCCACTCCGGAACGTATTCGGTGGAAGTGATTGGCGGATGCAGCGCGGTGACGAATGTCGCGACGTTGAGCATAATGGCGCCGACAACGGCCACGGTGCCGATCGACCAAACTCCTTGCGCAGGCGAACCGGCGGTTTTTGAAACCATCCCACAAGGCACCGGTCCGTTTGGCTTTGTCTGGCGCAAAGACGGGACGTTACTGCCCGACCAGGCCGGCAACGTGCTCTTGATTTCAAACGTGAGCAGCGCCGACGCCGGTGTTTATTCGGTGGAAGTCACGGGCGCCTGCGGCACGGTGACCAATCGCTCGGTTTTGAGTATCGCGACCGACATTTCCGCGACGCCGCTCACAGACCAGATTCGCTGCACGGGCGAAAGCGCCACATTCACGACCATCGCTGGTGGGACCGCACCGTTCAGCTACGTTTGGCGCAAAGATGGCGCCGTTATTTCCGGCCAAAACAATTCCTCGCTTACGCTTAGTAACCTCGCCGCCTACGACGCCGGAGTGTACTCGGTCGCAGTCATCGGCTCTTGTGGCGCGGTCACGAACTCAGCCACGCTCCAAATGAATCCGCCTCCGGTGGTTAGCGGCTTGACCAACCTTTTTTTATGTCCCGGGCAAACCGCCATATTTGGACCAAACGTCATCAGCAGCGTGGCCTGTAATTATTACTGGCGGCGTAACGGTTCGCTGCTGAACGGGGAAACGAACATGACACTCGTGGTTGCGGCGGTGGATGCAGCCAAGGCGGGAACGTACTCTCTCGAAGTGCATTCCAGTTGCGGCATCTTTAGCAGCAACGTGACGCTGGCACTGAAGACCAACGTCAGCGTCGGCCCGCTCAACGATCAGGCCCGGTGCGCCGGGCAAAGTGTGACCTGGACGGCGATGCCATCGGGCACAGGACCGTTTTCCTTTGTCTGGAAAAAAGAGGGAACGGTGATTCCCAACGCCACGAATGTCTCTTTTACCGTCGCATCGGTGGCCGCGGCCAGTGCCGGCGTTTATTCCGTGGATGTTATTGGGGCGTGCGGCACTGCCAGCGCCACCGCGCGGCTCATGGTGAACGCGGCGCTTTTGCAAGATACGACGGTCTGTGCCGGCGAGTTGGTGAAACTGGGCACGGCCGCCAGCGGCGTTTTCCCGGCGGCGTTTGTCTGGCGCAAAGATGGCAACATTATTTCGAGCCAGACGAATGCAACGCTTACGATCAGCAACGCCACGGTCAGCGACTCGGGAATCTACAGCGTTGCACTCAACGACTGCGGACAGGCGACAAACACCGCGCGCCTCACCGTCCGCGCTCTGTTGAACGCGACGATGCCGACGAACATTGTGGCGTGTACTTGCTCAGACCTCACGCTGGCCCCGACAATTTCGGGGACTGGCCCATTCAACTGCGTCTGGAAAAAGAACGGCACCGTTCTCTCGGGGGAAACGAACGCGGCTTTGAACCTCGGCAAGCTGAACATCGCCAGCCCCGGCGTTTTCACCATCGAAATCACCGGACCCTGCAACAGCGCCACCAACAGCACCACGTTGAGCGTGATCGAAACGACGCTGAAGAAATGGACCAATGCCAATCCCGTCGTGATTCCCGAATTTGGCAATGCCGCGCCTTACCCCTCGCCCATTTTTGTGCAATGCACGCCCGGCCCCATCAGCGAACTGCGCGTGACACTTTTCGGCTTGAGTCACACTTTCCCGGACGACCTCGATATAGTGCTGGTGGGACCCGATGGCACGGCGCTCAAATTGATGTCCGACTCCGGCGGCGGAACCGGAAACTTCCTGAGCGACGTGGATCTGGTTTTCGATGATTCGGCGGCAGGCTATCTGCCCGACTTGACGGCCATCGCGGCAGGTTCCTATTGGCCTTCGGATTACAACGGCAGCGACGACGATTTCTTTTCCGCTCCGGCACCCGCCAGCTCAACCACTGGACCACTCGCCCGCTTCTTTGGCAAAGACCCCAATGGATACTGGTCGCTTTTCGTGGTGGACGATCATGGCCGCGATGCCGGGGCGCTCAAGGGTTGGAGTCTCGATTTCGGCCGCCGGGCGTTCGTGTTCGACGATGTGTGGCTCGATCAGCCTCGGAAGCTCGCCGACGGTTCATTCACGATGCGGGTGAACGGCACTCCAAACAAAACGTACTACATCGAGGCCTCGACCGATTTCCAGCACTGGAACATCGTTCAGACGAACAAGCTCACCAGCGTGACGGCCAACGCCGTGGACACGACAGCCGCCCAGTTCAACTACCGTTTCTATCGCGTGAGTGGCTGCCGGAACTGAGCAACGCGCAACATTCCTTTCCGCTCATTTGCTCTCGCACGTCCGGGCCGGGCCTCACTAGCATCGCGCATCACATGAACGCACAGACTGCACGCGCTCGTTATTTGACGCTGTTGGCGGCATTTCTCGGCTGGATGTTCGACGGCATGGAGATGGGTATCTTTCCTCTCGTGGCCGCGCCCGCCCTCGAAGCCATGGCTGCGGCGAAAGGGATCACGGCGGGGCCGGAACTTCTGGGCTTCAAACAGCACTGGATGGGCAATGTGACGGCGCTCTTTCTCCTGGGCGCGGCGGCGGGTGGACTTGTTTTCGGCTGGCTGGGCGACCGCGTGGGCCGCGTGAAGGCGATGGCGGCCAGTATTCTGTGCTACTCAGTTTTCACCGGCCTGTGTTACTTCGCCACGGAACCCTGGCATCTCGCCGCCTTGCGTTTCATCGCCGCGTTGGGAATGGGCGGCGAATGGTCGCTCGGTGTCGCCCTCGTAATGGAAATCTGGCCGAGCGATAAGCGTCCGCTCATGGCAGGCCTGATCGGGGCAGCCGCAAACCTCGGCTACCTGCTCATCGCGCTGCTCGGAATTTTCTTTCCCATTCAACAGGACTCGTGGCGCTGGGTGATGCTGGTGGGCGCCGCGCCGGCCGCGCTCACCTTCGTCATCCGGCTTTTCGTCCCCGAGTCCGAGAAATGGAAGGAGTCCACCGCGAAGTACGGAAAAGCCCGGCCCGTGCGCGAAATATTTTCCCCGGCGCTGGTGAAGACGACTCTGCTGGCCGTCGCGTTCGCTTCCGTCGCGCTGATCGTCACGTGGGGGATCGTGCAATGGATTCCGTTGTGGGCCAACGACATGTCACAGGGCACGAACCCAAAAATCAAAGCCTGGAGTCAGCTTTGGCAATCCGCGGGCGCGGCGGTGGGTTGTGTCGTGGCGGCTTTGCTCGGCGGTGCGCTGGGCCGGCGGATAACCTATTTTCTGCTTTGCCTTTGTTCCTTCGCCGTCTGCCAGTGGTTGTTCCGCGGATTCGCTTCTGTGAATGACCTGTTCTTCATTGCTGTGTTTTTCGTTGGCTTCTTCACGGCCTCTTTCTACGGCTGGCTGCCGCTGTATCTGCCGGAATTGTTTCCCACACGGGTGCGCGCCACCGGGCAGGGGTTGGCGTTTAATTTCGGGCGGCTCCTCGCCGCGCTGGGCGTCTGGCAAATGCCTGCGCTCATGAATTTCTTCGACAAGAGTTACTCGCGCGCCGGCGAAACCATCGTGTTCATTTATTTGCTCGGCATGGTGCTGATCTGGTTTGCGCCGGAAACGAAAGGCCGTCCGCTGCCGGAATAGTCTTCTCTGCGCGAACAGCGGGCTCGGGACCGACGACGGTCGCCAGCGTTTTCAACAGGCCAGGCACTGCGGCCATCCGGGATTCTACGAAGGCCCGCTCTTGGGTTACTGCGTAGAAAGCAAAGGGGCAACACCGGATTACCGCGATCTCCTCATGGCAGTAGAGTGTCCGTCGCTGTCACAAACAGAGTCAGAAACACTATGCGATATTCTTTCATCACAGCAGCATGGGCGCTCATCGCCGCGGCTGCACACGCAGCGCCGCTCAACATCGTCGAGGTCAATGCCCCGGCGATTAACTGCGTCTTCAACACCAACTGCGCGCATATTGCCGATGAGAGCGCATCACCGATTGTCCTGCCGGGTGGCATCGGGAACGGTTCATTGCAGACGCGCGTTATCCCTGGAGAGGCGGGCTCTGCCGCCGAAGGGCTTTACGCCTACCTGTATCGAGTCGATCTGACGGGAATTGTGGCGGCTCCGACGAACCCGCCTTGCTTCACCAACATCGTGCGGTGCTCGACCAACCGAGTCCTGCTTCTGACGACGAACGTGGTTTGTAAAACGAACGTGGTCGGCGCTCGCCACGAAGTAAAATGTGAAACGCGACGTGTCCCCGGCACGAATATCGTGTTCTGTTTCACCAACACCGTCCCGGCGACGGACGTAATCCGATGTGCGACGAACGAAGCCGGCGCGCTCTGGTGCGTCACGAACTACTTCCCGGCCACGAACGTCGTGTTTTGCCACACGTATCGTTTGCCCTCCTCAAACGTCATTACCTGCCGGACCAATACAATTCCGGGATCGAACGTGGTGACGTGCGCGAGCCATCGCACCGCCTACTTCACCAACGTCGTGACGTGTGTCACTAATAGGGTGCCATGCTCCGAACCTGCGCCGTGCATCGACACGCTGCACATTCGCTTTAACCGTGTCATTTCAACGCTCGACTTCGATGGAAATGGCACTGATGACCAGGGATTTGTCGTGACGAGCGGCGGCCTTGACACGGTTCGGCCGGCGTCGGTGGAATGGAACGATGGGGTCGTCACGCTCCGCTTCTCGCCCCCGCTATGTGCTGGAGATTCCAGCGTGTTCGTGGGCCTTGTGTCCAGCAACGCTCCGGGCCACTCGAAGACGCTGCTCGGGCTGACGAGTGGATCGACTCTCGATGTTGCCGCCCGCGCGCCAACTGTCCGTCCGCCCCCCATCCAGTGCGACTTTCGCCCGTTGTTTGATGTCCTCGGCAGTCTGACGTCGCGTGACTTGAGTGCGCCGAACGACAGCGCGGCTTCGGGTCGCCGCAACGCGTTGCTCAACAATCTTACCGCGGCGTCTGCCGCAGCCCAGCAGGGTAATCTCCAGGGAGTGCTCGAAAGCATCGAAGCGATGAGCAAGAAGATGAGCGGCGCAAGATTGGATTGGCTGACCCCCGATGCGGCGAGCCGGCTCAAGCGCGCACTCCTTGACCTGTTGAATTGCCTTGAGCAATTCAATGGCGAGCACCCTGACCGGGAACATCGTCAGCGCTGAATCTGTAGTGCTGTCGGTATCGCACTCGCCAGCGGCCTCAACTGCCTTTGCAGTTGAGGAGAGACGGCAAATGATTCAGGCCCATTCCACCCCGACCCAGCGTCCCGGGCACGAGTTTTCTGCTGTCAACTGCTGCATGAACTGAAGGCACCATCTTCGGCAAAGTTCGCACGAACGCTTTGGCCCGGCCGAAGCCCATCTTCTGTTCCACTCGCCGCCGCCGGTTTTCAGCCGCGTCACAAACAAGATCTCCATTGTGATTCAATGCTTGCTTCGCTCGAGTATGGACTCGTCAAATGCACTGGCGAACGCGGTCCAACCGTGCTGGGACGCCAAAATGGAGATCATGAAATTTTTTGCTTTGGGCCGCATCGCTCTGACGATTGCGCTGGGATGGAGTTTTGTGCCGGATTCCCTGGCACAAACTCCACCGTCCGTTTCAACGGCGCCGCCTCGGAATACCCCTTTGCATGAGTCCAGTGGGGAAATCGTCCTGCCAGAATCTGTCCCAGATCCCCTGGAGCCGTTCAATCGGGCGATGTGGGCGTTCAACCAGGGGCTGATGGCGGGCGTTATCAAACCGTCGAGCAAGGTCTATCGGTTCGTCGTCGTGAAACCGGTTCGGACTGGAATTGGAAATTTTGGCAAGAACCTCACTTACCCCCAGAGGCTGATTAATAATTTGCTCCAGGGCAAGTGGAGCGGCGCCCGCGATGAATCCTACCGGTTTGCCTGCAACACAACCGTCGGCGTAGTCGGTTTCTTTGACGTGGCGGAAAAATGGAACATTCCCAAATCGGAAACGGATTTTGGCCAGACGTTGGGCCAGTGGGGCTGGAAGCCGCAATGTTTTCTCATGCTGCCGATTTTTGGACCGAGCAATGAACGGGACATGCTCGGCCTGGCCGCAGACACGGCGGCCAATCCTTTGATCTACATCTCTCCCTATCGCTTCGATGCGAGCAACCCTCTGACGTATCTCGGCCCCTACACTTATTTCAACTATGCAGTCATGTACAACGATTTGTCTGACACAGTGGACGAATACGTGCGCTTCAGCCGGGCCGAAATGGATCCGTATTCCACGGTTCAGTATGCCTGGACCTTCGCCAGGGAAAACCGCGTCGCGGACTTTGAGGTGAAGGGAAAACAGGACGAGGCTTCGCTGGAAACTCTCGAATCCGTTTTCTTCACCTACAAAGATCCGGAATTCCCGAACCACGGAAAGACCCGCTCGGTTCGGATTCCGGGCACGGGCCGGAAACTGAAGTTCAGTTATTGGTTGCAACCGGGAAAGGCGCCCGTGGTTTACATCGTTCCTGGTCTGGGCTCTCATCGAATGGCCCAGGGTTCTCTCGCGCTCGCGGAGTTGGTTTACAGCAATGGTTTTTCAGCCGTGTGCATCAGCAGCGCTTTCAACTCCGAGTTCATGGAACACGCCTCGACCGCGGCGATGCCAGCTTACCTCCCTGCGGACGGTCGCGACACGCACGTCGCGTTGACAGAAATTGATCGGCGCTTGCGGGCGCTGCATCCGGATCGATTGGGCAACAAAGCGTTAATGGGCTATTCCATAGGCGCTCTCCAATCCTTGTTCATCGCGGCCATCCAACCGACCAACCAATTGCCATTGATCAAGTTTGACCGCTACGTCGCCATCAACACACCCGTTCGAATGGCGCATGGGATTGCCAGGCTGGACGAGTTTTATCGGGCGCCCCTGGGCTGGCCGGCCACAGAACGAACCACCAACATCGAAAACGCCTTTTTGAAGATAGCCGCTCTGAGCAAGAGCAAGCTCACACCGCAAACCTCGCTGCCCTTCAGCGCCATCGAGTCCAGGTTTCTCGTCGGACTGACGTTTCGGCTCATGCTGCGGGACATAATTTTCAGCAGCCAGCGGCGATATGATCAGGGCGTGCTGCAACGGCCCATCTGGAATTTCAAGCGCGAGCCGGTGTATCAGGAAATCCTTCAGTACTCCTACCAGGACTATTTTGAGAAGTTTGCGATTCCATACTATCAGGCCCAGGGCCTGACTTCACCGACGGCCGAAGTAATGGAAAAAGCTGGGGACTTGCGGAGCTATGAGTCCGCTCTGCGCGCCCATCCCAACATCCGCGTCATCGTAAATCAGAACGACTTTCTGCTGGCGGCCCAGGACCTGGCCTGGCTTCGCGCCACGTTTCCCCCGGAACAGTTGACTGTCTTCGCGCAAGGCGGTCACTTGGGAAATCTTTTCTATCCCGTGGTGCAAAAGGCCATTATGGAAGCGCTGGAAGATTTGAAGTGATCCATGTTCTGAAGTGCTCGCCGCCGCTGCACGGCATCGCGGTCACAAAACATCCACGCGCGCCAGTTCATAGGGCGCGAGTTTCAGTTCGAGTTTTCCTGAAACGGACTTCAGTGGGTCGCCGGGCTCTTTGCTGAATTTCTCCGGCATCCGCATCGCGTCCTCGGCCGTGTCAGCAGTGAGACGCTTCAGCCGCGCTTCGCAGGTGCCGGTCTTGATCTTGATCTCCTGTTCCTCGGGCAAAAGGTTCGCCACGAGAATGCGTTTGCGGTTCTGCGCGTCGAGCAGCGTGAGGGCTTCCACTTGCAGCGGGTGGGTCGAATGCGTCGGGCAAACGCGGTTGAAGTCCGCCATTTCCGCGAACACGTGGTAGAGCGGAAACACTGCGCCCGGAATCGAGAAGAACTTCGACGGCAGCGACGAACCGTTTTCCGTTTCCATCAAGCCACGCCAGCCGGTGGTTTCGAAATAGGTGGCGCTGTGAACGTGCGGCGAGAGAGCCAGGCGCGAGAGCTGCGCCAACGTCCACGCCGCGCCCAAGAGCGACATCTGCCGCGGGTCCACATCGGCCGGAAGATTTCCGGCCGCGAGATCGTCCGGGCCGCGCGGCACTTTGTGCCAGGGCCGCAGCGTGATGGGCGAGAGGACAACTTGCTGCGGCACGATGCTTTGCGCGGCCTCGATGGTCTCGGTGACGTCCGCGGCGTTCTCCAGCATCGTGAGCGGGTCGCGCAAATG
>Ga0190265_10004026_pt1 | contig 10128 bp, 7 predicted proteins | sample Popmic124T_FD_133135 | JGI IMG/M metagenome (GOLD analysis project Ga0190265, IMG submission 133135) | Populus adjacent soil microbial communities from riparian zone of Indian Creek, Utah, USA - 124 T | ecosystem: Environmental > Terrestrial > Soil > Riparian zone | place: USA: Utah | collected...
ATCTGGGTCGGCCCCAGCAGGTGTTGGCCCAGGTGGCGGATTCGCGTGAGATCACGTCCCCCGTGCTGGACAGCGGCTGTGGCACCGGCGAGCACGCACTCATGCCCGCCGAGCGCGGCCACGAGGTCGTGGGCGTCGACATCTCGCTCCGGGCAATCGAGCAGGCCCGGGATAAGGCCACGCAACGAGGCGTCGGGGCCACGTTCCTCGTGGGCGACGTGCTCGCGCTGCACCAACTGGGCCGTCGATTCGAGACGGTGATCGACTCCGGCATGTTCCACGTGCTCGATGATCACGACAGGGCGCGCTACGTCCGGAGCCTGGCCTCTGTCCTCGAACCTGGAGGGACTCTGCATCTGCTCTGCTTCTCCGAGCACAGCGACGTGGGGCCGCGCCAGGTGACGCAAGCAGAGGTCTTCACCGCCTTCGAGGACGGCTGGGAAGTCGAGGAGATAGGACCGGCTCGTATCGAGATCCGTCAGGAGTGGGCACTCGAGCCAGCTCACGCTTGGCTGGCTCGCATCCTCCGCACCGACTGAGTGGGATGACTCCGCCGGGGTCAGCTCTCGTCGATCGTCACCTTGTTGATGACCACCTCGTCGTCGGGTCGATCGCTGCGATCGGTCGACGTGGTTGCGATCGAGTCCACGGCCTCCATCCCCGAGGACACCGCGCCGAAGATGGTGTACGAGTGGGGGAGCCCGACGTCGGAATGGCAGATGAAGAACTGCGAGCCGTTGGTGTTGGGGCCCGCGTTGGCCATCGCCACCGTGCCCCGGCTGTAGGTGCCCGGGCCCTCGATCTCGTCACGGAACTTGTAACCGGGGCCCCCGCTGCCGGTCCCGGTCGGGTCGCCGCCCTGGATCATGAAGTTCTCGATGACCCGATGGAAGGTGACGCCGTCGTAATAGCCGTCACGGGCGAGGAAGACGAAGTTGTTGACGGTCTGGGGTGAGCGAGCCGGATCGAGCTCGATCACGATCTCCCCATGGTTGGTGTCGAGGGTGGCGGTGTAGCCTTTGTCGAGGTCGATGGTCAGGTCGGGGGGTGCTGGGTATTGCTTGGTCACAGGGCCTCCTTCTTTCGTAGAACGTAGAACGTAGAACGCTGACTCAGGCAGCCCCGAAGTAGACCGGGGTGTTGCCCGGCTTCCACTTGATGGAACAGCCCATCGAGGGCAGTTGCTCCTCGCTGACCGGTCGGCCGGCCAGCACCGCGTCGACGGCGGCCCGCAGGTCGGCGCCGGTGGCAGGAGCACCCATTTTGGGGCGTGTCTCGTCGAATCGACCCCGGTAGACGAGCCGCCGATCGGGTCCGAAGAGGAAGAAATCGGGAGTGCACATCGCCGTGTAGGCGGCGGCGACACTCTGATCAGCGTCGTAGAGATACGGGAAGCTGTATCCGTAGGTTTCGGCTTCGACCTTCATCGCCTCCGGCCCGTCGTCCGGGTACTGATCGGCGTCGTTCGATGAGACGGCGACGATTCCGAGCCCGGTTTCCTGATGGTCCTTGCCGAACCTGGCCAGCTCGTCACGGACGTGCTGGACGTATGGGCAGTGATTGCAGATGAACATCACCAGGAGACCGGTCTTGTCGGCGAAGTCGTCTTGGGAGAACTGCTCACCGGTGACGGCGTCGGGGAGGGTGAAGGCGGGAGCCTCGGTTCCAAGGGGGAGCATTGTGGATGTTGCGGCCATAAATCGAGTCTAAGAGCGGGACAGTCCTCCGATTACTTCGGCGAAATTCTCGATGCTCCCTTCGAGATGCACGTCGGGCATGACGACCATGGAGTGACGGGCACCAGCCCGGTGGTAGGCGCCGATGTGATCGAGCTGGTCCTCGACGGTGCCGGCGTTGTGCCGTGCCACGTAGGTGTCGGCGGGGATGTTGCGACCCCGCAGCTGATCCACCCGGGCCCGCAAGGACTTTCGGTCGGGTGCAGTCAGCACGTTCACCAGATGGGTCACCTCGATCTCGTCGGGGTCCCGGTCGATCTCGGCGCAGTGGCCCGCCAGCACCTCGACCTTTCCTCGGATCACATCTGGCCGACCGAACAGGTTGCAGGCGTCGGCGTATCGGGCCACCAGGGGGAGCGTCCGTTTCTCCCCGGAGCCGCCGATGAGGATCGGGATCCGATCTTGGATCGGACGCGGGTAACAGACCAGGTCCGGCGCCGAGAAGGTGGTGCCGCTGAAGGGGGGTGAGCCTTTGCCCCAGAGCAGAGGAAGCATGCGGACCGTGTCCTCGAGCATCTCGTATCTCACCGGCGTGGTCGGGAACGGGATCCCGTATCCCTCGTGTTCTTTGCGGTCCCAGCCGAGGCCAAGGCCCAGGTTGGCCCGCCCGCCGGAAAGAACGTCGAGAGTGGCCACCATCTTTCCCAGCACGACAGGGTGTCGGTGCCCCACCGCGCTCACCAATGCCCCGAGCCGGATGATGCTCGTGTGCCCGGCCAGATAGGAGAGGGTGGTGTAGGCCTCGGGCATGTCTTCCCACTCCCTTCCCACCTGCGGGATCTGGCGGAAGTGGTCCATCACCCAGAGGTCGCGAAAACCGGCGCTCTCCGCGCGATGTGCGATCGAGGCGAGGTGAGCCGCGAGCTGCGAGCGGTCATCGCCCCAGTCGAAGCGGTTGATCACTAGGCCGAACGTGTGCCCCACCTGATCGGTTCGGGCGGCCTCGACCACAGGATCACCGGAGCCCGCGATGACCGGTGCCACCAAGGCCAACGGCTGTTCGGTGACGATTTGGTCGAAGCCGTCCGCGTCGATCGCGGCCCGCACGGCGCGGAACCGGGTGATCTGCTTGTCGAGCACCGTTTTGGGCAGTGGTCGGGGCCGAGCGGTGTTACGGCGGCGGGTGTCGTCGGCCGGTGTGTCGAAGACGACGGCGACGGCCGGGAGGTTGGCATCGTGGGCCAGCCCAACCCATCGGCGGCGATTGTCCTCGTCCAAGCCGAGGGTGTCGATGACCGTGGTCAGCTTTCGCCTCAAGCGCTCGACGACGATTTGCTCGAGGACGGCGAAGGCAGCCGTGCCCGCCTGTTGATCGTCCTCACCTGCGCCAACGGTTGCCCGGAGCCGATCGGAGGAGACGATCTCGGTCGGGTGAAACGTCTCTGCGGCCCAGGTGCTCTTGCCCGAGGAGGAGGGGCCGATCAGGACCACCAAGCACGGGGCGGGCAGGCGAAGCTCCATTTGGGGTGTTCTAGTGGATCGATCGGTAACCTGGGTGGGTGAGCTCATCGCCAACGGCGCCTTTCGGCCACGTGGCCACCGCCATGATCACCCCGTTCTCCCCATCGGGTGAGGTCGACCACGAGAAGGCATGGCGCCTGGCCCGGCATCTCTCAGACAACGGGAGCGACGCATTGGTGGTCACCGGGACCACCGGCGAGTCGCCGACATTGAGCGAGGTGGAGAAACTGGCCCTGTACAAGACGGTGGTCGACGCAGTCGCGGGCAAGGACACGTACGTGATCGCCGGGACCGGCAACTACAACACCGCCGAGTCGGTCGATCTCACCGAGAAGGCAGCCGATCTGGGCTGTGACGGGGTCCTAGCCGTGACTCCCTATTACAACAAGCCAAGTCAGGCCGGGCTGGTGGCCCACTTCACGGCCATCGCCGATGTCGGAGTTCCGGTGATGCTGTACAACATCCCGGGACGGACCGCGACCCTGATCGAAATCGAGACCATGGCCCGGCTCGCCGAGCACGAGAGCATCGTCGCAGTGAAGGACGCAGTGGAGAGCGTCGACTTCACCAGTAGGGCTGTGAATCGGATTCCTGGCTTCCCCGTGTACTCGGGCCAGGACTCCCATACGTTTCCGATGATCGCCGTCGGGGCGATCGGGGTCGTGTCGGTGATCGCCCATCTCGCCGGAAGGGCGGTGGCGGCGATGGTCGGGGCGGCCCTGGCCGGCGATGTCGACGAGGCCCGCCGGCTCCATCATCTACTGCTGCCCCTTTGCGAGGCATGTTTCCTCGAGCCCAACCCCTGTCCCGTGAAGGGCGCCATGGACCGGCTCTGGGAGCCGGTGGGCGACGTCCGCCTCCCCCTGATTCGGGCATCCGAGGAGACTCTCGTCGCGGTCGAGAAGGCCGTCGGCGCCGTTCAGGGTCTGTGAGCGTCTCCGTCACCTTTCTCGGCGGTCTCGGCGAGATCGGGCGCAACTGCGCAGCCGTCGAAGTCGAAGGCAAGATCGCGCTGATCGACTGCGGCCTCATGTTCCCCGAGGAGGACATGCTCGGCGTCGACCTGGTCTTCCCCGACTGGTCCTGGTTGGTGGAGAGGGCCGATGACGTCGAGTGCGTCATTCTCACCCACGGCCACGAGGACCACACCGGCGCCCTCGCCTATTTCCTCAAGGATGTGAATGTGCCGGTCTACGGCACGAAGCTGACCGTCGAGTTGGCCCGGGCCCGAATCGAAGAGACCGGGGTCGAGGCCGAGATGCGACAGGTCGACGTGAAGAAATGGGTGGATCATGGGCCGTTCCGGTTCCAGTTGATCCCGGTCAGCCACTCCGTGCCGGACGCCACGTCGGTGGCCGTGGAGACACCTGAGGGCATCATCCTCCACTCCGGTGACTTCAAGCTCGACCCGACTCCGATCGACGGAGTGCCCACCGACCTCCCCGCGTTCGCCAGTCTCGGTCGGCGCGGGATTCGTCTCCTCCTGAGCGACTCCACAAATGCCGAGAGACCGGGATTCGGGCCCTCCGAGAGCTCGGTCGGTCAGCCGATTGCCGATGTGATCCGGGACGCCCCGGGCCGGGTCATGGCCGCCTGTTTCGCCTCCCACATCCATCGCATCCAGCAGATCGCCAACGCCGGGATCCAGAACGGGCGCAAGATCGCCTTCTTTGGCCGCTCGATGCATCGCAACACGGCCATCGCAGCCGAGCTCAAGGTTTTGGACGTGCCTGCGAAGTCGGTGCTGGACATCAAAGATCTGGGGGCGTTGCCCCCGTCCCAACAGCTCCTCATCACCACCGGGAGCCAAGGCGAGCCATTCGCGGCACTGTCCCTGATGTCACAGGGCAGGCACAAGTTCGTGGAGCTGGGGGAAGGGGACACCGTGCTCATCTCGGCCAAACCCATCCCTGGCAACGAAACGGCGGTGTCCAAGGTGATCTCCAACCTGACTCGCCGCGGGGCACGGGTGGTGCATGGGACCAATGCCCCGATCCACGTCTCGGGGCACGCCAACCGGGATGAGCTGCTCACCTTCCTCAATCTGGTCCGGCCGCAGGCCTTCGTCCCGGTCCATGGGGAGTACCGGCATCTGCACGCCCACGCCGAGCTCGCCCGCAGCATGGGTGTGCGTCACGTGGATGTGCTCGAGGACGGCGACCGGGTGATTCTCAACGGCAAGAAGACCCAGGTTCAGCGAAGGGCTGTGCCCGCCGGCTACGTCTACCTCGACGGGTCGGCCCTTGGTGACGTCCAGCCAGCCGTGCTCCGAGACCGCTCCCATCTCGCCGACGAAGGGGTGGTGGTGGTGACCGTCGGCATCGACCACGACACCGGCGAGATCGTCTACGGGCCGGATCTGGACAGTCACGGGGTCATGGACGACCCCAGCACCGTCCTGGCCAAGGCGGCCGAAGCCGTGGTCGAGGCGATCGGAGAGCACGCAACGGGGCGTTCCGACATCGGAGAGCTGCAGAAGACCATCCGTCAGGCCACGGGCCGCGTCATCCGAGCCGAGACCGCCCGCCGACCGGTCATCGTCCCGGTGGTGATGGAGCTGTAAGGGTGCACGTATCGGTTTTGGCGCGGAGTTATCGACCTACAGGTCGGTAACTCCGCGCCAAAACGAACTCGGCTCCCCACATTCCACGGCCAAAGCCGACTCCCATGTAATGTTTCTGAGCACATGGGAACCAGGACGCCCACCCGGAAGGGGTCCTCCGGGCGGAGACGGGTGTCCACAACCAGAAAAAAGAAAACTCCACCGAGGAGCACGATCCGCCACAAGCTGGAGGCGGTGCGCGGTTCGGTGCGTAACACGCTTGGTCGTCAGACCGACGACATCTGGGGTTTGATCCTCGTGGTGTTGGCCGTTTTGGTGTTGCTCGCCTTTGTCGATCTCGCCGGGCCGGTCGGCGAGGGGATGGCCGGGGGGAGTCGCTTCCTCTTCGGCGTTTGGAGATTCGCCGTGCCCGTGGCTTTGGCCGGTATCGGCGTCGCCATGATCGTCGGCAAACCGAGGGATGGCGCCAAGCGTCTCGTCGCCGGGGGAATCGTCACCTTCATCGGCTCCCTCGCCCTCTTCCATCTGATGACGGGCGCCGTCGCCCTGGCCCCGAACCTCGACCTGGTCAAGGAGCGTGGCGGCGCCGTCGGTTCCTTGATTGCCTTCCCGATGCGACGCATCCTGGGGATGTGGGGCGCATTCGTCGTCCTGAGCTCGGCCATGGGGATGGGCGTGCTGATCATGACCCAAACCAGTGTCCGCGAGCTGGCCTCGGGCATTGTGGACGTCTGGCGGTCGACCCGCCGATTGGCGTCTTCGGCCGTGGTCGGGGGGCGCACCGAGCGGGCGGCTCATGTGAACGACCGGGTGGTCAAGCCCGAATCGTCCAATAAAGGCAGGCACGAGCGACCGAAGCCGTCGCGTCCCCGGCAAGAGAAGCCGAAAGAAGCCGTAAAACCGTCGCTCCGCCCCGCGCCGGCCTCCACGTCGGCCGCACCCAGCACCGGTGGCTACAAGCTCCCGCCGTTGAGTCTGCTCGATGAGGGGACGGGCGGCGAGATCAACAGGAAGGCTCTCGAGGACACTGCCCGCCAACTCGAGGAGACCCTGGTCCAACACGGTGTCGATGCCACTCTGACCAAGATCGTCCCCGGCCCCACGGTGACCAGGTACGAGATCGAGCTGGCGCCCGGGGTGAAGGTCAATCGCGTCTCCAGCCTTTCCCACGACATCGCCTATGCCCTGGCCACCCCCGACGTGCGCATCCTGGTGCCCATCCCAGGCAAGTCGGCTATCGGGGTCGAGGTCCCCAACACCAAGCGCCGTCTCGTCTCCCTTGGCGACATCCTCTCCAGCGCCGAGGCGGCGGTCGAAACCCACCCCCTGACCGTCGGCCTGGGCATGGACATATCGGGTCTGCCCAAGCTCCTCGACCTCTCGCAGCTGCCCCACGTCCTGATTGCCGGGGCCACCGGCGCCGGCAAGTCGTCCTGCATCAACTCGATCGTCACCTCATTGCTGATGCGGACCCATCCCGACGACGTCCGCTTGATAATGGTGGATCCCAAACGGGTCGAGCTCGGCCAGTACAACGGGGTGCCCCATCTCCTGACCAGGGTGATCACCAACCCGAAGAAGGCCAATGACGCCCTGAAGTGGGCCGTGGCCGAGATGGACCGTCGCTACGACCTGCTTGCCGACGCCAAGGTCCGCGACATCGAGGGTTACCGGGCCAAGTGGGAGGCGGGGGGCCTCGATCCCGAGGGCTTCGACCGGTTCCCGTACATCGTGGTCCTCATCGACGAGCTCAACGACCTGATGATGGTGGCAGGGCGTGAGGTCGAGGAGTCGATCGTCCGCATCGCCCAAATGGCTCGAGCCGTCGGCATCCACCTGGTCGTTGCCACCCAGCGCCCTTCGGTCGACGTCATCACCGGGGTGATCAAGGCCAACATCCCCAGCCGACTCGCCTTCAGCGTCGCCTCGCAGACCGACAGCCGGGTCATCATCGACGGCTCCGGGGCCGAGAAGCTGATCGGGATGGGGGACATGCTGGTGGTGACCGCCAAGGAGCCCCGACCGCAACGGATCCAGGGCGCCTGGGTGCGCGAGAGCGAGGTGCACGCAGTGGTCGAATGGGTGCGCACCCAGCAGGAGGCCAAGTACGAGGACCAGGAGGTCCTGGTGGCCGCGGCCGTCGCCGCGGCCACAGCCGCCCAGGCCGATGAGGTCGACGATGAGGAGGAGGCTCTGGTCCGCCAGGCCATGGATCTGGTGGTGCGCAGCGAGTTGGGCTCGACCTCCATGCTGCAACGCAAGCTGCGGATCGGTTTCGCCCGCGCCGGGCGGGTGATGGACATCCTGGAGAGTCGTGGCGTCGTCGGCGCCTCACAGGGGAGCAAAGCCCGTGAGGTCCTCATGACCATCGAGGAGATGGAAGAGGCCCTGTCCGGCCAGCCCGCCGGGGTCTGACCGGGTCTCACCGGGCGGCAAATCAGAGGCTCGCAGCGGAGTCCGCAGCTTCGGTACGGGGGTTCGTTGCCGCGGTCCTGATCGAGGCGCGCCCAAGCACCTTCGACCAGCAAGAACCGTGGGTCGAAGGGCTGTTGAGCGGTCCGAGACCCACCAGGAAAACCAAATAGAGAACACAAGGCAACCGGTTGACGCCGGACGCGGTGAAGACCTACAGTCGCCACAGCCGATCGCACCGGCCCTTGGGAGACTGACCTCATGATCGGGGTCGGAAACCAGTCAATCGGAGGAGAACACGATGAAACGGAGATCACTGGCGGCGTTGCTTGCCGTCCTGGCCCTAGTGGCGGCGTGTGCCGATGACGGCGGCGATGCCTCCACTACCACCGCAGCAGTTGGTGAGGATGAGCCCACGACCACGGCCGGGACCGAGGAGCCGACCACCACCAGAGGCGGTGAGGAGGCGTCCGACGACCCGATCTTGTTTGCCGCGTCGCTTCCCTTGACCGGGGAGTTCTCCATCTCGGGTACCAAGCACCGCGACGGGTACCAGTTCTGCGTGGACGAGATCAACGCACGGGGCGGTCTCCTCGATCGCCAGGTCGAGCTGGCCGTCGAGGACAACCGGTCAGATCCAGAAGTGATCATCACCCAGACCGAGCGGTTCATCACCGTCGATGAGGCGGACATCGTGCTCGGGACCTTCTCGTCGTTGCTCGGCTTCCCGGCCTCGACCGTGGCCTATCAGGCCGGAATGGTCCACGGTCTCCCGTCGAGCGCCGCGTTGCGGATCTGGGAGCGTGGGTATGACAACCTCTTCTATTTCCAGCAGAACGCCGCCGAGTACACCGGGATCACGATCATCTCGCTCATCGATCACTACGTGGAGAGTGGTGTCATCGCCGAACCGCCGCAAACGGCAGCGATCGTCTACGCCGACGACTTCTTCGCCGGTGCCATCGCCACGGGATTCGTGGGTGGCGTGGTGGAGTTCGAGAACGACGCCGGCGAGACGGTGAGCATAGAAATCGCGCCACTCCTCGACGAGGCGGGCATGGAATTGGTCTTCGAAGAGACCTGGCCGGTGGGTTACTCGGATTGGCTGACCCTGGCCAACTCGATCGCAGCCGCCGATGCCGACTTCCTCTCCATCTCCACTGCCTCGGCCGAGGAGGCGATCTCGCTCATCCAAGCACTTCAGACGGTTGGCTACTCCCCGGAGATGCTCTATGCATCCCAGGGCAATCAGGCCGAGTTTGGGGAAGCTCTGGGCGACGCGGTGAATGGGATTGTCACCCATTCGGTGTGGAGCCCAGCGGCCGACTTCCCGGGGACGCTAGCCGGCGAGCCTTACTCCAACGCCGACTTCGTCACCGGGTTCACCGAGGCATATGGCACCCCGCCAGATGAGGACGAGGCCATTCCCTTCGGCGTCTGCCAGGGAATGGAGCAGGCGATCCTTGGCACTGGCGGCACCGACAACGCAGCGATGATCCAGTGGCTGCACGATCGGACTCCGGAGGAGCCGGTCGCCACCGTGGTCGGGTCCTTCGTTTGGGACGAGCGTGGTTTGCCGGTTGAAGGCAGCTTCCTGGCCAACCAGTGGCAGGACGGCGAGCTCGCCTACGTCTTCCCGGTCGACGAGTTCCCGGGAACGGTGGACATGATCTATCCGAAGCCTGAGTGGTAACCACCTTCTCGAAGGGGAGGCCCGCATCATGCGGGCCTCCCCTTTAGTGTCTCACCAACCCCCCGGAACTTGACTGCACTCCTCGAGCTTCGCGACGTGACCAAGGCCTATGGAGGCCTGATCGCCGTGAACCAAGCGTCATTCGTCGTCGAATCGGGGACGATCACAGCCCTGATCGGGCCCAACGGCGCGTGAAAGACGACGGCGTTCGACACCATCTCAGGGGTGGTGACCGCCGATTCCGGGTCCATCAAATACGACGG
>Ga0190265_10004027_pt1 | contig 10127 bp, 6 predicted proteins | sample Popmic124T_FD_133135 | JGI IMG/M metagenome (GOLD analysis project Ga0190265, IMG submission 133135) | Populus adjacent soil microbial communities from riparian zone of Indian Creek, Utah, USA - 124 T | ecosystem: Environmental > Terrestrial > Soil > Riparian zone | place: USA: Utah | collected...
CCGAAGGACGTCGTGGGCGCGCTCGCGTTCCTACGCGCGCAACCGGATGTCGACCCCGGCCGCATCGGCGGCCTCGGCCTCTCGACTGGAGCGGACGTCCTCATCGAGATCGCCGCAGAGGAGGAGGGCTTGAAGGCCGTCGTCTCAGACGGCGCGACCGCCGGCTCCTTCGCGGACTACCGCAACCTCGACGGCCTCGACGAGGCGGCGCCGTTCTACTTCACGCTGTACACGGCTGCGCGCGTCTTCTCGGGAGCGTCGCCGGGCGAGCCGCTGAAAGAGCTCGTGGCAAGGATCTCGCCGACTCCGTTGCTCTTGATCGCAACCGGCCGAGATCTCCCGGACGAGCTCGACTTCAACCGGATCTACTCGGGAGCGGCGCGCGAGCCGGTGGAGCTGTGGGAGCTTCCGGACGTGAATCACACGGGCGCGATCCGCGAGCGCCCCGTCGAGTACGAGCGCCGCGTCATCAGCTTCTTCGAGAATGCGCTTCTGTCGTGATGGGCCGGGTTGGGATCGAACCAACGACCTTGGGATTAAAAGTCCCCTGCTCTACCAACTGAGCTACCGGCCCGCAGGGTGAGTGTAGAAGCGGAATCGCCCGCAAGTTCGCCGCCACGCGCCTCTACACTCCGAGTGGGCCCCCATCGACTAGCGGCCCAGGTCACAGCCCTTTCAAGGCTGCAGCGCGGGTTCGAATCCCGCTGGGGGCACTTCGCCGGTACTTGAAATGCGGAAGCCCGCATGAATCCTCGGGTGGGACGTGCGAGGAAACCCTGGATATGCGGAGCCGTGCTGTCCCGGTGCTGTCTCGAGATCTTGCCCGATGAAACAACGTCGAGGCGGTCCGTCCACTGACCGAAGAGTGCGAGCGCGCTCGTCCGCGAGAGTCAGTCGGGCTACGCGACCGCGGCTACCCGTTCCGCTGCTTGCTGGCACTCGGTGGCACGGTGGAGCGAATCGTCGGCCACGAACCGCCCGGCGACGCGCACGACTTCAGCGCCGAGCATCCTCAGTTGCGACTCGACCGACCGATCCTGGATCTGGCCGGCCTCGTTGAAGACACGCGCGGCTGACGCGACAGGAACGACGTATGGGACCGCCCACGCTCGCAGTGCGCGCGTAACGAACTCCATCGTGTTGATGGCTTGGAGCCCGTGCGTTCCGCCCGCGGCGCTGATGAGACCGACGACCTTGTCGTGGAGGAACGGCGGCTCCCGTTCCTGGAGCAGGCGCAGCCAGTCGAGCGCGTTCTTCAATGCCCCCGAGATCGACCCCTGATAGAGCGGACTGCTCCAGAGCATCCCATCCGCTGCGTGGCAGGTCTCGATCAGCTCGTCGACGGCCCGCGTTGGCTCGTCTTCCGGATTGAACATCGGCAGTTGGAGCTCTCGCAGGTCGAGGAGCTGCGTCCTCGCACCGGCGTTCGCGGCTCCTTCGAGGGCCACCTGCAACGCGGCTCGGCTTCTCGAGTGCCTGGCGAGCGAGCCGCCGAGCCCGACGACGGTCAGCGTCGTATCCATCCCATCACGCCTCCTGCGGTACAGGGTTGACGACCGCTCGCGACGCTACCGGCGTGGGATCCACGGCGGGTTGCGGCGCTCCGACGAGCTGACCACCGGGGCACCGTTCCGCTTCGACTGTTCGTCGCGGGTTGACGATCCCGAGCGCGCCGGCGATCCCGCCCGCGGCGGCGAGCACGGCGCAGATCACGACGACCTGGTGGAAGGCTCGCACCGATTCGGTGTTCGCGGCGAAGCCGTCGCCGACGAGCGTGCCGGCGACGACCACGCCGACGACCGACACTCCCACGAGCCCGGCGACGCGCGCGACGGCGTTGTTGATCGCCGAGGCGATGCCCGCGTCGTGCTCGTCGGCGTCGGCGAGAACGGTGGCCGTGAGCGGTGCGACGGTGAGCGAGAGGCCGAGCGCGAAGACGAGCAGCGCGGGTAGCAGATCAACGACGTACGAAGGATCCATCCCGACCCTGAGGAGGAGCAGGATGCCGCCGGCCGAGATGAGCGGTCCGGCTGCCATGAAGACACGCGGCCCGTGGCGGTCGGCGAGCGCGCCGAAGCGGCGCGAGAGCGCAAACAGCACGATCGTCACTGGCAGAGTCGTGAGCCCGCTCTCGAGCGCGCTGTAGCCCGCGACCTGCTGGAGGTAGATGACGAGGAAGAAGAAGAGGATCGCCAGCCCGGCGTACAGCGCGAGCGTCTCGAGGTTCCCGATTGCGAAGTTGCGGCGGGAGAAGAGCTCGAGCTTCAGCATTGGCTCGGCCGCCCGGCTCTCGTATGCGAGGAACGCCGCAAGCGCGAGCACACCGCCGACGAGGGGGCCGAGGATCACCGGGCTGCTCCAGCCGTGGTTCGGCTGCTCGATCAGAGCGAACACGATCCCACCCAGGCCGAGCGCGCATAGACCTGCGCCGACCAGATCGACCCGGCGCCCTGTAACGCGCGCGCTCCGTGGCACGGCCGCGAGGATCAGCATCAGCGTCGCGAGGACGAGCGGGACGTTGAGCGCGAAGATCCAGCGCCAGGAGACCTGGTCGACGACCAACCCTCCCGCGAGCGGTCCCACGATCGCCGCGATTCCGCCCCACGCAGTCCACGACCCGATCGCCGCGCCTCGCTCGCTCGGTCCGAAGGCGGCCACGATGATCGCGAGCGAGCTCGGCACCACGAGCGCGGCCGCCGCGCCCTGCAAGGTGCGGGCGCCGATCAGCACCTCGATCGTGGGAGAGAGCGCGCAGGCGACCGACGTGACGCCGAACGCCGTCACGCCGATCGCGAACACCCGGCGCTCCCCGTAGATGTCGCCGAGCGAGCCGCCGATCAGGATCAGCGACCCCAGCGCTAGCAGGTACGCGTTGGCCACCCACTGCTGCGCCGAGAGGCCGCCGCCGAGATCCTGCTCGATCGCCGGCAGGGCGACGCTCACGATCGACCCGTCGATCGTCGCCAGGGCCGAGCCCAGGATCGCGGCGAGCAGTGTGAGCCGCTGACGGTGGCTCATGTCCTCACAACGTCTTGACGCGCTCGCCGTCGATCACGCACTCCGCCGCCCCCGAGCTCCGTCCCCGTGTGTGTCGGCAGCTTGGGCATCCGTCTCTCCTCCTTTCGCGTCTGTCGAAAGGAGCGTCGCGTGCGGGAGGAGCCTTCGCCTCCGTCGGATGCCCTGGTCGACTCTGGTTTCGCTGCCAGCGGACTCAGTCCAGCGCGGCGGCCTGGAAGTCCTCGGGCCTCGGCCGCTCGACGCGGAAGGCATCCGCCTCGCGGGCGGCGGCGACGACCGCGGCGTAGCGGGCGAGACGCGTGCCCTGGTAGCGAGCGACGGCGAGCGCTTTCTCGTCGGGGCCCCCGACCCTCTTCCCGCTCGTGTACGAGGTGCCATACGGGTTGCCGCCGGCGTTGAACACCTCGCTCGCCGTGTAGCCGAGCGGGAGGATGAGCATGCCCCAGTGGTAGAGGGTGTTGTTGAGGGCGAGGATCGTCGACTCCTGCCCGCCGTGCGTCGTCATCGAGGCGGTGAAGGCCGTGCCCACCTTGTCGGCGAGCTTGCCCTCCTGCCACAGCCGTCCCGCCTGGTCCATGAACTGCTTCAGCTGCGCCGCGACGTTGCCGAACCGCGTCGGGGTGCCGAAGGCGACGCCGTCCGCCCACTCCAGGTCGTCGAGGCTTGCGACCGGCTCGTCCTCGACCTCGGAGCGATGCCTTCCCCAGTACTGGTTCTGGGAGATGACGAGCTCCGAGAAGAGCTCCTCGACATGGCGAAGCCGCACCTCGGACCCTTCACCTCCGGCTCCCGCGGCGAGCTCGTGCGCGAGGCGGTGCACGTTGCCGGTCGCGCTGTAGTAGACGACGGCGATTCGGGCCGGTCTCGTCATCGCAGGGCCTTGACGATAGCGCCGGCTCGTTGCCGCTGGTCGGGCAGCGTCACGCGGGCTGCCGCGCTCGGGCCGCCCGCCCGGTGTGAGGCAGTGCCCCGCGGAGCTCTCTGCGGGAGCTGATGCCGAGCTTCGTGAACACCTTGCGCAGGTGCCATTCGACCGTGCGCGGGCTGAGGAAGAGCTGGGCGCCGATCTCCGGGTTCGTATGACCGTCGGCGGCGAGCCTGGCGATCTGCGCCTCCTGCGCCGTCAGTAGGTCTCGCGTTTCGTCCGTGCGCCTGCGCACCGTCTCGCCGGTTGCGAGCAGCTCGCGCCGCGCGCGTTCGGCGAATGCGCCCGCACCCATCGCCGAGTACAGCTCATGTGCCGAACGCAGCTGTTCGCGGGCATCCACGCGGCGGTTCTCGCGCCGCAGCCATTCGCCATAGACCAGATGCGCGCGTGCGAGCTCCGTACGCACTCTGGTGCGGCCGAGCCGCGCGATCGCCTCCGTGTAGAGAGCTTCGGCTGCGTGACCTTGGCTCAGAAGCGCGTCCGCCCGCGCCTGGATCCCCAGCCCCCAGTCAGTGCCCCCGAATCGGGTGCGTTGGGAGAGCTCTGCACGCACGGCCTCGGCAAGCTCCGGCTCGTCGCTGCGAATTGCCGCCTCGACCAGCTCGCTCAGCACACCGCCGAATCCTCCTGCGGGGTGATGATCGCGTGACCGCTCAGCGGCATCGAGCGCGGCCCGGTAGCGGCGGAGACCGTTGTAGAGCACCGCGGCCGCATACTCGGCATAGTTGATCGAGGTTTCCTGGCCCTTGTCCCGTGCGTCCTGGATGAAGGCGTCGATCCGGTCGTGTGCCACCTCCTCGGGGTCGCGCCAGGCGGCAAGCAAGAGCGAGATGTGCCCGAGAGGCTGGCTGCCGATCGCCTCGATGATCACGTCTGCCTCCAGCGTCAGTGCCTCCGCGGCGGCGAACTCGCCGGCGTCCGCGCGGCTCTGGGCGAGCATCTCGAGCGCATGTGGAAGCGCGGTGAGTGCGCCCGCGTCGCGGGCGAGCTGGACGTAGCGTGCGGAGAGGGCATGCGCGCTCTCGTCGTCCCAATTGGCGAACGCGACCCGGCATGCGAACCAGAGCCAGCGAATCTCCTCCTCCCCTGAGAGACGCTCGGTCCTGAATTCGCTCAGCGCCCGCTTCATGAGATCCGCTCCCGCCGGGTACCCCTCGATGATCAGCCGCGCCCAGCCGGTCAGTAGGAGCTCGGCGGCGCGTTGCGGCTCCAACGGCGTCGCGGCCGGCAGGGCCCGTGCGACCTCGAGAAGCGTGTCGCGGCGGCCTGCGGACACTGCCGCCGAAAGCGCTTCGAGGTAGGTCTCCCGCGCCAGCCGGCCGTCGAGCGATTCGAGGCGCTTTGCTGCGGAGAGGAGCAGCGGCGGAGCATCGCCTCCGCGGTTCACGGCAGAGGCGATCTGGGCGCGTAGCCGCTCGGCGCGGGCGCGCTGCAACTCATCCAGTGGCCCAGACTCCGCCGCGAGAACCAAGCGCTCCGCGGCATCGAACGCCCCGGCCTCGTGCTTTACCTCTGCCGCGGCCAGCGCGCGCCCGGCCCGTCGTGCCGACTCGGGCGTAAGGGCTGCGGACCTTTCGAGAAAGGCGGCCGCCGCAGCGAAGCCTCCACGGGCCTGTGCGCGGTCGGCGGACTGTTCGAGCGCGGCCGCGACGTCTTCGTCCGGCGCGCGCGCCGCGTGTGCGCGGTGCCAAGCGCGGCGATCGGGGTCGGTCTCCGGATCGGTTGCCTCGGCGAGTGCCCGATGCACGCTGCGCCGGTCCTCGGGGGACGCGGCACCGTAGATCGACGAGCGAAGGAGCGGGTGCCGAAAGGTGACTCGCGTAGCGATCGCGATCAGTTCGGCCGCTTCTGCCGGAGCCGCCGCATCCATCGAGATACCGAGCTCGGCCGCCGCACGCCAAAGCAGCGTGGGATCGCCGATCGGCTCGGCAGCTCCAACGAGCAGCAGTCGCTGCGTCTCGTCGGGTAGGCGGTGGACCTGGCGGCGAAAGCTCACTTCGATGCGGCTCGCGAGCGGCAAGGCCTCCGGCAGGGCAAACCCGCCTGCCAGGCTCGCCGAGGAGACGCCGCGCGGCAGCTCGAGCAGCGCGAGCGGATTCCCCCGCGTCTCCGCGACTATCCGATCGAGCACCTGCTCGTCGAGCGGTCCAAGGCTCGACGACGACAGGAGCTGGCGGGCGTCCGCGGCAGAAAGGCCTTCCAGGCGCAGCTCCGGCAACCCGGCCAGCTCGGCCGGCTCATCCTGGTCACGATCCGCGAACAGGATGAGCACCGACTCCGCCTGGAGGCGCCGGGCGACGAACGAGAGCACCTGGGCAGAGGACCGATCCAGCCATTGGGCGTCGTCAACCAGGCAGATGAGCGGCTGTGCCTCGGCCGCGTCCGACAACAGGCTCAACACCGCGAGCCCGACCAGAAAGCGATCGGGCGGCGGCCCAGAGCTCATCCCGAAGGCGGTGCCGAGCGCATCGCGTTGCGGTGGCGGCAGCCGCACGAGGCCATCGAGTAGCTGCAGGCAGAGCTGGTGCAGGGCCGCGAACGTGAGCTCCATTTCCGATTCGACGCCGACCGAGCGAACGACGCGGCTGCCATCCCCGCCCGCGGCCGCGTAGTCCATGAGAGCTGTCTTCCCGATCCCCGCGTCCCCTCGCAGGACGAGCGCTCCGCTCTGGCCCGCGCGCACCGCCGTCAGCAGCTCGTCGAGCACCGCACACTCGCTCGCGCGGCCGCGCAGCGGCACGCTCGCATCGGCCTGCACAGACATCTGCCACGAGCATAGAACCAAGCGACGCCCCAGCCCCACCAGGGCATGAACCAGGGACTCCCACGGGCGCGACCGCCCCGCCGGAGCGCAACGATGACGAGGTCATTTCCCGCAGCGTTAGGAGACGCTCATGGCTGTTTCGACCTCGAACGAGTCGACGACCGCGGTGGTCGAAGGCGCGGCGATCCGTCCGTTCCGCATCGAAGTTCCGCAGGAGGAGCTCGACGAGCTTCGGCGGCGCCTGCAGGCGACGCGGTGGCCCGAGAGGGAGACCGTCGCGGATCAGTCTCAGGGCGTGCCGCTAGGCATGATCCAGAAGCTCGCGCGCTACTGGATGACCGACTACGACTGGCGCACGGTCGAGGCGCAGCTGAACGCGCTGCCGCAGTTCATCACCGAGATCGACGGGCTGAACATCCACTTCATCCACGTTCGTTCGCAGCACGAAGACGCGCTTCCGCTGATCGTCAATCACGGCTGGCCCGGCTCGATCATCGAGCAGCTGAAGATCATCCACCGACTGACCGATCCCACGGCACACGGCGCGAACGCAGCGGACGCCTTTCATGTGGTGGTTCCGTCGATGCCGGGCTACGGGTTCTCGGGCAAGCCGGCGACCACCGGCTGGGGCCCCGAGCGCATGGGCCGGGCCTGGGACGAGCTGATGCAGCGCCTCGGCTACACGCGGTACGTGGCTCAAGGGGGCGACTGGGGTGCGTTCGTGGTCGACCAGATGGGTTTGCAGGCACCGGAGGGACTGCTCGCGATCCACACCAACATGCCGGCGACCGTTCCAGCCGACGTCGACAAGGCCTCGCTGGCCGGCGAGCCGCCGCCGTCGGGTCTGTCGGCCGAGGAGCGACGCGCCTACGAGCAGCTGCTCAGGACGTACGAGCAGGTCGAGTACGCGAGGATGATGGCCTCGCGCCCGCAGACCCTGTACGGCATCGCGGACTCTCCTGTGGGCCTCGCCGCCTGGCTGCTGGACCACAACGACGCAGACGGCCAGCCGGCCGCGGCGGTCGTCGCTGCGCTCGACCGGACGACGAGCGACACGGGCGAGCTGACGCGTGACGAGGTCCTCGACAACATCACGCTCTACTGGCTGACCAACACCGGGGTCTCCGCGTCTCGTCTCTACTGGGAGTACAAGGGCGGCTTTTTCAACGCGAAGGGCGTCTCGATCCCGGTCGCGGTGACCGTCTTTCCCGGCGAGCAGTATCAGGCGCCGCGGAGCTGGGCGGAGCAGGCCTACTCCAACCTCATCTACTTCAACGAGGTCGACCAGGGCGGCCACTTCGCCGCCTGGGAACAGCCCGAGCTCTTCGCTCGGGAGATCCGCGCGGCGTTCACATCGCTGCGCGAGAAGGGGAGGTTGTCATGAGCACTACCGTCGAGACAGCAACCGAGATCCGCACCTTCGACATCGAATTTCCGCAGGAGAAGATCGATGATCTGCGGCGACGCATCGCCGCGACGCGCTTGCCCAGCAAGGAGCTCGTCGAGGATCGGTCGCAGGGCGTCCAGCTCGCGACGATTCAGAAGCTCGCCCGCTACTGGACGACCGAGTACGACTTCAGCCGGGTCGAGGCGCAGCTGAACGCGCTCCCGCAGTTCACGACCGAGATCGACGGGGTGGACATCCACTTCATCCACGTGCGCTCCCAGCACGAGGACGCGTTGCCGCTGATCATGACGCACGGCTGGCCCGGCTCGGTCATCGAGCTGCTCGAGACCGTCGGCCCGCTGACCGACCCGACTGCGCACGGCGGCACCCGCGACGACGCATTCCACCTGGTGCTGCCGTCCCTGCCCGGGTATGGGTTCTCCAGTGAGCCGGCCGAGCTCGGTTGGGACGCCGCCCGCACCGGACGCGCGTGGGCGGAGCTGATGCGCCGCCTCGGCTACACCCGCTACGTCGCCCAGGGCGGCGACGTGGGTGCCCTCGTCACGGATCTGATGGGCCGCCAGGCGGTCGAGGGTCTGGTCGGCTACCACCTGAACCTGCTCACGGCGGTGCTCGCAATCGGCGATCACCTGCCGAAGGAATCCGAAGAGGAACGCGCAGCGGCCGCGGCAGTCGCGACGTTCAGGGAGGACGGCTTCGGCTACTTCCTCGAGATGGCAACGCGCCCACAGACGATCGGCTACGCGCTGCTCGATTCACCGGTCGCGCTGGCGGCCTGGATGCTCGACCACGACACGGACAGCTACTACAAGATCACCCGCGCGTTCGTCGACGGGGAGCCCGTGGGCAATCTCACCCGGGACACCATCGTCGACAACATCACGCTGTACTGGCTGACGGGCACCGCAGCGTCGGCGGCCCGGTCGTACTGGGAGGACGCACGAGCGCTGGCCGCAGCGCTTGCGAGCGGCCAGCCTCCTCCGGCGGTCACCGTGCCGGTCGGCTTCACGACGTTCCCCGGCGAGATCTGGGCTTCTCCGCGCAGCTGGGTCGAGGCGGTCTACCCGGGCCTCGCCTACTTCAACGAGGTCGACAAGGGCGGCCACTTCGCCGCCTGGGAAGAGCCGCAGCTGTTCTCCGAGGAAGTGCGCGCCGCGTTCAAGGCGCTGCGGTAGTCGCAATCGACGTCGACTGGGGCGGTAAACGCGCCGCCCCAGTCACCAACCACGAGCACGGGAGACGACTCTCATGGGCATCCTCGACAAGCTTCGCCTCTCATCTGAGGGCAACGTGCCGTCCCTGGACGGCGCAACGGAGTGGCTCAACTCGGAGCCCTTGACGCCGGCAGACCTCCGTGGGCACGTCGTCGCATTCGACTTCTGGACCTTCACCTGCATCAACTGGATCCGGACCGCGCCCTACCGACGCGCCTGGTACGAGAAGTACCGCGACCAGGGACTGATCGTGATCGGCGTCCACACGCCCGAGTTCCCGTTCGAGCGGGACGTCGACCGCATCCGCGCGCACATCGAGGAGATGCGAATCGCATATCCCGTCGCCGTCGACAGCGAGTACGCGATCTGGACCGCCTTCGCGAACAACTACTGGCCCGCCCTCTACGTCGCCGACGCCGAGGGAGCGATTCGCTTCCACCGCTTCGGCGAGGAGGGCTACGAGGAGTCCGAGCGAGTCATCCAGGAGCTCCTCGACGTGCCCCGGACCGACCCCGTCGTCGTCGAGACGGAAGGGGCCGAAGCGCCCGCTGACTGGGACACCTTGCAGTCTCCCGAGACCTACCTCGGGTCGGAACGTGGCGAGCGCTTCGCCTCACCGGGCGGCGCAGCCTGGGAGGAGCGCCGGAGCTACAGCACGCCTTCCCCGTTGCGGCTCAACCAGTGGGCCCTCTCGGGTGCGTGGACGCTCGGCCGGAAGGCGGCGCACCTGAACGAGGCCGGCGGGTCGCTCGCGTACCGCTTTCGCTCCCGCGACGTCAACCTCGTCATGGGGCC
>Ga0190265_10004029_pt1 | contig 10126 bp, 6 predicted proteins | sample Popmic124T_FD_133135 | JGI IMG/M metagenome (GOLD analysis project Ga0190265, IMG submission 133135) | Populus adjacent soil microbial communities from riparian zone of Indian Creek, Utah, USA - 124 T | ecosystem: Environmental > Terrestrial > Soil > Riparian zone | place: USA: Utah | collected...
ACGCATGTCATCTCCGACCGTCTGTCATTTACTAAATGACATGCGAAAGTAGATGACGGACTGCCAGGCGGCCAATCTCCGAGCAGGCGGTGGTCACCTGCTGTCCACGTCCGGGGGCCGCAGGCGCAGACACGCGAAAGCTTCCAACTTGGGCGCGCGCAGCCAAGGTGCACGCGCGCCATGCGATTCAACCCAGGCGCACTCAGCTATTGCGGTCTTGAAACAACATGGCATAGTCGATTTCGCCGTTGGCCGACGCCTGAGCCGAGCCCTTCGTGGAAGACAAGCTCTCGGAACTGATCGACATTCTTCAACGCCTGCTGCAGGCGCAGCGGCCGATCCCGAATCAGATCGACTCCGAGCTGCATGAAGCGATGGAGCGGTTCGAGCGCGATCTGCCGCTCACGACGAGACACGTCGCGCGGCTGCTCGACATCTCCGAGCGGACGGTGAAGCGAACGATTCCAGGAGTTGCGCGGTCGAAGCCCGGCGGCACGGTGTGGTATTCCCGAGGGGAGGTCGAAGCGCTATGGCAGGTGCAGGCAGGAGGCGGCGGCGGGAGGCGCGATACAGGATCTCCACGCCGTCGGGGCGGAAGGTCACGCTCGTCGATCGCGGCGAGCGCGGTTGGCAGTTCGACATCAAACCTCCTGGCCATCAGCGAGTCCGCGAGTCACTCGGTCGATGCAGTCGAGAAGAGGCTCGCGGCGATGCATCGATCACGTCGAGCGACTCTTCCGGCGGCAGGCTGCTCCCGATACGCCCACGTTCGCCCGAGTCGCCGCCGAAATGATCATCTGGAATGATGAAGAACGAGCGCCGCGCCGAGGGGTACACGCGCAAGATCGAGGGACATCTACGCGGCTATCTGCTCCCCGCCATCGGCGCTGACACCCGAATCGACGAGGTCACAGCGCGCGCGCTGCTCGAGTTCAAGCACAAGCTGGGGGCGAGCGATCTCGATCCGAAGACCTGCAACCGGATCCTGACGACGCTGCGGCAGGTGCTGAAGTTCGCCGAGGACCCGCGCGGCTACTGCACCGCTCCCGCGCTGCCGAGGAACTTCCCGACGAACATGTGGCAGGGACCAGAGCGCTGGCAGCTTCTCGACCCGCAGCAGATCCAGCGTGTCCTGCAAGCAGCTCCCGACGAGGTTCGGGCTTGCCTCGGCTTCATCGCCAACACGGGCGTGCGGGTCGGCACGGCGCTCGCAACCGAGCGCGCGTGGATCGATCTCCGTCGCGGCTTCGTGCACTACCCCGCGACGCCATGAAGGGCCGCTACGCGCATACCGTGGAGCTCAACCCCGCCGCCGATCAGTGCCTGCGCGGAGCTCTCCAGGACTCACCGGGCCAGCCGTTCCCGTTCAGCTACTGGTTCCTGCTCAAGCGCTGGCTGGTCATCCGCGAGGCCGCTGGCCATCCCACGCTGCGCTTCCACGATCTGCGTCACTCGTTCGTGAGCAACCAGCTCGGCGCCGGCACACCCATCCACGTGGTGCGCGACATGGCCGCACATCGCAGTCTCAGCGTCACCGCGCTCTACGCGCACTCGACCGACGAAGCGCGCCGCGCAGCATCACAGCGCGTTCAAATCGCTGTGCCTCCCGCACGCCGTGACACCAACGGTGACACCAAGCCGAAATTCAGAACGCGTAACCGCGCGAAACGACTGGTGCCCAGGGACGGAATCGAACCGCCGACACGGGGATTTTCAATCCCCTGCTCTACCAACTGAGCTACCTGGGCGGGGGTGGGGAGTTGTGCTCGGCTGCAGCACAGGAACCCCGAGAGAGCGGCAAGATACCCGGGCACGCAGGGGTGTCAAGGACTACAAGGGGCGGTCTTTTGCAGCGAGAGTGCCTGCGAGTCGGGCCCGTAGTGGGCTAGAATGTTTCAGGAATGACAGCTGGGGATCGTGCGCGGCCCAGTCCCGATCCGGCGACGCGGGCGCTGCGGCAGCAGTTGCTGGAGTCGGATGACGACAAGGCCCGGCTACGCGTGCTCGCTGCGCTGGCGCAGCGCAAGGTGTTCGCCCCGACCTGGCCGAGCTCGCCGGATGCGGTGCGCACGCTGACCAATGGTGAAGGCGAGCACGCGATGCCGCTGTTCAGCGCGATGGACACGTTGCTGCTGGCAGCGAAGCGCTTCGCCTGGGGCAGCAGCGAGGACGGCACGCTGTGTTTTCGTGAGCTCGCCGCGCAGGAGGTGTTGCACAGCGCGCTCGAGCACGGCGTGCACTGCGTCGTGCTCGACATCTACGCCGAGCACTCGGTCGAGTTCACGCGCAGCGAGATCTCCGACGCGCTGAAGAAACAGCGCGCCGCGCAGGAGGCTGCCGCCAAGGGACAGCCCGCGCGCAAGGCGGTCGCGCGCGTCGGGCGGATCGATCGCAACAGTGCGCCGCTCGGAGCAGGACGGCAGAAGCGGCCGGGGCTGGCGGAGATCGATGCGCCGTTCTCCAACGAGCGCACGACCGGCAAGCTGCCGACGCGTGCTGCGATCGAGGAGGCGGCGATCCGGCGCAAGCAGAATGCGGCGCGCCGGATCGACCCGCGGGTGGAGCCGATCTCGTCGAAGCCACCGCGGAACCCGACGCCGCCGCCGAAGCGCGTGGCACGACCGCGCGCGGAGACGGCGCCGGCGCGCCCGCACTTGCTGCGCGCGCCCTCGACGCTGCGCGAGCAACCCGCGCCGGTCACCGAGGGCGGCCGGCCTCCCTCGGGCGCCTACCCGCAAGTGGACCTGGTTCAGGCCAGCGCGCCGGTGCAGGCGCCGCGCGCGCCGGTGCAGGCGCCGCGCGCGCCGCGGCCGACGCCGGGCGCGTTCGCGCAACCGGACGCGGAGTCCACGCGGCCCTCGCGACCGACGTCGGAGGAGTTCGCCGGTCTGCCCGACTTCCCCGCAGCGCCAGCGCCGCAGACGTCTGCCCAGCCGCAGCCGCCGGCGCAGCCCAACCCGCCCGTGCGCGCGACGCCGGCGGCGTTTCCGAAGCCCCAGGACGAGCGTGCACCGCGGCCGACGCCGGGCGCATTCCCGCGCGCGCGCATCCAGCCCGAGCGCGCAGCGCGGCCGACGCCAGGCGCATTCGCGCAGCCGCACGCCGGACGCAGCGCGCGACCGACACCGGAAGATCTCTCGCAGACGGTGCCGGACATGCCGATGGTCGCGCCGGACGACGACGCGCATGCGCCGCCGGCGTTCGACTACGCGAACGAGCCGATCGGTCTCGGCTACGCCGCCGGCGAGCCGGAGCCACAGGCGCGACCCGGAGCGCTCGAAGCGGCTGCGATGGTGGCGCAAGTCGCCAAGCTGACCGACGACGAGAGCACACAGCAGGCCGCGGCCGAGGTCGCCGCCATGCTCAAGGACATGGCGCGCAAGGGTGTGGTCGAGGAAGCCAAGCCGAGCGCGGCGCAATCCGCCGCCAAGGCATTCGCCGGACTGCTGTCGGCCGAGCTCGCCGCGGATGCGCAGCGCGCCAAGCGCGGCAAGCCGGCGGCGGCCGCAGCCGCTGCTGCGGCCGAGCCGGCGCCCGCCGCGGTCGAGCCGGTCGAGAGCGAGAGCGGCCTGCGCCCGCCCGAGCACGTGCTCGCGGACGCCGTGATCGAAGCGATCAGCGACGCGCTGCGCAGGTTTCCCGAGGTGGAGTGGGCGTGCGAGATCTCCGACGGCTCGGCCGAGTACGTCGTGGGCGTGCGCGTCGATCCTTCGTTCCTGACGCGCGTGAAGGAGATCAAGGCCACGGTGCTCGCCGCCGCCACCAGCCGCAAGAGCAGCGTGTCGGTGCTGATGCTGACCGACGCCCAACAGATGAAGGACGCCCGCACCCACGGCAGCGCCTTCTTCCCCTGGCGCCGCCGCGCGGCCAAGCGCTAGCAGGTTCCTGAACCGAACCGCCAAGGCGCCGAAGAACCCCGAGCGAAACCCTGGTTCGGGTGGTTTGGCGCTCTCCGGCGCCTTGGCGGTTGGAGCTCCTGTTGGCGATGGGATGAATGCTCAGCTGCCCGTGTGCTAGGGATAGCGCGTGAACGCAGGGACCGAGCAGCTCGATCCGCGCATGATCGCGCCCTTGCCCGCGGCACGCGGTCAGGCGCTGGTCGAGATCCTGGCGCAGGCCGAGTGTCCGGCACTGACCGCACGGCGGGCGCGGCGTGCGGAGCTGTCGGGCGCGGCGCACGATCCGATCGTCTGGTCGCGCGCGGCCGGCGTGAACGTCTGGGACACGGACGGCAATCGCTACCTCGATCTGAGCGCGGGGTTCGGCGCCGCGGCCGTGGGTCACGGCGCGCCCGCCGTGGTGCAGGCCGTACAGCGCCAGACCGAGCAGTTGATGCATGCGCTCGGCGACGTTCATCCCTCCGAGACGAAGGTGGCGCTGCTCGCGCGGCTCGCGCAGCTCGCGCCGTTCGAAGACGCTCGCGTGATGCTCGGCCTGAGCGGCGCGGACGCGGTCACCGCTGCGCTCAAGACCGCCGCGCTCCACACCCGGCGCCCCGGCGTGCTCGCCTTCCGCGGCGGCTATCACGGCCTCGAGTACGGACCACTCGCGGCGTGCGGCTACAGCGAGCCGTTCCGCGCGCCGTTCACGGCGCAGCTCAACCCGCACGTGGTGTTCGCGCCGTACCCGCGCGCGGGCATGCCCGTGGACGCGGCGATCTCCGCCGTGGAGCTGGCGTGGGGCACGCGCGACGACATCGGGGCGGTGCTGATCGAGCCGGTGCTCGGCCGCGGTGGTGCGGTGGCGCCGCCGGCGGGCTTTCTCGCCGCGCTGTGCGCGCTTTGCGATCGGCGCGCGGCGTTGCTGATCGCGGACGAGGTGCTGACCGGCCTCGGCCGCTGCGGAGCGCTGCTGCGCAGCGTGCACGACGGCGCGCACCCCCACCTGATCTGTCTCGGCAAGGCGCTCGGCGCGGGCCTGCCGGTGAGCGCCTGCCTCGGCCAGGCCGAGGTGATGGCCGCCTGGGGCGATCCCGCGGGTGAAGCGCTCCACACCGGTACGTTCTTCGGCAACCCGCTCGGCTGCGCGGCCGCGCTCGCGGCGCTCGAGCTGATCGAATCGCAGCGGCTGTGGGAGCGCGCCGAGCGCGTCGGCGCCTGGTTCCGCCGGCACCTCGCCCAGCAGATCGGCGCGCGCGTGGTCGACGTGCGCGGAGCGGGCCTGCTCGTCGGCATCGAGCTCGGCAGCGGCGCGCAGACGCTTGCGCTGGTGCGTTCGCTCCTGGAGCGCGGCTACATCGTCGTGCCGGGTGGAGTCGACGGCCGCGTGCTCTCGCTCACGCCGCCGCTCGTGATCGAGCAGGCGCGGCTCGAGGGCTTCTCGAGCGCGCTCGCGGAGCTGCTGGCATGAGTCAGGCGCAGCCGCAGGCCGCGCCCGGCCGCGCCGAGCTCGCCGCACGCGTGGCGGCGCTGATCGATCGGCTCGCGACCGGCGCGCGCGACGATGCCGCGCGCGACGCCCTGCTGCGCGAGCTGCTCGACTGGCAGCGCCGCAACGTGCCGGCGTTCCGGCGGATCGTCGAGCGACTCGGCGCAGGCAGCGGCGACCCGCTGCGCTGGCCCGCGGTCCCGACCGACGTCTTCCGCGCGACGCGCGTCGCGAGCCATCCGCCGCAGGCGGACCTGCGCGTGTTCCGCACCTCGGGCACGACCGCCGCGGCACGCGGCTGCCACCACCTGCGCGACCTCTCGCTCTACGACCGCGCCGCGCAGGCAGCCGCGCGCCACGCGCTGTTTCCGGACGTGGATCGGATGCAGCTCGTGGTGCTCGCGCCGCCCGCCGCCGAGGCGCTCGACTCGTCGCTCGCGTACATGCTCGATCGCTTCGCGGCCTGGTTCGGCCGCGGGCCGAGCGTGTACGTGTTGCGCGGCAACGAGCTCGACGCGGCGCCGCTCGAGCGCACGCTGGCGCAAGCCGAGGGCGACGGCACACCGGTCGCGCTGCTCGGCACGTCGTTCGCGTTCGTGCATGCCGAGCAGGCGCTCGGCACGCGGCGCTTCCGGCTCGCGCCGGGCAGTCGAATCATGCAGACGGGTGGGTTCAAGGGTCGCTCGCGCGAGGTCGAACCGGCGGAGCTGCTCGGCTGGCTCGCGCGGCGTTTCGCCGTGCGCGAGTCGTGCGTCGTCCAGGAGTACGGGATGACCGAGCTGAGCTCGCAGCTCTACGAGCACACGCTGCGCGAGGCAGCGGCCGGAGCAGCGCCCGGACCACGAAGGCTCATGCCGCCCGGCTGGGTGCGCGCGAGCATCGTCGACCCCGAGACGCTTGCGGAGGTGGCCGCGGGTGACGAAGGGCTGGTGCGCATCGACGACCTGGCCAACGTCGACACCGCCTGCGCGATCCAGACCTCCGATCGCGGCCGGGCCGAGACAGACGGCATCGTCGTGCTCGGACGCGCCTCGGCGGCGATCGCGCGCGGATGCTCGATCGCCGTGGACGCAGCGCTGGGAAGTTGACCGCCGCGCCCGGAGGGCGATTGCGACGCGCGAGGTGACGGCCGCATACTCGCGGCGTGAGCCTCAGCCGCCGGCTACTCGTCGCCTGCACCACGCTTGCGGTTTTCACGCCGGACTCGTCGCACGCGGACATCGTCGACGAAAACTTCACGGAGCGTTCGTATCTGGGCAGCCTCCCCGGCACCGCCACCGGCATGGCCTGGGCGCCCGACGGTTCGAACCGGCTGTTCGTCACGACGCAGCCCGGTTCGGTGTGGATCGTGGCGCATGGCGACATCCCCACCCCGGCCGAGCGCGACACGCGACTGTTTGCCACGGTCACGCCGATTCACTTCAGCGGCGAGTGCGGGCTGCTCGGGCTCGTGTTCGATCCGGACTTCCTGGTCAACCACTACGTCTACTTCTTCGTCACGGTCTCCGCGAGCGAGCAGCAGATCATCCGCTACACCGCCGAGGGCGACGTCGGTACGAACAAGACCGTGATCGTGGCCGGCCTGCCCACCAACGGGGGCAACCACAACGGCGGCGCAATCGGGGTCGGGCCCGACGGAAAGCTGTACTGGGCGATCGGCGACAACGGCATCGGCCGCGGCGTCAACGCCGACCTCGCATCGCTGGCGGCCAAGGTCGGCCGCGCGAACCTCGACGGCGGTGTGCCGAACGACAATCCCTTCTTCGACGGCGACGGTCCGAACGCGGACTACATCTGGGCGCGCGGCTTGCGCAACCCGTTCACGATGACCTTTCAGCCTGCCAACGGCGGACTATGGCTCGACGTCGTCGGCACCACCTACGAGCAGATCTTCGTCGTCAACCGCGGCGATCACGCCGGCTACAGCGCGTACGAGAACAATCAGCCCAACGGCTTGATCACCCCGATCATCAAGTACCGCACGAACGCCACCGATGCACTCGCCCTGACGCCGAGTGGCGCGCTGCGCAGCGCCTCCGGGGTCACGTTCACGACCGCCGCGCCGCATGGCTTTCGCCGAGGCGAGATGATCACGATCGCCGGCGTCAGCGACGCGAGCTTCAACGGCAACGTCTACGTCGCGAGCACGCCCAGCGCCACGACCTTCACCGCGATCCAGACCGGTCCGAACGCGGCCAGCGGCAGCGGAACCGCGGTGACACAGGCACTGGGCGGGTGCGTGACCGGCGGGACGTTCTACGCGGCCACTCAGTTCGCGCCGGAGTACTGGGGGAACTACTTCTTCGGCGACTTCAACTCCGGAAACATCGTGCGCGCGGTGATGTCGTCGCCGGCCACGATCGAGAGCGTGCAGATCTGGGGCAATGTCGGCGGCCATTTGATCGATATCGAGACCGGGCCCGACGGCGCGCTCTATTACATCCGAGCCAGCGGCGAGATGTTCCGGGCGGCATTCGATGCGACGGTGCAGGGGCTGGTCGTCTCCCACCGGCACGTGTGGATGCTGGAAGGCGGCGAGCAGTCGATCAGCGTGAGCCTCGCGATCGCGCCGACCGCCGACGTGGTGGTGAACGCGGTGCGGACATCCGGCGATCCCGGCATCGTGGTCGGCGCCGGCGCGAGGCTGACGTTCACGCCGGCGAACTGGAGCGAGCCACAATCCGTGAACCTCAGCGCCGCGACCGACGCAGACACGCTGCTCGACACCGCGATCATCGACGTGAGCTCGCCGGCGCTGCTGACCCGCGCGGTGACGGTGAACGCGGTCGACCGCAACTCGCTCGTCGTGTCCACCGACACGCTCGGCATTGACGAGGGGGCGAGCGGAACCTTTACGGTCGCACTCGCGACGCAACCCTCCACGAGCACGACGGTGAGCGTGATGCACAGCGCCGGCGATGAGGACATCGGCGTTTCGAGTGGCGCGGCGCTGACGTTCACGCCGGCGGACTTCGCGACGCCGCAGACCGTGACCATCGACGCGGCAGAGGACGCCGACGCCATCGACGATAGGGCAACCGTCGCCCTGACCGCGAACGGTCTGTTGTCGCTCTCGATCGCGATCGCCGCTACCGACAATGACCCGCTTGCGCCGGACGCGGCCCCGCCGGTGGAGGACCTGGATGCCGCGGTCCTCGACGCGGCATCCGCCGCCCACGACGCGAGCGCGGACGCCGGTGCTGCGGGGCGCGACGCGGACTCGCCGCCTGTCGACGCTGATTCGCCTGTCGACGCCACGCTCGACGCCATGGCGACCGAGGCGGATGGCGGCAGCGACGCCACGCATCACGAGGCGCCCGGCTCCGACCCGGGCTGCGGCTGCCGAGCACCGGGTGTGCCGGCTTCCCGTGGTGGCCTCGCTTCGGCGCTGCTGGTTGCACTCGTGCTCGCGATCCGACAGCGAGCGCGTGCGCGCACGCGTGGTATATGAAACGGCCCCAGTGGTTGCCAGCGACCGCGACCTTCCGCCGAGCGTGGAGCAGTTGCGCAGTGCGCGCGCTGCGCTCGAGCAGGCGTCTGCGCCGCTGCGCGCGCTCTCGCTCGAGCAGCGCGCCGCGGCGATCGAACGTGCTGCGCGCTCGCTGCTCGATCCGCACGCCGCCCTCGGCCTGCAGCTGCGGGCCGAGCTCGCGACGAGCAGCGGACACTCGGCGCAGGTGATCGACCACGGCCTGCGCACGACGCTCGCGCTGTTCGAGCGCGGCGCGCTGCTCGAACTGGCAGGTGCGCGGCGCGGGCAATCCCCGCCGCTGCTGATCGCCGTGCTCGCGGGCAACGTCTTCAGCGCCGCCGCGCGACCGCTGCTCTTGCCGCTGCTGTGCGGCACCGCCGTGCTCGCCAAGGCAGCGAGCGCCGACGACAGCTTTCCGCGCTGGCTGTGGCGCGCGCTGGTCGAGGCCGACGCCAGGGTCGGCGCCGCCTGCACGGTCGCGACGTTCGCGCACGAGCGGACCGAGCTCGAGGCCGCGCTGCTCGAGCGCGCCGAGCTCGTCTCGGTGTACGGCAGCGACGAAACGCTGGCGGCGCTGCGTGCGCGGCTGCCCGCGACCGCGCGCCTGCTCGCGCACGGCCACGGCCTCGGTGCTCTGGTCGTCATGCGCAGCGCGCTCGCGACCGCGGACGGCGCACGCGAGCTCGCCGGCCGCGTCGCGCTCGACATCGCCGCCTATGACCAGCGCGGCTGTCTGTCGCCGCACTTCGCGCTGGTCGAGCGCGGCGGCGCGCTCGATGCCGGCGCATTCGCCGAGCTACTGGCGGAGGCGCTCGCGGCGATCGAAACCAGCTTGCCGCGCGCAGCGCTGCCGGCCGCCGCAGCCGCCGCCCAGCTGCAGTGGCGCGGCGTCGCCGCCGCGATCGGCGAGCTCCACACCACGCAAACCGCTGCCGTCAGCTACGAGGCCCGACACCCGCTGCGCCCGAGCCCCGGCTATCGCAATCTCTCCGTCCACGAATGCGCCGACCTCGCGGACGTGCACACCCGGCTCGCTGCGCTCGGCCCTCACCTCAAGGCGCTCGCGATCGCAGCGCCGCGCGTCCCGCGCGCGCTCGCCGCGCTCGCGCCGTACCTGTGCGAGCCTGGGGCCATGCAGACCCCTCCCCTGCACGTCGCGCTCGACGGCCTGCACCCGCTCGCAGGCCTCACCAGTTTCGAGTGAGCGAAGCGAACCCCGCGGATGGGTGGGGCCCCGACGGGCTTTGCCCGGCGGGGCGGGAAGGGCGCGTGCCCTTCCCGTCAAAC
>Ga0190265_10004030_pt1 | contig 10125 bp, 10 predicted proteins | sample Popmic124T_FD_133135 | JGI IMG/M metagenome (GOLD analysis project Ga0190265, IMG submission 133135) | Populus adjacent soil microbial communities from riparian zone of Indian Creek, Utah, USA - 124 T | ecosystem: Environmental > Terrestrial > Soil > Riparian zone | place: USA: Utah | collected...
GAAAGCCGGGATCCAGCACCGTAGTCCGTGCGCTCGTGCTCTGGATGCCGGCTTTCGCCGGCATGACGGAGATAGGGCTGATTCACCTAAACTTGGCTTGCGTCGGGATAACGCGCCTGGTGACCAGCGATCCGGTTTACAGGGCCCATGGGCCCTTGTTACAAGCGCCCCCTGGTGAGGGGGCAACGGCCTTGAGGCCGAGCCCGGTGGGCAAGGAACGCTGGCATGAAACTGGTTGCAGGCAACAGCAACCGCCCCCTCGCTGAGGCGATTTCCGCTTACCTGAAAATCCCGCTTACCAAATGCATCGTGCGCCGCTTCGCGGACATGGAGATCTTCGTCGAGGTGCAGGAGAACGTCCGCGGCGAGGACGTGTTCGTCCTTCAATCGACCTCGGCGCCCGCCAACGACCATCTGATGGAACTGCTGATCATCATCGACGCGCTGAAGCGCGCGTCGGCACGGCGCATCACCGCGGTCATCCCTTATTTCGGCTACGCGCGCCAGGACCGCAAACCGGGACCGCGTACGCCAATCTCGGCCAAACTCGTCGCCAACATGATCGTCCGCGCGGGCGCCGACCGCGTGATGACCCTCGACCTGCATGCCGGCCAGATTCAGGGCTTCTTCGACATTCCGACCGACAACCTGTTCGCCGCCCCGCTGATGGTGGACGATATTCGCAAGGTCTTTCCCAACGACAATCTGATGGTGGTCTCGCCCGATGTCGGCGGCGTGGTGCGCGCCCGAGGCCTCGCCAAGCGTATCGATGCGCCGCTCGCCATCGTCGACAAGCGGCGCGAGCGGCCCGGCGACTCCGAAGTGATGAACGTCATCGGCGACGTGGAGGGTCATAGTTGCATTCTCATCGACGACATCGTCGACTCCGGCGGCACGCTGGTGAATGCAGGGGAGGCATTGCTCGCCCAAGGCGCCAAGCTGGTCACCGGCTATATCACCCATGGCGTGCTGTCAGGCGGCGCCGTCGCGCGCATCATGGCTTCACAGCTGAAAGAGCTCGTCATCACCGACTCGATCCTGCCGAGCGAGTCGGTGATGAACGCACATAACATAAGGGTGCTGCAGTCCGCGCAGTTGCTCGGCGAGGCGGTGGCGCGCACCGCCGAGGAGAAGTCGGTCTCCAGCCTGTTCTATTAGTCAAAATACACCGCGCTCGAGCCGTCCCGCCCAAGCTAATTATGCTCTTCATATTTGAAGGAGACTTTGATCTTGGTGCGGTAGGCCTCGACCTTGCCGTCGGTGATGATCATGTCCTGCTCCACGACCTCAGCCACGCGCAGTTCGCGCAAATGTTGGGCGGCGCGCTCGACCGCTGCCTTGGCGGCATCCTCCCAGGACTTAGTGCTGGTGCCGATCAGCTCGATGACCTTGTAGGTGCTCTGGGGCATGTTGTTTCTCCTTCAACGCTTTGAACCGGCGCCATTGCCGCTTGTGGACCACTCTACGCCGAATGGCGTGCATTTGTCTGGCCTTCGCCACGAATCGTGGCTTCGTGCGTTAACCCGTCGCCCCATCGCCGGGACCCAACCTTCACGACCCTGACCCAGGAGACCCGATCCATGCACGTCAATTTGAAAAATGCCGAGAAAGCCATCGCAGCCGCGCGCAAGAAGGCTATCGCGCTGAAGACGCAGATGTGTATCGCTGTGGTCGATTCCGGGGCGAACCTCAAGGCTTTCATACGCATGGACGACGCCTGGGTCGGCTCGATCGACATCGCCATCAAGAAGGCGAAGACCGCGTGCTTCTTCGGCATGGCGACGGGCGAGCTCGGCAAGCTGTCGCAGCCCGCCAAGCCGCTCTACGGCATCGAGCATTCCAATGACGGGCTGATCACCTTCCCCGGCGGCTTGCCCATCGTCGATGAGGACGGCGTGCTGGTCGGCGCCATCGGCGTCAGCGGCAGCTCGGTGGAGAATGACCACAAGGTCGCGGAAGCAGGGGTCAAGGTCCTCGGCGTCAGCGAGTTGCCAGCTCACCCCTGGCGGACTTAAGCGCGCGTGGGCTCGATCACGAGGCCCGGCGGCAGGTTGTTCACATCGTCGACACCGGTGAGCGCCATGCCCTGGTCGAGATCCTGTGCGACCAACCGAAGTGCTGCGGTCACGCCGGCCTCGCCATACGCGGCGAGGCCATAGACGAAGGGACGGCCAAGCAGGCAGCCTTTCGCGCCGAGACCAAGAACCTTCAGCACGTCGAGACCCGAGCGCACGCCACTGTCGAACAACAGTTCGGCATCGTCGCCGACGGCGTCGCCAATAGCGGGAAAGGCCCTCGCCGTCGTATTAGCACCGTCGAGCTGACGTCCGCCGTGATTGGAGACCACGATCGCGTCGGCACCAAGCTTGATGGCAAGCCTCGCGTCCTCGGAATCGAGAATGCCCTTGACCACCAATTTGCGCGGCCAGTTCCGTCGTACCCATTCTAAATCGGCGACGCCGACGGCGCCCTTATAGTTGCGCTCGGCCCATAACGACACCGTCCCCAAATCGGTGCCACCCGGCACGAACATCGCAAGATTGGCCAGAGTCGGCCTGTGGCGCAGCCAGCCGGCCAGCCAGCGAGGCCTCATAAGTATCCTCATGATGTTGCGGGGCCGAATCTTCAGCGGCACGGTCATACCGTTATCGAGGTCCCGATTGCGTCGTGGATGCACCGCCGTGTCGACAGTCACCATGAGCGCCGAGCACCCTGCCTGTTCGGCCCGTTGCAGCAAGGCCGCGTTCACCGCCCGATCCTTGAACATATAAAACTGAAAGAAGAACGGAGCCGGCACGGCAGCAGCAACTTCCTCAATCGAGCAAGTCGACAAGGTGCTGAGGCTATACGGCACGCCGAAAGCTTGAGCCGCCTTTGCCGCATGGATCTCACCGCGCGGGTAGATGACCCCGGTAAGTCCGATCGGCGCTAATGCCACCGGCATGCTGGCCCGCTGTCCGAGAATCGTCGTGTGCTGATTGCGCGACGGCGCGGATGCCAGCACGCGCTGCCTCAGCCGCAAGGCACTAAGATCGGCCGTATTGGCGCGCAGCGTGTCTTCGTCGTAGGAGCCACCTTCGATAAAGTCGAAAATGCCACGCGGCAGCCTGCGCCTGGCGGCGTCCTTCAGGTTGCCGAGATGCCAGGCAAGCGGCGCAATCTTGAATTCGTGGTCAAGGTCGGAAGGGCGGGGCTTGAAGCTGGCGTCGATGTCCTGGCGGCCAGTGATGTCATCCATATTTACGTATCCGAGCCCGTTGGCGTGTGCGTGTCGACGGTGCCAAAATAAGAGGTTTGACGCACCCCCGACCGCGGACGTTACTATCGCTTCCGCCTACGAAAACCAACCCCACACCACAATAATCGTTGAACATGGCCGTTAACCTCGATTCCCGCATCGTGATCGCCGGCGCGGGCAGCATCGGCTGCTATATCGGCGGCTGCCTGGCCGCCGCCGGACGAAATGTCACGCTCTTGTTGCGCGAGCCTCTTGCCGAGGCGATCTCTCGCCATGGTTTGCGCGTCTCCGATCTTAGCGGCGGCGATGAGACCGTGCAGCCGTCCTCCCTCAAGCTCGCGACCGATCCGGCGACGGCACTCAGCGCGGCGGATGTCGTGCTGGTCACGGTGAAATGCCGGCACACGCGCGACGTGGCCGAATCGATCGCCAGGCATGCGCCGGAAGACGCGGTGGTGCTGAGCCTGCAGAACGGCGTCAACAATGCCGCCGTGCTTGGCGCGATGCTTAGGCCGAGGCGCGTGGTGGCCGGCATGATCCCATTCAACGTGGTCCAGACTCGCAAAGACGGAGAAGCGCCGCGCTTTCACCGCGCGAGCAGCGGCACGATCCAGATCGGCCACGGTGTCCAAGGACTGCGCGGCCTGCTCGACGTTTCCGGCACGCCCTTCGCCGAGCATGCCGACATCGACGCTCTGTTGTGGAGCAAGCTTCTCGTCAACCTCAACAACGCGCTCAACGCCCTCTCCGATCTGCCGCTCGCCATAGAGCTTGGCGATCGGCGCTGGCGTCTTTTGCTGCGCCGGCAAATGCACGAAGGCCTTGCCGCATTGCGGGCGTCCGGCATCTACCCCGCGCGGATCGAAGGCGTGTCTCCCCGGCTGATCGCCTTTGCGCTGCGCCTGCGCGACCCGGTGTTCGGGCTGGTGGCGCGGCGCATGCTCGCGGTCGATCCTTCTGCCCGCTCCTCCATGTGGGAGGACCTCGAGGCGCGCCGCCCGACCGAGATCGACTACATCCAGGGAGAGGTCATCAGGCTGGCCGATACGCATGGGCTTCCGGCCCCTGTGAACCGGCGGGTCATGGAGTGCATAAAGGCGGCTGAGGCGGCGGCCCACGGCTCGCCGCGCCTGGACCCGGCCGCCATCAAAGCGGGGCTATGAGCCTGCCCAGAGCGGATTGTCTTTGCTTACCGGCGGGGTTATAAGCCCCCTCGATTTGATCCCGGAGGCTCCCTGCCCCGGTCGATCTAGGGCCTTAGGGCCCTTACATCTTTTCCGGCTTCGGAGGCGGTCATGGCAGAGGCGATGGAACTGAAGGCTTGGGCGAGGCAGCACCGCGGCAAGGGTGGCGCGCGCTCGATCCGCCGCGAGGGCCGTATTCCCGGCATTCTTTACGGCGACAAGCAGGAGCCGCAGTCGATCGCGGTCGATTATCGCGCCATCACCCTGCAGCTCCATACCGGCCATTTCCGCAGCACGGTGTTCGTGCTCGACGTCGAGGGCACCAAGATTCGGGTGATCCCCCGTGACGTGCAGCTCGATCCGGTGCGCGACTTCCCCATCCATGTCGATTTCCTGCGTCTCGCCAAGGACGCGCTGGTTTCCGTCGACGTGCCGGTGCACTTCCTCAACGAGGCGGCGTCTCCCGGTCTGAAGCGCGGCGGCGTGCTCAACATCGTACGCCACGAGATTCCGGTACGTTGCCCGGCCGATGCCATTCCCGCTCATTTCGACGTTGATCTGACCGGGCTGGAGATCGGCGACTCCGTGCACATTTCGGCGATCGCCTTGCCTGAGAACGTGCGCCCGACCATCACCGGGCGCGACTTCACCGTGGCAACCATCGTCGGTCGCGCCGCGGAAGAGCCCGTGCCTGGCGCCGTGACGACCGAGGTTGCCGAGCCTGGCGCCGAGGGCGAGGCCGCTGCCGATGCGGGCGCCGAGGCTGGCGAGGACAAGGACAAGCCGAAGGAGCGTGAGAAGGAGAAGAAGAAGGACTAGTCTCTCGGGATTAGTCCCTCGGGCAAAAGTTCCTCCGCTCCGGCGCGCGTTTTCACGCGTGCTTCAGCCTTCGATCAGGATGACGCGATGAAGCTCTTTGTCGGCCTCGGCAATCCCGGGGAGAACTATGCCTTCAACCGTCACAATGTGGGATTCATGGCGGCCGATTCCATCGCTTCGGCCCATGACTTCCCCGCCTGGCGCAAGCGCTTCTCGAGCCTTGCCACCGAAGGCAAGCTTGGGCGCGAGCAGGTCCTGCTGTTGAAGCCGCAGACCTTCATGAACGAGTCGGGCCGCGCCGTGGGCGAGGCCTTTCGCTTCTACAAGCTCGATCTCGGCGATGTCGTGGTGTTCCACGACGAACTCGATCTCGCGCCCGGCAAGGTGCGGGTCAAGACCGGCGGCGGCGTGGCCGGCCATAACGGGCTGAAATCGCTCTCCGCCCATATCGGCAACAATTATGCGCGCGTGCGCATCGGCATCGGCCATCCGGGGCACAAAGACCTGGTCAGCGGCTATGTGCTGCATGATTTCGCCAAGGCCGACTATGCATGGCTCGAGCCGCTGCTCGGCGCCATCGCCGCAGAGGCCCCTCACCTCGCCGACGGCGCCTATGACAAGTTCCAGTCGCTGGTGGCGCATCGCCTGCAAGCCGAGGACGCGGCAGAGACCGAGGCGCAGGCACCGCGCGCCAAGCCCGCGTCACGTCGCAAGCAGATTTCGGACGACAGACCGGACCAAGCGCCCGAGCACAATGGATCGCTCGCCGGCATGTTGCGCCGCTGGCTTGGCTCGTGATGGTTTCCTAGCATGGGTTTCAAATGCGGCATCGTCGGGCTGCCCAATGTCGGCAAGTCCACCCTCTTCAACGCGCTGACGCAGAGCGCCGCGGCCCAGGCCGCCAACTATCCCTTCTGCACCATCGAGCCGAATGTCGGCGACGTGCCGGTGCCCGACCCGCGTCTCGACGAGGTGGCCGCCATCGCCAAATCGGCTCTGGTGACGCCCACGCGGCTAACCTTCGTGGACATCGCCGGGCTGGTGCGCGGCGCTTCCAAGGGCGAGGGACTCGGCAACCAGTTTCTTGCTCATATCCGCGAGGTCGATGCCGTCGCTTATGTGCTGCGCTGCTTCGAGGACCCTGACGTGATTCATGTCGAGGGGCGTATCGACCCAATCGCCGACGCCGAGACCATCGAGACCGAGCTGATGCTCGCCGACCTCGACAGTCTGGAGCGGCGTCTGCCGATCCTGGAGAAGAAAATTCGCGGCCAGGACAAGGACGCGAAAAAGACGCTCGAGTTGATCGAGCGCATCCTCCCTCTGCTGCGCGAAGGGAAGCCAGCGCGGCTAGCCAAAATAGAGGACGACGAGCACGCCGCGTTCAAGGCGCTCGGCCTGCTCACCTCCAAGCCCGTGCTCTATGTGTGCAATGTGGATGAGACTTCGGCCGCCACCGGCAATTCTTATTCCGCTCTCGTCGAGGCGCGGGCACGCGCGGAAGGCGCGGGCTGCGTCGTCATCTCGGCCAAGATCGAGGCCGAGCTTGCCGAGCTTTCCGAAGCCGAGCGGCAAGCCTATCTCGCCGAGCTTGGACTGGCTGAGCCGGGCCTCAACCGGCTCATCCGCGAAGGCTATAACCTATTGGAATTAATCACTTATTTCACAGCCGGGCCGAAGGAGGCGCGCGCCTGGACCGTGCCCGAAGGCACTCGCGCGCCGCAAGCTGCGGGCGTGATCCACACCGATTTCGAGAAGGGCTTCATCCGCGCCGAGACCATCGCGTTCGACGACTATGTGGCCCTGTCCGGTGAAGCCGGCGCGCGCGACGCGGGCAAGCTCAGGCTCGAAGGCAAGGACTATGTGGTGAAGGACGGCGACGTGCTGCACTTCCGCTTCGCCAATTGAGCAGTTTATTTCGCTTTCGGCGATTTGAACAAGGCCGTCTTGATGTCCGCCAACGGCTCGGCGCGCCCCTCGATGATCGAGGGCTTCGCAATGGGCGGAGTCACGCCCATCGACACATAGACATTCATCAGCCGCTCGACGCCGCCTTCCGCCGGCTTGATCCACTCCGCCGGCACATAGATCAGCGCACCGCCGAACGGTACCGGCGCCGAGGGGACGAGCACGGCGATATATTTACGTTCGCCGATCATGACCGGCTCGGGTGACGGCATCAGCGCGAGAACCGCGGCGCTCCCCTCGCCCCCGAAGAAGCACCATACCGGCTGCATGCCCTTGAGGCTGTCCTTGTCGCCGCGATCGACGATAGCCACAAAGCGCTTCGACAAATCGTAGACATTGGAGATGAGCGGGATGCGCGTCATCAGCCAATCGAAGCTGTTCGAGATCCACGACCGCAGTCCCGACTCGACGAGCAGGCCGAGCACGAAGATGCCGCCGAGGATGATGGCGAGGCCTAGGAAATAGGCGGAGGTCGAGCTCGGCGTGATTTGCAGCCCGACGATCCGTCCGAGCGTGGTGATGAAGCGCCCGATGAAGCTGTCGGGGCCCGCATAGCTGGCGATCAACGTAGCGACCCAAGCGGTCACGAACACCGTGACGGCGATGGGCAGAAGGGCAAGAACGCCAGCGAGAAAAGTGCGTAAGATGCGGCCCAAATGCCGTCCCCCCCTTGCCGGAGTGCTGAGATGGAACGGCAGAGCTTCGCTGCGCCACCTCTATCCGTCAACCTCGTTCCAAGACACGCGCGGTTAGCGGAGCGCCGCGGCGATATTGCCCCCGTCGACCGTTTCGATATGGCCGGTGGTCTTGCGCGCCTTGGCAAGCGCCACGAACGCTTGCGCCACATCGTCGGCAGTGACCTCGGCGTGCAACAGATTGCCGCTCATATATTCCGCCTCCGACACACCGCGCGCCTTGGCCCGCACCGCGATCATTTCGTCAGTCAGGAGCCCGCTCCTGATACGGTCGGCGTTCACGCCGTTAGACCGGATGCCGTCAGCTCCGTAGTCGAGCGCGTATTGACGCATGAGCAGCATGGTAGCGGCCTTGGGCAGGCCGTAAGGGCCGAAATTGGCGCCTGGATTCACCGCCTGCTTGGAGAGGTTGAACAGCAGCACGCCCCCCGTGCCCTGCTTCAGCATAATGCGCACAGCTTCCTGCGCTACCGTCTGGTGAGCGAAGAAATTGAGCTCGAAGCTCCGGCGCAGGATCTCGTCAGAGACCTCGCCGATTCGGCCCTGCCAGGCGGCGCCGGCATTGGACACGAGAATGTCCACCCCGCCGAAGCGCTCGCAGACTGCGGCAAAGGCAGCTTTCACCTGCTCAGGTTTGGTCACGTCGCATTGCAGACCAAGGCCTTTGACCTCGGCCGCTGCTTTCTTTGCCAGCTCGCCCTCGATGTCGAGGATCGCCACCGCGGCGCCTTCGGCGGCCAAAGCCTTCGCCGTGGCGGCGCCGATGGCGCCGGCGCCCGTCACCAAGGCAATTTGGCCGGTGAGCGGCTTGACCACGGCGCCTTTGAGCTTGGCCTGTTCGAGACTCCAATATTCGAGCGCGAAGAGATCGCTCTCGGGCAGCGGTTCGTAGCGGCCGATGGCCTCGGCATCGGTGACCACCTTGACCGTGTTCTCGGCCAGGTCGGCGGCGATGGCGGCATCCTTCACCGTGCGCCCAAGCCCGAACAGGCCGACGCCCGGCACCAGCACCACGCGCGGCATGGGATCGAGCTTGGTCTTGGTGTTGCCTGCGGCTTTATTCTCGCGGGCGAAATAGGCGTCGTAATCGGCGATGAATTTGGCGATGTCCGCGCGCAGCGCATCGGCGAGCGCATCGAGTTTGCCTTCTTCCGGCGGCGGAACCACCAGCGGCTTGTTCTTGGTGCGGATGATATGGTCGGGCGTCACCACGCCGCGCTGGCTGTAGGAAGCGAGTTCCTGCCCGTTCACATAAGCGAGGATCTCGGGCGCGGTGCGAAAGTCGGCGATGAAGCGGATAGGTTCCGCATTGTCCTTGCGAATGGCGCAGGCGCCGCGAACGACCGGCGCGATTTCGGCAGCCGTCGCCACCGTGCTCGCGATTTTCCGCGCCGGGAACACCACGGGCCGGCCCTGGCGCAAACGACTCTCGGCCAGCGATACCATCTCGATCATGCGCTCATAGGCCTCGCGGGCAGTCTCGCCGAAGGTGAAGATGCCGTGCTTGTGGAGGATCAGCCCTTCGACGTTTGGCTTCTCCTCGAATATGGCGGCAGCGGCTTTGGCGAGGCCGAAGCCCGGCGCGATATAGGGCACGATGCCCATGCGCCCGTCATAGATCTCGGCCGCAAGAACCTCGCCGTCCGGCTGATCGACGATCGAAAGTACGGCGGCGGCATGCGTATGATCGACGAATTTATGCGGCAGGAAGGCATGCAACAGTGTCTCGACCGAAGGATTGGGCGCGGCGGAATCGAGCAAATTCAACCGCTGCACATTGACCATGGCTTCGTCGGATAGCGCCTCGAGGCCGCGCAACTCCCTCAAGGGCGCAAGCTTCACCGCGGGCAAGCCCCACGGCTCGATATCGGCCATGTCGGCGCCCGAGCCCTTGACGCAGATGACCTCGTGCTCCTGGCCGAGATCGTCGTGCGCCCGCGTCTTGACCGAGGTGTTGCCGCCGCCATGCAGAACGAGCAGCGGATCGCGGCCGAGCAGGCGCGTGGTGTAGACCCGGAGCGCTACGTCCTCGCCGACGCCGTCCTTGGCGTAGGCCTTGACCGCCTCCCGCGCGGCTTCATCGTTCCATTGGCTTTGCATGGGGCGCCTTGTTCCACCCTTGCCGGAGAGACGCAAGGGGTCCGCTACTCCGGATGAAGATTTGGCAATGCCAAAAAAGACCTTGTTTCCGTCACGGTCCTATACCGATTTGCAACATATA
>Ga0190265_10004031_pt1 | contig 10125 bp, 8 predicted proteins | sample Popmic124T_FD_133135 | JGI IMG/M metagenome (GOLD analysis project Ga0190265, IMG submission 133135) | Populus adjacent soil microbial communities from riparian zone of Indian Creek, Utah, USA - 124 T | ecosystem: Environmental > Terrestrial > Soil > Riparian zone | place: USA: Utah | collected...
CTCGTCGAGCCGGGCCGTCTCCGTTTCGACTTCAATCACTTCGACGCGCTGGGCGATGCGCAGGTGGCGGACATCTCCGATGAGGTGCAATCCAAGGTGCTTTCCGACGACGGCGTTCGTGCGTTCGAGACGAGCTTTGACTATGCGAAGTCGATTGGTGCGATGGCCATCTTCGGCGAGAAGTATGGCGATTTCGTAAGAGTCGTCGAGGTCGGGGACTACTCGAAGGAACTGTGTGGAGGCACGCACGTCCCCCACACGAGCAACATCGGGGCCGTCGTCCTGACGAGTGAGGGCTCCATAGGCTCCAACCTGCGACGCGTGGAGGCGCTGGTCGGCCGGGATGGGATCGATCACCTCGCTCGTCGCGCAACCATGCTCGAGCAAACCGCTCATCTCTTGCGCGCGCAGCCTGACGAGGTCGCGGAGCGCGTCGAGCGGCTTCTGGCTCAAAGCAGAGAGATGGAGCGGAAACTCGCCGAGGTCGAGCGCAAGGGAGCGGACGCCGACGCGGCATCGCTCGCAAATGACGCCGTCGACATCGGCGGCACCCGTCTCGTCGTCGCTCGCCGAGATCTAACTGTGGACGCGTTGCGCAGTCTTGCTCTGAACCTGAAGGGCCGACTCGGCTCGGCCGTCATCGTTCTTGGCTCGGCGGGTGAGGGTCGCGCCAATTTGGTTGGAGCGCTGAGCAAGGACCTTGTCGACCGGGGACTGAACGCGCGCGACCTGCTGAAGCCAGGGGCAGACCTGCTTGGCGGTGGTGGCGGAGGAAAGCCCGATCTCGCGATCTCCGGTGGGTCCAACTCCGAGGCCCTCGACGACGCGATCGAGGCCGTCGCAACCGCGGCGAAGGAAGCCATTCAGCAGTGATCGTCGGCATCGATCCGGGCGAGCGCAGGGTGGGCGTGGCCGTGGCGGACCCCGAAACGCGTTTCGCCAGGCCACTCGAGGTGATCGACCGCCTAGCCACGGACGCGGTCGGGCGAATCTCGATGATCGTCCAGGAGCTCGACGCGGAATTCATTGTGGTGGGCCGGCCGACGGCGCTCTCGGGTCGATCGGGGCCAGCGGTGGAAGCGCAGCAGCAGTTCGTTGCCGAGCTGGCGGCCGCCCTGTCCGTTGAGGTACGGGAGTTCGATGAACGCTTCACGTCGGTCGTCGCCGATCGTGGGTTGAGAGCGGCGGGCGTGAAGACCAAGCATCTCAAGGCGCGGCGCGACGCGGTCGCCGCCCAGGTCCTGCTCCAGGATTATCTCGACGCGACGAAGCAGGTCGCTGATGAGGAGAAGCCATGAGGCTCACGCGCCGCGGGAAGGCAATGATGTCGCTCCTCATTCTCCTGCTTCTACTGGGGATCCCGGCTGCGGTGGGCTTCGTGTACCTGGGTTCGATCGGCGTCGCCTCCTCGAGCGCTCCGGGTAAGAAGGTCGAGGTCGAGATCCCGGCGGGCACGAGCATGACGGAGGTCGGAGAGATTCTCGAGGACGAGGCAGTCATCAAGTCGGCGCTCGGCTTCAGGATCGTCTCTTTCTTCCAGGGTGGGGACGAGGGGATTCAGGCGGGGACCTATCAGCTCTCGACCGGTCTTTCGGCCCGCGATGCTCTGGAAAGGATGCTCGAGGGGCCCGAGGTGAAGTTCATTACCGTCACCTTCCCCGAGGGGTCGTGGTTACCAGAGTTCGCCGAGAGGCTGGATGAGGACACCGATATCGGGGGCCGGGAGTTCCTGAGGGTGCTCGAGTCGGGCAAGGTTGAGTCGAGCATCCTTCCGGATGACTCGAACAACTTCGAGGGGCTCCTGTTCCCATCGACGTACCAGCTGATCGAAGACGACACCGCGCGGACAGTTGCTCAGCGACTTGTCGACGAGACAGAGAAGCAACTCCAGAAGGTCGACACCTCGGGGATCGAGGCGATGGGGTACTCGAAATACGAGATCCTCATAGTCGCATCCATGATCGAAGCGGAAGCGGGAGTGAGTCAAGATCGCGCCAAGATCGCGCGTGTCATCTACAACCGCTTGGACGACGGCATGGCCCTCGGTATCGATGCAACCGTCATCTACGCGCTCGGCGAAAGGAAGAACTCGCTCACCTCGGAGGATCTCGAAATCGACTCGCCCTTCAACACGCGCAAGGTCACGGGGCTTCCGCCCACACCGATCGGAGCACCCGGAGCAGAGGCAATCAAAGCGGCTGCGAATCCGGTTGAGGGACCGTGGCTCTACTACGTGCTCACCGACTGCGACGGACGGCATTCGTTCTCCGTCGACTACGAAGACTTTCTCGCGGACAAGGCCGATTACCAGAACCTGAGCTGCTGATGGTTGCGGGAGGAAAGAGAGACGCGTTTCACTTCGTCGGCGTGCTCGGCTGGCCTCTCGAGGTGACTCTCTCTCCCCTCATGCACAACGTTGCCTTTCGGCAGCTCGGTCTCGACTGGATATATCTGCGTTGGCCCGTTCCGCCGGATGGTCTCGCAGACGCGGCGCGTGGTCTACGCGCTCTCGGCGGCGAGGGGGCGAACGTGACCATGCCCCACAAGAGGGCGATCGTCGCTTACCTCGACTCGCTTGGCGGCGACGCGGTGGCGACGGGCGCGGTCAATACGGTTCAGCGAAGGGGCGATCAACTGGTCGGTCACAACACGGACGTCGTGGGGTTCTCCGAGTTCCTCGTCGAAGACGCGGGGTTCGAACCCAGCGGCACCAGGGCGCTGGTATTGGGGGCCGGGGGAGCGGCACGCGCGGTCGTCAAGTCACTGGCGGACATGAGGGTCGCCGGCATCACGGTGGCTGCTCGCTCCGACAAGCTCGCCGGCGAGGTTGCTGAGCTGGCTCGGGATGATTCGGGCCGAACGACCGAGGTTCTGGCCTGGAAGAAGATGGCGGACCGCGTCGCGCAGGTGGACCTCGTCGTGAACGCCACACCGGTAGGAATGCGCGGGGAGCCGCTGCTCGCAAACGCAACTTTCAATTCAGATCAGTGCGTGGTGGACCTCATCTACTCTCCGCCGACAACGCCGCTCATCGAACATGCTCGGGCGGCGGGTGCCACGGCATGGGGAGGACTCGGGATGCTCGTGCGCCAGGCGGCCGCATCTTTCACCATCTGGACCGGCCAACAGGCGCCTCTGGATGCCATGTCGGCCGCCGCGATTCGGGGCATCGGCCACCATCACTAGGTGATCTCCTTGCATCGGTTCATTTTCCGCGGGTGCAGTTGTAGCGTGACCTCAACTCGGGCCGTTTTCATGCCGATTTCCTAAGGAAGACGGCCCCAGCGACCAAGAGGGCCCACCAGGGAGGATCAATGAGCAAGGCCGACCAACTAGCAGCCGTACTCGATGAGTTCTTGTCGGCGTCCCTTGATGTCGAGGCCGCCGCCGTCGTCAGTTCGGATGGACTGCCCATGGCCTCGGCGCTGCCACCGGCTGTCGAAGAGGACCGTCTCGCAGCTATGAGCGCGGCCCTGCTCAGTTTGGGTGAGCGAGCGGCAATGGGACTGGACAAGGGCGATCTCGCACAGGTCTACGTCGAGGGCACTGAGGGAAATGTCGTTCTGATGGCCGCCGGGAGACATGCCGTTCTCGTTGCGATGACTGCGAAGCATGCCAAGGCCGGCCTCGTTCTCTACGAGATGCGCAACAGTGCACGAAGAGTCGAGAGCGTGTTCGAAGAGCCCGAGTTCATGGACCGGGACTACGGCCGTCGTCAGGACGCCGTCTCGCGCCACAGCGTCGATCCGACGCCGGCCCCCCCGCCCGATCCGAGCCCCTACTCGGCGGTGTCCGAGGGTGAGGCATCCCGGCCCTCCTGGGAGGACCAGACGATCCAGGAGACTCCCGACTGGGAGGCTCGGCCTGTCGAGTCCACGGAATGGGTGGACCAAGCCGAGGGAAACGTCGAGTCCGAGCCGTGGGGTCAAGCGCAGGTCGATCAACCCAAGGAAAGCGCGCGCCACTCGATTGCAGAGTCCGATCGGGGGCCCGAGGTGGCCGGCCAGGATCATGAGGCGAACCAGCAGTGGCCACAGGAACAGCAGGAAGATGTACAGAAAGAGGAATTTCCGAAGCAGCGGGACGACGATCAAACGGACGAGAACTCGTCCTTCACGTCCTGGTAGGCGAGAGCAAGAGGAGACGGGAACCAGGTGCTCAAAGGTACGCTCGACGACTTCACCTTGTCGGACATCTTCCGGCTTACCGCGCTCGCCAAAAAGACGGGCCGGCTCGAGGTCGAGCGTCGCACCGGAAGCGGGCGCGTGTACTTCCGCGACGGGGAGGTCTACCACGCCGAGTCCACCAAGTCCCAGGAACTACTAGGGAGCAAGTTGACGCGCTCCGGCAGGCTGACGGAGAGACAGCTCAGCCGCGCGGTCGTCGAGCAGGAGCAGACCGGGCGCCGATTGGGCGAGGTCCTCATCGAACAGGGTGTGGTCGACCAAGAGCAGATCGAATGGGCCGTCAGGAGCCAGATCGAGGACGGCGTCTTCGACTTGCTGCGTTGGGAGCTCGGAGCGTTCGTCTGGGAGCCCGACGTCGAGACCGAGGTCGAGGTGCCTCTAGCCGTTTCCGTCGAGAACCTGATAATCGAAGCCTCGCGCCGCCTCGATGAGATCTCTCAGATAAGGAAGAAGATCCCATCTGCCGACGTCGTCCTCGCTATGTCTCCGCGCACGCCGGACGGGGCTCATCAGATCAACATCACGTCCGAAGAGTGGCAAGTCCTCGTGCTCGTCGACGGACATCGCACGGTTGAGGACATTGCAACATCGACCGGCGCGGAGGCCTACCAGACGACCAGGCTCCTCTTCGGCCTTCTGAATGCGGGCTTGATCGAGCACAAGCATGCGCCGGCAGGGACGGACGAACAACAAGAGCCTTTCTCTGAGTCGTCAGGCGATCGGCGCGTGGCAGGATCGCAGGGCAGTGATCGCTGGAACAGGTCAGACGATTCGGATAGCAACGTGGTCGAGTTGCAGTCGGATTTGGACGACGACACGAACGAAGCGCAGAGCGCTGATCGTGACCAGGCCGCGGCAGCCCCGCCCGCGCCTCCTCCATCACGCCGGGCCGAACGCGAGGCAAACTCGTACGTGGAAGAGGAACGTCGAGCCGAGCAGGTCGACGCGCGGGGTGGACGTCGCCGCGATGATCGAAACGAAACCGGCCCGTCCGAGCCCGCGCCGGATTCCTCGACCAGGGTCAGAAGCCCGAAGGTCGACCGCGCCATGGTCGTGCGCGAGCTCTCCGGACTCTTTAGCGAGAACAAGCCACGCCCACGAGCGGTGCCTTCGGGAGACGGGAACAAGAGCAGTGCATCGCCAATCCAGAAGCGGCGAGTCGAGGACGACGACCAGGTCGACCCTAAAGTCATCGGTCGCATGATCGACGGCGTGAAGGAGCTGTGAGATGAGACCCGTCCCCAAGGCGACGGCTCACCGGTCGATCTCACGTCGTCCGCTCAAGATCGTTGTCACGGGGCCGTTCGCGGCAGGCAAGACGACGCTCATCGAGACCATCAGCGAAGTGGCAATTCTCGCTACGGAACGAGACGTTAGCGAGCACGCGACCGAGCTTGGAAAGCCGCGAACAACCGTCGCGATGGATTTCGGCAGGCTGTCGTTCGGAGAGGACTGCTCTTTGTTCCTCTTCGGTACCCCGGGCCAGCGAAGGTTCGAGGTCATGTGGGAGATCCTCTCCCAGGGCATGATCGGGTTCATCCTTCTGGTGCATGCCGCCGACCCCCGATCGCTCGAGGAAGCGGCTCACATCTTCGAGCAGTTCAAGCGCTACGCGGACGTTCCTTACCTCGTTGGCGTGACTCATACCGACGAGACCGACACGCCGGCAGAGGTGCTCATCGAAGCCGCGCGAACCCGTCTCGGCCTGCCGGATGAGGTCAAGGCCATCACCTGCGACCCCAGAAAGAGGGAGGACGTCAAGTCGCTGATGCTGTCGATCCTCTACGAGGTGCATCAGCGCATAGAGGCCAAGGCGGTGGCCGGATGAGCCTTTTGCTCAAAAGGAGGCTTTTGTCGCTTCTCAGCAGGATGTTTGATTCCAGGGGCCGACACGTGATGGGAGCCGCTTCGCCGCCCGCCACACCGATCCCCGTCCCCTCGGCATCTCCCTTGCCTACCGTCGACGTTGATTTACCTACGGTCCGAGAGGGGGCCTCCGATGACGCAGTCCTCGCCGCAGAGACATCTCCAGAGGCCATGCACGTGCCCGCCGGGCTCGCCACCGTCCGGCTCATCTTCACCGATGGCAGCGTCGTGTTGCTGCCCGAGGCCTCCCGCGATGGGCGCCAAGCGCAGTATCTAGCCCGCAGGGTCCTCGAGGCGAGCCGGCACCTCTAGCCGCTAAAGGAGCGCTCAAAACCCCCACTCGGCTGCTTTAGTCGATGGAGCGCGGGGCCGATAAATCTCAGGAGAGAAGGGTCTTACCGACCGCCGCCTTCGAGCCGAGGGGCCAATAAACGTGAGCACCAAGGTACGCGCGGGTCTGCAGCTAGACCAGCTGCTACTCGCTCGCGGCCTGATCACGGACGAACAGCTCGAGGAAGCTAGGGAGACCGCCCAGCAGAGAGGAAGATCTCTCGGCAGGGTGCTGATCGAGCTCGGATACGTGACCGAGGCGGGTCTCGTCGCGATTCTGGCCGAACAGCTCGGTCTGGAGTTCATGGATCTATCGGATGCCTCTCTCGATGCATCGGCGATTGCCCTCGTGCCCGAGGCCACCGCCCGCCGTCACTCCTGCATCCCGGTGCGCATCGAGGACGAAAAGCTCGTCCTCGCGATGGCCGACCCGGCGAACGTGGTCGCCGTCGACGACATCAGGGCACTCACCAAGCGAGACGTCCGGACAGTCGTCGCAACGAAAGCCGATGTTCTTGGTGCGATCGGCCGTTGCTACCGCTTGGACTCCGCGGCTGAAAGCCTGGCAGAGGAGGCCGCGGCCGCTCAGGACGCCGAGAAGTCTTTGGAGCAGGCCGTCGGTACGTCGGGAGCCGAGGATGCCCCGATCATCAAGCTCGTCAATCTTCTAATCACCCAGGCAGTCAACGACCGGGCCTCGGACATCCACATCGAACCGCAGGAGCGCGACGTTCTTGTCCGCTACCGAGTCGACGGCGTGCTTCACGAGGTCATGCGGCCGCCGAAATCGGTCCAGGCTGGAATGACCTCCCGCCTAAAGATCATGGCTGATGTCAACATCGCCGAGCGACGCATTCCGCAGGACGGCCGCATCAGCCTCTCCGTGCAGGGCAAACAAATCGACATCCGCATGGCAACGCTTCCGACAGTGCACGGCGAGAAGATCGTCATGCGAATCCTGGACAAGTCCAGTGTCTTGCTGAAGCTGTCGGATCTCGGTTTCCTTCCTGGGAACTACGACCGTTTCGAAAAGAGTTTCGCCAAGCCCTACGGCGAGATCCTCGTCACCGGGCCCACGGGATCCGGAAAATCGACGACGCTCTACGCCACGTTGAACATTCTCAATAAGCCCGACCGGAACATCATCACGGTCGAGGACCCGGTGGAGTATCGGCTTCCTGGAGTGAACCAGGTACAGACGCACCAGAAAGCAGGGCTCACGTTCGCCTCGGCCCTGCGGTCAATCCTGAGAGCCGATCCCGACATCATTCTCATCGGTGAGATTCGAGACCGCGAGACCGCTCAGATATCGACGGAAGCGGCGCTCACCGGTCACCTCGTGCTTTCCACTTTGCACACAAATGACGCGCCGAGTGCACTGACCCGGCTCGTCGAGATGGGCATCGAGCCCTACCTCGTGTCCTCAGCACTTGATTGCGTACTGGCGCAACGACTTGCCCGCAAACTCTGCTCGAAGTGCAAGGAGCCCTACCTACCGACCGAGGAGGAGTTGCACTCGTCGGCGTTCCCTTTGCGCGGGGAAGAAGCTCCGAAACTGTTCCAGGCGATCGGCTGCCCCGCCTGCGCGGGGACTGGATACAAGGGCCGGATGGCGCTGCACGAGGTTATGCCGATCACCGAGGAGCTCGAGAAGCTCACCGTCGAAGGCGCGTCGAGCGATGTCATGAAAAAGATCGCCATCGAGCAAGGAATGATCACACTTCGTGAGGACGGGATGGAGAAGGTCCGGATGGGCCAGACCTCGATCCAGGAGATACTCCGAGTAGTCGTCTAGCAACTCTTAACAAAGGAGGGGGCGGATAGCCGCCCCCTCCTTTTTGGTACAGCTCTTTACGTTGATCTAGTCGCGTACCTGCAACGTAAGAGGCACTTCGATGACCGGGTTCGCCGCATCGTTGGTAGCAATGCAGAGCTTGCCGGTCACGGTAGCGGGTGCGTCGATGCCCGCCGAGTTGAAGCGAACCTGAACGCTGTCGTGGCGGTCACCTGGAACCGTTCCGCTTGTGTCCGAGAGTGTGACCCAACTCAGGTCGGACGGTGTCGCGCAGTCGGACGTTGTTTCGGTGATCTCCCACGTGAGACGGTCCGCGCCGGGCGACGCGAGGTTGCTGATCTTGAGATTGGTGTTGACGGTATTGCCCTCTCTCACTGATCTGCTGATGCTGTCGGGATCGACATCGGCCTGCGATGCACAGTCCGGGTGCGTGTCGAACGCCTGCGTTCCGTCGCTGCGGCTGGCGCTGGTCCCCTGAATGGCGCTGTAGCCGAGGCCCCGCTTCGCGAAACCTGCCCAGATCTCGCACTGGTTGTCACCGTCGGTTAGAGCCTGGTCGGCTGCAAGGATCGCGTCACGCCCGTCGACGAAGCCCGGATCGCATGCCTGGAACTTCATTCCGTCCATGACGAGTTGCAGCGTGAGGATGTTTCCACCCTTCTTCCACTTCGTCTCGTCGTACAGGTCCGGGTGGAAGCCGTGTTTGTCGATGAGGTTCCAGTAGACCTCCCACAGCATGCTGTTCCATACGTATCCGACGCCGTGCGGCACCGCGGCAGTCTTGATCGTGTCGTAGGTCGACGGGTTGATCGACTTGTTGGTGGAGTACGGAGTCGGTCGGATGCCCGGGCCGCTTCGGCCCACATCGTTGTAAAGGGCGTAGTTACCGACGCCGCGCGACTCGCGGTTGTCGCTTGCCATTCCCGTCAAGACGACTGCCATGAAGTCGCTCCAACCCTCGCCCATCTGCTCCTGACCACTGAGACATCCGGTGGTCGCGGGCCCGCCGGTGAGGCGGTTGGAGATGCCGTGCCCGTACTCGTGGGCGATGATGCCTGCGTCGAAGTCACCGTCGCGGTTGACGCTACGAGCGGGATCGAGGGCGATCTTGCCGTTAGCCGGCAGCCCCGCCTTGATCGTCACGCCGGCGGCTTGCGAGATCATGACCGAAGGAATCGTGATGGTCGGGTCGGTGCCGCCCATCGTGGTCGGGTTTCCGGCAACGTTGCTGGCAACGATAGCTGCAGTCGCGCCGGCATTCTGAGCGTTCTTGACCTTTACGACGAAGTCGCAGTTTCCGCGGTCCAGAAGCGCGATGGAGCCGGCGGGGAAGCCAACCAGCGGCTCGCATGCGTCGGTGGGGCTGACGCCGATCCCGTCGTTTACCAGGACAACGCTTCCAGAGATGCCGGTGAGATCAAGGGCCGGACCGAAGTTCGCGCCCGCCGCTTGATAGGAACCAGCGGCCGAGGACGGTGGGTCGATCGTCACCGTGTAGGGACGACCGTGTTGCCACAGGTACATCTGCATCCGCGGACGTGATCCCTCGGCTCCGGTCGAGAAGTTGGCGTTGTTCATACCGCCACCGTCTTGAGCCTCGGCACGCACGTCGTCGTTCCCAAGTCCACCGCGTCCGTAGTTGTTGACCTGGAAGTTGCCGGCCTCTTCAGTGAAGCCGTACTCGTGAGTGAGGTCGTGAACGATGTTGTTCCAGTAGAATAAGTTGGTCACGGCAGCATTTGCGTAGGTGTGCGGGTGCTGCGTGAGGTCGACCGGGTAACTGAAGTCGAGTCCCGGACCCCCATCGGGATCGCTTCCCGGGTCGGGGATACCGTCGTTGTTGTGGTCCGTGTAGGCATGCACGTTGTTTCCGCGCGTCACCGTGAATTCCGGTCCCGCGACAGCGTCGGTGTCGTGCCAGCCGTACGGCGAAGCGATGAAGTGAGC
>Ga0190265_10004032_pt1 | contig 10125 bp, 6 predicted proteins | sample Popmic124T_FD_133135 | JGI IMG/M metagenome (GOLD analysis project Ga0190265, IMG submission 133135) | Populus adjacent soil microbial communities from riparian zone of Indian Creek, Utah, USA - 124 T | ecosystem: Environmental > Terrestrial > Soil > Riparian zone | place: USA: Utah | collected...
AAGGCAGTTTTAGATTTGGTAGATCAAATATCTCAAAGAGCTGTCCTTAAAGGCTATGATCATATTGCTTTTACCTCTCGTGCGGATCTTTTGAAGATGCTGAGGAATTCATTACGGAAACAACCTTTTCCCGTATATGATTCGACAAATGTGTCACTATTCCAATTGGTAAGCAAATACAAGAATATGCTATGCATCTCCCAAGCTAGATATGATCCTTTGTTCGGTTATGGTGGAAGCCCCACTTTGCTACTGCGACAATTTTACCCAGTGGAAATGAACGAAGCATTCTACGTACGATCAAATAACTTACCTAACCCCCACAATAAATTTCCACCATTAGATGTTGCCTTGCGCACGGTCGACAACTTGAACGCTAATTCGATCGAAATAGTAGGCAGTCCAAAGATTTTGAGCTTGCACCATGGGACCATTTCTCAGTCATTTGAAAGTGCCATTCGCTCACTAGATCTTGGTAAAAAAACTACCAGAGACAAGTGCCAAACTACATTGATAAGTCCCGGTGACGACCTCGAGTCACACCTTACTTTATCTTCTTCACTAAACTCACTCTGGAACGTAATGGAGTCTATCAAGGAAGGCGGATTGACAGTGCTGCTTTCAGAAAATGAGATGGGCCTCGGTTGCAAAGCATTAGAAATGTACGTCCAAGAGAAACTGGACATACAGAAACACCTGCAAGAGAAGCTTCAATACTTGGAAGGGTTAGAACATGTTCTATTCCTGCATGAGTTAACGAAAAATTATGATCTAGGAATAATATCCACTTTACCTGAATATTATCTACTAAAATTAGGACTCGTTCCCTTCAAATCCATCAAGGAATGTTATCATAAAGCCCTATTGAAGTTTGGAAGATCACAAAAAATACTTGTGATCACAGGTGCAGATATCCTCTCTTTAGCCGATTAGTCCCAATATTTTGAGATCAGCGGTAGATATCGTCACCTTAAGGAATCATTGAAAATTCTAAAGAGCCTTTTACTGAACGAATGATTTAGAAACTGAACGTATACCTGAAAAATGAGAAATTTAGTCAAATTCTATGCCGGAAATTTTCAGACAAGATAAAGATATACCTATATATCGAGGAAGAGTGAGGTGTATCAGAATTTGTATTGCATATTGCATCCATTTATACAATCACTCAGTACAGGAGATAGTCAAATATTTGTCAACTGAGAAGAAGATTGTTAAAATAACCGATCATATTTATCAACCCAAGCATGAAATTCTGCCTAGACCCGAAGCCGGCGAAGTCCTGAAGCGATTCAACGCTAAACCAAGCCAACTCCCGTATATAATGTTAAGCGATAAAGGTTTACAGGACCTTGACGTTAGGCCTGGCGATATCATTAGGATCACTCGCAAAAGTGCTACTGCGGGTGAAAGTGTATATTACCGGTATGTGGTAGAGGGATAGGAATAATTTAGGTGGTGGTTGTTCGGTATGTGGCCTATTATAAATGACATTTTGAGAAAAGAAGGAGTAGCAAGGCAACATTTGAATTCCTATAATGAATTCATGGAGAAAGGGATTCAAAGCATTATCGATGAAGTTGCGGAAATAGAGATAGAGACCTCAGAGTATCCTTACAAAATAAAGCTTGGAAAGATAAAACTGCAGCAGCCGAGAATTATGGAGCTCGACGGCTCAATTACCCATGTAGCGCCTATGGAAGCACGTTTGAGAAACTTGACATACGCTTCACCGATTATGTTAGAATGCAGTATCGTAGAAGATGGTAAGATATTGGAATCGAGGTTTATTCATATAGGAGATATGCCTGTGATGGTAAAATCTAATGCTTGCATATTGCATAATATGCCCGAGCATAAGCTAATTGAGTTGGCTGAAGATCCACGAGATCCGGGTGGATATTTTGTCATCAATGGTTCAGAGAGAGTCATTGTAGGTTTGGAAGATCTTTCATATAACAAGATTATAGTCGATATGGAAGAAGCCACTGGTACTCTCCTGTACAAGGCAAAAGTATACTCTTCTATTGTTGGCTATAGAGCAAAGTTGGAACTAATAATGAGACCAGATGGATCAGTAGTAGCAAAGATACCTGGATCTCCCGTGGATGTGCCCTTAATCACATTGGTGCGAGCTCTTGGACTAGAAACCGACAAGGACATAGCAAATGGGGTATCTTTGAATACCCTGATACAAGACGAGCTCGAACCTTCCTTTGAAAAATCAAGTGATGTTATCACAAGTCGGGATGCAATAATCTATATCAGTAAGCGTATTGCCCCGGGTATGCTTGAAGAATTTCAGATCAAGAGAGCTGAAACCCTTCTCGATTGGGGACTTTTACCGCACTTAGGAAAAAACCCTGATAACCGGCACGAAAAAGCACTATTCCTAGGTGAAGCTGCGAGTAAGTTGATCGAACTTAAACTTGGTTGGATTGATGCAGACGACAAAGACCATTATGGTAATAAAGTAATTAAATTCGCCGGGCAAATGCTCGCAGATTTATTCCGTACAGCATTCCGGAACTTAATTCGCGATATGAAGTACCAGCTCGAACGGTCAGGTCAGAAGCGAGGAATTAACGCTGTTGCTGCTGCTGTCCGGCCTGGGATAATATCAGATAAACTGAATAATGCGATAGCAACGGGAAACTGGGGAAGAGGTCGGGTCGGAGTAACCCAGCTCCTCGACAGGACGAATTATATGTCTACCGTAAGCCATTTGCGTCGTATTCAATCTCCTCTGAGTAGGAGTCAGCCTAATTTTGAAGCAAGGGATCTCCACGCAACTCATTTTGGTCGCATTTGCCCTGCCGAAACACCAGAAGGCTCTAACTGCGGGTTGGTCAAAAACCTGGCTCTATCCGCCATCATATCAGTGAGCGTTTCCTCGGCAGAGATTGTCGAAAAGCTCTTTGAATTAGGGGTTGAACATGTGGACGAAGCGAATGAGAACCTAAAGAGGATAGGAGCTAGAGTATTTGTTGATGGGCAGCTTGTTGGGTATGTAGAGGATGGTGGCCATCTGGCTAGCACGTTAAGGACAATGAGGAGATCTGGTAAGATTCATCCCCACGTAGGTGTATATCTCTACAGTTCATTAAACGATAATGCAACAAGACGTCTTTACATTAGCTGCAATTCTGGTCGTGTGCTGAGACCTTTGATTATTGTAAGAGATGGACGATCCTTGATCACCGATGAAATAATTGAAAAGATTCAAAAGAAATTCCTCTCATGGACTGATCTTCTGCACACAGGCATCTTGGAATTAGTCGACGCGAACGAAGAGGAGAATTGTTACGTTGACATAGCGGCTGATATTATAGACCCCTCACACACCCATTTGGAGGTTTTTCCTTCCTCCATTTTGGGAGTTGGAGCATCCATCATCCCGTACCCCGAACACAACCAATCCCCACGAAACACTTATGAGAGTGCAATGGCAAAACAAAGTCTCGGCTTCTCGACGCCGTTAATGAATGCGAGTACATACGTAAGACAACATTTAATGCTTTATCCTCAAACTCCAATGGTTAGCACCAAGGCGATAAACTTGCTAGGCCTTGACGATAGACCAACTGGGCAGAATGCAATTGTGGCAGTCCTTCCATATGAAGGGTATAACATAGAAGATGCTGTAGTATTTAACAAGTCTGCAGTTGATAGAGGGTTCGGAAGGACTTTCTTTTATAGAGTGTACGAAGCGGAGGCAAAGCAGTATCCAGGTGGCATGAAAGATAACTTCGAATTACCTTCTTCTGACGAGAATATACGCGGTTACAGGGGGGAGAAGGCATATCGACTTTTGGAACAGGACGGTGCTATAATGCATGAAGCGGTGGTCGTAGGTGGGGATATACTGATTGGTCGCACCTCACCTCCTAGATTCATGGAGGAATATAGAGAATTTGAGGTCAAAGGGCCATATAGGAGGGATACTTCTATAGGGGTTAGACCTTCTGAGAATGGGGTTGTTGACACCGTTATAATGACTCAGTCTGTGGAGGGTGGCAAGATGTTTAAGATACGCGTCCGCGATATGCGAATTCCTGAAATTGGCGACAAATTCGCATCAAGACACGGACAGAAAGGTGTTGTTGGCATGCTAGTTAGCCAAGAGGATTTACCCTACTCGGAGAACGGGATAGTTCCTGATGTCATGATCAATCCCCACGCATTCCCATCTCGTATGACAGTAGGCCAGTTTCTGGAATCATTGGGGGGCAAAGCAGCTGCACTTAGAGGAAGAATTGTAGATGGATCAGCATTCCTAGGAGAAAAACTAGATCAACTTAAGGACGTGCTCCAAGATTATGGTTTCAAATTTACCGGGAAAGAAGTAATGTATGATGGCAGAACTGGAAAAAAATTCCCGGCCGATGTTTATGTGGGTGTAGTCTATTATCAGAAACTCCATCACATGGTAGCAGATAAAATCCATAGCAGGGCTAGAGGGCAAGTACAAATGCTTACCAAGCAGCCAACAGAGGGTCGAGCAAGAGGAGGCGGATTAAGATTCGGTGAAATGGAACGAGATTGCCTCATTGCTTACGGTGCTTCAATGATGCTCAAAGACCGGCTCCTAGAAGAGTCGGACAAAGCTGAAATAAACGTATGCGAGCGATGCGGCCTTCTGGCTTATTATGACATTAAACAGCGCAGATACATTTGTAGAGTGTGTGGTGATAAGGCAAAGATCTCATCTGTCATTATTGCGTACGCCTTTAAGTTATTGTTGCAGGAGATGATGAGTTTGAATGTTGCGCCACGCCTATTGGCTAAGGACAAAGTTTAGGAGGAGATTACGATTTGACAGAAGAATCTATGAAAATATTAGGGGGAATAAAATTTAGCATCTGGTCACCAGTAGAAGTGCGCAAATTTAGCGTTGCTGAAATTACTGCTCCAGAAACCTACGACGAAGACGGTATGCCTGTTCAGGGAGGTTTGATGGATAATAGGCTTGGCACGTTGGAACCTGGCCAAAAATGCGGAACATGCGGAAACACATCAGCAAGATGCCCTGGCCACTTCGGGCATATTGAGCTCGCGGAGCCAGTACTGCATATTGCATTCGTAGATGATATCCACAAATTGCTTATCACCTGCTGCAGATCATGTAGCAGAGTGAAACTAGGCCATGGGGATATCGAAAAATATCGCACCTTGCGGAACGCAAAAGCTGCATATTCCGTTATAACCTTGGAGAACATTAAGGATGAAATAATAGAGAAGGCAAAGAAAGTTAAAGTCTGTCCACATTGCGAAAAGGAACAGTACGAATTGGTGTTTACGAAACCAACAATTTTTGTAGAAAAGACTGAAGCCGGAGAGAACCGGTTGCTTCCAATTACTATTAGGGAAAGGATGATGAATATCCCTGATGACGATCTTCTCTTGCTCGGATACGATTCTAAAACAGCTAGGCCGGAATGGTTTGTGCTACAGGTTCTTCCTGTGCCCCCGGTCACTGTGAGGCCTTCCATTATACTGGAAACAGGCATAAGATCAGAAGATGATCTAACCCACAAGTTAGTAGATATTATACGCGTTAATCAACGGTTGAAGGAGAGTAAAGAGGCCGGTACACCCCCGTTGATAGTTCAGGATTTGGTAGATCTATTACAGTATCATGTTACTACGTACTTCGATAATGAGGTCTCAGGGATTCCACAAGCACATCACCGTTCTGGAAGGCCTTTGAAGACACTTACCCAAAGATTGAAGGGAAAGGAAGGTAGATTTAGAGGATCACTGTCTGGGAAAAGGGTAGATTTCTCAAGTAGAACCGTAATTTCACCAGATCCCAATTTGACAATTTCAAGTGTGGGTGTGCCTGTTGATGTAGCCAAGAAGCTTACTATTCCAGAGACTGTCTCCCAATGGAATCTTGACCGTCTGAAAACACTTGTTGTTAATGGACCCAACATATATCCAGGAGCAAATTACATTATCCGGCCAGATGGCGTCAAAATAAGGCTCGATTACGTGAGCGATAGGGAAATGGTTGCTGAATCCCTTGCGTCAAACTATGTTGTAGAGAGGCATCTTTCAGACGGTGATATTGTGATTTTTAATCGTCAACCATCGCTTCATAGAATGTCTATTATGGCACATTACGTTAGAGTTCTTCCTTATCGCACATTCAGATTGCACCCAGCTGTGTGTCCTCCTTATAATGCAGATTTTGATGGAGATGAAATGAATTTGCATGTACCTCAAAGCGAAGAAGCTCGAGCTGAGGCCGCATTGCTGATGAGAGTTCAGGATCAGTTGATATCTCCCAGATACGGAGGGCCAATTATTGGCGGCATCAGAGATTTCATCACCGGGGCTTACATTCTCACTTCAAAGGAAACATTTCTGAGTAGAGAGGAATTCGCTAATATGGCTTTAAGTGGAGGTTATGGTGGTGTGCTGCCACAGGTAGATTCAAAAAATGGAGATTATCAGGCTTATACTGGCAAACAGCTCTTTTCACTATTCTTCCCTAATGATTTCAATTTTGTTATCACTTCCAAGTGGAACAAAGCATCCAAAGGCGAGGGCAAGGATGTCATAATCAGGAACGGCCAACTCCTAGGTGGAGTTATCGACAAAGCATCGATTGGTGCTGAAGAGCCAGATAGTGTTCTTCACCGAATAGCAAAGGACTACGGAAACGATACAGCAAGAAAATTCTTGGACTCGATCCTGGTTATACTTAAGACATATTTGACTCAACGTGGGTTCTCCTATGGGTATTCGGATTTATGGCTGAACGATGAAACAAGGAAAGAAATTAGCACTATTATACAACGGGCTTATGAAAAGGTGGATGAGTTAATAAAGCAATATAAAGACGGGACTCTCCCTCTTACCCGAGGCTTGTCTCCGGAGGAAGCTTTAGAACTTTATGTAGTTAATGAATTATCGAGGGCCAGGGACAGGGCAGGAAAAACAGCCGACCGAGCTTTTCCCGATGATAATTCGGGTGTAATTATGGCGTCCACTGGCGCAAGAGGCTCAACCTTGAACATAGGTCAGATGACTGCGGCTTTGGGACAGCAATCCATTAGAGGGAAGCGCATCAACAAGGGTTATCATAACAGATCTCTACCCCATTTTAGGATAAATGACACCAATCCTGACGCAAAGGGATTTGTCAAATCCAATTATAGGGACGGGTTGAGTCCATTGGAGTTCTTCTTCCATGCGATGGGCGGTCGTGAAGGCTTGGTAGATACCGCCGTAAGGACCCAACAGTCAGGATACATGCAAAGGAGATTGATAAATGCACTAGAGCATCTGAAGATCGAATATGACCTGACTGTGAGGGATCCTCATGGAAATATCATCCAGTATTTGTACGGGGAAGATGGTATCGATCCTGCGAAGAGCGACCATGGGGAGGCAGTTAATATACTTAGATTGATAGAAGGTGAATCAATTGTAGATGAAGGAAAGAAAGCCACCGACCTTGAAATTGCAAAGATACTCGATTCATACGGCGCTAATCTCAACGTAAAAGTAAAGTCTAATCTAGAGGTGACATTATTGAATAACCGACTTAGCAAGGCTGGAGTAGAAAAGGCAGTTAGAAAAATTGTAGATTTCACAGAGAAAGCCATGGCAGAACCAGGTGAGGCTGTTGGCGTGGTCACAGCACAATCCATAGGTGAACCCGGTACACAAATGACTCTCAGAACCTTCCACTTTGCGGGCGTCAAAGAAAGAAATGTCACTCTAGGATTACCCCGCTTAATTGAACTTGTAGACGCACGGAAGAAACCAGTTACGCCCACCATGGATATCTACTTGGATGAAGAACACAAAGTTAGTAGGGAGAAGGCCTTACAAGTAGCTAAAGAGATCATTTTCACTAGAGTTTCTGATCTGATAGAAAAAACTGATACCGACTATAGTGGAATTCTAAATTTTTACTTCTCTGAATCGCAGCTTGCTGAACGCGGATGTGAACTTGAACAGGTATTTGATGTACTAAAAGGTTCAAAGAAGAAATACGACATTAGTATGAAAGAAAAGCCGTACCAAATACGCGTCTCAATTCCAGACGACCCAGACGCCCAGACGATCTTGACCTTGAAAAACAAACTTTTGAACGCTAGGGTTAAAGGTGTGCCAGATATCGAAAGAGTTACCATCGTAAAGCAAGACGAAGAATGGGTTATACAAACTTCAGGATCGAACCTATCCAAGGTGGTTCAAATTCCTGGTGTAGATACTCGAAGGGTTTCGACCAATAATGTCTACGAGATCTGGCAGACATTAGGAATAGAGGCTGCGAGGACCGCATTAGTGAAAGAGATCACAAACACCTTGGAGGAACAAGGGCTGGAGGTCGATCTCCGCCATATCATGTTGGTGGCTGATTTGATGTCCTCTAAAGGGTACCTGCAACAGATAGGAAGGCATGGAATAGCCGGAACAAAAACCTCTGTACTTGCAAGGGCGGCATTTGAAATTACAGTTCCCACCATTGCGAGAGCTTCCCTCGAAGGGCAGGTAGAGACCCTGAGGGGAGTCACAGAAAACGTTATAGTAGGAGCTACTGTACCCGTAGGTACTGGCATGGTTGAGCTTTATATGAAAGTAAAGGAGGAGAGTGCTGATGAAAGCACTAGAGAAACTGATTAAAGAAGCAGTAGCAAGTGGCAAGTACAAGAAAGGAACCAAGGAGGTAATGAGATTCGCTAAAGGATCAAAACTGATACTTGTATCTGATTCAGTTAGTGATAAGAACAGAGTAAGTATTGAAGATCAAGCAAAAGCTAGTGGTATTCCAGTCCTTAAATATCGTGGAACATCCGTCATGTTAGGGAGGGCTTGCAATCGACCACATAGGATAACTATGCTTTCCATACGGACTGGCTCTGAAGAAGAGATTCAAAACATTCTATCTGAAAAGTGAACTCTTTGTACGCTTTCAATTACATGAAATATGATGCTGTGGCTTGTTACAAATTGTGATTTGGCGATTCCATTATACGCTCTCTTTTCAAGCAATTATCCTACTGTTCTAGACGCGTGCAGTTCTAGTCTTATACATGACATGGAAGACTTAAATTGGCGATAATGAATCAGATGGATGATTCACGAATTGCGTGCATGGTCTTTTTGCACTTATGGTAATAAGAGGATTTAAGATTTGACGGAAAAAATCAAGTTGACTTCCGATGAATTGCGACTTATGTCACTATTTCAGAGCATTACGAGCGTAACGGCTAGGGATTGCGTGGTCGATGATAAGATGGATCGTGTTATTTTCATTGTCAATAAGGGCCAGATGGGCCTTGCTATAGGGAAGGGAGGTATGACTATCCGACAATTACAAAATGTTGTGGCTAAGAAAGTAGAATTGGTCGAATATTCTGAAGATGCAAGCGATTTCGTCCGCAATATACTGAACCCCCAGATGGTAAATGATGTAAAAATCACCCAGAGAACAGACGGCTCCAAGCAGGTGGTAGTTCTGGTGGACCCAAAGCGGAAAGGAGTAGTAGTAGGGAAGGAGGGGAGGAATGCTGAGAAGGCTAGATTGCTGGCTAAGAGGTACTTTCAAATATCCAATGTTCTGATAACAAGTGCATCTGAAAGAATGATTGGAAATGAGGTTATGGATTAGTTGGCTAAATCACCGTTAGGTTTGTTCGCAGGGCGTGTGCTTAAGACAAAGAGAAAGCGCTCTCGCTGGTCAAACAAGTATTACAAGAGGCGAATGTTGATGCTGGACAAGAAAGCTAATCCCCTTGGAGGATCTCCTCAGGCAAAAGGAATTGTTCTTGAAAAGGTTGGAATAGAATCGAAACAACCGAATTCAGCTGTGAGGAAATGTGTGCGTGTACAACTGATAAAGAATGGAAAAACCATAACTGCTTTCTTACCAAAGGATGGGGCATTGAATTTCGTAGATGAACACGACGAGGTAATGCTCGAAGGCATTGGAGGTTCAATGGGGGGAGCAATGGGCGATATCCCTGGAGTGAGATGGAAAGTCTTCAAGGTAAATGGCGTCTCCCTAAATGAGTTAGTCTTAGGCCGGAAGGAAAAACCAAGGAGGTAATTGATATGAGTGGAAAGGAACAGGCAAATTTACTTCTATTCAACAAGTGGGATACA
>Ga0190265_10004033_pt1 | contig 10125 bp, 5 predicted proteins | sample Popmic124T_FD_133135 | JGI IMG/M metagenome (GOLD analysis project Ga0190265, IMG submission 133135) | Populus adjacent soil microbial communities from riparian zone of Indian Creek, Utah, USA - 124 T | ecosystem: Environmental > Terrestrial > Soil > Riparian zone | place: USA: Utah | collected...
TCGGCTTCACAGGTACGCCGGGCAGCATGCGCTCGCCCGACATGGAGATGTTCGAGCTCTCGACGCCCCACCTCGTGCACTACTGCGAGTACCTGCCCGACTCGGCCGGCCACGGCGAATGGCGCGGCGGCTACGGCACCCGCTCGAGCTGGACCTTCCACGGCGAGGGCGAGACGGGAACGACGATCGGCGACGACGTCGCCGCCGAGGGCGCCGACCCGGCCGAGGGGTTGTTCGGCGGCGGCCCCGGCGGGCTCAACGAGCTGCGCTTGACGTTTCCTGACGGCAGCACGCGCGACTGGGGCTCGAAGGAGATCATCGAGCACATCCCGCCGGGGACGGTGTGCGAGGCGGTCAACGGCGGCGGCGGCGGGTGCGGCGACGCCCGCCGACGCGACCCCGGGCTCGTGCTCGCGGAGGTGCGCGACGGACTGCTCTCACCCGAGGCCGCGAGGCGCGACTACGGCGTCGCGCTCACCGCCGATGGGCGCGCAGTCGACGTGCATGCGACGGCCCGCCTGAGGGGTGCGCCGTGAGCTATCGGATCGGCATCGACGTCGGTGGGACGTTCACCGACTTCCTCCTCGTCGGCGGCGACGTGCGGCTGGTCCACAAGACGAGCAGCACCCCCGACGATCCTTCGCGCGGCTTCGTCACCGGCCTGGCCGAGCTCGCGGCCCGGATGGACCTCACGCTGGAGGGGCTCGTTGCCGAGCTCGATCTGATCGTGCACGGCACGACGGTCACGACGAACGCGTTGCTCACCCACAGCGGCGCGCGCACCGGACTGCTCGTGACCGAGGGGTTTCGCGACACGCTCGCACTGCGCGACGGCACTCGCGAGGACCCCTACGACAACCGGCTTGCGCCGCCGAGGCCGCTCGTGCCGCGCTACCTGCGGCTGCCCGTCCGCGGCCGGATCGACTACAAGGGCGATGAGCTCGTGGCGCTCGAGACCGACGACGTGCGGGCCGCGGCCGAGACGTTCGCGGCGGAGGGCGTGGAAGCGGTCGCGATCTCGTTCATGCATTCGCCGACCGAGCCCGGGCACGAGCGCCGCGCGCGCGACCTGGTCGCCGAGCTGATGACCGATGCATACGTCACCGCGTCGAGTGACCTGCTGCCGCAGGTGCGCTACTACGACCGCACCTCCACGACGGTGCTCAACGCCTACGTCGCTCCCATCATCTCCCGCTATCTGCGTGCCCTCACGAGGCGCCTCGAGCAACTGGGATTCGGTGGCACGCTCCTGATGATGCAGTCCAACGGTGGCGTCGCCACGCCGGACGAGATCTGTCAGCGCGCCGCGCTGTCGCTGCAGTCGGGTCCGGCCTCCGGGCCGACGGCCGGGTTGTGGCAGCTCGCGCCCCACGGCCTGCGGGACTGCATCACGGTGGACATGGGCGGCACGAGCTTCGACGCGGCGCTGGTGAGCAACGGCGAGCCGCTCGTGATGCTCGACGGCATCGTGGACCGCTGGCGACTCGCGCTCCCGATGATCGACATCCACACGATCGGTGCGGGCGGGGGCTCGATCGCGTGGCTCGACGAGGGGGACCTGTTGCACGTCGGTCCGCTGAGCGCGGGAGCTCAGCCCGGCCCTGCCTGTTACGGGCGAGGCGGCACGCTGCCGACCGTGACCGATGCCGACCTGGTCCTCGGATACCTCGGCGAGGACTCGTTCGAGCACGGTGGGATGCGACTCGACCGCGACGCCGCGGTGCGCGCGCTCGAGCCGCTCGCAGCGGCGCTCGAGCTCAGCGTCGAGGAGGCCGCGGCGGGCATCTACGACCTGGTCAACGTGACGATGGCGACGGGGGTGCGCGACGTGAGCGTGCGCCGCGGCCTCGATCCACGCGACTTCCCGCTCGTCGTCGCCGGCGGCGCCGGGCCGATCCACGCCGCGGCGATCGCGCGTGAGCTCGACGTCGAAACGCTGCTCGTGCCGCGCGAGTCGTCGATCTTCTGCGCGGAGGGCATGCTCATATCCGACTTCAAGCACGACTACGTGCGCGCGTACAAGACTCCGCTCGCCGGCGCCGACCCGGTGCGGTTGCGCGCCATGTTCGAGGAGATGAGCGCCGCCGGGCGCGACACCCTCCGCCGAGCCGGCGTGATCGGCGAGGCCGTGCAGCTGCGTGCCTCACTCGACCTGCGCTACATCGGGCAGTGGCACGAGCTGACCGTCGCGGTCGACCTGCCGCTCGACGTGGATGCCGCCGCGGCCGCCTTCCACGCCGAGCACGACCGGCTGTTCGGCCACGCGTCGTCCGGCGCGCCGGTCGAGGTGCTCGCCCTGCGCCTCAGTGCGGTGGGGCGCACGCAGAAGCTCGAGCTGGTCAAGGGCCCCGACGACCCCGAGGTCGACGCCCGGCGCGGCGAGCGGCTGGTATGGGATCCCGCCGAGCACGCGCTCGAACCGACGCCCGTCTGGGATGGCCGGAAGCTGATGGTCTCCTCCACACTGGCCGGCCCGGCGATCGTCGAGCTCGAGAGCACCACGATCGTCGTCCCACGCGGCTTCACGCTCGACGTCGACTCCTACGGGGCGTTCGCGGTCCACAGCGGCGAGCGCGGGGCCGAATCCGCACGCCGGCTGGAAGGTGTGGGGTCCACTTGATCGCCGCCCAGGCCGGCGCGCCGGCTCCGATCGAGCTCGAGCCGCGTTGACGGGCGGCGATCGCACGAGCGAGCCGGGCGCTCCGCCGCTGCTGCGCCTCACCGGGATCACCAAGCGCTTCTCCGGGGTGGTCGCCCTGGACGACGTGGACCTCACGCTGCACGCCGGCGTGGCGCACGCGCTCATCGGTGAGAACGGCTCAGGGAAGTCGACGCTCGCGCGGATCGCCTCCGGCGCGCTCGTTCCCGACGCCGGCCGCATCGAGGTGGATGGTGTGGAGCGCGCATTCGGCTCGCCGAAGGAAGCGCTCGAGCTCGGCATCGTGACGATCACGCAGGAGCTCACGCTGGCCCCGACCCTCAGCGTCGCGGAGAACATCTTCATCGGCCGCCTGCCGCGCGGGCGCATGCGGCGCGTCGACTGGACCAAGCTGCGGGCCGACGCGCGCGAGGTGCTCGACACGCTCGAGGTGCGCGTCGACGAGCGCAGCGCCGTCGGCGAGCTGACCGTCGAGCTCCAGCAGGAGGTCGAGATCGCGCGCGCCGTCTCCTCGCCCTCGCGGCTGCTGATCCTCGACGAAGCCACCAGCTCGCTGTCGGAGTCCGCCACGAACCGGCTGCTCCAGGTCGTCAAGCACTTAGGCTCGCGCGGCGTCGCGGTGCTGATGATCTCGCACCGGCTGCACGAGCTCTACGGCGCGGCCAGCACGGCGACCGTGCTCCGCGACGGGCGCCTCGTCGCCGACGTGCCGCTCGCGTCCACTCGCGAGAGCGAGCTGGCGCGCCTGATGGTCGGGCGTGAGCTGGGCGACTACTACCGCAAGCGCTCGATCGTGCCCGGCGACGTGGTCCTCGAGGTCGAGCGGCTGCGCTCACTGGACGGCCGGCTCGGACCGACGACGCTGCGCGTCCGCCGCGGCGAGATCGTCGGCGTCGCCGGTCTGGTCGGCTCAGGCAAGGCCGAGCTCGGTCTGGCGCTGGGGGGCGCGATCCCGAGCGACGGCACCGTGCGCGTCCTCGGCCGGACCGCCGACCTCTCGCAACCGCGCTCGGCGCTCTCCAGCGGAATCGGCTTCGTGCCCGACGACCGGACGCGAGCCGCGCTGCTGCCCACGCGCAGCGTGGCCGAGAACTTCTCGGTCGCGTGGATCGGCGAGCTCACGCGCGCCGGCGTGCTGGACGCGCGCTCGGAGCGCCGGCGCGTGCGCGCGGCGATCGAGCGCTACGGCTTGATGGGCACGTCCCCGCAGAGCCGCATCACCGAGCTCTCAGGAGGGAACCAGCAGAAGGTCGTCCTCGGGCGTGTCCTCGACCGCGATCTCCAGGTGCTCGTGCTCTCGGAACCGACGCGCGGCATCGACGTGGGCGCCAAGCGCGGGATCTACCGCCTCATGCACGAGCACGCCGAGCAGGGCGCCGCGATCATCGTCATCTCGTCCGATCTCCCCGAGCTGATCGGGATCGCCGATCGCATCCTCGTCTTCTTCCGGGGCGAGGTGCGCGGCGAGTTCGCCGCCCCGGGACTGGACGAGGAGCACGTCGCCCGCGTGGCGGTCTCCGGCGCGCCCCTGGAGCCCGCGGCTTGACGATGGGCCGCCACGCCGGCGTCCTCGTCGCGCTCGTCCTGGTCTGTGTCTACCTCTCGATCACCGAGGACGTGTTCCTGACGTGGGACAACCTCATGAACATCGCGAAGTCGAACAGCGTGGTCTTCGTGCTGGCGATCGGCGCGACGTTCGTTGTCATCTCCGCGGGCATCGACCTCTCGGCGGCGTCGGCGGCGACGGCCGCCGGCATGGTCCTCGGGCTCACGATGGACGCCGGCTGGAGCATCGCCCTGGTGCTGGCGACGACGGTGCTCTTCGGCGTCCTGCTCGGCCTCGTCAACGGGATCCTGATCACGAGGCTCAGGATCTCCTTCCTCGTCGTGACGCTGGGGACGCTCTCGATCTACCAGAGCTTCGCGCTCGTGGTGAACGACGGCCAGACGATCACCGTCTTCGGCAAGCCCGGGTTCTCGGTCCTGAGCGGCTTCGTCAACAACGAGATCGGCCCGTTCCCGGTCCTGCTCATCTTCGATCTCGTGCTTCTGCTCATCGCCGGCGGCGTCCTGCGCTACACGGGCTTCGGACGCGCACTGTTCGCCGTCGGCTCGAACCCGGAGGCGGCGCGCCTCAACGGCATCGACGTCCGCCGCATCGTCCTCATCACGTACGGGATCGCCGGGCTCGCGGCCGGCCTTGCCTCGGCAGTGCAGGTCGGTCGCCTGACCGGCGCATCCGCGCAGGCCGACCCGAGCCTGCTGCTGACCGTGGTCGCCGCGGTGCTGATCGGCGGCACCGCCTATACGGGGGGCGAGGGCGGCGTGCTCGGCACGCTCATCGGGGTCGTGTTCCTCGGCGTCGTCCAGAACGGGCTCACCCTCTCCGGCGTGTCCTCGTTCTGGCACGGCACCGTCAGCGGCGTGATCCTGATCGCTGCGGTCGGGCTCGGCGTCCGGCGCAATCGCGGTTGGAGCCTGCGCGCCCGCCGATCCGCCCCCATGCCTTCGCGAGAGCCATAACAATAGGGGCACCATGGCGAAGCTCACCGCGACCGCCGCAGCAGTGATGGCCGCGCTGGCCATCACCGCCTGTGGGAGCGATGACGGGAACGGGCCGGGTGGCGAGGCGACGAAAGTGGCGTACTCGAATCCCGTCGGGTCGCAGCCCGGCCAGCAGGACATCGTGTTCGGATTCGAGGCCGGTGCCGAGGAGCTCGGCTGGACGGCGGAGTCCATCGACGCCAACCTGTCGCCCGACAAGCAGGTCGCCGACATCGCGACGATGCTGGCCCAGGGCCAGAACGGCATCGCCAGCTGGACGCTCGACCCCGGCGCCGCCGCCGGCGCATACGGACAAGCCCAAGCGGCCCACGTGCCGGTGGTCGGCCTGAACTCGGAGGGGCCGGGCATCGACGCGACCGTGTGGTGGGAGATCAACCTGTGCGGCGCCGATTCGCCCATCGCGCAGCTCGCGGAGTACATCGCCGGGCAGAAGCCGGGCGCGCGGGTGCTCGAGATCGGCGGCCCGGCCGTCCCGTCGATCCAGGCCTACGAGCGGTGCTTCGCCGAGAGCGCAGAGCAGAACGGGCTCGCGATCGTCGGCGCCGCGCACAACACGAAGGACACGGCCGCGACCGCCCAGCCGATCGTCGCGGACCTCCTGACCAAGCACCCCGACGTCGATGCCATCTGGGCCTACAACGACGCCTCCGCGCTGGGCGCGTCCGCCGCGCTCATCTCCGACGGAAGGGAGGTCTACGACGGCTCGGGCGACGGCGTCATCGTGTTCGGCCAGAACGGCGACGTCGACGCGATCGCGGCGATCAGGGACCGTCGCCTCACCGGGACGCTCGATCCGGACCCGGTCGCCACCGGCTGGGCGCTCATCAAGGCACTCTCCGGGTTCGTCGGGGAGGATAAGGTCGACAGTCCGCCCAAGGAGCTCGTGGTCAAGAGCGACAGATGGACGCTGGACAACATCGACGACTACACACCACCGCGCGAGCGCCACTACACGCTCGACACGGTGCCGCTCGCGGACGCTCCATCGGGCTGAGCCCGCGTCGTAGCCCAACGCCAGAATGCGTCGGATGCCCGAGCCGCTGATCGATCTCGGCGGCCTGCGGCTGGCAGCCGACGAGTTTCTCCCCGCCGTGCTCGAGGCGGTCGCCCAGCCGATCTGGGTCGTGGATCAGGACGGCGTGATCCGGTTCGCCAGTCCGGCCGCGATCAGCGCGCTCGGCTACGAGCGGGCCGATGAGCTGATGGGGCACGACAGCCACACGAAGATCCACCACCGACACTACGATCTCACCCCGTCCCACGCCGCGGAGTGCGCGCTGCTCCGGCCGCTCGCGACCGGCGAGACGGTCGCCAACGAGCTGGACTGGTTCGTCCGCCGCGACGGCTCGATGTTCCCCGTCTCCTACATCTCCGTCCCGCTCGAGATGCCCGACGGCCGCGGCGCCGTCGTGGCGTTCACCGACATCGAGGACCGCCTGCGCGCCGAGGAGACGCTGGGCGAGCCCGACGCCGGATTGGCGGCGCAGCATGCGTCGCTGCGTGACCAGCTTGCCCGCCTGGCGGACGAGCAGGCGGCGCTGCGACGAGTGGCCACGCTCGTCGCGCAAGCCGTGCCAGCGAGCGAGCTGTTCGGCGCCGTCGCGAAAGAGGTCGGACAGCTCCTCCGCACCGACGCCGCCGCGATGATCCGCTACGGGCGGGACGTGATGACCGCCGTCGGCAACTGGACGGCCGAGGGCGTGAACGCCGACACCGAGGTCGGACGGCAGTGGCCGCTCGAGGGCGACAGCCTGGCACCGCGGATCCTGAAGACGAGGCAGTCCGCGCGGATCGACGACTGGCGCGACGTGCCCGGGCCCATCGGCGACTATGCGCGGACCCGGCTCGGACTGAGCTCCTCGGTCGGAAGCCCGATCCTCGTCGAGAGCCGCGTGTGGGGCAACCTGGTCGTCCACTCGACCAGCGGGCGGCTCCCCGGCGACACCGAAGCGCGTCTCGCCGCCTTCACCGAGCTCGTGGCCACGGCGATCGCGAACAGCGACGCCCAGGCGGAGGTGCGACGGCTCGCGGACGAGCAGGCGGCGCTGCGGCGGGTGGCCACGCTGGTCGCCGAAGCGGTGCCTCCGAGCGAGCTCTTCGACGCGGTGGTCGCGGAGGCCGGCGGGTTGTTGGGCGCGGACCTCGCCGGGATGATCCAGGACCTGAGCGACGAGACGGTGACCGCCGTGGCGACATGCGCCGCCGTCGGCGAGCACCCGCCGGTGCGTGGGCGGTGGGCCCTCGACGGGGACAGGTTAGCCACGACGATCTCGACGACGGGCCGGCCGGCTCGGGAGGACGACTGGGCCCACGTCTCCGGTCCGATCGCCAGCTTCGTTCGCGAGCAGCTCGGAGTCAGCTCCTCGGTCGGCGGTCCGGTCGTCGTGGAGGGCAGGATGTGGGGCGCCTTGTTCGTCCACTCGACCGTCGGGGAGCCGCTCCCCGCGGGCACCGAGGTGCGGCTCACGAACTTCACGAAGCTCCTCGCGACGGCGGTCTCCAACGGCGAGGCGCGAGCAGAGGTGGGGCGGCTCGCGCATGAGCAGGCGGCGCTGCGGCGGGTGGCGACGCTGGTTGCGGAGGCGGTGTCCCCGAGCGAGCTGTTCGGCGCGGTGGCCGAGGAGGTGAGCTCTCTCCTGGGCGCGGACTACGCGGGGATGATCCGCTACCAGAACGACGGCACCGTGACGTCCGCGGCCACCTGGGCCGCCGTGGGCGAGCACCCTCCGCTTCCGGACAGCTGGACCACCGAGGCGGGCGACCCGGCAACCCAGGTCTTCGAGACTCGCCGGCCCGCCCGGATTGACGACTGGGCCGACGTTCCCGGGCCGATCGCGGCCTTCGTGCGGGAGCAGTTGGGGGTCAGCTCGTCGGTCGGTAGCCCGATCATCGTCGAGGGACGCCTGTGGGGCGCACTGACGGTCCACCTGAAGGGGAACGAGCCGCTGGCGGCGGACACGGAGTCACGCCTCCTGAACTTCACGGAGCTGGTGGCGACCGCCATCTCCAACAGCGAGGCGCGCGCCGAGGTGGAGCGGCTGGCGGACGAGCAGGCAGGGCTTCGGCGCGTGGCGACGCTCGTCGCCAGTGAGCCGCGCCCGGCCGAGGTGTTCGCGGCGGTCGGTGAGGAGGTGGGCCGGCTGTTGTGCGTCGAGGACACGTCGATCCTTCGGTACGAGGACGACGGGACGGCCACCGTGCTCGCGAGCACGAGCGAGGAGGACCTCCAGATCGGCGACGGCCGTTCCCTGGAGGGCAGCGTCACGGCGCGGGTGCTCTCGACGGGACGTCCCGCCCGTCTCGACGACGACTCGGTGGCAAGCGGCGCCCCTGGGACCCAGGTGCGCGTCGGGGGCACCCGCTCGGCGGTTGGCGCCCCGATCGTGGTCGAGGGAAGGGTGTGGGGCGTGATCGTCGCCGCCACGCGGCAGCATGAGCCGCTGCCGGCCGGAGTCGAGTCGCGCGTCGGGGAGTTCACGGAGCTGGTCGCCACCGCGATGTCGAACATCAAGGCGCGCGCGGACCTCGCCGCGTCACGAGCGCGGATCGTCGCCGCCGCCGACGAGGAGCGCCGCCGGGTGGTGCGCGATCTGCACGACGGGGCGCAGCAGCGCCTCGTTCACACCGTGATCACGCTCAAGGTGGCGCGCCAAGCGCTCCAGAACGACCAGGACTCCGGCCCCGGGCTCGTGAGCGAGGCGCTCGACCACGCTCAGCAAGCCACCGACGAGCTGCGCGAGCTCGCGCACGGCATCCTCCCGGCGGTCCTCACTCGGGGCGGGCTGCGCGACGGAATCGACGCGCTGGCCGCGCGGACGCCGGTGCCGGTCGACGTCGACGTCTCCGTCGGCCGGCTGCCCGCTCCGATCGAGGCGACCGCGTACTACATCGTTGCCGAGTCACTGACCAACGTCGCCAAGCACGCTCGCGCCCGGAGCGCCGCGGTCAGCGCGCACGTCGAGGACGACACGCTCCGAGTCACGGTGCGCGACGACGGCGTCGGCGGCGCTCGGCCCGACGGGAGCGGTCTTCTCGGGCTGAGCGACCGGCTTGCCGCCCTGGGGGGCCGGCTCCGTGTCGAGAGCCCGGGCGAGGGCGGCACGCTCGTCGCCGCAGACATCCCCCTCCCGGCCTGACTCGCGCAGCCGACGTGGCCGGCGCGCTGGCGGGCCCACCCTGGTGGAGACGTGCGCCGAAGGGGCGTAACGTCACGCCATGAGCGCCTCAGATACAGCGAATCTCCAGCGCCGGTGCGACGTGCTGCGGTCCCTCCACCGCCCGGGCGATCCCCTCTTGCTGCCGAACGCCTGGGACGTGGCCACGGCCAGAGCCGTGGTCGCCGCGGGCTGCCCCGTGGTCGCGACCACCAGCTGGGGCGTGGCCGGCGCGCTGGGCTACGAGGACCACGAGGGTGCGCCGGCCGATGAGATGCTCGCCGCCACCGCGCGGATCATCAGGGGGGTCGACGTGCCCGTGACCGTCGACGCCGAGGCGGGCTACGGCATGGAGCCGGCCGAGCTGGTGGCCAGGCTGCGCGACGCCGGGGCCGCCGGCTGCAACCTCGAGGACAGCGACCACTCCGCCGGCAGCCTCCGCGACCCCGAGCGGCATGCGACGTGGCTCGCGGCCGTCCGGCAGGCCGCGACGAAGCAGGGCTACCCGCTCGTCATCAACGCGCGGATCGACGTGTTCGCCGGTCCGTTCTTCGCCGGCGCGGGCCCAGGGACCCAGGACGAGCTGGTCTCCGAGGCGCTGCGGCGGGCACACGCCTACGTCGAGGCCGGCGCGGACTGCGTGTACCCGATCGCCCTGTGGGAGACGGACGCGCTGCGCCATTTCCTCGCGGAGGCCCGCGGTCCGGTGAACATCCTCCGCCTGCCGCAGGCGCCGGCGCTCGACGA
>Ga0190265_10004034_pt1 | contig 10123 bp, 8 predicted proteins | sample Popmic124T_FD_133135 | JGI IMG/M metagenome (GOLD analysis project Ga0190265, IMG submission 133135) | Populus adjacent soil microbial communities from riparian zone of Indian Creek, Utah, USA - 124 T | ecosystem: Environmental > Terrestrial > Soil > Riparian zone | place: USA: Utah | collected...
GAATCGCTTCATGTTGTCCTGGGTCAGGCGGTCGATCTCGTCACCCGGCCGATGGACGAGAACCGCTTCAAGGGTGTCGTATTCATTGACGACGTGGAGCTGCACGTTGGACCCCAACAGAGCCGCGCCCGTAAGGAAGCGGTCGGCGTCGCGCGCCGAAAGAAACTTGGCCTAAGCTGCGCCCTGGTAGCGAAGAACTTGAAAGCCTAACCGTCTTATTCAGGCCCACTTAGGTTAATTCAAACCTTCCCTTACGGCAATGGAGGTTGCATTCGCAATCCTGGCGCCTGGCCCGCAGTAAGATTGTTCACGATGCGTGATCATCGTTTAGCCGCGGCCCGACGGGGCCCCGGAGGGCAAAGACGATCGTAAATACTTGAAAGAGGCCGGCGCGCGCGAAGGTCGCCCTCATTCAGTTAGCGCATTCACATGCGCCGCAACCGAGGCTTGCAGCGCCTCCAGATTGTAACCACCCTCCAGGCAGCTCACGATTCTTCCGGCGCAGTGCTGGTCCGCGACATCCTTGAGCCACCGTGTCATTCGGGCATACCCTGCCTCGGTCAGTTCAAGTTCGCCGAGCGGATCGTCCCGATGCGCGTCAAAGCCGGCTGAGACAATCATGAACTCGGGCTTGAATTTGTTAAGCGCGGGCAGAACGATTGATTCGAATTTCGCGAAGTAAGCAGGTTCGTGCGTGTGTGACGGAAAGGGAATATTGAGCGTGAAGCCCTCCCCCGCGCCGCGGCCGCGTTCCGCTTCACTCCCGCTGCCGGGCCAGAAGGGGAACTGCTGTAGCGAGATGAAGAGAACGCTCGAGTCCTCGTAGAAAAAGTCCTGGGTGCCATTGCCGTGGTGAACGTCCCAATCGACGATCGCGACCCGGCCGACGCCGTGATGCTTTTGGAGATATCGTGCCAGGATGGAGACATTGCCGAACAGGCAGAACCCCATCTGCCGGTTCGCCAGGGCGTGATGCCCCGGCGGCCGGATGGCGCAGAAAGCGTTGTCCGCCTCGCCGGTGACGATGGCGTCGGCTGCCGTGAGCACGGCATTCACCGCGGCCAGCGCGGCGCCGTAACTGCCGGGACTCAGGATCGTGTCCCCATCCTGCATCGGCACGCGGCCGGCGATGCCGCCGCAGAGCGCTTTAATTTCGTCATGGTAATCGCGAGCGTGAAGCTCGCAGATCCATTGCACCGCGTCGTGGGGCTCGATCGGCGGGGCGTCGAGGTGGGGCACCGTCTCGATCATGTTGTCGGGCGAAAGGGCACGGGCCCGAGCGATGCACTCGGGGTGAGTTCCCGTGTCGTGTTCAAGGCACGCTGGGTCCCAGAGGTACACATTTCTCGACATCCAGGACCAACGCCTTCCATCGGCTTGCCGTTTGGCGAAAAGGAATGGGTTAGTGCATTCCAGACTGCCCGGAGACTTGCTTTACGATGTCGCCAACCACCACTTTGGCGTCGCCGAATACCATCAGCGTGTTGTCAGCCACGTAAAGCTCGTTATCGATGCCGGCGAATCCCGGCTTCATCGAGCGCTTGATCGCGAGGACCGTCCGGCATTTGTCCACGTCGATGATCGGCATTCCGTAAATCGGGCTGCTCTTGTCGTGCCGCGCCGCGGGATTCACCACGTCGTTCGCCCCGATCACCAGCGCGACGTCGGTCTGCGGCAGCTCCGGATTGATATTCTCCATTTCGACGAGACGGTCATAAGGAATCTCCGCCTCGGCCAGCAGCACGTTCATGTGGCCGGGCATGCGGCCCGCGACGGGGTGAATCGCAAACTTCACGTCGATGCCCTTCTTGCTGAGCTGCTCGTAGAGGTCGCGCACGCGGTGCTGGGCCTGTGCCACCGCCATGCCATAGCCAGGAACCACGACGACCTTTTGGGCATTTTCGAGAATGAGCGCGGCGTCCTCGGTCGTGGCGCTCTTGGCGGTTTTCTGATCGCCGGCGGCTGTCGAGGCTTTCACCTGCCCGAACGCCCCGAAGAGCACGTTGAAGAACGATCGGTTCATCGCCCGGCACATGATGATCGACAAGATTAGACCGCTGGCCCCATCGAGCGCCCCGGCCGTGATAAGTAGCTTGTTATTGAGCACGAATCCCATCGCCACGGCGGAGAGGCCCGCGTAGGAATTCAGAATCGAAATCACTGTCGGCATGTCCGCTCCGCCGATGGGAATGATGAGCAGGATGCCGAATGCAAGGGCCAGGAGAATGATGACCGGAAATACGAACGGCGACCACGACGCCTCAGGCCAGATGATGAGCAGCACGCCCAGCAGGATCGCCAGCGCGAACAGCCCGAGATTAGTTACATTCTGAAACTTGTACGTGACCGGCCGCTGCGGCACCCATTTGATTTCCTGCAACTTCGCGGCAGCGAATAGACTGCCGGTGCAAGTGAGGAAACCGAGAATGATCTCCAGAATCAGCGCCGTCATCGCGAACTTGGTGGGCACGTAGGCTGGATCGCGAAGCCACAAGTAGTATTCCGCTGTGCCAACCAGACCCGCTGCAAGCCCGCCGAATGCGTGCGACAGCGCCGTCCGCTGCGGCACTGCGGTAAGCGCGACCATCGAAAGCGGGACGCCGGCCGCCACGCCGAGCACCGCCGCGATGCCGATCCACTTGAAGCTGACGATGTCCGCGTGCAACAGCGTTCCGGCGACGGCGCCGAGCATGGCCGCCACGCCGGCAAACACGCCGCGCCGCGCGGTGGACGGGTGGCTCATCCACTTGAGCGAGAGAATGAACAGGGCGGTGGCCGCGAGATAAGTAAGCTGCGTGATGTGATCTCTCATTGGGCTTTACTCGGCTCCCGCTTCTTGAACATTTTCAACATGCGATCGGTGATGAGAAATCCGCTGACGATGTTGGTCATCGACGCGAAGACGGCGATGGAGCCCAGCACCGTGCTCCAGGTCGTGGTTTGCTTTCCGGTGATGATGATCGCGCCGACGATGGCAATGGCCGAGATGGCGTTGGTTAGCGACATCAGCGGCGTGTGCAACAGGCGCGACACGTTGCGAATCACTTCTATGCCAATGAACGTCGCGAGTAAGAACACAAATGCCATCGGCCAAAGGTCGACCGTGGCGTTCGTTGTGGCGGCGAGCAACAAAGCACTCGTGGACATGGATTCAGGCTCCCATCAGTTCTTTGACTCGCGGATGAACGACCGCGCCATCGCGGGTAATGAGCGTCCCCGTCACGCATTCGTCGTCCGCGCTCAGCACGATCGCGCCGTCTTTGGTCAGGTCTTGCAGAAATGCTCCGACATTTCGCGAGAACATTTGGCTCGCGTGAAAGGGAATGGTGGCCGGAAGATTCGCCGGGCCGATGATCAGCACGCCGTGGTGGTCGACCGTTTCGCCGTGCCGCGTCAATTCGCAATTGCCTCCGGCTTCGGACGCCAGATCGACGATGACCGAGCCGGCCTGCATCAATCCGACGGTGTCCGCCGTAATCAGCACAGGCGCCGGTTTGCCTGGAATCAACGCGGTCGAGATCACGACGTCCGACGCGGCGCAGTGCTTCGCGACCAGCTCGCGCTGCTTACGTTTGTAGTCCTCGGACATTTCTTTCGCATAGCCGCCCGCATCCTGCGCGTCCTTCGCCTCCACCGGCACCTCGACGAATTTCGCCCCGAGGCTCTCGACCTGCTCTTTTACCACCGGCCGCACGTCGAACGCCTCGACAACGGCACCGAGTCGCTTGGACGTCGCGATCGCCTGAAGCCCCGCGACGCCTGCGCCGAGAATCAGCACTTTCGCCGGCGTCACCGTCCCCGCGGCCGTCATCAGCAGCGGAAACATCTTGGGCAGCGTGGTCGCCGCGAGCAGAACGGCTTTGTACCCCGCGACGGTGCTCATGGCGCTGAGCACGTCCATCTTCTGAGCGCGGGTGATGCGCGGCATCAAGTCCAGCGCGAGCGAAGTGACACCCGCACCCGCCAGTTGCCGCACGAGATCGTGATTCGTCAGCGGTGAAAGCACCGCGAGGGCGATCGTGCCCCGGCGCATCAGTCCGATCTGCAGGGCCGTCGGCGGGTGCGCGAAGGCGACGACCTCGGCCTGTTGAAAAAGGCTGCCGGGTTCCGAGACGAGCGTCGCGCCGGCGGTCTGATACGCGCTATCCGGAAAGCCCGCCGGAGTGCCCGCGCCCACCTCGATCAGGACTTCGTGCCCGAGTTTCTTCAGCTTCGCGCAGGTTTCGGGAATGAGGGCGACCCGCCGCTCGTCCGCGACGGCCGCCTTCGGTGCGGCGATCTTCATGTCAGTTCCTTCTGACGGACGGACGCGATTCCGCCAAGTGCGACAGTCCTAAACAGCTTTTTCCACCGGTCAGCTCGCCTGTTTCGACTCGTTCACCGCCAAGCCAACCGACCAATCGCAGTGTAGCGGCAAAACGACCCCCGCCAAGCCTCGGCGACCTTGGGTCGCTTCCGCGAACGAAAGACGATACGACCGATATGAATCGGGCTTTTTGAGAGATGGCTTTTGATTCAAATCGAGGCAATTGACCAGGCATCGGCTCGTAGCGTCGCAGTGGAACGTAGAATCGACGATAATCCGTGTGCGTTCGCGTCGCTCTCGTAAGGGCTTTCGCGAGCGGCGACATCTGACAATGGCATGGCCGAACCCAACGAGCTTGAAATCAGCCGGGCAATTCCGAACGGCGCGGAGCGATCGTTCGAGCAGGCGCACGACCTTTTTCACGCGCGCGTCCGTCTGATGGCGTTCCGGATTTCACATCGCCCCGACTGGATTGACGACCTCGAAAACGAAGCCTGGTGCCGGGCCTTCCGGCAACGGACCCATTACGAACCTGCGACGCCGTTCCTGGTCTGGATGGCGGGCATTCTTCGGAACGTGTATCGCGAGTTTTGCCGCGATTCGCATTTGACGGTTGGCGGCGGCGGGATGCCAACGTCCGAAAAAATCGACCTGATAAGCCCGGAAAAAGTCGCTCATGAATCCGAGGTTCTCGGCGCCCTCAACGAATGCGTGGGAGCATTGCCGGAGGCGGACGCCCGCATCGTCCGACTCCGCTTCTTTGAGAATCTTCCATTAAGGTCTGTCGCACAAGAGGTTGGCGTCCCAGAGGCGACCCTGAGGGAGAAGACCCTCGTGAAACTCATCAACCAGCTTCGCGCCTGCCTTCAGCGAAAAAATATCGACTTCTCGGAGATTTTCTCTGCGCAAGGCCGCGACGAGATGCAATAGCTATGTGGAGAACGGTATGGAACTTCGACGGGACAATATGGAAAGCCTGCTCGCGATGCTTGGCGAAGCCCACCAGAGTGGCGCTTTTGCCGGTGACGCGGCCCGGTATCCGTGGCGTGCCCAGGCGGTTGCGGCTCAGAGCCGCGGCCATCGACGGCACTCATGGTTCTGGGTGGGCGCTCCGCTGGCCGCGGCAGCCGCGGTTGCTGTTCTATTCGTCGGTCCGAACCTGTTCTCCGGGTCTGCGACCCAACTCGTCGTACAGAATGTCCCCAGCGAATTCTTGCCCGTGCAGCCGGAACTGCACGCCGATAACGCCGCAGCGCCAAAGGCAACTTTGGAATGCGACTTTAACGGTGACGGCAAGGTCGATGGACAGGACATTCAGGCGCTGGTGGATCGCAGCCGAACCGTCGCTGAGGATCCGGACGCTGTCGCGGAGTTGATCCGCGATGCAGAGCAGCTTCAGCGATGTGCGCTGGAGGGTGGCAGCTAAGAATCACCCACAATCTCTTGCAACGTGAGGCCGGGTTGGTGTTTACCGGAACGCCACCTCGGCCTCACGCTTTTTTACCTGTCGCCTCCAACACCTCTCGCGCGCGTGAGGCGTCGCAGTCCCGCCCGTTGCTTTCACCGGCAGGTTGCAAGTGATCAGAGTTTTGTTACGCCATAACCATTCTGGCGAGCACGTTTAGCCCAGACCTGAAAGGTGAGGGCGAACGTGTGATTGCGCTGATCACACTGCAAGTTGTTCACCTGTGGCGCGAGGCGTTTCTTGGGATAGGAGTCTGCGATCTCCGGGGCCCTTTCGGGCCGCGGCTAAACGGGGCAGAGCTGTCGCATACATTCACGGGAGAATTCGATGATCGAGCAGACCAGACGCGCTTTTATTGTCGGCATTGTCGGCGCGGGGGCAGGGACCTATGCGCTCGCCGATAGTCCCCAGGATGACAATCCAGAGGCACCGCCGGACGACGCCTTTCCACGACAGGAACTTTCGATCGTTCGCGAAGTGGTCGGCGCTTCTCACCGCGACTTCGCACGCGTCAAGGCGCTGATTGATGAGCGCCCCTCGCTCGTGAACGCTGCGTGGGACTGGGGCTTCGGAGACTGGGAAACCGGCCTGGGCGCCGCATCGCACGTCGGTCGCCGCGACATCGCCGAGCTTCTCATCAGCCGCGGCGCCCGCATCGACATCTTCGCCGCCGCGATGCTTGGGCAGCTCGACACCGTTCGCACGATCATCACCGCTTGCCCGGGCATTCAAAAAACCCGCGGCCCCCACGGAATCTCGCTGCTTCGGCATGTGGAGGCAGGAGGGGACCGGGCGAAGGAGGTCGCAGAATACCTGGCCGGCATCCAAGGCGCGGGTGGCGACGAGACGCCGATGAGCCCCGATGAGGATGCGAAACGGATCTACCTGGGCAACTATCGTTTCGGCAAAAGAGATTCAGAGCAGTTTGAAATCAAGGTCAGTAATCAGGGCGTCCTGGAGATTCAGCGGCAGGGCGGCTTCGCGCAGCGGCTTTTCAGGACCGCCGAGCACGAGTTTCATCCCCCTGGCGCGCCGGCCGTCCGCATTCGCTTCGAGATCGACAACGGCAGGGCGCGGCGGGCGACCGTGACCGACGGCAGCCGCGTGATCGTGGGCCGGCGCATCATCGGTTAGTTTCTTTCCTGCCGCGTAGCGGCCCGCAACAGAGCCGCGCCCGTAAGGAAGCGGTCAGCGCTCGACATTCGAGCGCTTCCAAATAGCTGGGCGGCTCTGCACAAGCGGTTTTCCGCCAATTCATTTGATGTAGCATCGCTCGACTGAAAATCCTTTCGTGACGGAGAGTAATATGATCCCATCGATGCCGTGGTTATTCGCGCTGTGGACCGTGCTGCTTTTCAGCGCAACGGGCCTTTCATTCGCCCAAGGCGCCCCAGGCGACGGCCCCTCGTCACCCCCGGTCGCCGAAGACGACCTGCGAGGCATTTGTGACAACTACTGGGAGTTCCAGCTCCGCACCCAGCCCGAGCGGGCCACATATCTTGGCGACCATCGTTACGACGATATGCTAACTGACTACAGCCTGAAAGCGCGTGACGAGGAGTTGGCATTCTTCCGCTCATTACAGGATCGCCTGAAGCGCCTCGACTCCGCCAGCTTGAGCGATGGCGACCGCCTGACTGCCGAATTGCTGGGCCTGACTCTCACCGAGCGGCTCGAACTCGCCGAGTTCCCCGAGCATCTCATGCCCATCAGCCAGCAGAACAGCCCGCAGATCGCTCTCGGCACGCTGCAGGCCACGCAGCCGTTCGACAGTCTGAAGGCGTGCGATGGCTACGACGCACGGCTGGTTGCGTTCGCGGGCCAGGTGAACGACGTCATCGCCCTGATGAACGAAGGGATCAAACAGGGCGTCGTCCGGCCGAAGATCACGATCGAGCAGTCGCTGCCGCAGATTGAGGCGATGATCACCGAGGATGCGGCGGACTGCGTGCTCTACGACCCCGCGAAAAAGCTAACCGAAAGCGAGTGGCGCGACACGGCCCGCGAGCGGATGCTCGGCGCCACCCGTGTCGCTATCAAGGCACTTAAGAAACTGCGCGATTATCTTAACAACGATTATCTGCCCAGGTGCCGCGACAACATTGGCCACGGCGACCTGCCCAACGGCAAAGCCTGGTACCGCTGCCTCGCCCGCCATCACACCACGACCGACCTGTCGCCCGCGTTCATTCATCAGCTTGGCATCGACGAATTAAAGCGCATCCACGCCGAAATGCTCAAAATCGCCCGTGAATTGGGCCACGAAGGCGATCTCAACGCGTTCATCGAAAAGCTGCGCAACGACCCGGCCCAGCATAACAAGTCGGCCGAAGAGATCATGCGCCGCCATCGCGAGCTGCTCACCCGCAGCGACGCGAATCTGCCCAAGCTCTTTGGTGTCCTGCCCAAGACACCCTACAGCTTCAAGGAGATCGAGCCGTTCCGCGCCGACGGCGCCCCTGCGGCCTATTACTACAACGCTCCCGACGACGGCTCGCGCCCGGCGTATTTCTACGTCAACGTCTACCGGCCCGAAACCCGCCCGATCTACACCATGGAAGTGCTGGCCTACCACGAGGCCATGCCTGGCCACCACCTGCAGATCGCCATCGCCCAGGAAAAAAAGGGCTGGCCGGCGTTCCGACGCTTCGAGCACATCAATGCCTTCATCGAGGGCTGGGCGCTGTACTCCGAAATTCTCGGCTACGACCTGGGCGGCTATCGCGACGCCTACTCGCGCTTCGGCCAGCTCACCTTCGACACCTGGCGCTCGTCGCGTCTCGTCGTTGACACCGGCATGCACTACTTCGGGTGGAGCCGGCAGCGGGCGATCGACTTCATGAAGGAGAACACGGCCCTCTCCGAGCAGGACATCGAATCCGAAATCGACCGCTACATCGCCTGGCCCGGCCAGGCCCTGGGCTACAAGATCGGCCAGATCGAGATCCAGAAGCTGCGCCGCGAGGCCGAGGAAAAGCTGGGCGACCGCTTCGACATCCGCGGCTTCCACGACCACATTCTGGCGGAAGGCTCCATCCCACTCTCGACTCTCCGCAAGCGCATGGAGGCTTGGACCGCCGAACAGAGCCGCGCCCGTAAAACAGAGCCGCGCCCGTAAGGAAGCGGTTACCGCTCGCGGCGGAAACAATCACAAGGTCAGGGCGGATGGATCAGCCCTCCATAGCTAACGAAGCATTTCCACCCAATGGTGGGTCGATAAGGCCGACCCACCCTACGCGCTTCGCCTCGAGGGCTGATGCGGGCGAATCAAGGCCACGGCAAAACCGGAAAAATCTCAGAATTTATGTGAGATTCAGTCCGGACCCTGTCTAGGACTAATGATGGGCCCGTGCGGACTCGCCTGGATTGCCCGCGCCTTTCGCCCATTTTGGAGAACGTTGACATGGAGCGCACTCGGAAGCAATTCTCACGGCCGGTTTTGAGTTTCAGCGCATTGCTCCTGGCGGGCCTGCTGCTCATGGGCGCCGAATGTCCGCCACCCGACGGCAATCAAAACACGAACGGCAACGAGAACACCAACTCGAACGAAAACGAGAATACGAATAACAATTCAAATGACAATGTTGACGACGGCGTCGACACCTCCGGCATCCCCGACGACAACGCCATCGGGTTCCCATCGGCGATCGTGATCGGCTCCGACATCCCGAACGGGAAATTTTTCGTATTTGGCGACGCGAAAAACGTGGATGGCGACGTCGATCCGGACTACACCGCCGACCTCGGCAACAACCTACAGGGGGGAATGACGCTCACCTCGGCCGGATCGCTGTTCGCGATCGGAGGTTCCATCTTCATATTTGACTCGAGGGACTCCATCGAGGCCGGCACGTTTGATCGGCGAATTCACAACGATTTCACGGGTTTGATGGTTGCGCACGCGATGGATCGTGAAAACGATCGATTGTTCATGGGCGGCGATTCGCCTTTCGGAACTCCGTTTACGGGCCACGTCATCCAGATGATTGAGAACATCTCCGATGGGACCCTGGACGGTGAAGTGCCCCCGACGCACGTCTTCAGCAGCCCAGCCTTCGCGACGCGCGGCATCAATTCAATGGCCATCGCGCCGGATGGTCGTCTGTATGTCGTGACGCGCAAGGGCGCCGGCGACGCCGGTCCGCTGGTGCTCGTCTTCCCAGAGGCCCACGAACTCGACGGCGACAACATCCAGCCCGAGCATACGATTTCGTTCACGGAGTACTACAGCGACGACAACGACGCGCCCGGCCGGCTCATCGAGCCCGTGGTCGACGCGGATGACAACCTGATCTTCATCGCCGGGCGCAACGTCGGAGGCACGAGCGAAATCGGCATCGCTTCGATCGCCA
>Ga0190265_10004035_pt1 | contig 10122 bp, 6 predicted proteins | sample Popmic124T_FD_133135 | JGI IMG/M metagenome (GOLD analysis project Ga0190265, IMG submission 133135) | Populus adjacent soil microbial communities from riparian zone of Indian Creek, Utah, USA - 124 T | ecosystem: Environmental > Terrestrial > Soil > Riparian zone | place: USA: Utah | collected...
ACGACGGGCGGGAGACCCGGCGGAGCCGGTCCGCGTTCGGGACCGGGTCGGAGCCGATGATCAGGTCCAGGTGGTCGACCAGGTTGAGCGCGATGAACGGCCACGCGCCCTGGTTGGCCGGCTCCTCCTGAGCCCACAGGAACTTCGACGCACCGCTGTACTTCGCCATCTCGGCCTGGATCTCCTTGCCGGGCAGCGGGTAGAGCCGCTCCAGCCGGATGATCGCGGTGTCGGAGAGTCCACGCTTCTGCCGCTCGGCATCCAGGTCGTAATAGACCTTGCCGGAGCAGAAGACGACCTTGCGGACGTCGCCCGGGTCCACCGAGTCGTCGCCGATGACCGGACGGAACCCACCCGTGGTGAACTCCGAGGTCTTCGACGCCGCCGCCTTCAGCCGGAGCATCGACTTCGGGGTGAAGACGACCAGCGGCTTGTGGTGCGGGTTGTGGACCTGCCAGCGCAGCAGGTGGAAGTAGTTCGACGGCAGGGACGGCGAGGCGACCGTCATGCTGTTCTGCGCGCACAGCGCGAGGAACCGCTCGATCCGGGCCGAGGAGTGGTCCGGGCCCTGGCCCTCGTAGCCGTGCGGCAGAAGCAGCGTCACACCGGAGGTCTGCGCCCACTTCTGCTCGGCAGAGGTGATGAACTCGTCCACCACCGTCTGGGCGCCGTTGACGAAGTCACCGAACTGCGCCTCCCACATCACCAGCGCCTCGGGGCGTGCCAGCGAGTAGCCGTACTCGAAGCCCATCGCCGCGTACTCGCTCAGCAGCGAGTCGTAGACGTTGTAACGCGCCTGGTCCTCGGAGAGGTAGAGCAGCGGGGTGTAGTCGTTGCCGGTGTTCTGGTCGAGCAGCACCGCGTGGCGCTGACCGAAGGTGCCACGGCGGGAGTCCTGCCCGGCGAGCCGGACCGGCGTGCCCTCCATGAGCAGCGAGCCGATGGCCAGCGTCTCGCCCATGCCCCAGTCGATGGTGTCGTCCTCGATCATCGCCGCACGCCGCTGGAGCTGCGGAAGCAGCCGCGGGTGGACGGTGACGTGGTCGGGGATGTTGACCTGCGACTCGGCGATCCGCTTGACGACCTCCTGGCCGACGCCCGTCTCGATGTGGACCGGGAACTCCGGCTCCGGCTGCGGGACTTCGGCCGGGGCGGGGGTGTTGCTCACGTCCCGCACCTCGGTGAAGACCTTCTCCAGCTGTCCCTGGAAGTCCTGCAGCGCCTGCTCGGCCTCCTCCAGCGTGATGTCGCCGCGGCCGATGAGGGACTCGGTGTAGAGCTTGCGCACCGAGCGCTTCTTGTCGACCAGGTTGTACATCAGCGGCTGCGTGAACTGCGGGTTGTCGGTCTCGTTGTGCCCGCGGCGCCGGTAGCAGATGAGGTCGATGACGACGTCCTTGTTGAACGCCTGGCGGTACTCGAAGGCCAGCCGCGCCACACGGACCACGGCCTCCGGGTCGTCACCGTTCACATGGAAGATCGGGGCCTCGATCATCCGTGCCACGTCGGTGGAGTACATCGACGAGCGCGCCGACTCGGGCGCCGCCGTGAAGCCGACCTGGTTGTTGACGATGATGTGGACCGTGCCGCCGGTGCGGTAGCCGCGCAGCTGCGACATGTTGAGCGTCTCGGCCACCACGCCCTGGCCCGCGAAGGCCGCGTCACCGTGCAGCTGTACGGGCAGCACCGTGAAGTCCGTACCGCCCTTGCCGATGATGTCCTGCTTGGCGCGTGCGACACCCTCGACGATCGGGTCGACGGCCTCCAGGTGGGACGGGTTGGCGGTGAGCGTGACCTTGATCTGCTCGCCGTCCAGGCCCGTGAAGGTGCCCTCGTTGCCCAGGTGGTACTTCACATCGCCGGAGCCGTGCATCGACTTCGGGTCGAGGTTGCCCTCGAACTCGCGGAAGATCTGCGCGTACGACTTGCCGACGATGTTCGCCAGCACGTTCAGCCGGCCGCGGTGCGCCATGCCGATCACGCACTCGTCCAGCCGCGACTCCGCGGCGGCGTCGAGCACCGCGTCCAGCATCGGGATGACGGACTCGCCGCCCTCCAGGGAGAAGCGCTTCTGGCCCACGTACTTGGTCTGCAGGAACGTCTCGAAGGCCTCCGCGGCGTTCAGCCGCCGCAGGATGCGCAGCTGTTCGTCACGCTCCGGCTTGGAGTGCGAACGCTCGACCCGGTCCTGGATCCACTTGCGCTCCTTCGGGTCCTGGATGTGCATGTACTCGATGCCGGTGGTGCGGCAGTACGAGTCGCGCAGGACGCCGAGGATGTCGCGCAGCTTCATCATCGACTTGTTGGCGAAGCCGCCGACCGCGAACTCCCGCTCCAGGTCCCACAGCGTGAGCCCGTGCTCGGTGATGTCCAGGTCGGGGTGCTTGCGCTGCTTGTACTCCAGCGGGTCGGTGTCGGCCATGATGTGGCCGCGCACCCGGTAGGAGTGGATCAGGTCGAAGACGCGGGCGGCCTTGGTGACGTCGTCGTCGTGCGACGCGTCGATGTCCTGGTTCCAGCGCACCGGCTCGTACGGGATGCGCAGCGCCTTGAAGATCTCGTCGTAGAAGTCGCTCTCGCCGAGCAGCAGCCGGCTGACGATGCGCAGGAACTCGCCGGAAGCGGCGCCCTGGATCACCCGGTGGTCGTACGTGCTGGTCAGCGTCATCACCTTGGAGACGCCCAGCCGGTTGAGGGTGTCCTGCGAGGTGCCCTGGAACTCCGCCGGGTACTCCATCGCGCCCACGCCCAGGATCAGGCCCTGGCCGGGCATCAGCCGCGGCACGGAGTGGACCGTGCCGATGCCGCCCGGGTTGGTGAGGGAGCAGGTGACGCCGGAGAAGTCCTCCATCGTCAGCTTGTTCTGACGGGCACGGCGGACGATGTCCTCGTAGGCCTGCCAGAACTCGAAGAAGGTGAGCGTCTCCGCCTTCTTGATGGCGGCGACGACGAGCTGGCGTTCGCCGTTCGGCTTCACCAGGTCGATGGCCAGACCGAGGTTGATGTGGTCCGGCTTGACCAGCGTCGGCTTGCCGTCCTTCTCCGTGTAGGAGTAGTTCATCGACGGCGTGGCCTTCAGCGCCTGCACCATGGCGTAGCCGATCAGGTGCGTGAAGGACACCTTGCCGCCGCGGGCGCGCTTGAGGTGGTTGTTGATGACGATGCGGTTGTCGAAGAGCAGCTTCACCGGAACCGCACGCACCGAGGTGGCTGTGGGCAGCTCCAGCGAGGCGTTCATGTTCTTGGCGACAGCGGCCGACGGGCCGCGCAACGGCACGTACTCCGGGCCGGCGGGCTGCTCGGCCTCGTCGCCCTCCCCGGCGCCCTTCGCGGGTGCGGCCTTGGCCGGTGCGGCCTTGGCGGGGGCCGCCTTGGCCGGGGCGGCTGCGCCCGCGGGCTTCTCTGCCGGCTTCGGGGTGGCGGGCTTCGCCGGGGCCGCCGCCTTGGGAGCGGCGGTGTCCGTCGCACCGGGCTGCGCCTGTGGCGTCCCGGGCGGGGCGGAACCCTGCTTCGACTCGTCGGCGGCTGGGCCTCCTGGACCCGGCGTGGCCTGCGCGGGTCCGGCGGCCACTCCCGACGTACCGGCTGCGGCAGCCGGTGAGGTGGTGGAGCCGGCCGCAGGGGCACCGACGGCTCCCACGGCTTCGGAGCCCGGCTTGTAATCGGCGAAGAAGTCCCACCAGGCTCGGTCTACCGAGTTCGGGTCCTGGAGGTACTGCTGGTAGATCTCGTCGACGAGCCACTCGTTTGGGCCGAACACGGCGGCGGGATCTGCTCCCTGACCGTCCTGCTGGGTCGAGACGCTCGAGCTGTTGGGGGACTGTGACGACACGGCGGCAACCGCCCTCTTCCGCGTTCCTTAGGTGGTGGACAGCGGAAACAAAGGCTACGCCCCTATTGGCGTTACTTGCAGTCCGGCCGGCCTTGTCGTCGTGCAAGTCACATCACGCGACCGGTTTCAGCGCAAGATCTGGCGGGAAACAAACAGGGTTTGCCGCAGTACGGAACCGGGGGCCCCGGTTCCGGCGTCCTACACCCGCGGCTTCCTGCTGGTTTCCTGCTCACCCCACCTCAGCGGCGCTGCCGCTGCTTCGAGCGTACGTCAACCCGGCGACTCGTCGAGGCCCGGAAGTGTGACCTGGATACGGCAGCCACGAGGGGATTCGGCCACCCGTATCCAGCCCCCGTGAAGATCGACCGCCCACCGGGCGATCGCCAGGCCCAGGCCCGTACCGCCGTCGCCGCCGCCTGCACCGCCGCCGGCGCGACGTGAGGACGCCTCGGAGCTCTTCGTGCGGTTGAAGCGCTCGAAGACGCGGGCGCGCTCCGACTCGGGGATGCCGGGCCCCTCGTCCAGCACCTCCACCTCGAGGCTCTCCTCGTTCGTGCCGGTGCGGGCCCGCACCGTGACGCGGCCGTGCGGCGGGCTGTGCTTGACCGCGTTGTCGATGAGGTTCGCGACGACCTGATGCAGGCGCTCGGCGTCCGCGTAGGCAGTCAGTTCGGGCGGGGAGACATCGAGGTGGAGATGGACGTCCGTACGGGAGTGGCCCTGGCCCTTGCTCATGTTGGCCTCTTTGAGCACCCCCGCCAGATAGGGCCACACCTCGAAGCGCCGCGCGTGCAGCGGTACGACACCGTTGTCCAGCCGCGACAGGTCGAGCAGGTGTGCCACCAGCCTGCCCAGCCGGTCCGTCTGCTGGAGCGCTGTGCGCATTGTCTCCGGGTCGGCGTCGGAGACACCGTCCACGACGTTCTCCAGCACCGCGCGCAGCGCGGCGATGGGGGTGCGCAACTCGTGCGAGACGTTGGCCACCAGCTCCTTGCGGTGCTGGTCGACGGCTTCCAGATCGGCTGCCATCAGGTTGAAGGTCTCCGCGAGCTCGCCGAACTCGTCGCGCCGGTCTCCTCGTACACGCCGTGAGTAGTCGCCGTCGGCCATGGCCCTCGCCGCGTCCGTCAGCTCATCCAGCGGCGCCGTCAGCGACTGCGCGACGAACTGGGTGATCAGGAGCGAGGCGATGATCGAGATGATGGTGATCACCCGCAGCTCTGTCGCGGAGTTGACCGCGAAGAGCGCGAGCAGCGTGGTGATCACCACCGAGACGATCACGAGCGCGCCCAGCGCCGCCTTCACCGAGCGGTACGGGTCGAGCGGACGCAGCCCCTCCCACAGCCGGTCGATCCAGCCCATCCATACGGGCTCCCAGCGACGGCGCAGCCGCTTGTTCAAGCGGCCCAGGCCGCGCAGGACGAGCCCCAGGAACGTCCGTGTCGCACGGAGCGCGCGCGTGGCCCCTACCGCGCGGTCGGTATGGGAGGAGGCCGCGGAAGGAATGTCAGGCACCTCTGTCACGTCGGGCCGCCACCGTCAGTACCCGTCGGCGGCGGACGTCGGAGAGCCTCCGGCCGCCGTCGACGAGGCGGACGCCGGTGCAGACGTGTCCGATGAACCCGAGGAGCCCGACGAGGGCGTCTCCAGCGCGTAGCCGACGCCGTGCACCGTACGGATGCGGTCGGCGCCGATCTTGCGGCGGAGTGCCTTGATGTGACTGTCGACCGTGCGCGTACCGGAGGCGTCCGCCCAGTCCCACACCTCGGCGAGCAGCTGCTCGCGCGAGAGCACCGCGCGCGGCGAGTGGGCGAGGCAGACCAGCAAGTCGAACTCGGTGGGCGTGAGATGCACGTCCTCGCCGGTGACCCGGACCCGGCGCTGCGCGTGGTCGATCTCCAGCTCGCCGAGGCGGAGTATCCCGCTGCGCGGGGTGTGCGCGGCGAGAGTGGCCCGCTCGACGCGGCGCAGCAGCACGTGCACCCGCGCCGCGACCTCGCGCATGGAGAACGGCTTCGTCATGTAGTCGTCCGCCCCGACTCCGAGCCCGACGAGCATGTCGGTCTCGTCGTCCCGTGCCGTGAGCATCAGTACCGGGACCGGCCGCTGTGCCTGCACCCTGCGGCAGACCTCCAGCCCGTCGAAGCCCGGCAGCATCACGTCGAGCACGATGAGGTCGGGCTGCCAGGCCTCGGCGGTGTCCACCGCGGCAGGGCCGTCGCCGGCCGTCTGCACCTGGAATCCCTCGGCGCGCAGCCGCATCGCGATCGCGTCCACGATCGTCGGATCGTCCTCCACGACCAGGATGCGGCGTTGCGCGCCGGGGGTGGTCGCCGCGGAGGCGTTGTTGCTTTGTGTCGGTGTGATGTTCTTCTGGTCCATTCGACCCCGCCCCTGCATGGCCCCGTGGCTTGTTTGTGTGCGTGCTTGCAGCAGCGTAAGGGGCTTGTGTCGGCTGCGGCTATGCCGGTTTGGTTGCGAAGTGGACCACGTCGGGGACGCCTCGGGCGACGGGGATCTCTTGTGTGCGAACCCCCGTGAATCCGGCATTGCGCAATGCGTCCTCGAATGTCGGCGCGAACTGAGCCGCCCAGACGGCCAGTACGCCGCCCGGCGCCGTTCGCGCTCTGCACGCGGTCAGTCCGGCGGGGGAGTAGAGGCATCCGTTGTCCTCCGTGACGGTCCAGCCGGGTCCGTTGTCGATGTCGAGGCACAGCACGTCGAAGAGGTCGCCGCCGGTCCGTACGTACTCCACGAGGTCCGCGTGCACGATCTCCGTACGGGGGTCGCGCAGCGCCTCGGCCGACAGCGTCGAGAGCGGGCCGCTCCCGCGGTGCCAGTCGATCACCGCCTCCTCGCGCTCGACGACGGTGATGCGCGCCCAGGCGGGCTCCGCCGCGGCGGCGGCGAGGGAGAAGCCGACGCCGAGTCCGCCGAGCAGCAGGCGGGGCCCGTCGGGTGAACGGGGAGGCGGGGCGAGATGGCCTTCTTGTGTGAGGGTTGCGGCAAATTCCGGCCGGTTCTGCGCACGCAGCTCCTCCAACGCCGCCCGTACGAGCAGCCGCTCGGACCGTCCGTCTGAGGTGTCCATCAGGAACGTCCCGTTGGCGATGATCTGCAGCAGCTCCCCGTGCCGGCGGAGTACGACCTCGCCGTACGGGCCGTCGCGGCGGTCGAGGACCAGGGGCGGCTCGGTGTCGTACGTCGGCTCCATCCGCCCATCCTCCACCCGGGCAGGTGGGCAGGGCCGTCGAATTCTCCGGCTGCCGGCGCCCGCCGTCGTGATGCAGGAGCGGCGGGCCGGGAGAGGGACCCCGGTCCGCCGCTCCTGCCGGGACGTTCGGCTGCCGCCGGTCACCGTGAGGGGCTGATCAGCCTGCGTTCCCCTTCGTGAAGTCGTTCGTCCACCACTTGCCCCGGCCCTCGTGTGCGTCGAGTTTGCTCTCGACGATGGGCTGCCCGGTGTCGGCCGCGAACTTCATGACGTTCGAGATGCCCTGTTCTGTGAGCTGTCCACGCGGCTGCACGCCGGGCCTGAGATTCTTGAGCGACGCTTGCAGCATGCCGGTGGAGACCTTCTTGTACGTCGACTTCCGCAGCTTGGTGACCACCGCGTCGGGCTTGTCGAGTATGAGGTCGTTCGCGCGGTTGAACGCACCCGCGACGGACTTCACCAACCGGGGGTTCTTCTCGGCGAAGTCCCTGCGCGTCACCAGAAGGACGTGGGAGAAGCCCTTGAGTTCGGGTATTTCGGTGCCCGGCCTGACGAGAACCTTTCCGTAGCCCTCGCGCTCGGCCACCTTCCCGTTGGGTGCGGTGAGGACGAACGCGTCGAAGCGGTCGTTCTGCATACCGGCCTGCAATGCGGAAGGCGGACCGCCGTTGAGTACCTTGATGTCCTTGTCCATGTCGAGCCCGCCGCGCTTGGCAAGCCACTTGGCCGCCTTGTCCTGGGCGCCGCCGAGCGCCGAGACGCCGATTCGGGCTCCCTTGAGTGCCTTCAGGCGCTTTTCCAGCGGGTCGCCGGGTGAAATCCCCGCCTTGGCGGCGAATTTCTTGGAGACGGTGAGCTCCAGCGACATCTGACTCATCACGGAGTAGACGATCTGGTAGTCACCGCTCTTCTTGGCCAGCGCCACGAGTGGCGCTTCGGAGCCCACAGCGGCGAAGTTGACGTTCCCCGACTCCAGCGCGGCGAGGGCGGCCGTGTCACCACCGCCTACTTGGACGCGCTCCGACTTGATCTTCTCCTTCGAGAAGGTGTCGAAGGCGTGAGCGACGTCCAGGGTGACGTACCCGAGCGTCGGCTGCACCTGCGCGATGGAGGCGTTCTTCGTCTTGCCTCCCTGCGACGATCCGTCGCCGGGGACCGGCGCGCATGAAGTCGCGAGAACTGTCGCGAGCGCGACAGCACCGAGCACTTTCGTTACTCGCATTTTCTCTTCCTCCCGGCTCAAGCCGACGGTGAACGGTCGTGGGACTGCGGCTGCCACCGAAGGGCACGCTTCTGTACGGCGCTGAGCAGCAGGCTCCCCAGCAGGACATAGAGGAGAAGGATGATCACGCCTGCGAAGACGCCGGCCGGGTCGAAGTTGACCGAGGACTGGTACATGTAGAGGCCGAGTCCGCTCGACGCCGAGCTGAACTCGCCCACCACCACGCCGATGACGCTGTACGGCAGAGCCGACCGCAGGCCAAGCACGATGTGCGGCAGGCTCGCAGGCAGGTACACGTACCTGGTGAGCTTGCGGCCCTTGACGCCCATGACGTCGGCGACGTCGAGGAGTTCCCGGTCCACCGAGCGCACGCCGAAGTAGACGTTGAAGAACACCATGAAGAAGACCATGGCGCCGGCGAGTGCGATCTTCGAAGAGACGCCCACGCCGAACCAGATGATGAAGAGCGGAGCGAAAGCGATCTTCGGGACGCCGTAGAAGGCCAGAATGTACGGCTCCAGCATTCGCGCCATGAGGCGGGACCTGCCGAGGCTGTAGCCGACCATGATCCCGACGAGTGCGCCGATCCCGTAGCCGAAGACCAGCTCGGTGAACGTCGTCTGCAGGTGCGGAAACACCTCGCCCGAGGCGAACAGGTCGTAGAGGCGCTGCACGACGTCGGTCGGACTGCTGACGTACGCCTTCCTGATCAGCCGGTCCGAGGCGTACTGCCAACCCAGCACGAGCACCACGCCAGGTATGAGGGGAAGCAGGCGCCCCGCGAAGGGGAGCAGCCGCGGACCGCGCTTCGTCGCGGGAGGCGTCGCCTCGACGCGGTCCCGCGCACTGTCAACCACGGTCATCGCTGATCACCTCCGAGCGGAACAGGTTCCACACGCGGTCGTAGGTCTCGACGAACCCGGGCATCGAGTACGGCTCGAAGACGTCCCGGGGCCGGTCCAGTCCGATCGGCACCTCTGCCTTGACGACGGTGGGCTGCCTGCTGAGCAGGACGATGTGGTCGGCCAGGGTCACCGCCTCCTGCAGATCGTGCGTGACGAAGACGACGGTCTGTTCCTGCTGCTCCCACAGCCGCAGCAGGTCACCGTGCATCTGCATGCGTGTCTGCGCGTCGAGGGAGCCGAACGGCTCGTCGAGCAGGACCACGGGCGGGGAGTAGATGAGCGTACGGACGATCGACGCCCTCTTCTGCATGCCGCCGGAGAGCTGGTGCGGGTAGTGGTTCTCGAAGCCGGTGAGCCCGGCCAGTTCCAGGTACCTGGCGACCAGCTCCCGCCGCTTCTCCTGCGTCACGTCCCGGACGATCAGCGGGAGTTCGACGTTCTTGGCGAGCGTCATCCAGGGGAACAGATTCGCTTTTTGCGTGATGTAGCCGATTTCGCTCCGCGCCCCGGAGACGTCGTCACCGCGATAGCGGACGGCGCCCGAGGACGGTGCGTCGAGCCCTGTGGCCATCTGGAGCAGGGTGGACTTGTCGCATCCGCTGGGCCCGACGATGGCCGTGAACTGGTTCGGCGCGGCGGAGAAGGAAACTCCGTCCAGTACCCGGACCGTCTGACGCCTGCCGGGCTGGGGGTAGTCCCTTGTGATCGCGTCGAAGCTGAGTATGTCGGCGGTCGCTTGACTGTCCGCGCCACCGCTGCCATCCGTGAGAACGGCGGCAGAACCGGCTTCAGGCATCGTCAAAACACCTCCTGTGGTGATCGGGTGGAGAGCTGGTAAGAGGGTCGACCGACACAGGAGGAGCGCACGTGTCCGGTTGTCGAGGCAGAGAGACCGGACGCCGGATCTTCAAGATCACGAACATCCCCATCCGCGGTGTGCCCCGGGAAG
>Ga0190265_10004036_pt1 | contig 10122 bp, 4 predicted proteins | sample Popmic124T_FD_133135 | JGI IMG/M metagenome (GOLD analysis project Ga0190265, IMG submission 133135) | Populus adjacent soil microbial communities from riparian zone of Indian Creek, Utah, USA - 124 T | ecosystem: Environmental > Terrestrial > Soil > Riparian zone | place: USA: Utah | collected...
CGAGTGGGGCTCGCGCAAGTACCTGCTCGCGAGCCTCGACCAGAGCCTGCGCCGCATGGGGCTCGACTACGTCGACATCTTCTACTCCCACCGCTTCGACCCGGAGACGCCGCTCGAGGAGACGATGGGCGCGCTCGACACCGCCGTCCGGCAGGGAAAGGCGCTCTACGTCGGCATCTCGTCCTACTCGGCGGCGAAGACGGCCGAGGCCTACACGATCCTGCGCGAGCTCGGCACGCCGTTCGTCATCCACCAGCCCTCCTACTCGATGCTGAACCGCTGGATCGAGGACGGGCTCCTGGACACGCTTGGGGAACTGGGCATCGGCTGCATCGTCTTCTCACCGCTCGCGCAGGGGATGCTCACCGACAAGTACCTCGACGGCATCCCCGAGGGGTCACGGGCGACGCGCGACGCCACACTCTCGCCCGAGCTGATCACCGACGAGGTGCGCGAGAAGATCCGCGCGTTGAACGAGATTGCGGCGGCCCGGGGTCAGACTCTGGCCCAGCTGGCGCTCGCCTGGACGCTGCGCGATCCACGCGTCACCTCGGCGCTGATAGGAGCGAGCAGCATCGCACAGCTCGAGGCGAACGTCGCCGCCCTCGACCGCCTCGACTTCACGGCCGACGAACTGGCCGAGATCGATCGCTATGCCACCGAGAGCGGCATCAATCTCTGGGCGGCCTCGAGCCGCGAATAGCGCCCTCCAAACTTGACCCCGAGGCGTCGGCGGGTCGATACTCGCCCCCGAGAACAGCTCAGAGGGGAGTCACAAGGGGGAAGGAGGATCGCCATGCACGTGCGTTTTCGCACGGACCGTGGCCGGTGGCTGCTGCCGGCCGTCGGGCTCGTCGCCATCGTCCTCGCGACAGCGACCGGCTCATTCGCGACACCCGGGGGGAGCACAGCCGGGCCACCAAATATTCAAGGCGAGGAGGGCACGCTCCAGAACGTCGACAACCGCACGGGCCGCAAGGCCCCCAGCGCGACGCAGCGGGGCCTCGTGAAGGCCGGTTCCGAAGCGCGGTTCAACAAGTTCGGCGCGCCCGGAGCGCTTTCCGACGCGGGCACGTACCTCGCCGTGGGCCTGCCGGCCAACGACGTCGTAGCCGCGCGGGAGTACCTGAGCGAGAACCGCGAGCTGCTGGGGCTGAGCGCGGATGAGCTTGCCCACCTCGAGCTCGTCAATGCACCGTCGATCGGCGACGGGAGCGCCGTGCTCTTTCGCCAGGTGTTCGGCGGCCTCGAAGCCGCTCGCGATGGTCTCGTAGCCGTGGGCGTCGTCGACGGGAAGGTCGCCTTTCTGTCGTCGTCTCTGACGACGGACACGAGGCTGACCAATTCGGTCGTCCTCTCGCCGGAGGACGCCGTACGCGCCGCGGCCCAGGCCGCTGGACAGCCGGCCGGCGCCATCTCGGAAATCCGCACGGAGAACGGCTGGATCGCGATGAACGTCGACGGGTACACCGACCCGGCGCGCGTTCGGCTCGTCGGCGTGCCGACGCCGGCGGACGGCGTTCGGCGGGCCTACGAGGTCCTGGTCATGGACGTCGTGGCGACAGATCCACTCGGCGCGATGAGCTACATCGACGCCGAGAACGGCGCGCTGCTCGTGCGCGACGGGATCGTGCAGTACGCCTCGGATAACCCGGCGTGGAAGGTGTTCCCCGCCAATCCGCCGCTCGACTACTCGACCAGCGACACCCGCGAGCTCTGGTGCTGGAGCATCACTCCCTCGGTGCCGGGGTGCGAAAAGGCGGTCGCAAACAGCGCGTCGCCGGCTCCGTGGGACGTCGACGCAGCGACGGGCACTCCGACGTTCCAGACCCGCGGCAACAACGCGCGGGCGACGGAGAAGTGGAATTCGAACGTCGGCAACCAGCAGGGCGTCAACTACTCGTCCTCGGCGACTCGCGACTACGTGTACCCGTGGACGAACCAGTGGTACGAGAACCGCTGTAACCCGGCCTCGTTCACCTCGCCTCAGCTGAACGACATCGATGCGGCGCGCGCAAACCTGCACGCGATGCACAACCGCATGCACGACTGGTCGTACCATCTGGGCTTCACGGAGACGACCTTCAACGCGCAGGCGTTCAACTTCGGTCGCGGCGGGTTGCAGAACGACCCGGAGCACGGTAACGCTCAGGCCGGCGGCATCGTCGGTGGGCCGCCTGGATTCGCGTCGCGCGACAACGCGAACCAGTTCTCACCTGCCGACGGGGTCGTTCCGGTGACGAACATGTTCCTCTGGCAGCCGATCCCGGCGAGCTTCTACGGGCCGTGCGTCGACGGCGACTACGACATGTCCGTGATCGCACACGAGTACACGCACATGATCTCGAACCGCATGGTCGCCGGGCCGAACGCAAACCTCTCGGGGAATCAGGCTGGTGCGATGGGCGAGAGCTGGTCGGATCAGGCTGCGGCCGAGTTCCTCAACTCGCAGGCGCTCGTTCCGGTTGCCGACGAGAACCCCTTCGCCGTCGGTCCATACGTCACCGGCGACAAGGTCGCGGGCATCCGCAACTACGGCATGAACGCAAGCCCGCTCAACTACTCGGACGTGGGCTACGACTTCGCCTGTAACCAGGGCGGCACCTGCACGCAGCGCACCCAGGTGCACGCTGACGGCGAGATCTGGTCGGCGACGAATTACGACATCCGCCAGGCCCTGATCGAGGCGTACAACGACTCGTTCCCGGCGGGGGACATCGGGCTCCAGCAGGCGTGCTTCGCAGGTGTCCTACCAGCTGGCCAGTGCCCGGGGAACCGGCGCTGGGCACAGCTCGTGTTCGACGCCTGGCTGCTGATGGCGAGCGGGTCCGTGAGCATGGTCGACGCGCGTGACGCCATGCTCGCAGCCGACATGATCCGCTTTGGAGGTGCGCACCAGGCGCTCCTGTGGAACACGTTCGCGCGACGGGGGCTGGGGACGGGCGCGGCAAGCGCCGGCTCGGCCGATTTCGATCCGACGCCGAGCTTCGAGTCGGCCTACGCCGACAACGCCACTGTGACCTTCAAGGCCGTCGGCGAGGCGGACGGGCATCCCGTGGAGCTCTTCGTCGGTCGCTACGAGGCCGCGGTAAGGCCGATCGCGGATACCGACCCGGCCACGCCGCTCGGGGGCACCTTCACGATCGTCCCCGGCACGTACGAGTTCGTCGCACGAGGGAACGGCTTCGGTTCGAAGCGGTTCACGTTCTCGTTCAACCCAGGGCAGGTGCGCGACATGCCGGTCAACATGTCCCGGAACCTCGCCTCGAGCGCGAGCGGGGCGACGGCTTCGGGCGACGGCGTCAACGTCGACAAGCTGATCGACGACACAGAGGCGACGAACTGGGCCTCGCTCAGTGGGCCGGTGCTCGGCAAGCAGGTCACCGTACGCCTCGACCCATCGAACGCCACGCACCAGGTCCGACGAGTCCAGGTGAGCGCAATGCTCCGCGTGAACACCGCCGACGCGAACGACCCGGGCGGCCAGAATCGCTTCACGGCCCTCCGGCAGTTCGAGATCTGGACCTGCGAGGCGAAGGGTGCCGTGGACTGCTCGCAGAGCTCGCAGTTCAGGCTGATCTTCACGAGCCAGACAGACGCGTTCCCGTCGGGGGCGCCGCGACCGCGTGCACCCGAGCTGATCATGCGGTCGTTCGACGTCCCACAGACGAAGGCGACGCATGTCCGGCTGGCGGTCGTGACGAACCAGTGCACCGGCGGACCGGCGTACCAGGGCGACCAGGACGACGATCCGGCCAACTCGACCGACTGCGACGAGACCACCCTGCCCGGCTTCAACGTGAACGGGACGCGCGTTCGCGCAGCCGAGCTGCAGGTCTTCTCGCAGTAGCGCTTCAGGAGGGGGCCCCCGGTGACCTGGCGTCCCCTCCACCTCTCTCCCTGGCTGTGAGGCGTTAAGATGCCGGGCGCTGGCAACGCAGCAGGGGGAGGAACCGTGACTGGAAGACTGCGTTTGGTGGCTGCGGTGGCCTCGGGGCTGATCGCCTCGTTTCTACTTACAGGAGCCGCGCTCGCCCAGGAGGCCAATCAGGTCACCCGGGTGGCTGTCGAGCAGGCGGACGGCTTCGCCTCGCTCAGCTGGGACTCGGTACTAGGTGCGACCGACTACCAGATCGAGCGTACTCCCGTTGGGGCGGACGACCTGCCGACCGGCCCGGCGGCGATCGCGGGCGTGTGGCGGCCGAACCGCACGGTCACGCCCGCCTCCCCGACCTTCGCGGATGCCGGGTTCAACCCCGGTGATCGCTTCCGGTGGCGGGTCCGCGCGCGCAGCGGCGCGACGGTGCACCCGTTCTCGGAGCCTGTGTTCGCCACGACGCTGCCGCAGTGGGGCGATCCGGCCGTGCCCGGGGAGAACCTGCGCACGCAGTGGGAGACGACCCAGGCGGCGCAGTTCACCAGCGACGTGAACGAGTACGCCTACACCGCCGCGCTCGACGCTGCCAGTGACCGCGTGCGGGTCGTGGAGATCGGCCGCACGATCCAAGACCGGCCGATCAACATGTTCATCATCGGGTACCCGACCCCGCCGCGCAACGTCAGGGCGATTGCCGGCTCGACGGCGGCGCTGGTCAACTGCAACGTGCACGGCAACGAGCCGTCGTCCCGCGAGGCATGCCTGATCCTGGCCCGCGAGCTGGCGTTCGCCGACTCCCCGCGCACGCTCGACATTCTGTCGAGCACAACCGTGCTGATCGTTCCGACGATCAACGGCGACGGCCGCGCTGCCAACACCCGCGGCAACTCCACCGGCCAGGACCTGAACCGCGACTATTCGCTGATCCGCGAGCCCGAGACGTTCGCGTTCGTCCAAATGATGCGCGACTACCGGCCGGAGGCGGCGTTCGACGGCCACGAGTTCGGGAACAGCCAGGCCGGCGACCTGCCAGTGCTCCCGCCGCGGCACCTGAACGTGGCGCGGTCGATCCACGACCAGTCACGGAGTATGATCGAGGGCTGGCTGTACGAGCACGGCTCGGCCGACGGCTGGTGGTACTGCCCATATGGCTGCCAGAACGGCGGCGCGGTCGGGCTCAGCCAGGAGACGATCCTGCGCAACACGATGGGCCTGAAGAGCGTGGTCGGCTCGCTGCTGGAGGCGCGCAGCGCGGGCGGGTTGACACGGCCGAACGAGGGCAACGCGTCGAACAATCGCCGGCGCAAGACCTACTCGGCTGTGTACACGTATCAGCAGTTCCTCGATTACCAGCTTGCGAATCAGCCGGCGATCGCGCTCGCGATCGAGGAGTCGATCGCGTTCCAGACCTCGAACACCGGCCGGATCGTTTTCCGGGGCTCGTATCCCATCCCGGCCTTCCCGGCACCGCATCCGGGCGAGAGCCCGCCGCCGGAGGAGAATCCCACGCCGGAGCAGATCCTCGATCCGCCGCCGTGTGGCTACGTGCTCAGCGAGCAGCAGTACTCGGGACCGCAACCCGACGGCAGGCCCGTGGGCGAGCGCCTCGTCGCCCATGGCCTCAAAGTGGCCCACCGCATCGGGCGCAACGACTACTGGGTGCCGATGGACCAGCCCCAGCGAGGTTTGGTCCCGTTGCTCCTCGACGGGCAGGCAGAGGAGCCGATGGTCGCCGCGCAGAGGGTCGCCTGCTAACGCAGGACGCGGTCGATGACGTGGATCCTGGCGTTGGCGACGTCGTAGTCGGCGCACACGGTCGTGGCGCGGTCGCCGAACCGCGCCATGGCACCCCTCGGCCTGACGGTGAGCTTGTTCCCGGCGAGCGTGGTCACGCTGCCGGCGTCGCGTAGAGCGGCGAGCGAGAGGCTTCCGTCGACGATGTGGGCTTCGAGGAGGGCTCGGAGCTCGCGCCGTCGCAACAGCAGCAGATCGTCGAGCCGCTGCCGGTCGAACGCGGCCGCGAACGCGTCGTCGGTGGGCGCGAGGATCGTGACGCCGTCTGCTCTGCGCAGGTAACGGGCCAGCCCCGAGGCGCGCACGGCGGCCTCGAACGTCGTCAGCACCGGGATCCACGTGAGCGCCACGTCGGCGGGGTCATCCTTGAGCGATGCCGGCGCTCCAGGGTCGTCGCCCGACGGGAGCAGGTCGCACAGCGGGCCGGTCACCACACGCGCATTAGATGTCTCGCGTGCCTGGGTCGTCGGCGCCGGCCTGTTGTCGCCGCCGCCTGAGCAGCTCGCGGCCGCGATCGCCACAACCAACGCGGCGGCGACGCGAAGCCTGAGCATCGCCGCACTATGCCAGCGCAGCGCTCCTCCCGACTGGCGGCCAGAGCCCACTTTTCGACGCTTGGAAAATTGCTCCTGGCGGGCTATAACTCCAGGAGCCGGAGGACGGGGCGCTGACGGCTTTTCGTCCGGCCGGATTCGTTGTTGTTTAGCGCTCGTAGGGGAAAAACATTGTTCATCCAGCGGCTCATTCTCGGCATCGGTGCTGCCCTTGCCCTGTTCCTCGTGACTGGGGCTTCTGCTGTGGACATCAGCGGCTACGTCGCAGCGGGTGCCCCGTCCGACGTAAAGCCGTCGACGCAAAGCTCGTACACGATCACGCTGACAAACGGCACGCTGTCCCCGGCCGCGGCGGACCGCGCGAAGATCGGGATTCCGACCGACTTCGTCGTTTCCGCGCCGAGCGTCCAGGCCTCGGTCAGCGCCGCCGGCGACTGCGTCTCTTCCACGTGGATCGCCGACGGAACGCTCATCGCGGACGGGAAGATCAATCTGAAGCGGCCCGGCGGAAGCACCAACAACCGACTCTGCCCGGGCGGGACGCTGACCGTCGTCTTCTCGGCGACCTCCGCCGCAGCCGAAGGGACGTTCATCTGGGCGACCGAGCTCCTACGGGGCGACGAGGTCTTCGTCCTGAGCGGAGCTCAGCCCACTGTGAAGGTGGACGGCACTCCGCCCGCCGTCACGATCAGCTCGCATCCCGCCAACCCGAGCAACGACACCTCGCCGAGCTTCGAGTTCTCCGCAACGGAGCCGGGGGCGTTGGAGTGCAAGCTCGATAGCGGGTCGTTTGCTCTCTGCACCTCACCGAAGGGCTACAACGACCTTGGCGACGGCCCGCATACGTTCACGATCAAGGCGACTGACGCCGCGGGCAACACGGGCGAGGCGAGCTACAACTGGCTGCTCGAGACGACGCTCCCGATCGTCACGCTCACGGACAAGCCGAGCCAGGCAACTGCGAACCCAGATGCGACCTTCTCTTTCACGGCGAGCAAGCCCGCAAGCTTCGAATGCAAGCTCGACGGAGGCGCGTTTGCGAGCTGCGTCTCTCCGAAGAGCTACAGCAGTCTTGCCGACGGTCCGCACGTATTTGCGGTCAAGGCAACGGACGACGCCGGCAACGTCGGGCCGGAGACGACGTTTGGGTGGACGGTCGACACCTTGGCCCCGGCTGTGACGATCACGCAAAAGCCCGAGAATCCGAGCAACGAGCCGTCGCCGACGTTTGCTTTCACGGTGAGCGAGACCTCGAGCGTCCAGTGCAAGCTCGATGCCGGAACGTTCTCACCGTGTACGTCCCCGAAGAGCTACACGCTTGGCAACGGCTCGCACGCCTTCACGGTGAGGGCGACCGACGGCGCTGGCAACACGGGCGAGGCGACCTACGGCTGGACGATCGACACACTGGCCCCGGCGGTGACGATCACGCAGAAGCCCAATAATCCGAGTAACGACCCATCGCCAGTGTTCGCTTTTGCGGTGACCGAGATCTCGAGCTTCCAGTGCAAGCTCGATGCTGAGGCGTTCACACCGTGCACGTCCCCGAAGAGCTACACGCCTGGTAACGGCTCGCACGCCCTCACGGTGAAGGCGACCGACGCCGCGGGCAATACGGGCGAGACGACCTACGCCTGGACGATTGACCTCGTGTCACCGACGGCGACGATCACGCAGAAGCCGAGCAACCCCAGCAACGTCAAGTCGCCGACGTTTGAGTTCTCTGCGAACGAGGCGTCGAGCTTCCAGTGCAAGCTCGACGACGGCGGTCTCACCGCTTGCAGCTCGCCGAAGAGCTACTTCAACCTTCCCGACGGGCCGCACACGTTCACTGTGAAGGCGATCGATGCCGCCGGCAACGCCGGCGAGGCGAGCTACAGCTGGCTGCTAGAGACGAATCTCCCGATCGTCGTCCTCACGAACAACCCGAGCCCGGTGAGTACGAGCCCAGGTGCGACCTTCTTCTTCACGGCGAGCAAGCTGCCGGCAACCTTCGAGTGCAAGCTCGACGGAGGCGCGTTCGCGAGCTGCGTCTCTCCGCAGAGCTACAGCAGTCTCGCCGATGGTTCGCACACGTTTGCCGTCAAGGCGACGGACGGCGCCGGCAACACCGGTCCCGTGACGGACTACACATGGACGATCGACACGGTCGGGCCGACTGCTGCCATCACGCAGAGGCCCAGCGACCCGACGAACAACCGGTCGGCTGGCTTCGACTTCGCCGCCAGCGAGCCCGCGACCTTCCAGTGCAAGCTCGACGACGGGGCGTTCGCATCGTGTGCGTCGCCGCAGGCATACACCAATCTCGGCGATGGTCGCCACACGTTCGTAGTGAGGGCCCGCGACGCGCTCTCGAACCTCGGCCCGGAGGCGGTGTACGCCTGGACGATCGAGACGCGCGCGCCAGCGGTCGCCGTGACCTCGGGGCCGCCAAACCTCAGCAACAGCCCGAGTGCGAACTTGTCCTTTTCGGCCGACGAGCCGACGACGTTCCAGTGCAACCTCGACGACCGGGGCTTCGAGCCGTGCAGCGCTCCGGCGTCGTATGCGGGCCTCCGTGATGGAAGCCATGCCTTCGCCGTGCGCGCGACCGACCTAGCCGGAAACGTCGGCGTTGCGTCCCTGGCATGGGTGGTCGACACGACAGCGCCCGACACGAGGTTCGACTCCTCGCCGACCACAACCGCGACGTCCGCGACGTTCGCCTTCTCCGCAAGCGAGTCCGCGACCTTCCAGTGTGCGCTCGACGGCGGTTTCTTCTCGTCGTGCAGCTCGCCCAAGACGTATACCGGCCTCGCATCGGGACCGCACCGGTTCGTGGTGCGCGCGATCGATACGGCGGGCAACATCGACGCAACGCCCTCGGCGTCAGAGTGGACGATTGCCCGGCCAAGGACAACGGCCGCGAGGTCCGCGCTCTTCGCGCCCGCCGCCGGGGCTCGGGTGACGCGCCCGCCACTCCTCCGGTGGCGCACGGTCCCGGGCGCGGCGTACTACAACGTCCAGCTCTACCGCGCCGGGCGGAAGGTGCTGACCACCTGGCCGACGCGCCCGAGACTGCAACTGCGATCGCGATGGACGCTCAACGGGCGGGAGCAGCGACTCAAGCCGGGTCTCTACCGGTGGTACGTCTGGCCGGGATTCAAGCGCGGTTCCAAGCGTTCGTACGGACGGCTACTCGGAAGAAGCACGTTCGTCGTCCGCTCCGCGGCGTAACGGCACTGAGAGTTCGCTGACCGGCGGCCTCGCAGGCCCACCATCGCCGCCACGAGCTCGTTGCCGACGAACTCCGCTGTAACGGAGCGGCGCAGGAGTCGAACCTACCGAGCCGTGGGTTACACGACCGCACCGGTTTGACGGTCTGAGCGAGCCGCTCTATCTGCTCCGCTGCGCTCAGTTGCCCGGGGCCTTGTTCACGCTTGTTCACCTCAGGTCGGCTCAGATGGGCAGAAGTTCGGGCAGAAGTTTGGGCGCCGGGTGGGACGCGAGCTCGTGGCCTTCACCGGGCTAGACGGCCGAGCCGAACTCCTAGGCGCTCCCTACAGTGCAACACGTTCGCGACGCTGCGTCGCTAGCGGAAGTTCACGTAGGAGCGGTGGGCCGTCCCATCGCGCAGCGTCAGTAACAGCTCCTTGCACGAGCCGGCCCACGCTCGGTCGGTTGCCCACATGAACGTGTAGCGATCGGGGCCTCCGTTGTAGGTCAACGAGCCGACTGCCGTGGACGAGTCGTTGGTGCTGACGAAGCACGGGCGCCAGGCCGCGCGCGCGAGCACGTCGAGGCCGTGGTCGCCGTGGAGCGAGAATTTGGCCGGAACGGTGTCGCCTGCTCGCAACGTCACGGCTGCGGGCTCGGTCACGAGCGGCGAGTAGAAGCCATCGAACTCGTACCGGACCG